>ENA-UOOK01000072-UOOK01000072.1-fermentation-metagenome-genome-assembly--contig:-NODE-72-length-106065-cov-5.980172_pt1 | contig 106065 bp, 83 predicted proteins | sample MGYA00245777_ERZ724023 | MGnify/ENA primary metagenome ERZ724023 (study PRJEB28704, sample SAMN03018312) | fermentation metagenome | biome: anthropogenic terrestrial biome; feature: soil; material... | reverse complement strand
CACATAATCGGCATTCACAAGTCGTATGGGTGGTAGTTACCCTGAGAGCGCACGGGGATCAATCGTCCGGTGGGCAATCTTCCCCTGCGGATGGTTTTTCTTTATCCAGTGGCGGATTGATATGCCATATTTCGGAAAAACACAAGCTTTATTTAAAATTTTTAGCGCTCACTTTACCTTTTCTCTAATCTCCTATGTGTGGGCGTGAATTTTATAAAATCGGCTATACTTTTTCGCCAAAAATGATTTGTTAAGTACCCTAAAAGCGCCTATTGGGGGAAGTTGGATTTTGAACAATATTAGTAAAGCGCAACCCGTGCGGAAAAGCGACGCGGCAGTGGTGTTTTGGGCTTTGCAAAAGGCCTGGGAAATTTGTCCCGGTAAGCTGATTTTTTGGGTGCTGGTCAATCTGGTCAGCGCGATTTTTACACCGGTGTATTTGCTGCTGTCTTCGCACCTGATCGATACGGTCACGCAAGTGGCAGGAACCGGCGGCGCTGTGTGGCCGTTTGTTCTTCCCGTCGCACTCATGGCGCTTTTCCTATTCCTGCGCAGCAGCTATCGTCTGCTTGCCAACGTGACGAAGCAGATTTTCATCAAGGATATGCAGCTGGAGGTATCCCGGAGCATCATGGCGCAGTGTGCCCGCATACCGGTAGCCGCATTTGACGACACCGAATTCATCAAGATGCTGTACCTGTGCGCCAACAGCGAAAATACCGCCAATACCGCCGTGCTGGCTCAGGGAAGCGTGACGGTCCTTGGTCAGGTTGTTTCCATGGGCGCTCTGCTGGCAATGGCGGCGCGTATCTCGTGGGTCTTCTTTGCCGGGACTCTCGCGCTGGCGATTGTGAGCCTGATGGTCTGCGTCCATATTGCAAGAGAGCGTTACCGCATTGAAAAAGATACTATTGTTGACACCCGCTGGAAAAACTATTATTTCTCCATCCCCTGCACACAGGAAAACGGACGGGAGATTCGCACACTCGGTCTGGAAGGCCGTTTCGTCAAAAAATGGCGTTCCGTGGCGGACCCCCTGCGCGGGCAATTGCTGGGAGCCGAATATGCCAAAAACAACGGCAACAAACTGATCGACCTGCTCAGCGCTCTGCTGGCGGCCGGTATGCTGGCCGGAGGCTTGTTTTTCCTGAACGGCGGCATGATCACCATGGGTACCATGTACCTCATCTGGCAGCTGAACACGGAAATCCAATCCGGAGTACGCAGCTTCGTCGATGAATTTCAGGAACCGTACGCGTCGATTCCCAAGGTGCGCGACACGCAGGAATTCCTTGATCTGGAATTCGGTCCGACACGTGCCCTGGGAGGTCCCTCCATCCCCGCGCCGGCCGCGCTGCCTCAAACGAAGCAGGGCGAAGCGTTGTTTTGCCTGAAGAACGTCTCGTTCGGCTATAAACCGGAAAAGGAAATCCTGCACCAATTGAGCCTTTCCATTCAAAAAGGAGAAATCGTCGCACTGTGCGGGCTGAACGGAAGCGGAAAATCAACGCTGATCAATCTGCTGACGGGGATGTACAAACCGCAGAGCGGAAGCTGCAGTCTGTGCGGCGTGCCATACGCCGCGCTGTCCGCTAAAACGCTGGCTGGCTACGCCGGCGTGGCCTTCCAGGACTTCTGCGTGTACGGCTTTTCATTGAAGGAAGAGGTCGGCATGGGCGAGGTGGAAGAACTGCCGCAGGAGAAAAAGGTCCTGCGGGCGATCCACCGCGGCGGAGCGGAAAAACTGGCGGCTTGTGTGGGAATGGACAGTTTTATGGGCACCGCGTTCGACGTGAGCGGATACCGTCTTTCCGGGGGAGAATACCAGCGCATCGGAGTAAGCCGCGCGTTCATGGGCGACAAGCCGATCCTGATTCTGGACGAGCCCGCCGCCATGCTGGACCCGATCGCCGAGTACCGGCAATTTCAGGAGATCAAGCAGCAGATCGCCGGTCAGACGGCAATCCTAATCTCGCATCGCATCGGCTTTGCCCGCCTTGCCGACCGTATTCTTGTCATGGATCAAGGTCGCATCGTGGAAGACGGAAGCCACGGGCAGCTCATGGCTCAAAACGGGCTTTACCGCAAAATGTTCGACACGCAGAGCCAATGGTACGACGACGTTTCCGGGGAGGCCGAGCGTCATGTGTAAGGGCAAAACACAGCCAAGCGGCAAAAGAGGGCTGTTTCGCACCATATATGCCAGCCTGTCTCTGTTAACGCAATGCCTTTCCCGGAAAAAAATCGCGGAACTGCTGTTCTTCTCCATCCTGGGTTCCCTGCTTCCGGCCGTCATCGTTTCCGCCAACAAATACATCATCGACGTGGCGGAGCTTCTTGCAAACGGAAAAAGCACGCTGCGCGTTGCCCTGCTGAGCGTGGCGCTTTATACGCTGGCCGGGCTGGCGCTGGCCGGCGTGGGCTGGCTGCGGGATAAATTCGTGGCTCTTTATTTTGCGCAGACGGCGGACCAGCTGCAGGAAAACATCATGCGCAAATCCTCGCGCATCCGTATGGCGTATTACGATGACATTTCGTACCGCAACAAGGTAAGCTTTTCTTCCGTCGATCTTCCCGAGCGGATCCGCAGCCTGATCGTCACCTCCGTCATGCTGCTTCAGGACGGGATCACCGCCGTTTCGCTGGCGCTGACCATCTCCACCGTAAGCGGCTGGACCGCCGTTCTCACGTTCTGCGGCTTTGCGCCGCTCATGGGTGTGATCCTGCGGCAGAGCCGTGCCAATTTTGCGTTTCAAAAAGAAAGTTTTCCCGACGTCAACAAGCAGTCCTATCTGCATACGACCACCTACCGGCGTTACCATCTGTTCGACCTGCGGTATTACTGCCTGCGCGATTTTGTGGAGGGAAAATGGAACGATATTTCCCAATCGCTGAACCAAAAGCGCTCAAAGCTCATCCTGAAGTACTTCTGGCTGCGCTTGGCGGCGAATTCCTTTCTCTACCTGTGCATCGGAGCGGGCTTGCTGCTGACCGTACGGCGCGTTCTGAACGGCAGCGCCACCATCGGCGGCATTGCTCTTATCCTGTCGGCGGTCATTTCCCTGGCGGCAAGCATCTCCGGTTTTTTCGAGCGGCTTGGAGTCATTGAGGAAAACGGGCAGTATGTGGACAGCTATTACGAATTGCTCGATTTGGAGGACGAAGCGCCCGGCAAGACGAAGCTGGGACCCGACCTGGATATTACCTTCGACCATGTGTGCTTTACCTATCCGCATTCAAAGCGGCAGGTTCTGCACGACATTACGCTGCATATCCGGCAGGGGGAAAAGATCGCCATCGTCGGTGAAAACGGTTCCGGCAAGTCCACCTTCGTCTCCCTGCTTTCCGGATTTTACCCCATCGATTCCGGGGAGATCCAGATAAACGGCGTCCCGATTGGGAATTGCCTGGAGGATATGCGCGCCAAAACCTCCTGCCTGTACCAGTCCAGCGAAAGCTATATCATGACCGCACATGAAAACATCGAAATCGGCGACAGCGCGCGCCGGGTGTCCAGAGAAGAGCTGGAAGCCTTGGGACGAAAGACCGGTATGGATGAGGTTGCGGCCGGTTTAACGGACGGCTACGACACGGTGATCGGCAATCTCGGCACCAACAACACGTTTGATCTCTCGGGCGGACAGCGGCAAAAAATGTTTCTCACCCGGGCTCTGCTGCGCGAATCGGCCCGGCTGCTGATCCTGGACGAGCCCACGAGCGCGCTGGACCCGATGGCGGAGGCAAAACTGTACGAGGATTTTTCCTCATTGGCGGGAGATCGCACCTGCATTCTTATCTCGCACCGATTGGGCGCCACGAAATTGGCCGACCGCATTCTCGTGTTCCGCGACGGCCACATCATAGAAGAAGGCACGCACGAGGGGCTGATTGCTCAGGGAGGTTACTATAAACAGATGTATGCCGCGCAGGCTCAGTGGTATAAATGATTTATCCGCTTCATTCTCTTTTGAGAATATATTCTGTAAGAAAATAACGGTTTCTCTGTCTACTTGAGGTTGTCGCTTCATCTGCGGCAGGATGCCGTTTCTCTCCTCACAATGGCCTGCACAGGGCCAGCAGATCCTCGACATTTGCCGTCGCCAGACATTCCACGGTGTCGGAAGCTCCGTAATAGATTTTGACTTCGCCGTCCGGCTCCAGGATCATGCCTCCCGGGAAGATCACGTTCCTGCGGAAGCCCTCCACGGTTTCATAATCCGCTTCCGGCGCGAGCAGCGGCTCCCGGGACATGCCGATCACGCGGGACGGATCGTCCAAGTCCAGAAGCATGACGCCGGCGCAGTACCGCTTTTTCCAGGAATCTTCCCAGCCGTTTTTGCCGCGGCTCCGGTCGATGTCCACCGCGTGGAAAAGCGCGAGCCAGCCTTTTTCGGTCCGGACCGGGGGAGCGCCGGGGCCGATCTTGTCGTTGGCAAACGGCACCTGCTCGACCGCCAGCAGCAGGGAGGAGTCCCCCCAGTAGCGCAGGTCGGGCGACGCGGACAGCCAGATATCGAAGCGGTCTGCGCCGCCGCGGCTGTAAACCGGCATCGGGCGCTCCAGGCGGAGATATTTCCCGCCGACCTTTCCGGGGAAAAGCGCCATGTTCCTGTCGTCCGGCAGCGACAAGCTCAGGATCTCCATCTTCCGGAAGTCGTCGGTCACGCCGATGCCTCCGCGCAGCCCGTGCCGCGTGTCTGCGGCGAAGCAGATATAGCACCGGCCGTCGATCACGGTAAGGCGCGGGTCGTAGACGCGGGTGATTTCGCCGCCCCCCGCGTCCTCCCGCGTCAGGAAAGGCTCCGGACGGACGCTCCACTTCACCCCGTCGTCGCTGTATGCGACGCCCAGGTTCGTTCCCTGGAAAGACCCGCCCTGCTTGTAGCCGTAGTCGTTCCGGAATACCATCACATATTTTTCCTGATATTTCGTCACGCCCGCGTTGAAAACGAGCGTCGCGTCATACGGGACGTCCCGGGCGGTCAGGATCGGATTTTTCTGATACCTGTGGACCGCGGCGCTGGATTTCAGCACCGGCGTGAGCCTGGAATTTTCCATTTCTATCGTCCTCCACTTTCGATTTTGCGCGTATTTTCCTCCGGAAAATCTTCGGCAGCTCCTATATTTTCTATTATATACCAAATTTCCTCCATTGGGGCCTATTCTTTGCGAACTGCCTTTATCCTGACCTCCACCTCCGTAAACGCGTGGACTTCGGACCGGATCCGTAAGCCGTAGCCTTCCCCGTACGTCAGCCGCAGCCTCTCGTTGACATTGAACAGGCCGTAGCTGGCGCGATCCTCTTCCGTCGGGGCGTGGAGCACCCGGTCGATCGTCTCCCGGTCCATCCCCACGCCGTCGTCGCGGACCCAAATCGTAATATCCGGGCCGGCTTTTTTCGACCGGACCACGATCTCGCCGCGGCGGTCCGCCTTTTTCTGAATGCCGTGCAGCACCGCGTTTTCGACGATCGGCTGAAGCGTCAGCTTGGGGATCGAATACGCTTCCGTCTCCCCGTCGATTTCAAACCGGAATTGGACGGCGCCCATAAAGCGCGTCCGCTGGATGGAAAGGTAAGTCTTGGAAAGTTCCAGTTCGTCGCGGATGGAAACGACGGCTTTCCCCTTATTCAAGGAAAGCCTGAAATATTTGGACAGCGCGTTGATCGTGGCGCAGATGTCCTGCGCGCCGATCGAAAATGCCATCCAGTTGATCATATCCAGCGTGTTGTAAAGGAAGTGCGGATTGATCTGCGCCTGCAGCGCCATCAGCTGAGCGTCGCGCTCCCGGATTTTCGACCGGTAATTTTCGTCCATCAGCGTTTTCACTTTCCGCGTCATGGCATTAAAATAATTCTCGATTCCCATCAGGCCGGCGGAACCGCCCTCGCGCCCGATGGTCTCGACGGCGCCGGCATCCTGTTTTCCAATGTTCTCCGCGAATTTCCGCAGCTGGCGGTTCAAGCCCAGCATGGTTTGCAGGACGAAAAGGAAAATCCCCAGCACGATGATCAAAAACATGGAAATGAGGAACACAATGGAAAACGTCCCGCTGAAAACCACGTTGGGACGGACAATATCATTCCGCTTGATCTCAGCGACGATCTTCCAGCCGGTGGCGCTGACCGTCTGGTAAACCACGTCGATTTTCTCCTGATTTCTGACGATTGCGGTAACGCCGGAGGTCCCGGTCAGACACCCGAGCTCCCCCTCGGAAACGATCCGTTTCCCGAGCTCCGCCTTGTCGCCGCAGGAAACGGCCCTGCCGTCCGCGTCCACGACGAAGACCTTTTCCCCATCCTGCACCCCGCAGGACAGGATGGAATAAAGGCTGCCCTCGCTGATATCGACGAGGAGGATCCCCCGGTTGTCGCTGTAGTCGTAGGTGTGCTTCAAAACCCTGGCGCAGGAGATCACGTTCTGTTCGCCCGAATCCGCATACTTCTCGCGGTACGCTCCCGTCCAGTAAACCCTTCCCCTTTCTTCCGCCGTTTTCTTGTACCAGGTTCTGCCCGCAACGTCCTCCAGCGGAAAGAACCTGACTCTTTCCGCCGAACAGAGCTTCTCGCCGCTCACGAAAAGGCGTATCCACATCGAGTTGTCCCCTTTGAGCAGGCCGTTGAAAAAGGAATTCAGCTCCCTTTGCTGCTGTACCTGGAGGGCAATGTTTTTGTTGTTTTCCTCCCCGACGAAAAGCATGACCTCCGGACTGGAAAAAACGCTCTCCGAAATGATCTGCGCCTTATCCAGCCTGTTGGAGATGTTGATGTCGGTCTGCTTCAGCGTCTGAAGGACCGACTTGGTAATTTCCTTCTCCATCATGCCGGAGGACTTCAGATCATAAAAGTAGAACAGCGCGCCCGTCGCCACGATAATGAGAGACACATAAAACAGCAGCAGGTGTCTGCGGCCGATTTTCCCCGCGGTCCTGTCCCTCCGTCTCATTGCAGCGCCTGGCGGTATTCGGACGGGTTGCTTCCCGTCATCCGCTTGAAAATCCGGCTGAAATAGCCCGGTTCCGCATATCCGACGTCGCGGCTGATGTCGCACAGCCTGGCGCCGGGATTTTTCAGCATGGCTTTCGCATGCTCCACCCGCACCTTTGTGATATAGTCGTTGATGGTATCGCCCGTCTCCTGCTTGAAAACCATGCTGAGGTACGACGGGCTCAGATACACCTCCCGCGAAATATCCTTGATGCTGAGATTCTCGCTGTATCTCCGCTCGACGATCTCCCTGATCCTGTCGATCAGGCCGTGGGAGCGGCTGCTGCGCTTTTCCTCGATGGCCCGGATCTGCGAAGTCATCCACCTCGTCACGAAACCCTGCATCTCCTCCAGCGTTTCCAGGCGGAACAGCTCGCCGCAGACCGTGCTTTCATCCCGGCAGATATTCCTGGGGAAGATGTTCAGCTCCATCAGCTTCCGCCGGGCCGTGAGGATCATCTGGTAGCTGACGTTCAGGCAGTACTGCGTGTCCGCGCCCCTGCAGTGGGCGAGGTCGCGGAAAAAGGAACCTACGGCGCTTTTCATCTGTCCCTCGTCCCCGTTTTTCAGCAGATCGGCGATGCGGTCCATCTTCGCCAGGTCGAACCCTCCGCCGCTCTCCTCGTCGAAATCCAGACTGTCGATGATGATCCGGTTCCTCCCGAGAAACAGGCGCCGGGAAACGTTCCCGCACGCGCCGGCGTAGGATTTCGGGACGTTCCCGAGGCCGGAGACGACGGGCCCCACGCCGATCGTCGTCTCGATTCCGAGGCATTCGCGGAGTTTCTCCCGGACCTCGACGAAGAGCGGGTACAGCTTCTCCTCTTCCGCGCCGGTGTTCCGGAACTGCAAAAGGCACGCGTATTCGCCGGGCCGGCTTTCAAAAGCGTACCCCGTGAAATCGCGGTTGATCAGCTCCCCGCAGATATTGGTGACCGCGAACGCGGTCAGTTGCCGGTCCCTCTCCGTCGTTCCGCCGTCCGGTGCTCTGCTGTCGTCGTGGACCACGAACACGCAGAAAGTACCGTTTCCCGAAAGGTTGAGCTCCAGGAACCGGATCCGCTCCGCAAGGTTGGCCTGCCCCTCGACGCCGCCGCACACAAGGGCCGTCAGGAATTTTTCACGCAGGGCGGGCATGCTCTGCATCAGCTTGCCGCTCATTTTTTGGATGAGGTTTTTTTCGGCGGTCTCATGGCCGATCAGGCGGGTCGCCTTGCGCACCGCGAGCGCGAGCTCGCCCATGTCGATCGGTTTCAGGATATAGTCCTGCGCGCCGAGCTTGAGGGCCGATTTCACATAATCGATCTCGTTATAGGCGCTCATGATGATGAATTTGATGTGCAGGTGCATCTCCCGGATTCGGCGGATCATTTCCAGCCCGTCCATGTCCGGCATCCGGACGTCGGTCAGCACGAGGTCCGGCTTCAGCCGTTTGGCCTGTTCCAGCGCCGAAAACCCGTCGTCCGCCTCGCCCGCAACCTCGATCCCGTATTTCGCCCAATCAAAATGAAGCAGCCCCCGGCGCGTATACGGCTCGTCGTCGACGATCAGCAGCTTCAGCATGGCACGTCCCCCTTTTCAATACTACAACTACTACACTGCGCAAAGCTCCGGCATGCCCTCATGGATGGAAAAAAGGGATCATCCGCCGCGGCGGCAGGCGGGAAAGCAGAAAATCCGCGGGGATTTTTCCCCTTGCGTGCAAAACGCAGTTTTGCCTGCCGGGTTTCCGGCAGGCAAATTCTGCTTGCGGCCGCTTATTTCTTGGCGGTCGCGTACCAGTCGTTGACTTTCTTTATGATATCATCACCGCCCTGAGATTTCCACTGTTCCAGGAAGGCCTGATAGGTTTCGTCCGAAAAATCTCCCGTCACGCTCTGGACGATAAACTGGTTCGTGAGATCATTGACTACCGTCTGTTCCTGCGCAAGCTGAGCTGAAATTTCGATTGGAAGCCTGCTGATCGGATCGACGACGAGCATATCCATGTAATCGCCGTTCAGTTGATGAAACGCCTTGAACAGATTCTCGTCCTTATGGACGCGCGCCTGCCAGTAAATGCTGTAACTCTTTGTAACACCGGTTGTGTATTCGTTGGCATTTCCCCGGTCGTTCATGAACGCCGGAAGGATCGGATAATAGGCTCCGTCCTTGACCGTATAGTCGACGCCCTCTTCCCCAAGCACCATTCCCTTGAAAATTTCCTCGTCCAGCTTTAAATTGACATACTTGATGACGTCTTCGGCATGCTGGGAAGAATGCGGAATCATAAGAAAAGTATCAATCGCATTCTCGTATGAAGAAGTGCCGAATGCCGCCTTACCCAGCTTTCCCGATAAAGCGGGGAGAAAAGTGATTTCAGCCCCCGGTTGCGTCTTTTTGAACGCGTCCAACAACGCCGGGAAATCCCACCACCCGTCGATAAACGCAAACGCCCTGCCGCTCGTGAACTTCTCCTTGGTTGTATTGGCAGCGTTGGCCGGCGCTTCCTTATCGAGAAGGCCCTTGCTGTAAAGCTCCTTCAAATAACGGATATATTCTTTAAATCCGGGCAGTTCTTCGCGCGGAACAAGCTTGCCGTTCTGATCCACCCAGGACGTGGCAATTCCAAAGGCACCACCTAGCCCCATCCCCATAAAATCAGTACCGAAACTATTTCCGGCGACAAGCGGAATATTCTTTGCTCCCTGCTGATTCGGATCCTCATCCTTGATCCTCTGGAGCAAGGCGGTAAACTCATCGATCGTTTTGGGAATCGAAGCGCCTAATTTTTCCAGAATATCCTGTCGAATGATAACGGAATTACTGATCGTTGTTTTACCCGTCGTCTCTTTTCCCTTTAACAAGTTGACATTCATAGACGGGATCATGTAGTATTTTCCGCCAATGCGAAAATTGTCAAAGGACTCTTTTGATATGTTCTTGGTGATATTCGGGCCGTATTTTTCGACGAGCGGCTCCAGATCGGTCAGCGCGCCCTGTTGCGCATAATTGGCGTAGAGCTGTTTGTTACGGTATATGATAAAATCATAGTCCGCTCCGGACGCCATGATGGCGTTCAGCTTGTCGTCCGGCTTATCCGCCGGCAGGGTGTCATAGGTAACATGGTACCCGGTTTTCTCCTCCAAATATTTGGAGACCGGGTAAGTATTATAGTCCATTCCGCTGTGATATCCAACCAGCGCTTTCAAGTCCGGTTTTTCTTCTCCCGCCGTCTGCGACGACGTTCCACTTTGGGAAGCCGCTCCGCTCTGCGGTTCGGTTGTTTCTTCTTTCTGGCATCCGCCCAGCGCCGCGCCCGCGACCAGCAAGGACAGAATGCCCGCGAGAACTCTCTTGCTTTTCAACATTTTTAATTCCTCCGCCTTTCATCATCGAGCTGTTTATCGTAAAAGAGCCGAAGCATGCGTCCCGGCTCTTCTATCCCTTGACCGAGCCGACCGTGATCCCCTTGATGAAGTACTTCTGCATGAACGGGTAAACGATTAAAATCGGAACGGTGGAAGCGACGATCGCCGCGGAAATCATGCTTTCCGGGCTGACCTCCCCCAGCGAATTCTGCTGGCTCAGCACGTCCTGCGCCTCGGCGATCAGGTCGCGCAGATAAAGCGGCAGCGTCTTGAGCGCCGGGCTGTTGATGTAGAGCATCGCGCTGAAATAGTCGTTCCATTTCATTACGGCCGTGAAAACGGCGATGCTCGCGTAAACGGGGACGCTCAGCGGCAGGATGATCTTAAAAAGGATGATGAAGTTGTTGGCACCGTCGAGCCTGGCGGATTCCTCTACGCTTTCTGGGAGGCCCTCGTAATAGTTTTTGATGATCAGCATATGGTACACGTTGATCAGCCCGCCGACGATCAGGATTGTCCTCGTGTTCAGAAGTTTCAGATCCTGCATCCACAGGTAGGTGGGAATCATGCCGCCGCCGAAGAACATGGTGAACAGGAAAATGCCGAGGAAAAACCGCATCCCGGGCAGATTCCGCTTGGAAAGCGGATAGGCCGTCATGGCCGTAACGACCAGCGTCACCACCGTTCCCACAAACGTGATGAAAAGGGAATTGCCGAAAGCGACGAGGAATTCTTTCGACCGCAGAACGATCCGCATCGAATCCAACTGAAAATCCACCGGCACGACGCCAACGCTGCCCGAAGTCACGGCCCATTCCGCGCTGAACGCCTTGGCGGCCACATGCAGAAAGGGCACGAGCGTCACGACCGCCAGCAGGCCCATGAACACATAGGAAAAAATATCGACCGCGTAATCTTCGCCGGTTTTCCGGATCCGGCTTGGAGCCGCGGCCCCCGAAGCCGCTTGATTTTCCATTTACCAAACACTCCTGCCCGTCGTTTTTTTGCTCAGATAATTTCCGCCGATAACCAGGAAGAACCCGATCACGGACTCGAACAGACCGGCCGCCGTGGAATAGCTGTAATCCATCTGCGTGATGCCCATGCGGTAGATGTAAGTCCCGATCACGTCGCCGGAAGGGTACACCGTCGGGTTGTAAAGCAGCAGGATCTGCTCGGTGCCGGCCTGCAAAATGCCGCCCAGCCTGAGGATGAACATCAGAAGGATGATGGACCAAATGCCCGGGATGGTAACGTGGATGGTCTGCTGGACGCGCCCCGCGCCGTCCACCCTGGCCGCTTCATACTCCTCCTGGTCGATCCCTGCGATGGCCGCTATGTAGATGATGGCGCTGTAGCCGATCTCCTTCCACGCTTCCGTCCCGACCAGAACGGAAGGGAACCAGTGGTTATCCATCAGGAACGAAACCGGCTGACCGCCGCAGGCCGTGATGATCTGATTCAGCAGGCCGGTCGACGGGGCGAGGAATTCGATGGCGAGGCCCGAAACGACAACCCAGGATAGGAAGTGCGGCAGATAGATCATCGTCTGCACGGTCCGTTTATAGAACATTCGATGGATTTCGTTCAGAATCACCGCAATCAGAATCGGCAGGGGAAAGGTGACGGCGATCTTGTAAAGGCTGATGAGCAGGGTATTGCGGAACACCTGCAAAAACTGGGGGGAGCGGAACAGCTTCCGGAACTGATAAAAGCCGACCCATTCGCTTCCCGCAACGCCCTTGAAGATGTTGTACTTTTCAAACGCGATCGCGATCCCGTACATAGGAACATATCGAAACAGGATGATAAAGGCAAGCCCCGGTATCAAAAGCAAATACATATCGAGATTTTTCACAACCAGCTCCCTGGTTTTGGAACGCCGTCTTTCCCTTGGGGCGACACTCGCCCGCTTTGCTAAGACCATTGTGAAACCCCCAAATTACAAGATAAAGGTAAAAATAATGAACAGGCGCAGCCGGTTAGCATGCTTTCTTTTCTGTGATTATTATATAAATTCTATCGTCCGACCACAAGATACAGAGCTCTGCTCTCTGGTACAAAACGACTGGATTTCCTTCGCACCACCGGCCCAAATTCCCTCATCATAAGAATAAGCGCAAGTGTAAAACGCCCGTCGGCGTCTTGCACTTGCGCTTTTATCGCACGAAAGGCGGCCCTGAAATTTGCAGGCGCCGCCGGCTATTTTTTTGTTTCGGTATTGCAGGGGCGTAAGCCCCCGTTTCTCTCTGGAAGGCCGCGCAAAAATATGAAGCCGTGCCGAAACCGCAGAGCTCGGCGATCCTTTCCATATTCAATCCGGGAGCGCTCGGCAGCTCCTTGGCGGCTTTGATCCGGCACCGGACAATGGTACCGGCATATCGTCAAGCCGGCTTCGGGAAAGACCCACGTGCCTGGCGAGCTGCGCCAGAGAAATATTCCGTGAACGGTAAGGTTGGGCGAAAGCCATTATCCTTTCAGCCCGCTGGTTGCGATACCCTGCACAAAATATTTCTGCAGACTTAAAAACACAGCCAGCACCGGGATCAGCACAATGACGGAGGCCGCCATAATCAACCCATATTCCGTGGAATATTGTGAAATGAACATACGCAAGCCAATCTGGATTGTCTTTTTTTCCGTCGTGGTCAAGTAAATCAGGGGGCCAAGGAAATCATTCCAAGTATTGACGAACGTGAAGATGGTCAGCGTGGAAAGCGCCGGTTTGGAAAGCGGAAGCATAATATCCCACCAGATCTGGTACTCGTTCATGCCGTCGATACGGGCGGCCTCGCACAGCTCATCCGGAATATCGCTGTAAAACTGGCGCATCAGGAACACGCCGAAGGCCGAAAAGGCCTGAAGACAGATAATGGCCAGGTGCGTGTCGTTCAGATGAAACACATTGCGCATCATGATGAACTGCGGCACCATGTAGGCCTGCCATGGAACGGCGATGGTTCCGATATAGCCAAGGAACAGTGCATTTTTTCCTTTGAAGTCCAGTTTGGCAAATGCATAGGCTGCAAAGCTGGAAGTAAGCAGCTGCAAAAGCGTGACAATCACCGTCAGCTTCACCGTGTTCAAAATGAACTTCGACAGCGGGATAACCGTCCAAATATCCTGATAATTCTGCCAGCGGGGCGCTTTCGGAATCCACTCAATGGGAAAGGTGAACACGTCCTTATTGAGCTTCAGCGATGCAGAAAGCATCCAAGCAAACGGCATCAGCATAACAAAGGCTAAAATAAGTAAAACGACGTACAGAATGATCCTTCCCGGTCCGATTTTATTTTTTTCCATGCCATTTTCTCCTTCCGCCGCTAAGCCGTTTTCTTCTCGCCGCGGAACTGGATGACGGTGACGATCATCACCATCAGAAACAGCACCATCGAAATTGCGCTCGCATAGCCGAGATCCCACTGCTTGAACGCCACATTGTAAATGTGGAAAACGAGGACCAGCGTTTTGGTGCCGGGGCCGGCGTTCGTGATCATCAGAACGATGTCGTACACCTTGAAGCACTGGATTGTCAGCATGACCAGGACCAGAAAGTTGGTGGCGCCGAGCTGCGGAATCGTGACATAGCGAAATTTCTGCGCGGCATTCGCGCCGTCCAAGCTTGCCGCCTCATAAAGCTCGGGGCTGATCCCCTGAAGGCCGGCAAGATACATGACCATGTAGTACCCCATGTTCTTCCACACGCTGAACAGGATCAGCGTAACCATGGCCCAGTTCGGATCGACTGCCCATCCGGGCGGGTTCGCAACGCCAAGAGCACGAAGCACACTGTTGACCGGGCCCTTTTCCGGGCTGAACAGCGCGTTCCAGACCGCCGCGACCGCGACAAGCGACGCGACGTAAGGGAAAAAGCTAATGGTTCGGAAAAAATTGCGCGCAAAGATTTTTTGATTCAGAATCACCGCGAGCAACAGGGCAAAAATCATGGTCAGCGGAACAGTCGCCGCCGTGTAGACGATAGTGTTAAAAAAAGCTTCGATGAATCTGCCGTCGCGCAACAGATGGGTATAATTGTCCAAACCGACGAAACGCGGCGCCTGCACTCCTGAGCCGTTCCACTTCATAAAGCTCAGAGTCACGGCCATCACGATGGGAACCAGCGTGAAAATGGCGAACCCGATGAAGTTCGGGGCAATGAAACTGTACGCGATCAGGTTGTTGCGTCGCTTCCGGATTTTGGGCGTGACGATCCTTGCGTTTTCAATCGACATAGCGGATTGCTCCTCCTTTGATTGCTGCAAAATATCAGTAATGCGTTTCCCCCGTACCACCGCCGGGCAAAAGGAAAGCGGCCGACCGTTTTTGTCCGCGCATCCCGAAAAAATCTGCGGGCCGGTTCGGGCGAAAGCCCTTATCTGCCCGCAGCGACCGTGGTCGACGGATCTCAGCTTATCATCATGATTCGTCCATCAGCGGTTTTACGTCCTCCGCCATTTTTTTAAGGCCGTCGTCAATGCCCACGCTCTTGGTCATGATTGCGTCGTGGTCGTCGTTCAGGGCGGTCTCAATTTCCGCGCTCTTTGGATTCATCGGCATCTCAAGATAGGTCTTCACGGTTTTCAGAGCTTCCTTGCTGTTTGTGTCGGTCGGAAAGCCCTCCATGGAAGCAATCGTATCGACGACTTCTTCATTCTTGATTGCCGGGATGGTACCGGTTTTTGCGATTACGGCCGCGCCGTCTTCCCCGCAGACGAATTTGACGAAATCGAGAGAGGCATCCTTGTTTTGTGAAGAGGAGGCAACCGCAAGGGACGTGATGGTGCCCAGCGTGGTGCCCGCTGGTACTCCTTCGGGATGCGGATACCTGACGATGCCCCAGTTTTTCGCTTCGGAATTGCCGAGCTTGATGTCGTTCATCAGCGTGGCGATGAACCAACTGCCCATGTTCATCATGGCAACGGAATTGTTCTCAAATACGCCGGAATAATGGGTGTTGCTGGTTTTCAAGGTTGCATAATCCATGCAGATTCCGTCGTCCTGCTCCTTGAGGACAAGCTCGTAGTAGGGTTTCAGGAAAGAATAATCGCTGTCGACGATGCTATGTTTGCCATCCAGAATTCCGAAAAGCTGCACGGCGCTGCGCCAGATGTGGTAATGTGCGCCGTAGACCTTCTTGTTTCCGCTGCCGCTGGTCAGCTTGCGGGCCAGAGCATCGTACTGGGCGAGAGTCATGTCGTTGGTCGGGTAGCCAACCTTCGCTTTGTCAAACAGATCCTTGTTGTAATAGACAATCCAGAAATCACTGCGGAACGGCAGGGCATACAGTTTCCCGTCCACGGTGATCTGTTCAGCCGTGCCGCCGTATTGGGAGGTGTCGATGCCGTTGTCCTTGATATACTGCGTCAGGTCCTCCAACTGGCTCGCGTTCGTCATGGCCGCATAGCCCGGCATATCCTTGACCGTCACGATATCCAGCCCGCTGTCGCCGCCCGCAAGCTGGGTTCCGAGCGCCGTCTGATAATCCGTAGATCCGAGATCCTTCATCTCGATCTCCACGTTGGGATGGTCGGCCTTGTATGCGTCGATCAGGGGTTGGTAATAGGTCGTCTTGTCCTTATCCCACAGCGCCCAGACCAGTTTCACCGGTTTGCTTTCCGCCTGTTCGCTTCCCATCTGCTTGGAAGACGCCGCTAAAGGGGCGGAAGAAAGCTGGGAAGACGAGGCGCCTCCCGAACAGCCCGCCAACATCGTCGCAGACACGCCAATCGTCAGCAGAAAGCTGACAAACCTGCCGATTTTTTTCATCGTTCTCTCCTCCTGTCGTAAATTCGGTACATTGCCTATCGGAACATCCTGCTTTTATTGTATCTTCCTTACGGAAAAATGGAATGTAATAAAATATAAATAGCATCCATATTTTATTTGCTATTCGGATGATATAATTAAAATGATGTAAAATTTAAATATAAAATGCACAATTATTTAAATGATGCTTAAATTTATATGTGTGATTCTATTCAGTCGCTGTTGACAACTTCTATGGGGAAAGGTACCATAATAAGGAATGGGAAGGATGTTTGTGAAACGGAATTTCTTTCATACGCTCAAAGCGCACATCATGACGATCACGGTGTCTTTCACGCTGATCCTCACCGTGCTGACCGCCTCCGTCAGCTTTTCCCTCTCCCAATCCTATGCGCGCAGGAATTTGGTCCAATCGACCGAATTCAATCTTCAGCTTGTTTCCGGCGTGATTGCGCAGGATCTCTCCTCTCTGGATACGCTTGCCAAATGGTGCGGTAACAACAGCCAGATTCTGTCGTACCTGAGCTGCCCTAACCCTAGCCCGAGGGAGACGCTCTCCGCCTATAAGCGTTTCAACGAAGAATATCAAAACAACCGCGCGCGCGTCTATATCCAGCGGCTGATCGTCACGGACGCCACGCACTCGCGGATTTTCCAGGTCGGCAGCGCCACGTCGATTTCCAATCCGGTAACCGTTTACAACATCGACCGCCTGTTCCAAAACCGAAAAGGCAGCGCGACCGCCTGGGAAAGCATCGAGCGTGATCCGTACGGGCCGAAAGGATCCGCATATTCCGGCGTCATCACGGTATTCCGACCGGTCCTGCACCCCACCACACGCAAGGCGATCGGCTACGTTTACCTTGCGGCAAGCACGGAGCTGATCACCGACCCGCTGAGCGGCTACCACGCTGCCGAGGACAGCAACCTGTTTGCGGCGCTCGGGAACCACCTTTATAAAATCAACGGCGGAATTTTTACGGAGATGCAAAAACCACGCTCAGGAAACACGGCGTTGGAATCCGCAATGACACTGGATGCAAAAACACAGGTGCGCTCGGTGGCACTGCAAGACGGCATGACCGGTACCGTGGTGAGCTATCCGGTGCAGAACACCGGCATCAGCCTGATGAACAGCTTGTCCGAGCAGGAACTTTCCCGACAGAAAATGGTGTTTCTCCGGGTCGTTCTGCTGATCTGCGTCAGCCTCCTGCTGCTCGGCCTGGTACTCACCGTGCTGTTGAGCCGTCTAATCAATACGCCCGTTGCAAAAATCCGGAGACGTTTGGATCGGATCGCGAAAGGCGATTTTTCCGCCGACCCCGAAATCGAGTGGAACAACGAATTCGGCGACGTGGGACGCGGGATCAACAGGCTTTCGCTCAACGTGGCCGGATTGATGAACCGGCGCATCGAAGACGAGAAAAAAAAGAAAGATCTGGAATACCAGATGCTGCAAAGCCAGATCAACCCGCATTTTCTTTACAACACCCTTGATTCCATCAAATGGATGGCCACCATCCAGAACGCTTCCGGAATCGCGGAAATGACAACCGCTCTTGCCCGGCTTTTGAAAAGTGTAGCGAAGGGAACGCGAAAAGTGATCCCGCTACGGGAAGAAATCTCCCTTCTTGATAATTATTTTCTTATCCAGCAATATCGATACGGCGGCGCCATTACTCTGAAAAAGGATCTGGATGAAAACCTCCTTGACAACGTGATTCTCCGATTCACTCTGCAGCCTCTGCTGGAAAACGCCATTTTCCATGGAATCGAGCCGAAGGGCGGCGCGGGAAACATCCGGGTTGCCGCCCGGCTCCAAGACGAAAAGACGGTGGAAGTCTCCGTCGAAGACGACGGCGTCGGCATGGATGAAACCGCCATCCGTAAAATTTTCGCTGACGAAAATGAAAATACATCGGGCCTGTTCCGGCAGATTGGAATCCGGAACGTGCACCGGCGCATCCAATACGAATTCGGGGAACAGTACGGTCTGACCATTACCGGCAAGCCGGGTGTTTTCACCAGGGCATCGGTTTTGCTGCCGCGCCGTTCCTGTATTTCCTGAGCGGAAGAAGGTGCCGAAAAATGTTCAAGCTGCTACTGGCCGACGACGAGCCGCTCGTTCTGGTGGGCCTGCAGTCCATGATTCCCTGGGAAGATTACGACATCCGGATCTGCGGCACCGCGCACAACGGGCAGGAGGCCCTCGACATGATTGAAAAGCTTTCCCCCGACCTTGTGATCGCCGATATCCGGATGCCGCTGAAATCCGGGCTGGAGGTGATGAAGATCTGCGGGGAACGATACGGCCGCCCGCCCCTTTTCATTCTTTTGACCAGCTATGAGGAATTCCAATATGTGAAAGAGGCGATCCGCTCGCAGGCGGTGGACTATCTGGTCAAGTTGGAGCTCACTTCGGAATCCCTTTCCCAATCCGTGGCCAAGGCCGTCGGGATGCTGCGCGATCTGGAAAAGGAAAAGGTGTCCCGCCCTGCACCGGAGGAACGCGGGGGCATGCAGCCGTTTTACGACCGTTTTTTCGTCCGCCTGCTGAACGGCCTGTTTGAGGACCGGAGCCAGTATGAAACGCAGAAGAAAGAACTGGGCGTCGATTTTTCCTTCGACGCCTATGCTGCGTGCTACTGCGAGATGTTGGACATCGAAGGCAGGGATATGAGTGCGGAAAAGCTGGTCAAACTGTATTCCAGCACCATCCGCATGGTTCGGGAAACCATCACGAAATTCATGGCCTGCTACATCACCAGCCTCGACATGCGCTACTTCAACATCACCTTCTGCCTGACGGAGCAGGAAGTTTCCCAGTTCCGCAAAGTGCTGAACGAAGTCCTGACCAAAGCCATCTCCATCGTCCGTAATTATTTTAACGTCCGGCTAATCTGTGCCGTAGGTATTCCCATAAACGATCCTTTCCGCCTTTCGGAATCCTTTTACACCGCCCGGATCGTCCTACCCGCCGCCTGCCCGGAACACCCCGTCGTGTTTTCCGAGCACTCCGGCGAAGCCCCGGATCATGGAGGTGCCTTCGATATTTCACTGTATAAGAGCGGCATCATGAAAGCATACGAGGAGTTGGATCCGGACGCGCTTTTCAATCTGATCACACAGATCGCAGATTATTTCACCGGGCACTTCGCTTCCCGCCTTCAGGCGATGGATGCCGCCTGCAGCCTGCTTTACACGGCCACTTCTATGCTGCCGGACGGCGGCGAGACCGTCTCCCGGATTTTCTCCGACGACCCGGAAGGATTCCGCTGTATCTATAAGAAGCACACCACGGTAGAAATCGTCGACTGGATGCTCCGCCTGCGCGACGGGCTGTGCGGAGCGCTCCGCAGCCAGAAGCAAAACTATAAGAGCCGGATCGTCTCCGGCGTGCAGAAATACATCCGGGAAAACCTGGACCGGAAACTGAGTCTGAACGAGGTCTCCGCACTGTTCGGATACAGTCCCAATTATCTGAGCCAGCTGTTCGCACGCTACGCGGGGTGCAGCTTTGTGGAATATATTACAAAGGAAAAAGTCCGGGCGGCAAAGGCGATGATGGCCGCAGGGAACGAAAAGATCTACGAGATCTCGGAAAAGCTCGGATTCGAAAGCGCTTTTTATTTCAGCAAGGTTTTCAAAAAGGCGGAGGGCGTCTCTCCGCGGGATTACATCAAGGCCAGGCGGTTCACGCGGGAGCGCCCTTGAATACACAGATCATCATGGGGTGGATCGCAGGCAGTCTTCCCCTCCGCCGCAACCATATTGCCGCCGTCGGCGCGCACGGCAATCGGAACTAAAAAACGGTGCGGTGCAGAAAATCAGAGCGCTAATTCGTCTCGCCCTCCAATAAAAAAGGGCGCAACCGATTAACGATTGCGCCCGAAAAGCAATAGGTTCATTTCATCTGTCCGGTAATAAAAGCATCGGATATTTTGTAGGTATCTATCCGCAAGTCATTGCATTCAGTGGATTTTTTCGTTTTTGCTTCCCCCGAGGCACAACCCAGCTTCTCAGCATTGGCTTCCGCGGGATTCGGGTATTCACACGCGACGGGAAGGATCATTCGCCGGCCAGCTCAACCTCAAGCACGGTGTCGATTGGATCCGGCAGAATCGGATTCTGACCCAGGTCGGCGAACGTCACGTCCGGATAATTGTTGCTGATCCAATTATTGGCTACGGGGATTTCCGCGCCATTGGAAATAAGACGTATTTTTTTCACCTGATCTCCGGAAATCCCTTGCAGAGGAACCGGCCCGACCGTGTTGTCAAATATATGGAAATAAAGTTTATTGCCGTTCTGAGTGATTCTTCCAAATTCCGGGCGTTCTACATTGGATCTTCCGCAGTTGTAGATGCTTTTACCGTTCTTTTTCATCCACTTGCCGATTTCCATAAGGATCGCGCACGACTGTTCCGGAATATTGCCGTAAGCGTCGGGACCTACGTTCAGCAGCATATTTCCGCCTTTCGAAACACACTCCACCAATTTCCTGATCAGCATGGATGCGGGCTTGAAGTATTGATCCCCGGCGTTGAATCCCCAACTGTTGTTCATGGTAAGGCATGATTCCCAAATCATCGGGTTGCCGTTTGTGTCCCGGATTCCGCTCGGAGGGATAATCTGCTCCGGGCTTATAAAATCGCCGTGATACGGCAGAGGGTGATCCGTTGCCAGAGAACTGAAAGCGGAACCGGCGGTTTCAAGGCGGTTGTTGATAATAATATCGGGCTGCAGCGACCGCACCATGTTCACGAGTTTTGTGGCCTGCCATTTTTCGCCGGACATTTCCCCATAAGAAAAGTCCAGCCAAAGTATGTCGATCTTTCCGTAGTTGGTGCACAGTTCGCGGAGCTGGTTATGCATATATTCGACGTAGTTGTTCCAGTTGCGCCCTTCATCCGGATATTCCGAATTGCCGCGCATCGGGTGGTTGCAGTCGCCGCAGTGCGGAAAATCTTTATGGTGCCAGTCCAGCAAGGAATAGTAGATCCCCACTTTCAGCCCTTCCGCTCGGACAGCCTCCACGTATTCTTTCACCAAATCCCGCCGGCACTTCGTGTTCGTCGCTTTAAAATCCGTGTACTGACTGTCAAACAAGCAGAAACCGTCGTGATGTTTTGCCGTAAGGACCATGTATTTCATCCCCGCGTCTTTTGCCAGGCGGGCCCAGACGCGCGGGTTATAATCCTTCGGGTCAAATTCCTCGAAATATTTAACATACTCTTCATCCGTCAGCCTTTCCGTGCTGCGGACCCATTCGCCGCGCGCCGGTATCGAATACAGCCCCCAATGGATAAACATCCCGAAACGCGCGTTGACATACCATTCCATCCTTTTCCGGTATTCTTTCCTGTCAAAAACATACATTCCTGGTTTTCCCTTCTGTAATATGATTTTTACGGCTAACGCTGAAAGTCTTTTCCGACATTTGCCGTTGCGCCGGCGCCATTGCAGCGAGCCGGTTATGGCACCTTCCACAAAATAATGCTGCGCGCACGGATAAACATGGAGAATTACAAGCGTTACAATCATAGCATATTTCAATCTCTCTGCCAATCTTTTTTTACCGCCAAGGAATGCATTGGAAAGCCGCAAGTCCAAAGGCTCCCAGGCAAAAGGGGCCTTCCTATTTGGTTCCAAAGGCCGTTAAGACTGCTTTCCAAGACAGGCGGGGGGCCGCCGTTCACATATATAATTTGGCCGTTGAAAAAGTTGGAAGCATCGGATGCGAGGAACACTGCCGGGCCCCGTAGGCCATCCGTCACGTCGCACGCATAACCCCGCGCTTCGATTCCCTTTTCCTTATAATCTGGTGACAGGCAAAAAATTGCTCGATGAGTGGGATACACATACGGCAAAGCTGAAACAGTTTGGCCCTGACGAGGAAATTCAGATACACCAGAACCTTCTCGATGAATATTTGAACAAATGATTTTCTAAATTATGACTACTTCTGAAAAGATGAACAGGGGCACAGATGATTTGTACCATCTGTGCCCCCACGTTTGTATTCAGACCGCCACACAAGGCGCTTGGAAATTTTAAGCAATGCCAAGGATTTTTTGCAAAGCCGCTCCCAAAAGAGCGTTCTATTGCTCAAGAAACCCGATCAGCTCCTCGTTGAATTTCTGACGCTGGTCATAAAACAGGAAATGGCCGCACGACTCGATCGGGACCAGCTTGGAACCCTTGATGCTTTCATGCTGGGCCGTCGCCAACGGGAACAGGCATACCCGGTCGTCGACACCGTGAAGGATCAGCGTGGGAACGCGAATTTCCTTCAGATCTTGAAACAGCTGTTCTTCGCCCAGCCACGTGTTCGCAATCGCCGCGGTGGACCAGCCGGCCGCCTGCAGCCCTAATTGAAAGAGCCAGTCGGACAAAGCCGGAGTTACCGGATTGAAAAAGAGCATATTCCCAAAATCCCGCAAAGTCTGGGGCCGGTCCTGATGAACGCCCCGGATGATATTCAGCACGTCTTCCCTTTTTAAACCGTATGGGAAGTATGGCCGCTCGATGAGGCTCGGAGCCGCCGCGGCACAGAGGACGAGTTTTGAAACGCCGCATCCCCTGTGCCTCGCCATGTATCGGATACAAATCGCACCGCCTGTCGAATGGCCCAAAAGCGTGAAGTTATGCAGCCGCATCGAATCGACGACACACCGGATATCGTCCGACAAACGGTCGTAGTCATACCCGGTCCAAGGCCTGTCTGAATGACCGAACCCTCTGTAATCCATCCCGACACACCGGTACCCTTTCGAGGGCAGGACATCGAACTGGTACTCAAAAAAGTTGTGGTTCCCGGGCCACCCGTGCACGAAAAAAACCGTTTTTCCGCCCGCAGGATTGATATCCTCGATATATACCTTCACATTTCTTTCGACTCGTATGTAAAATCCCATGGCAAAGCCTCCCGCCCGCATGTTTTCTTCATTATATTCTACGCACAGGTCGAATATGACGCCCCGATACACGGTCCTGTCCGTGAAGGGGAAAACATGGCGCAAGACGGGGCTGAACCTCATTTTTTCCTAACGCGTCCTGATTCCGGCATAAAGCTTAAGCTTTGGCCGCGTATGCTTGCCTTTAAGCTTGCTCCAGATTTCTCGAGGAGTAGCCAGGGCTGTATGACAGATAAGCTATTTATTTCGGAACGGCAAAACCAGAGTGGCCATCCGATATAAAAGCTACCGGTAAGATGGGCCGCTCAATTTGGATTCTGCAATGCTCTTTTTAAGCCGTCGAAATCCAGGAAGTCGAAAATGAACTGTTTTCTCAGCAGCTCCGGCGGTATGAATTCGTTGTATTTATTCTCGATCTGGACATTCTTCGGCAAGGGCAGGCCGGCCGCATCCTCATCGGACGCAAGGATGTCAAGGATGGCGCTTTCCAGATATTTCTCTGCTTCCGGCACATTGCCGCTGAAAACGACTTCCAGATAAACGCTGGTCCTCCATCGGATTCTATTTTTTATGCCCCGCTTCAGCAACAAATAATGGAGCGTAAACAGTTGCCGCGTTCCGATCCAGGGGAATACGGCGTATCTATTTTCTGACAGCTTCGTGACCAGATTGGTCAGGATGCCGGAATTGCGAGTGAGGTACCGGATTTCCTCCAGCCGTTCGCGACAGGAATCGCTGAGGTACGGGTAGGAATCGTCACATTTTAGAATGCTTCTCATTTTACGCACCAACGTCGTGTGCAGTTCGGAGTCAAAGTCGATGTCCCAGTCTACGGTTGAAACGCCGGGAACCAGCTTTACGAAGATCACTTTCGCCTTTTGATTGACCTCGACCGTTTCCCAGGTCCTTCCTGCCAAAGCAAAGCGCGTTCCGGGGGGATAGACCTTATCCACCGTGCCGATCGCACGGTTTTCATCCTTTACCAGATAGTATTCGGGTACCCGGAATACCGCCAGAAAATGATAGTCGTTGACGACCTTTTCCCCCTGGGGACCGATGATCAGGCCGCCGTCTTCCAGCTTCTGGAGATGCCCGATCGAGAGCAGATGCGAGAGCAGAAGTCTGTAATCCTCCAGGGGAATCCGCCGAAAGCTGGTCAGAGAAAGAACGTCCTGCGCCAGTCTGCCCGGCGTGGCTTCCCCCGCCGAAAGCAGATAGCTCATGGTCTGATGATAGAGCAGGGAATAAGGGTATCCGCCCGGGGACAAGGGCTCGATCCACTTTTGCTTCGTGTATAATTCAATGATCGCGATGGTGCGGACGAACCCCCAGTTGATCGGACCCAGGGCATCGGACGCTGAGGCGTGAACGTCGTCCACAAAAGTAAACAGAATCTGCGGAATCTGCCCGCGCCTTCCGCAACGGCCGAGCCGCTGCGCAAAGCTCGATACCGTGGCGGGCGGCCCGACCTGGACCACCTGGTCCAGGGAGCCGATGTCGATGCCGAGCTCCAGCGTCACCGTCGCGCCGGTGACAAGTTTCTCTTCGGATGTTTTCATCTCGTCTTCCGCCTGCTCGCGCAGGACGGCCGAAATGTTGCCGTGATGGACGCGGTAGACGTCCGGCGTTTTGTTTTTCAGGGCGATCTGACGCAGATTCGCCATCACAAATTCGATCTCTTCTCTCGAATTTGCGAAGATGATTGTCTTTTTCCCGAGCGTCATCCGATACAGATACTCGAAATGCTGCAAATCACCTTCGTCCAGCGGGGTTCCGTCCGGCGTCGGGACGGCCGGCACGGTGCTTTCCTTTTCAAAGCGCTGCATTAGAAGTTTGATTTTCTGCCGCCCGGTATTCGAAACAGGCGCCGAGCAGTTTCTCGGCGTCCCGGAATTCAGCCAGTCCTGCGCCACCTTTCTATCGCCCAAAGTTGCGGACAGGCCGATCCGCCTCGGCACGGCCCCCGTAAGCTTCTGCAGTCTCTCAAGCAGGCAAAGGACCTGCACGCCGCGCACGTCGCGCATAAAATAGTGCACCTCGTCGATGATCACGAACCGCAGGTCGCCGAACAGCTTTGCGCAGGCGCCTTTCCTGCGGATCAGCAGAGACTCCAGCGATTCCGGCGTGATCTGCAGAATGCCCTGCGGATGTTTCAGCATCCGCTTTTTTTCCGCCTCCGAAGCATCTCCGTGCCATTTGCAAACCGGCAGCCCCGATTCCAGCAGAAGGTCGCTTAACCTTTTGAACTGGTCGTTGATCAGGGCTTTCAGCGGGCTGATATAGAGAACGCCGACGGAACGCGACGGGTGATGATATAACTCGGTCAGAACCGGCAGGAACGCGGCTTCCGTTTTTCCCGAAGCAGTGCCGGAAGATAATAATAAATTGTCGTCCGTGTCAAAAATCACCTGACAGGCGGAAACCTGGATCTCCCGCAGCTGCGTCCATTTGCTTGCATAAATGAAATCCTGAATGTACGGCGCCAGCCTGTCGAATACATCCTTCATACCTCAAACTCCGTAAATGCGTCTTCCTTTTCTGCTCCTTGGGAAGGGACAAACCCGCCGTCGTTTAAGATCCCCGTCATCGTTTTGTCCGGATTCTGGAGCAGGATATCCAACAGCTCGATGAAGTCCCGGATGATCTCACGCGGCGTGATGTGAGTATCTGCGCCGACCCGGTTATACTCCACATTCAAGAAGCACATCAGGTCGTCATGTGTGACGGCGGGAGTGTAATCAAACAGTTGCCCGTGCATCTGGACGAGCTTTCCAATCAGCACATAAACCTCGTCATACGTCAGCATTTCGAGCCGGATGATGGGGGAAAGGAGATTCCTGGTGTTTCCCGATGCAAAGCGTCCTTCCGAAAGCCTTGAGCGCAGCGCTTCGTAGCTGAAAACGCCCTTATATTTGTCTTCGATGCACTGCGGTGTTCCGCCGATCAGAAAACCGATATGTTTCGCCTTGCCCTGGAGCACATCGTTGTACATGGTCAGGATCTTCTCATAATTACTCTGCCTTGTGGCCGCATGGGGGATTTTATAAATATTGACCAGCTCGTCCACAAGGACAAGCATGCCCCGGTACCCCGCGTGTACCATAAATTCGGCAAAAATCTTGATGAAGTCGTACCAGCTCTCGTCAGTCACGATGAGGTTGATCCCCAACTCTTTTCTGGCCTCGGTCTTCGTGGGGTATTCGCCCCGAAACCATTTGATCACGTTGGATTTCAGCGCGTCGTCAGACTCGTTGTAAGCTTTGTAATAGAGCAAAACGGCTTTTGCAAAATCGAAGCCGTTCACCATACCTTCCAGGTTGCCGACGACCGTATAGATCCGCTTTTCCACCAGCCTTTCAAATTCGGCATCGCTGACCGGGACCTTGTCATCAGTGACCACCTCCGTCCTGATGCCTGAAATCCACCGTTCCAGGATCAGGGGCAGCGCGCCGCCGTCCGGTTTGGTTTTCGTCGACATGTTTTTCATGAGCTCTTTATAGGTCGCAAGCCCCTGCCCCTTTGTGCCGACGAAGCGCCTCTCGGGGGAAAGGTCGGCGTCCACCACGACGAAGTTCCGTTCAACGGCATAGTTGCGGATCGTCTGGAGCAAAAAGCTTTTCCCGCTGCCGTATTTGCCGACGATAAATCGGAAAGCCGCCCCGCCGTCCGCAATGACGTCGATGTCGTGCAGCAACGCGGCGATTTCCCGATCCCGTCCGACGGCGATATACTCAAGCCCTACTCTGGGAACAACGCCGCCCTTCAAGGCATTGATGATGGTACTGGTGATGCGTTTCGGCGGATTACTGGAATTCAATGCTGATCACTCTTTTCAGGTCGCCCCTGTATTCGTCGAAAAGTTCAATTTTATCCGAAAGTTCCATAACGTTGTCGTTCACCGTATCGATCGCCTTCTGATTGATCCCGTCGACGAGAACTTCCAGCATCGTACCGTGATCTTTTGAAAAAGCTTGCAGCTCCTTCAGCGGCGCATTTTCAAGGATCATCCGCACGGCGGCCCGTTCCGTTCTGTCCAGCGAACGGGCGAACGCGCGCCATGGGTTTTTCGGGCCGCCGGCGGGTTCCGAGGCGGCCGGGTGTGCGGGTTTAGGTTCCGGAGCCATGGGCGCCGTTGCAGAGTCGGTTTCTTCCCCGTCTATCAAAAGCTTTTCCTGGGTTTTCTGCGCGTTTTCCCGGATCGTTTCAATCCGGCCGGGGTCCACCGTAATCACTTTTCTCTGCGATTGTCTGTAATACTTTACAATCGCGGCGTCGATTTGTTGAAAAAAGCGTTGGGGGTCCTGCACCAGCCGGGTGATTTCGGCAGAGTCGATTTTATTTCGATTCGCGGTCACCCGGTATTTGTATTTGGTCACCCGGCGGTAAAACTGCTCAATCCGCTTCAAAATGTACCCGATGAGAAGGCGGCCGTTCTCCTTCGGAATCCTGTTTACGGAGGACGTCCAGCACCCGTTTTTATATTCGTATTTTTCCGTATTGGAGATTTCTACGACCTTGTTTTTGGTTTTCATGGAAAGGGAGCAGTACAAGGCGTTTGAAAACGGCGCCCATGCACTGCTCTTGCTGTAGAAAATTAAATTCTCAAACTTTCCACCCTGCACGAGCAGAAATTCGTCGAGCGTTTTGATCACGGAATCGAAGCAGGCACCGATCGTCTCTGCCGTTTCTGGGGTGAAAAAAATGGACTTTTCTATTTTGTAATCCGAATAGGGAGAATAAAAGTCAAAAATGCTCTCAGCTTTGGGAGGTTTACTGAGATCTTGCAGGATTCCGGTTTTTTGCAGGAACTCGGGGAATGGCTCGGAAAAATCGTTCGTAATGTAGTAATCCCTAATCCATTCGTTCATGTAACCGTCGAGCTTTTTCTCATAGCCCCGGTATTCTTTCCAGAGAAGGGTCAGCTTATCCAGACCGTCCTCGCAGTTCTGAATGCCGATATGATTGATCAACTCGTAAATGTACAGAAAGACATAAGAAAACGAAGTGCGACGGATAACGCCCTTCCGCACTTTGCTGCGCCAGGTAAAGTAGGTGCGCAGCTGCTCATAGCTCATCATCTGATAGTTTGGGAAATACATGGAAAAAGGCGCGTTTCCCTCGTAGTTGTCCTCGAAATCTTCCATGAACTTGGCCTGCTTATAAAACAGAACCGTTTGCAGCCTGTCCCTGGAACCGTTTCGATAACCGGCAGGCTGGGACATCTGAGCAAGCCGGCGCATTTCGAGAAAGCGTTTCCGTTTTTTGTCCGGAGAATACCGCGGGACCGGAACCCCTTGGGGGATGGCTTCACTGTTTTTGGAATTCTCAATATAGATTTCAGCAAAATCATTTTTGAAAGGGGATTGATAGGTCTTGTTTTTTAACTGAGTGATGAGTTCGTTCACATGCCTTACGATCTCTTCTTTTCCGGTTCCCCAAGGCACGAAACATCCCTCCTCCAAAGGCGAAAATACAAATCCCTGTTGCCATAAATATAGCATATTTATGGGCCAAAAGCAAATTCCGCGCTCATATTTTAATAGTGAAATATTGTTTTATGGAAAAGTGGAGAAGTCAAGAAACGTGCAGGGTAGCGAGCTAATCAGCAACTGCCGGTAGCGCTGGTGGAATGGCATGAAAAATAATTCTGTAATGGGTCTGGACAGTTCGTACCACGGCATCCGGTACTCCGGAAAATCCTATGTAAATTCAAATTCAGTTCATACAAAAACTCAGGTGATTTTATGGATTTGCTACGGAAATCAAATGACGGGATTCGCTCCCGATCGTTTTTTCTTTTTCAAAGCCGCAGGGGATTGCTGCCATTACATCCGCAGCACTGCTGAATTTCTGACTGTTTCCATATTCCTTCAGAACTTCTTCCGGTACGGTACTCATAAAAATGACTTCCTTTCAGACTCGATTTTTTCTACCCGGATTCTTGTCTGAAAGGAAGTCTGCTATTCAGCTTTTACACGGAGTTCTATGCGGCCTTTGCCAACAGGATTTCCATCAGATCGTCGGCTCCATTCATGCATCTGCCGTTCACCCGGACAGACAGGCTTTTCCCGGATGATGGAACCGCCGTCGCGGATCGAATCTATCCCCGGTTCCGCCCTTCCTCTTTTTCGAACTCCGTTTTGGCTTTTTCCAGGTATTCCGGATTCCGAAAAACATCGAGAGCCGAAAGGGCAAAGGCTTCCGCCACTTTCAGCAGCTTGGCGTGGGCCTCTTCCGAATCGACGAAATTCAGAAAAGCCTCTTCGTGAGTCCCGGCTTTTCCGTCCCCAACCCCGATGTTTCCGTAGAAAGTGGGGACGCGGCGGCTGACGTTGCCGATGTCGGTCGAGCCGATCAGTTCCGGCCCTTCGCTGAAATCGCGAATGCCGCACTGCGCGAGGTTTTCCTTCATCAGTCCGCAAAGCACGGGATTCATCCGCAGCTCGTCGAAACTGTTTTCAAATCGGCTGATTTTTACCCGCGCTCCCGTCATCAGAGCGGAACCTCTCGCGCAGTTCTTCACTTTTTCCGACACTTCGTCCAGGTAGGCGCGGTCGGATGCCCTGACGTAAAATTTGCAGCTGGCGTAGTTCGGTATGACGTTCGGAGCATCTCCGCCGTCCGGGATGATGCCGTGGATGCGCACGTCCGGCCTCACCTGCTGGCGCAGCGCGCCGACGCCCGCGAAGGTGAGATTCACGGCGTCCAGGGCGTTGATGCCCTGAAACGGGCATGCGGCCGCATGGCTCGCTTTGCCGAAAAATTCAAATTTCCAGGGATCCATGGCCAGCGCGCGCGTTCAGGGTGGTGGTTTTGGACAGGTGCATCTGAAAAACGGCGTCGATGTCGTCGAACGCCCCCGCTTCCAGGAGATCCACTTTCCTCCCCACGGTTTCTTCCGCAGGAGTGCCGATGACGACGACGCATCCGCCGAGAGGTTCTTTCACCCGGGAAAGGATCAGCGCGGTGCCGACCGCCGTGGCGGCGATCCAGTTATGCCCGCAGGCGTGGGCCGGCTTTTTTTGCGGGCCATAGCCGGGCAGCGCGTCGTATTCCGCCAGAAACGCCACCTTTTTGCCGGCGGGGTTCCCATATTCCGCCCGGAATGCCGTCTTTAAGCCCTTGTAGGGATATTGCACCCGGAAACCGCTTTTGCCGAGAAGATCGGCGAGATAGGCGGATCCGGCAAATTCGTTGTCCCCGAGTTCCGGATGGCGGAAAATGAAATTGCTGACGCCGATCATTTCGTCTCGGGATTTTTCGTCCATCGCCTTTATTTCACTGCTCATTGTCACCGCGCCTTTCACTGCGGACCGGCGGAAGTTCAAAAACGTCAGGCGGAAGGTTGGTTTGCGATGGCCCAGTCCATCAGTTTGGAACGTTCGTCTTCGCTGATCGTGCCGAGCACTTTGTCGATTTGATTTTTCAGCTCCGTATTGCCGGGCTTCAGCGCCGCGCAGACGTTGATGGTTTCCGCGTTCACCTTGAATCCCTTGCCGTCGGCGAATTCAATCATCTTCAGATCCGGGTAGGCCTTTTCCGCGCTCAGGCCGGTCGGCTTGTCGCACGAAAGAAGCTCGCATTTGCCGGAATTTAAGGCCACCAGCATGGTTGGGACATCCGCAAGCGCCGCTTGAATCTTTGCGTCCGGAATCTGAGACAGCAGCGGGTACCAGGATGTGCTCTGCTGAGAAGTGCAGCTCGCGCCCTTCAGGTCGGCGATGCTGGCGGCGTTCGCGTATTTGCCGTCCTTTTTGACAATGACCACAAACTGCGACTTGTAATACGGCTCGCTGAACAGAAGCGTCTTTTTCCGCTCCTCGGTCACCGCCATGCCGCAGATGCCCGCATCCACAACGCCGGACGTGATGGCCGTTGGGATCGCCGTCCATTCCGTTTTGTGCACCTCAAGGGTGGCGCCCATGCTGTCCGCGATCTTTTTTGCAATTTGGATGTCGTACCCGTTGCAGAAAGTGTTGCTGCCGTAGATCGGAACGGCGTCGTTCGAGTTGTCGGTCTGAGTCCAGTTGTAAGGCGCATAGGCGCATTCGAGGGCGATGCGGAGCACCTTTTTGGTTCCGGCCGTGGTGGAGCAGCCTGAGAGCAGTGCCAGAGCGGAGATGAAGACCGCCAGAAACACCGCCGTGAGTTTCCGAAATCTTTGCATGGTTTTCATGATGCATGCTCCTTCTATTTTGGATTTTAACAAAAGAGGCGCCGGCTCCTTTTATGAGTCGACGCCTTTGCCAACAAAATGTTTTAGCAATATGATTGGAATCGCATGCCGGTTATGAGAAACAGGACCGCACTGCCGGCCTGCGGGCAGGTCAGGAATCCGACAAAACGAACAGGAAAAAGGTCAGCATGTCGAAATAGTCCTTTGCCGCGAAACGCACGCCGTTCATCCCGTCCATCTTTGCGCCCGGGTAGAAGGAGCCCCGGTAAGCGCGGGCGTGCTCGTGAAATCGGATGAAAGCCTCGAATTTCTCCGGAAGCGCGGGCAGACACCGGGAAACGTCCCCGGAGAGGGCCTGCTTCATTTTTTCCTCGATTTTTCTCTGCGCGACGGCGGGGTGCAGCGAGATGGAGGCATTCCCGACGCCCTCGCTGACCGGCACGGTGGTGATGGCCGGTATCAGCTGAGCGGCGTCCTCGCAGAGCATTTTGTCGCCGCTGACGAGCACGACCGGGACGCCGAAATAGGCGGAAGTATAGGCGTTGATCAGAAATTCGCTCGCGATACGCCCGTTTAAGGTGACAAGGTCGTTCTTCGTATTCATGGTGTGCGCGAGCGGGCTTCCGTTCGTCGCGACGGCCGAGTGGCAGCCGATCATGGCCGAGGCGGAGAAGCTTTTGTCCAGCCCCGCCATCATGGAGGCGGGGCTGCCCGTCCAGCCGCGCATGATTTTTACCTCTTCCGGCAATTTCCGGGGGTTGATGTTGCGCGCGGAATCGTGCGCGTCCTTCACCAGGATTTCCCGCGAGCCGGCCGCGATCGCCCCCCGGCAGGCGGCGGCGGTCTCCTCGGTCATCTCATCCGCAAAATAGGGGTAGAGCCTGTCGCCCGCCTCCGTTTCCGGCCAGCTCGCCGCGCCCGCCGTGCCTTCGATGTCCGCGCTGATAAATACCTTCATCTGCCGGTCGACCTCCGTTTTACAAGCAAATTTTTGGGGATGGCCGCAGGCCGCTTAAGAAGCCGTCGGCTCGTTTTCGACCGCCCAGTCCATCAGCTTTTGCCGTTCGTCCTCGCTGATCTTCTTCAGGGCGCCGTCGATTTTCTCCTTCAGGTCCGTGTTGCCGAGTTTCAGGGCCATGCAGACGTGCGTCAGCTCGGCTTCGGCTTTGAAGCCCTTGCCCTCCTCAAATTTGATCATCTTGAGGCCGGGGTTGGTCCTCATCGAAGAGAGCGCCGTGGGCGTATCGCAGGAAAGCATGTCGCACTTGCCGGAAGTCAGAGCGACAAGCATCGTGGGGACGTCCGGCAGCGCCGGCTGCACCTTGCCGTTCGGAATCTGTGAAAGGAAAGTATACCATGAGGTGCTTTGCTGGGAAGTGCACTCCGCACCCGCGAGATCCGCAAGGCTCTTTGCGTCTGCATATTTGCCGTCCGCTTTTACCAGCGCGACGTTGTCGGCTATGTAATAGGGATCGGTAAACAGAAGCGTTTTTTTGCGTTCCTCCGTCACGGTCATGCCGCTCATTCCGGCGTCCACTTTCCCGGACTGTACGGCGGGGGGGATGGCGCTCCATTCCGTCTTGTCGATCTCCAGGGAATACCCGAGGTCGTCGGCCACCTTTTTGAGGATCTGCACTTCATAGCCGTTGCAGAAAGTCGACGAACCTTTGATGGGAAGTGCCCCGTTGGAATCGTCCATCTGTGTCCAGTTGAACGGCACGGAGACGCACTCCATGGCGACTTTGAGCACTTTTTTGTCTCCGGAGGAGGACCCGGCGGCTCCCGCCGAAGCCGTGGACGCAACCTGCGGCGCGGTGCTCTGCGCGCCCGGAGCGGACGAACAGCCCGAGAGTGGGGTCAGAGCGGCACAGGAAATCGCCAGAACCGCCGCAGCGAGCTTTTGAAATCTTTTGCTGGGTTTCATGATCAATACCCCTTTCCGTTACTGTAAAAAAAACGCCGACTCATCCGTTTGAGTCGACGCCGTTGCCAACAAAACATCCGCCGGTACGACCGGTCAGACCATGGAAGTGATTATAAAGGCTTATCATTCGATTGTCAAGGCTATTTTGAATTTTAATTTTTAATTTTTTCATAATCTGGTTCTATCAAGCCGATGCGGAAGGGGCATTTTTCCGCCCCTTGCGGATATTGACGAATGAGCCAAAAAATTTGTCCTGCGCATTTTTCATCCGTGCGAAGCAATATTCCCCCTATGTCTATGCAATTAAATTAAAAATTATTTGAAATTAATGATTATTTATGTAATATATTTATAATACGTTTTGCACTTCCATAAACTTTTCACCATGCACAAACTTTATCCACGGATACCAGCACTTAGTAGTATACTTACACGAAAATGAATTTTTATATTTAAAATAATTCAAAACTACTTGCAAAGTCTCTCGAATGAGTCTATGCTTAGCAATATAATTCAAATAAGCGGGATGCAAAAGATCATACGCAAAGGGGCGTAGTCGGGCTTCGGCCTGATTACGCCCTTTTGCATGGACCGGCGGCGCCGGTTCGTCCATCCCTGGTTTCCCGCATCGGGGCGCCCCGCTTTTCCGCCGAACGGGCGGGCTCCAGGCAGATGCGGCGCGGTCAAACAAATATCCGCACGGGGAGAGAGAAGCCCCGTCGGCCTGATAGGAGAGCCAAAATATGAAGGCGAAATACCGCGTGGTCTATTACAACATTGTGGATCGCCTCGACTATGAAAACAGTCTTCTGAAACGGTGGAAGGTCGACAATCTGGAGCTGATAGAAGCCAAAGGCCGGAGCGGCGGGCATACGTTTGCGGAAGTTGCGGCGGAAGCGGACGGCGCAGTAGTGGAATACGAGGCGGTTACCCGGCAGGTTATGGAAAAACTGCATCGCTGCAAAATCATCGCGCTGCAGAGCATCGGTTACAACAACATCGACGTCCGCGCCGCGACGGAAATGGGGATCTGCGTTACGAACGCGCCGGGTTTCTGCGCGGAAGACGTTGCGCTTCATTGCGTCGGACTGCTCGTCGACCTGGCGCGCAACATCAGCTATTTCGACCGGAAAGTGCGCGGCGGGGTATGGGATTACGAATCCGCGCCCGCGATGCACCGCATCCGCGGCAAGACCGTCGGCCTGGTTTTTTTCGGCAGTATTCCAAAGGCGATGGTTCCCATGCTGAAGGGCCTCGGCCTGCGGATTCTGGCCTACGCTCCGACAAAAACCGCCGCGTATCTCTCCTCCTTCGGAGTGGAAAAGGCCGGCGCGCTCGACGACCTGCTGCGGGAATCCGACTTTGTTTCGCTGCATATGCCCCTGAAAGAGGAGACATACCATATGATCGGCGCGGAACAGCTTGGAAAAATGAAGCGGACTGCTTTCCTCATCAACACCGCGAGAGGCTCCGTCGTCGATGAAGCCGCCCTCGGCGATGCCCTGCAAAACGGCACGATTGCGGGGGCCGCCGTCGATGTGATCGAGGATGTGGAAGGGCATAAAACCGTTTTGACCAGCCTTGAAAACACCGTGGTTACGCCGCACACGGCCTTTCTTTCGGAAGAATCGTTTTACAAGGCGAGAGAAATCGCCTTGCGTCAGCTTGTGCAACGTCTCGTCCGCCAGGAACCGCCGGAAAATCTTGTCAACCGCGAGCTTGCGGACCGTATGTCCGGATGCCGGAACAGAGGTCCCGAAGCCGCCCGGTCTACGTGATTTTCGATTCGGGACGGCGGTCTGTGTCTTGCATTTTATGAAATACGGGAAAGGATATGAAATCATGGGCAAATTCTTGAGCGCGCGGTTTCGGAATAAGGACGGATATCATCTGGGGGAACGGTCCAGAGACAGGAGCATCATTAAATTGAACGCCAACGAGTCGCCGTTTCCGCCGTCGCCGGAAGCCCTTGCCAGCGTGACGAAGGGCCTTCTGGCGGAGCAGAACTTTTACTCCGATCCGAAATGCAGGGGACTGACGGAGGCTGCCGCCGAGAATTACGGCGTGAATGCCGACGAGGTTTTTGCGGACAGCGGCTCCGACGTCGTTCTTTCCTACTGCATGCTGGCTTTCGGCAGCGGCGGATGCGGGTTCTGCTTTCCCGACGTTACTTACGCTTTTTATAAAACCTTTTCGGATTTTTTCGGCATCCCCTATACGGAAATTCCCGTAAGGGCGGATTTCAGCATCCGCGCGGAAGATTACTGCCGCTGCGAGAGGCATGTCCTGCTGGCAAACCCCAATGCGCCGAGCGGCCTGGTGCTCGATACCGAGCAGATTGAACGGATTGTCGAATCGAACCCGGACCGTCTTGTCATAATCGACGAAGCTTACGTGGACTATAAAAACGAAAGCTGCGTTCCGCTGATCCGGCGGCATAAAAATCTGATCGTCGTGCAGACCATGTCCAAATCCAGGAGCCTTGCGGGCGCGAGAGTCGGCCTTGCCTTTTCCGCGGCGGAAAATATCCAGGATCTCGCCACCATGAAGGCCGCTTTCAATCCGGACAGCATCAACAGCGTTTCGGAAGCCATGGGCTGCGCGGCCATAAAGGACCGCCAATACATGCGGGAATGCGTGGAAAAAATCATTTTCACCCGTGAAAAGACGCGGGAAGCGCTCCTGGCCCGCGGGTTTCAGGTGTTGGAATCCCACACGAACTTCCTCTTTTTCAAACCGCCTTATATCCCGGCCGAAGAATTTTATATCCGCATGAAGGAAAAGGGGGTGTTGGTAAGGCATTACTGCCAACCGCGAATCAGCGACTACGTCAGGATGACGATCGGCTCGGAAGAGCAGATGAAGGAAGTGATCTCCAGGATCGATTCCGTACTGTACCGGTATCCGGCTGTTTTCGGGCGTGAATCCATTGGGATCCAGGCCAGAGTCAACGAGAAATGAACGGAGGGGAACCACATGGCATCACCTACGACCTTCATGGAATGGGTAGTATTTTTATTGCATAAATACTTATCCTTCTTTCTTCAAGGCTGCGAAATCACGCTCGTCCTGGCCCTTGTCGGCACGCTTTTGGGGTGTGTGATCGGACTTCTTGTCGGCGTGCTGCGGACGGTCCCGGCGCCGGGACCGAAAGCCAATCCCGCAATCAAAGCCCTTTACCGCTTGATGCAGTTCATCCTGCTTGCCTATATCGAGATCTTCCGCGGGACGCCGATGATGGTGCAGGCCATGGTTGTCTATTACGGATCCATGCAGGTGTTCAACCTCAACATGTCGCCCATGTTTGCGGGCTTCCTGGTCGTTTCCATCAACACGGGCGCTTACATGGCCGAAACGGTCCGCGGCGGCATCGAGTCCATAGACGCGGGCCAGACGGAAGCCGCGAAAGCCATCGGCATGACGCACTGGCAGACCATGGCCTGCGTCATCATGCCGCAGACGATCCGCAATATCCTGCCCCAGATCGGCAATAACCTTATCATCAACATTAAGGATACGTCCGTGCTGAACGTGATCTCCGTTACGGAGCTGTACTTCAACGGCAAATCCGCGGCGGGAATTTACTATCGCTATTTCGAGGTCTATTTCCTGATCAGCATCCTGTATTTTATCATGACGTTTGCATGCGCCCGTCTGCTGCGCTGGGCCGAACGTAAAATCGACGGTTCCGGATATTATCAATTGGTCGACCCTTTGGCGGACCCGACGGGAACGCTTCCGACGAAGAAAAAGGCGAAAGGAGTCATGCGTTTATGGTAACCGACGCCCCTATCCTGAAGGTGCAGCACCTGAGCAAGCGCTTCGGGGACCATCAGGTCCTGCAGGATATCGACTTTGAGACATATCCCCGGAATGTTATCTGCATCATCGGCGCTTCCGGCTCCGGGAAATCCACACTCCTGCGCTGCATCAACCTGCTTGAAACGCCGACGTCCGGCGAAATCTTGTTTCACAACGGCAGTATTTTCTCCGGCGGATTCAACCTGAGCACATACCGGGCCCACGTCGGGATGGTGTTTCAGTCGTTCAATCTGTTCCACAACATGACGGTCCTGCAGAACTGCATGGTGGGGACCAGGAAAGTACTGAAAAAGAACAAGGAAGAGGCGCACGACGTCGCGATAAAATACCTGACGAAGGTCGGCATGGCACCGTATATCAACGCGAAACCGGCGCAGCTTTCCGGCGGGCAGCAGCAGCGCGTCGCCATTGCGCGCGCGCTGGCCATGGAACCGGAGATCCTCCTGTTCGACGAACCGACCAGCGCGCTCGACCCGCAGATGGTGGGCGAAGTGCTGGAAGTCATGCGCAGCCTTGCGCAAGAGGGCCTGACCATGATCATCGTCACGCACGAAATGGCATTCGCAAAAGATGTTTCCAGCCGCGTGATCTTTATGGACCAGGGAGTGATAGCGGAAGAAGGTTCCCCCTCGCAGATTTTTGAAAATCCGGAGAATGAGCGGACAAAAGAATTCCTGTCGCGGTTCATCAATCGCTGAACTTGAAAAGATCCCGGGTATTGAGGGCGAGACGGCAAGAATCCAAAGACGGCAGGCAGCCGAAACGGAGATTCCCCGAAAATCGATCCCCTTCCGATCCGGCGGGGCCGGTTGGATTTCAAAAGATCTTTATTCGACCTTTCCTCCAAATTTTTGAAAAAGAGGTCTTTATCATGATGGATTTCAATGATTACAAACCGTACCTGAGCCCCGCGCTTGCGAAATCGACGGACCTCGTCGCCGTCAGCGCAAAAGGATGCTACCTGACCGATCAGACTGGCAAGGTCTACCTGGATTTTGTGCAGGGTATCGCGGTGAACGCGCTGGGGCATTGCCATCCACGCATCGTGAAGGCCATCAGCGAACAGGCGGCCAAACTGATAGACGCTTCGTTCAACATGGTCAATTTTCCCAGTACGCTGGAGCTGGCGAAACGCATTGCGGAGCTCGCGCCCGGCGACCTGGGCTGCACGTTTTTCAGCAACGGCGGCGCGGAGGCGACGGACGGCGCGCTGAAGCTGGCCCGCGCCTATACCAAAAAGCCGGCGATCATCGCGTTTAAGGGTTCTTTCCACGGTCGCACCATCGGCGCAACGACCGTGACGGGTTCCAACTCGAAATACCGCAAGTACTATGAGCCGCTGATGGGCGGCGTCTACTTTGTGCCGTACCCTTCCGAGCGCCTGTGCCCGGCCGGCATGGACGAAGAGCAGCGCTCGGCGTACTGCCTGCAGCAGCTCCGGGAGACGTTCGACTATCTGGTCGCGCCGGAGTGCGTGGCGGCGGTCATCATCGAGCCGGTTATGGGCGAGGGCGGCTATGTCGTTCCGCCCGCTTCTTTCTTGAAAAAGCTGCGCGAAATCTGCACGAAGAACAACATCCTGCTGATTTTTGACGAGATTCAGTGCGGCTACGGCAGGACGGGCAAAATGTTCGCAAGCGAAAACTTCGGCGTCGTGCCGGATATCATGACGCTCGGCAAAGCCATTGCGGGCGGCCTGCCGATGTCCGCCGTCGTCAGCACGCCGGAGATCATGGCGGAATGGCACGCGGGGATGCACGGCACGACATTCGGCGGAAATCCCGTCTGCGCTGCCGCCGCCGTGGAAGTCCTGAACGTGTTTCGGGACGAGCACATTCTGGAAAACGTCGCGGTGCAGGGCGAATACCTGTACCACAAGCTGAAAGAGCTGCAGGCCCGCTACCCGGTCGTCGGCGACGTACGCGGTCTCGGCCTGATGCGCGCGATTGAATTCATGAAACCGGACCGCTCTCCGGACGGCGAAGCGCTTTCAAAAGTCAGGGATTACTGCTTCGACCACGGCATGCTCACGCTGAGCTGCGGCGTTTACGGCAACGGAATGCGTTTTGCCACCCCGCTGAACGTGAAGGCGGCGGAGATTGACCAGGGCATGGAAATCCTGAACGGCGCTTTGGCTTCCCTGTAGCGGCGGGGCCGCATGACCGCGTCCCGCCGCAAAATCAAGTCCCCGTCCTGTTTTTGGCGGTGGGAACGGGGCTTCGCCGAGGGGGCGACTATTCCGGTCCATGCAGCAAAACCGTCCGGCAGAAAGGAAAGACATTGATGCTGAACTTCAAATATTCCATTCCGACAGAAATTTTTTTTGGAAAAGGGCAGATTTCTTCTCTGCCCGCAGAGCTGCTCCGGTACGGAAAACGAGTATTGGTTGTTTACGGCGGCGGCAGCATCCGGCGAACCGGCCTTTATGATACCATTGCCGCCTTGCTGCGCGGCGCGGGGATCTCATACTGGGAACTGGGCGGCGTTGAGCCGAATCCGCGCATCGATTCCGTTCGCGCCGGCGCCGCGATCTGCAAAAAAGAGTCTGTGGACGCGGTGCTCGCCGTAGGCGGCGGCAGCAGCATCGACTGCGCGAAAGCCGTCGCCGCGGCGGCGGAATACGATGGCGACGCATGGGACCTTGTGCTGGACGCGGGCAAAATCAAAGACGTTCTGCCGATCGCCGCCGTGCTGACGATCGCCGCGACCGGTTCCGAAATGGACCGGATCGCCGTCATATCCAATCCGCGGACAAACCAGAAGCTTGCCACGAGCCACGACGGCCTGCGTCCGCGTTTTGCCGTTCTGGACCCGGTCTATACCTATACGGTGCCGAAAAGACAAACCGCGTCGGGCACGGCCGATATTTTCAGCCATGTGCTGGAAAGCTATTTTGTGAAGACGCCGGGGGTGTTCCTGCAGAAACGCCTGTGCGAAGCCCTGCTAAAAACCTGCCTGCACTTCGGAACGGTCGCCCTGAACGAGCCGGAGGATTATGACGCGAGGGCCAATCTGATGTGGGCGTCGTCCCTGGCCATCAATGACCTCATCGCTTACGGCACGGAGCGCCGATGGACGGTGCACCCGATCGAACACGTTCTGAGCGCCCACTACGATATTACGCACGGGATCGGGCTGGCCGTCCTGACGCCCAACTGGATGCGCTTTGTCTGCAAAACGCCGGAAAACCTTCCTTACTTTGCGGAATACGGGATCAATGTCTGGGCGCTTGACGGCAGCCTTCCCGCCGAACAGCTGGCCGAACGTTCGATTCGGAAAACCGAAGGGTTTTTTGAAAGCCTTGGCCTTCCGAAACGTCTGCGCGATCTGGGGATGCCTGCCGATTTGCTGGAGCAGATGGCCGGGGAAGCTGCCCATGGCGGGACGGTGGGCGGATTTCAGCCGTTGAACAGGCAGGATGTCCTGGAGATTTTGAAGATGTCTTATTGACAGCGAATGGAGCGTCAGACCTGACGTACCTTGATAAGCGGCTGAATTTTGTCCGTTATCGTGGAAACCCGACTGTCATCCACGTCGATCCCGTACATTGCCTGCACGGTTTTCTGAATATCCCGCGCGGAGATTCCCCGCGAATACAGAAAAATCACCTTGTCCCCGATCGCTGACACATCCGGCTGATGCTTCTTGACGAGCTGCGGTTCAAACTCGCCGTCGCGGTCGCGCGGTACCTGAATCTCCATTTCCCCAGTGCTGCTCTGAACTGTTTTCGGCGAATACCCGTTCCGGCTGTTCGCTGTTTTTTTATTCTTGTAATCGTATTTTGAGTATCCGAGATCGTTCTCAAGCTCCGCGTCCAATGTCGCCTGAAACGTTTCCGCGGTCAGCGTTTTCACAACGCATGGACATCGTTCATATCCTTGATCCCGTACTCGTCAGTCACCTGTTTTCCCCCCAATACGGCCTGATTCCGGTTCGGGCTGGAACGTCCCGAAAGGTTGGGAAAGCGATGCTCAAGGGCTGCGCTGGAAATTTCGACGTCCTCATGGACCTCGCTCTCGCTGAAGCATCCTACCGTCACCATGTCGCAGCTTCGGATGGTGTTCCATGAGAAGTTCAGGCCCACATAGGGAGTACAGCGGCCCGCGCCCATGGGTTTGATGGTCATGACCGGCTTTTTTGCGCTGTGGATGATCGACGCCACCGTTTCGATCTCGACCTGCATCATAAAGCCGAGACAGTTGTAAATCTGGATATAGGTCTCGACGTCGTACCCGTTGGCGTCCGAATAAACGATCAGCTCCGGCATATGGGCCGACAGCCCCGGCTTCATCCCGGCGTCGCGGATCATCGAGGTATAATCGCCCAGGCGGTCGATGGTCGCGGTGTTTTTGTTGACGAGCTGTTCGGCGCTGGAATGATGGATCAGACAGAAAGCGGAACCGATCCTCGCGCTTTCCCGGACGGCCTTTTCCGCTTCCGCGCGGGCCTGCCTGGAATCCGAGACGTTGAGGATCGGCGTATCGACCAGGATCATCCGTTTCCCCGTTTTCTGCTCCGCATACTCGATGGCATCCAGCATCCGCGGATTCTGGCTGATCGGCCCCATAATGGTGTCGATCCCGTAGCCGAGAAAAGCGTTCAGCACGGGAAACATGCTTTCTTTGTCATGATAGCGCTCCCGGATCATCTGATCCGCCGCATTTCCCGTATGGCTCCAGCCGAGAAGCCAGTTGGTTCCGATGATCATGCGCGAAAGGGAAACGCCGGCGACTTCCGTGCGCGGAAACAATTGTTCCATTGATACTCCTCCCAACAGATGGAAAGCGCGGGTCCGCGCTTTCGGTATGCCGTCATTATAATACATTTATAACAAATTGGGAATCCGTCGGCAGTCAAAAATACTCCGACCAGATTCCCACGCGCGGGCTGTTCAGCTTAAATTCCCACAGATCTTAAATAATCGCGGCTCATTCTGGCGGCGTCCACGCAGCGCCGATCGCCGGAGACACGGCGGTAAACAGCAGGATGTTTCCGATGCCGATGGCCGCCGGATGTCATGGATTGCAGCTTCTGCACATGATTCGGCTTGATGAATTCAAAGCCTCAAGCTCAGCGCTTCTCCTTTCTTACAAAAAATTCCGGCGGCTTCAGCAGCCCCTGCGGAAGAAGCACATAGGAATCGGACCAATGCTTCCCCGTGGTGGTAAAACTGTCGGGGCCGTATCCGTCCACCAGGGCGGGCAGCATATGCAGAGGGCCGAAGGTATTGCGGCGTGTCAGAACCACCGTAAGAGAAACCGCGTTTTCTTCCGCCATAGAAGCGATCTCGCTTTCATAAGGCTCAAAGGGGAGAACCTTCTCTTTCCCATTTCCGGAAAGGAGCAGGCAGGAGCCGCCGAAGTTCTCCGCGCGAAGCACGGCGGCGGATCCCGCGGGAACCCCGGGAACCGGAAGCCGGTAGGTAATCTTTCCGGAATAAAACGGAAGCCCCTGCGGCGTGATGTCGCCGACGGAAAGGGCCTTCGGCAATCCGGTGAGCACGGGGAGCTTTCCCCCGTCCGCCAGCCGCACGCCGAAACCGCCGGAAAGGTACATGGCTTCCAGACCCTCCGTTGCGTAATAGGAAAGCTCGACGCGGAGCGTGTTTTCTCCCTGCGTAAAAAAGCCGCTTGGAACGGCAAGGCGGTCGAAGCAGATGTCGATCCATTTTCCCAGGGAAACGAGAGGGATCTTTTTCCCATTGACGGAAACGGAACGGATATGGGAGAGATTTTCCACGATCAGCTCCATCGGGCCGGGCGCTTCCTCCGCAAGGACTGTGCAGGAAAGGCTCGCTTCGCAAACGGGCGTTTCCGGTCCCTTGCCGTTTGCCTTCACATACCAGGGCTGCAGCATTTCCCCGCCCCGCGGGGAATACCCGTATTTGGCCCTGAGCTTCCGGTCCGCCCGAAGCACGTCGGTTTTCTCCCATCGTTCCCCGTCCTCCGCGGTAACCGTAAACCGGTCGAGCACGCAGAGGTTCGGCTCATCCAGCTCATAGGAAAGAGCGGAGTATTTCGGCGCGGGGACCGGGGCAAGAGAAAAATCCGCCGCCGCTTCCGTCTCTTCCTCCTCTTCGGAAAGGACATAAACCTGCAGCTCCCCCGGGAAAAAGCCGACCGAAAGGGTTCCGTCCCTTTCCGTTTTTACCGGCCGCAGCGTTCCTTCCACGGGGTCCCACCGGCAGACGGAAGCGGCATCGCCGGTACGGACGGAAAGCGCGGGCTTTCCCTCCGTCCGGTTGGTATTGAGCAGGGCCACGGTGCGCCATCCCTTGCAAAAGCGCACCTGCGCCATAATCTCCTCCGCTCCTTCTCCGGAGATGCGCACCTCACGGCCGCTCCGGCAGGCGGAGGACAAGGCTTCCGGCGTGCAGGGAATCCGAACGCACCGTTTTGCGAGAACGCCCAACGCATCGTTCTCGACGGCGTCCACATACCTGGGAGGATCCCCGGCAAAAATCAGCCGGCCGCCGGCCGCGGCGAACTTTCGGAGCAGCCTCAGGGTGGAGCCGCGCAGCGTATCGCACCCGGCTACCAGCACGCGGTCGTATGCGCACAGCCCAAGCTTCAGAGAGGTTCCGTCCACAGAGCCGAAGCGTGCGAGGTGATCCTCGTCCCCGTAATCGAAATCCACCTGGTGGGAGACAAGGGCGCGGAACACGCCAGCATAGGTTTCCTCCAGCCGTTGGATCTCGGAGTCCCGGGCGGAAAGGCCGTCGAAGGCGCCGCTGTACGCTCTGGCCCACACGCTCTCGATCGGGCTGACCACCAAGAGGCCGCGGTCCGGCTCCCCTTCGTCCAGCAGCACGCTCAACCGGGCAAAATAGGTTTCCAGCTTCTCATATTCCCGGTACCAGGTGGACTGGTGCAGGATGCTCGCGGGGTAATCCCGCTTCGCCTCCCCTTTCATGGTATACCAGGAAAGATGGGGGCAGCGGAGATTCACGCCCAGCATTCTCTGCCAGTCGCCGATGTTTTTATAGGTCTGCAGGGAAGTCTGCCATCCCGTGCAGCCGTTGAGCTCCGAAAGCAGCCACTTTTTCCCCTGCTGGCGCGCAACGGAGGCCGCCTGCTTCACGATCCAGTAGCAATCGTTGTGGGTACCGAGCACGTCCACGCCGGGGCGGTGCTCAAACTCGTAGAAGCGCATCAGCGAACCCTGCATGATGGTCTGGGCGCAGAGGCAGTCCTCGTGCAGCGCGTGGCCCGTGAGCTCCAGCCCGTTCTCATCGCACCAACGGTAAATGGGCTCCACAAAATTTTCCAGGAACAATTCCTGGCAAAGCTCGATGTAATCCCTGGGAACCGGGGAAATCCCCCTGCCCTCTTTCCGGAGGAAAAGCTCCGGCAAACGCTCCACGAGCGAGTAGGAAAAACGCTTCTCGAATTCCTCAAATAATTTCGGCGTAAAGGGGGCTGCGTTTTCTTTTCCCTCGGAGAAGAAGGTGAACAGGGCCCCCCGGTGCGGCTCGTCGGTAAAAATCCCGCGGATCTGTTTGCCGAACTTGTCCCCGCAGTGCTTTTTATAGGCCTCGTGGGTAACGGTAAGAAAGGCGTCGGCGGCCTCCCGGTTCATGGTGTCCAGATAGGTGTAGCCGTTATAATTGTCGTTTTTCTCGGAATAGCGGGTAACAAACAGGAGGACGGTTTCCCCTTCCCGCGGCGGTTCCCCTTCGGAAAGCACCCGCCCGTCCGTATAGGAGGTTCCGTCAAGGCGGCAGGAAAAGCGCAGCACCTCCGTTTCCCCCGGCGCGAGCGTGAGAGCGGGATATTCCTCCGCGGAGTACTTACGCATTTCCAGGTACATGGAGCGGAACCGTTTCTCTTTCGTCACAAGGCCGCCGGCGGAGCCGGAGGGCCAGCGGTCCTCGTCGTACAGCCAGGCCTCCATCTGTTCCTCCGCACCCCGGTCGGCGCAGCGGGAAATGAGGCGGAACCATTCCTCCCCCAGGTATTCCGTCTCCAGGCCGGTGCGGGAATGCATGAAAAATCCGCCGAAGCCCATCTCCTTCATAACCGCGATCTGCCGGAAAAGCTCCTTCTCTTTCAGGTCGCCGTTCCAGGCCCAGAAGGGTTTGGCCCGAAGGCTTGCGTCCGGCGACTGGAAACGCCGTTTCAGTTCGGAAAGCTCCATGGAAATCACTCTTTCTTATCATTTCATATTCAGAATCGGTCCAGGGTGACGGGGCCCAGCAGCCCCGCCGGCTCGAACAGCAGGTACTTTGAAAACGGGTCCCTCATCCGGTAGCCGAGATGGGTTGCCACGTCCACCTGCAGCACGTTTTTTCCGGGACGCAGCGCACCGGCGCAGGAGAAGACATACGGCGGCGCGATGGCCCTGCCCAGCGGCCGCCCGTTCAGGGCGACCTCGGCGGTCTCTCCCACCCGGCCCAGATCCAGCCGCCAGGAATCCCGCCCCGGATCGGCCTCGAATTCCAGCACATACCGGGCGGTGCCCCCGAAGCGCGGAAGCCTCCCGGGCACGGTGAGGGGAATCAGCCGCGCCGTTTCCTCATAGGGGACAAAGCCGTCCTGCCCTGAAACGGAGACCCGCCAGGTGCCGGAAAGCTCGCGGGAGCTTTTTTTCACAAGCCGCTTTTCCTCCGGAATATCCGCCGGGATCTCACCGAAAACGAAAAGCTTCGCCTCGTAGGGGGAAAGGTCGAGGGGGATTTCCTCCGACCCGGAAGAATAGCAGTGCGCCTCCGGTTTTCCGGAGTATTCCAGATACCGGCCGCCGGAAAACCCGGGAATCCGGAAAAAAGCGTGCAGGGGCCGGGTGATTTCCTCCCAAAACAGCAGGTACTTCTCCTTCGTTCCTTCCCTCATATGGTACACCCGCAGAAGGGGCTCCGCTTCCCCGAGCCGGAGATCGCCCAGCTTCAGCCCGCGCAGCGCGTCCGGCAGGGCTTCATAGGGGAGGACCCGGAACCCGGGATCTCTCCATTGCTCCGGATCCTCTCCCTCCGGCGTGCAGGAAGGGAATTCCTTCAAGAAAAACACGGGCACTCCCTTTCGGGAATACTCCCGCAGGCGCTGCAGGACGAGAGCCGGCAGGCAGGCGGAATAGGGAACGACAACGGCCGGAATCGGCTGCGTCCCGATTTTCAGCGTTTTCCCCTCCACAACGGCCCGCTCCAGGTAATCCGACGGGAATATCTCGAAATCCAGCTGCCGGTCGAAGAGCAGCTTGGCCGCTTTGTCCACGGGATCGTAGGGACTGCCGCTCCACTCGGCCTCCGCGTGGTACAGGAGCCCGCAGGAACAGACATGGGTGCCTCCGGAAATCAAGTTGCACATACGGTTGGTGTAGGTCATCAGGTCATGGAAGCCGGGATACTGGGGATTATGCCCCCCGGCATAAAAATGCGGCGGGCAGTCGGGATCGGGAAACGTGGGGGAAAAGGCGTGCGGCACGAAATAGTTGATGCCCCGCACCAGCATATGGTTGACGAGCCATTTCATGGTTTTCAGGCCCTCCGCCCAGCCGTAGGCCCCGAAAATCTCGCACATGGCGCGTCCCTTTTTCTCCGGCTGCAGATGCGCGTGGGAAGCGCCGAGCTTCGCCAGCGTATAATGGAAAAACCGGGGATCGCAGGACTCGTAGGACACGAGCCCGGCGGAAGGGTATTCGGTAAGCCCGGGGACGATCTGGTGCAGCACGACGTCGATGCCGGACATGTCCTGCCCCTCCATGCTGCGGAAAAAGTGGCCGGCGGAGCATCCGGTTTTCGTGTGGGCGCCGTTGTCCTCGATGATATGGCCGATATAAGACACGCCGTGAGCCCGGCTCCAGTTGCCGAGCTTCTCGGAGAAATTCTTCCGATAGAGCTTCGTGACCACGTTCATAAAGCCGATCCTCGCCCTGGCCGTCGCCGAAGGCCCCATGGGAAACCAGAGGGCCGGAAGCAGCAGGAGAGGGTTTTCCCCGTATTCCTCCCGCAGCAGCGGAAGGATCTCCCGCCGGAAGGGGTAGGCGGCAAAACGCTTTCCGAACCCCACGAAACCTCCGTCCTGGTTCCCGAAGCAGGGCTCGTCGGAGAAAAAGCCAGCGAACGTATTGCCGAAATACTCTTTGAAATGCTCCCAATGGGGTTCGTACACCGCTTCCACCAGCACGTCCATGGATTCGGAGGACAAGGGATCGCAGTAAAGCTTCCTCCACTCCGGGATGCTGCTTTCCATTTCCAGCAGGAAGATGATCCGCCAGCAGCCACTGGGAAGGGTGAGGTACAGAAGGCCGTCCGAAAGGCCGGAAGTGACGTCGATGACCTCTCCGGTAAGCGCCTCGCTGTTTTTCACGCGGCGGCAGGCCAGGGCGGCCAGGATTCTGTCCTCCCCGCCCCCAAGCCATGCGTCCGCCATGACGGCGCCGTCCGCAACCGGCCCCGTAACGTCCACATGGCGTTCGGTCAGCTCCCTGCGGCGCAGGGACGGATCTTTTTCCGCAAGCAGACCGTTCGCGTACCCCGTGGGAAAGTGCTTGTCGTCCAGGAGCCATACGCGCATGCCCCTGCGGCGGCATTCCTTTAAAATCAACCCCATGTCCTGCCACCAGCCGGAGCGGCCGAATTCTTGATGGGGGCGGGATTCCACGCACAGCGCCTGGCAGCCGGACTCCTGAATCTTGCCGATTTCCGTCAGAAGCGCTTCGTCGCTTTCCCCGTGCTGCCAGAAAAAGGGTGCCGCATGATTTCCTGTTTCCGGTTCTTTTTGTTCCATGTCTCTTCTCCTTCCGGCGGACTAACCCGCCTGCATCCGCTTCGGGCTTACGCCGTAAAGCTGTTTAAATTGCCGGAGCTTATTCAGCGCGACCGCTTTCCCCTCGGCTTTCTTCCTCTATTATATCACTGTTTCCCTCCGGAATTTTATTGAAAAAGCTGTTTTACTCCTTGACCGACCCCCAGCGCGACGCCGGAAATAAAGTACTTCTGCGCGAAAGGATAAACGCGGGGAATGGGGGCCGTGGCAAACACGACCTGGGCGGCGTGGAAGGAACGGTCACGACACGGATTTTCTGTTGCTCGTGGTCCTTTGACCACAAAACGCGGCACCCGTTTTCACGGATGCTGCGTTTTGTGTAAAATCGAAAAAACTTTAAGTGACGGTCCACCACATCGTGCTGACAGCCGCTCACTTCTGAGAAATTGCAAAGATGTGTGTAGAAAGCCCCATAATGTCTTCCCTCATATCAAGCATTCTTACGGTTTTCATAAGCGCCTCACGCGAATCAGGATCTTTCCATCGTTCGTCAAGATTCGGAGCCAGCCACGCGCCTCCGACCACGCCGCGGACGACATGAGAATGAAATCCGCCCTCGGACAATTCAGCCTTTCATTCATCCGCACTATGAAAATGCGAACGTCCTATTCCTTTATAACTGCTGTTCGACGGCTTGATATGCTCGCCATCCTGGTGCTCTCTGGCGACCATATTCATGAAAGCATCTTCCTCAAGCAAGCGATTCCGTGTCCCGAAAACAGTTGTTGCCCATAATAACGTTGCGTTTAGTTTTTCTCTCTTATTTCGGCATAACGCTGATGATACTCCATCGGTGTCAGCATAAATTTCTTTTTAAAGACACGGTTAAAATAACTTTGGTTTGGAATTCCTACCATTTGCGCAATTTTGCGGATGTGAAAGGAAGAATCCGTCAATAACGAACACGCAGTCTCTAATCGTGCATCCGTCAAATAATCGTTAAAGTATTTTCCCGTTTGAGTGCGAAACAACTGTCCAAGATATGCGGTGTTGACGTTTAGGCTATCCGCGATGGACTGCAACGTTAACTCGGGTTTCTCATAATGCGCCCGTAAATATACTAACGCTTTGCTGACGTAAGGATTCAGTTGTTTGTCCAGTTTATCATTGACGCGCACCACAAGGCGGATCAGATGATGAATCCAGTCCATGATCTCATCCTTAGTGGAGAGGGAATAAAAATCTTGCAAATCTAAACGCTGGTCTTCAGAAAACGAATACGGCTGACGGATTACTTTCAGAATATAGATTGCAAGCGCAACTGCGCGATTACGTAGTGAGAATTGCGGGTTTGCTTTAACAGAGCGTCTGCACAGATAATCGCAGAACTGATATTGTTTTCCTGGATCAGCTTTTTCAGTCCCTTTGTCTCTCTGTCTTTAACAGAGATATGATACTGTTTGTAAGGGAAATCATCGCATTTCCATATCCCATATGGCAAAAACATAGAAGCTGACAAATAATCAGTCGAAACCTGATAGCTTATACTCAGCTTGCTGTAACTATGAACGGCCGGTCCGATCATCATAAAGACTTTTCCATCGGCTGCGTCGGCCAATTGCTTGTAAAGGCGATTTATTATTGCAAGATGTCCCTTCTGGAATTCGGGAAGAATGCCAATGATGTCGGAAGAACGGTCGATAAAAAAGTAGTTGTTCCACTGTGCATAAAACCGATTGCAAACTTCAAACAAACGACATATGGATTTTGACTCTGGAACGTCCAGCCGAATAGCAACCGCAGTGTAGGAAGCGCAGCAAAGATTCAGGCGTGCCATTTCAGCATGCTCAATGAAGTTGGACTCAAAAAACTCATTTCTGGCCCATTGCTGCAACAGGTTATTGTGAAAGACGAGGGTCTCCGGTTCCGATGCAGGCGTTAAGGCATTAAAGATCTTTTCTGACACTAATTGCAGCGTATTGTGCAACTCTTTGGGATCAATTGGTTTTAGCAGATAATTTTCCACACCGAGCAGCAAAGCCTTTTTGATAAATTCGAAATTGTCGTGTGCGCTGATGACAATTACCTTAAGATTTTTTTGTACTTTTTTCACCCTGCTAATCAAAGAAAGGCCGTCGATGTTTGGCATTGTGACATCCGTAAGGAGTAAGTCCACCTGATTTTCGCCCAGAAAGCGCAAGGCTTTTTCAGCCTGCGTGTCGTATCCGATCACAGAACAGGAATAGCTGTCCCACTGGATATTCTGCAGGAGCCACTGTAACGTCGATTCTTCATCATCCAAGAGATATACTTTTATGATGAAACGTTCCAATATCCTATCGCCTCTTTAGGTGCCGAAACGGCAGACCATCCATTTAATTCCCACTATTAATGAGTAATTAACAAGATAATAATATGCGGTTTTACAGGCTTTGTAAAGCAAAAAAGTGCAGGATTGAACATTGTATATAAAAAGTGCAAAAAACTAAAAAGTTTACTATATTATTTTTGCTGCATCAGTTTTATACTTGACCTGAGAATGTTAAAAGGAGGAAAACAATTGAGCAATGTGAAAATGAAGCGATCTTCAGAAAGAGAAGGAATCAAGCTATTCTGGATCACGGCCCCACTTCTTTTACTTGTATTGCTGTTCAATTACATACCGCTCTTAGGATGGGTATATTCTTTCTTCGACTATAAACCCGGCCTTGCGCTGAAGGACTGTGCTTTCGTAGGTTTTAAGTATTTTTTGCTTCCATTTCAGAACCCTGTTACGAGGAGCGACACCCTCCGCGTGCTAAAAAATACCGTTGGCATGGCTCTCATTGGCTATGCGACTTGCTTGCTGCCGATGCTGTTTGCCGTCTTTCTGGCACAACTCGGTTCAAACCGCTACCGGAAGATAGTCCAGACGATCACAACGCTGCCGAACTTCATCAGTTGGATCCTGGTTTATGCCCTTGCGTATTCCATGTTTTCTACTGACAGCGGGTTTGTCAATAACGTAGCGAAAATGATCGATTCCAATTGGAGTTCCGTCAATTTTTTGGCGTCTGCCGATCATATGTGGCTTAAAATGTGGGCCTACGGCACATGGAAGTCGTTGGGGTGGACAGCCATTATTTATATTGCATCCCTCAGCTCCATTGACGCGGGACTGTACGAAGCCGCCAGCATCGACGGCGCAGGCCGTTTTCAGAAGATGTGGTATGTTACCATCCCAGGGTTGTTGCCTACGTTTTTTGTGTTGCTGGTAATGAACATCGCAAACTTTCTGAATACAGGCTATGAGCAATATTATATTTTCCAGAACGCCATGAATAAGTCGACGATTGAAGTCCTGGATTTGTTTGTCTACAACCAGGGCGTTCTCGGCCATAACATTTCCTACGCCACCGCAGTGGGAATGCTGAAGTCGCTCATCAGCCTTATGCTTTTTTTCTCTGCCAATCGGATCTCCAAAAAAATTCGCGGCGAGAGCATTTTCTAAAAAGGAGTGATAAAACCATGGTGGAGAAAAGAACATGGCGAGATGTTCTGTTTCAGGCCGTAGACGGTTTCGTGTTTTCCCTGCTCGCGCTGATTTGCTTTTATCCGTTTTACTATATCGCCATAAACACGGTCAGTTCAAATGATGCCGTCGCGCGTGGAGAAGTGTTGTTTGGTATCGCCGGTTTCCATATGACCAACTATGCCGAGGTATTTCAACTGAAAGGGCTTCCGAACGCAGCGCTTATCTCGTTGGCTCGCACAGTCCTTGGAACGGCGCTCACCGTGCTCTGCACATCATTCCTCGCCTACGCCATGACGCGCAAAGAATATTGGCATCGCGTGTTCTGGTATCGTTTTTGTATCGCGACAATGTATTTCAGCGCCGGTTTGATCCCCGCGTATTTACTCATCAAGCGCCTTGGACTTTTTAACAATTTCCTTGTTTATATTATCCCGGGCATAGTCGCGCCGTATTATATGGTCCTTATCAAGACTTACATTGAGTCCATTCCTCCCTCTCTGGAAGAATCCGCAATGCTTGACGGCGCCGGTTATTTCACACGTTTTTTCCGGATCATCCTGCCGCTTTCGAAGCCGGTCATAGCCAGCGTCATCGTTTTCTGCTCTGTTGGTCAATGGAATTCCTTTATGGATACGGTCTTGTATATGACGGGAGGTCGGTGGCAGACAATGCAGTCCATGCTCTACAATTACCTGAATGAGACAAGTATGCTCGCGTCGATGATTCAAAGAAGCCAGTCGGTTTCGAGCATTGTCCTCGCAACGCGCCTGACGCCGGTTTCGGTTCGATACACCGTCACATTCATCACAGTCCTTCCCATTTTGGTGGTGTATCCGTTCTTTCAACGTTATTTTGCATCCGGAATCATGCTCGGGGCAGTAAAAGGGTAACCATACGCTCCGGAGCTTGAAATATTATCAGGAGGAGAAAATAAGAGTATGAAAAAGCAAACTTTGAAAACGGCGAAGAGGATCTCTTCCGCTGTGCTTGCGGCGATGCTGGTTTTCACAGCGGCAGGCTGCTCAAAACAGGAAGAAACGCCCTCCCAGGCGGCATCGAGCGGCGCGTCCAGTCTTTCGGACAAATGGACCGGCGAGATCGCGACCATTACAGTTGGCGGCGGCGCAGGCAGCGCCAATATCTTATCCAAAAGCACTTGGTTTACAGATTATCTGGAAGAGAAGCTTGGCATAAAATTGGAAATGTATGAAGGTACCGATGCCAGCAGCGTCGATGCGTGGCTGGCCAGTGGAGACGTACCGGACTTTTTCCGTGTGGAAGATAAAAAGCAGGCGGACTCCGCCGTCAAAGGAAAGCTCGTGGCAAATTGGGATCTGTATAAAGACAAATTGCCGAATCTCTATACCAATGACCATTACACAAAGGTACTGCAATTTTGCCACGAAGCGTACGGCGGAAGCGACAACGGCATGTACGCACTTCAGTCCAACATTGGCAAAAATGAGAAAATCAACATTTGCCCTTACATTCGCTGGGATTTGTACGAAAAACTCGGGAAGCCGAAAATCTCGACGCTGGAAGACTATTTGACGGTGCTCAAAAAGATGCAGGACCTCAATCCTAAAAACGAAGGCGGCGAAAAAGTATACGGCCTTTCTCTTTTTCCGGAGTGGGACAGCTACACGTGCGCGATGGCTACCTATGTATCCGAACTTTACGGCAGGGACTGGGAATATGTCAACCCGCTGGTAGGCGTTCCCGCCGACAACGACGGACCTATTCAAAGCATTTTAGATGACGATTCGGATTACTACCGCGTACTGAAATTTTTCTATAAAGCCAATCAAATGGGCATTCTCGACCCCGACTCCGTTTCACAGAAATGGGACTCATTGTCTCAGAAATACACAGACGGGCGCGTGCTGTCCACCGTGTGGTCCTGGGCCGTAGGCGGCTACGATACCCCTGCACACACGAATGCGGATTCTTTCACCGGATATGCGCCTGTCTGGGCCTCGGACCTGAAAATCACAAGCTATCCGGATACCGTGACCGGCGCATCTGATCGTCTGTATCTCATGAGCGCAAATCCAAAAGACAGAGATGCCGTGCTCCGTTTTCTGAACTGGTATTTTTCCTATGACGGCCAGGATATCCTAAAGAACGGGCCGCAGGGAGGAATCTGGGACGTGGATTCTTCCGGAAAACGTTACGTGACAGATAAAGGGAAAGAGATCCTAAAGAACAACGGAGAACTCCCCGGCGGGGGTACTTTGGGCGATGTCTCCAATTTGTTTGCCGATGGTCCAATGACTGACCAGACAATCAATCCGAGTACGAACCAGACGATGAGTTATGGTTACTGGGATTCTTTCGTGAAGTACAATACCGATACGAAGCTGATAAAAGACTGGAGCAGCAACAATAAAGGCGTTCTCACCGACTATGAGTTTGGAAAAGCCAATAACCAGTTGATCAAACGTTCGATTGCTCATTCCATGATGCCGATCATGCCGGATGACCTTGCAAGTAAGCAGAAGTCGATCGGCGAAAAGATCAAACCAGCTTCTTGGAAGATGATTTATGCCAAGAACGACGCTGATTTCAACGCTCAGTGGGAAAAACTCAAGAGCGACTGCAAGACGCTCGGCATTGACGATGTCACCAACTGGATCAAAACGCAGTTCGAAACCTGTGTGGAAGAGGCAAAGAAATACGAGTAAAATTTTATTTCAAGCGAACGGAAGGCTTTCCTTATCGTAACACCATGATATATTTCCCCTCGGAACGAGGGGAAATATATCATTTTTGCGGTTTTACAAAATAAAGAATCCGCGCGATACAACAGCCATAACGAGGAAATATGGCTATTTCATGCGTCTTGTGGTAAAATTATCGCACCAGAAGGTTGACGGGTCTTCGACTTCCATTCTGCTTTACAGTACGGGATTTTATAACGGGGGGAAATCGATATGAAACGGAGACTACAGACGCCGTATTATTCCGGATTGGCGAGGATAAGTTTTTGGCTGTTCACCATATTCGTCCTCATCTTTTGCGGAGTTTCCTGTTTGGTATTGTGGTACTCAAAACGAGAGGAATTTCTGCGTCCTTATAATCAGACACTCGATATGCTGGAAAACGCTTATGAAGGAAAACAAAAACAGTTGTCCCAGCTCATCCTTCCGCTGCTGGATTCAGACCAACTTGGCGCAATGGGGGACTTTTTTGATGACGCGAACGATGCGAATTTGTCCGATTACGATTTCACGCGTAAAATGTTGACGCAGTTAAAATATGTTTCCAGGCAGGACAGCGATATTTCCATGATTTATCTGTACAAGGAGCGAAATCATTCTTTTTACAGCTATTCCGTGGCAAGTGGATCTTTCAAAAAAGCATCATCCTCGGAAGCCTTTTGTAAGGATTACCTAAGTTCAGATGACGTGCGTATGTTGACGGGTACGCAAAGAATTATAATCGGCAATGCCAAAACTCCGCTGGAGGAAAATCTGTACGCCATCGGCAGCAGGATGCTGCTGTTGGGAACCGGAAATAAGAAACCCGGCGTGATATTTTGTTATAACGCCGACGCTTTCCGGAAAGTCCTGCAAAGCCGCAGCCTTTCGGAAGAGGCCCGTTTCTATATCATCGCCGCAAATGGAAATGTGATCTTCGACAGTGATTCCCAGTACGAAAACAACTCTTACGTTCCATTACCAGATAAGGATAATATTCTTTCCGACTCCGCGGAAATTACCGTTGGCAACAGTCGTTGCATCAAGTCGATTTACATGGATTCCGCGCTTGGATACAGCGCGCTGTACTATATCCCCGAAAAATGCATCTGGAATCAGATCATTCAAACCGAGGCGCTGCTGCTGACCGGCGCTACTCTCTGTATCATCGTGATCGCTTTGCTGCTTTTATCTTCCGAAAAATCCTTTTCTTCGCGGATGTCCAAGCTGTGCGAAGGGATGACGAAGGTCGGAGGCAACGACTTGAATTATCGCCTGCCGATGAGCAGGGACAGAGATGAATTTTCCTTTATAACCCAGCGATTCAACAACATGTGCGATCAGCTCCAAAAAGAGATCGACAAGACCTTCCGGTCAAATCTACGGCGGCAAAAAGCTGAGTTTTATGCTCTGCAAACGAGTATCAATCCGCATTTTCTTTATAATTCACTGGAAATGTTCCGCCAGAAACTGCACGAACGCGGTGATCCGCAAATGAAAGAAATGTTGTTGCTGCTTTCCCGTTTATTTCAGTATCAGACGCATGGGCATAATTATGTCATGCTGGCGGAAGAGATGGAAAATCTTCAAATTTACCTGGACTTTTTCACCATTTGGCGTGAGGACTGTTTCAGCTGTGAAATTAATATGCCTGACGAACTGCTTCCCTATGGAATTCCCAAATATACCTTTCAACCGATCTTTGAGAATTTTTTCCTGCATGGATTGCGCCCGGGTAATATGAATCAGATTATTCTGTCAGCGAAGAAGGAATCGGATGATATCCTGATCGAAATTCAGGATAACGGTGCCGGCATCAGCGCTGAAAAGTTGGAAGAGATTCAAAATCTGCTGCGCCACGAGACAGACACCGACAATCATCTCTATCTCGGGTTGGCAAACGTCCACGAACGAATCCGAATCACTTTTGGAAAGGGCTATGGACTTACAATCGATTCGCCCGGGCCGGACCGAGGAACCACAATAGGGATCCGAATGCGGGCGGAATCTGTTGAAAATCTCCGCAGACGCGAAGAAACATCCGAGAGGGCGAACTGCGCCGAGGACGAGTCCGATCCGTGAAAAGCCACGGAGCAAGGTTCACAATGTTGCCGCTCGGATTATAATTTTGCAAGTTTCAAGTTTATTATCCGCAGCTGCACGGCGGGCAAACGCCGAGTCCGTTCTGAATTTTATGTAAACCTCCATCGCGGTGTATAATGGAAACACCGCGATGGAGGTTTTTGGATTATGGCAAAGAAGAACGCAATCCGGAAGAAACCGAGCGTCGGACCAACTGGGGGAACCTAAAAGTCTTGGAAGATGTACTCAATTCCTCAGAGGGTTGCTAGACCAAGCTTATTGAGGAATATGCTATCCCGCTGTGTGATTCCTGCCGTCCACCGTTTCCTGCGTGCGGTTTTCAACAAGAATCCGGGACGAATCCGCTGAACCTTTCATATCGTTCCCTCTCCCGCAATTTCATTGATGGACGAAGCGTTGGAGGCACAGCTGTTTTTACTGACGCACAGGTTCGCAGACTGCCCGGTCCCCCGGTCTACAGGCAACCCGGACCGGCTTTTCAGAGTGAACATGAACAAGCCAGGTCCTCTGCTGCGGTTTTCCGCGGTAATTGCCGCTGCGCTCCCCGATACGAATCGCAACAGAATCTTTTCCTTCCTCGCAGATAATTTCCGTACGGCAGGCGCGCTGCGTTTGGTAATCCAGGCTTTCGCCGTCGTCTTCCCTGAAAATGTAGCTGCTTCGTCCGTGCGGGTAAATTTCCAGTATTATTTCATCCTCCGGCAGCTGTCCCACATAGTCGCGAGCCTTCCAGCACGGCAGGATTGCACCGCCGCGAACGAACAGGCCGCCACCCCGGTTTTCCGGAGGTCGATACCTCTGGCAGGAAGGTCCTGCGTATTGTTTCCCCGTCCAAAGATCAGTCCAGGCGCCGGATGGGAATGCGACTTCTTCCGTATAGCAGGTCAGCAGAATTGACGGACCGAGCAGATACTGTTCCGGGTAAGCAAGGAGTTCTGTCTCTTCAGGAAAGGCCAAAGGCATTGGACGGACTATGGGAACCGAATCCTCGCTTGCTTCAACGGCGGCTGAGTACAGATACGGCAGCAAGCGGTAACGCAGCTGCGCATACGCACGAAAGATCTGAAATAGCTCCGGCGTTTCCCACCACGGCTGACTGCAGCCCATCCAGGCGTTCAGGTGCGCCCATGGAGCAAGCATGGCGAAGTGGATTCCTTCTTTGGTGTGAATGTTCATATCCACTGTGGCGTTCGAAAGGCCGGACAGGGCCAGGTTCTGCAGCCAGATCATTGCGCCGCGGTCACCGCCGTTATCGCCTGTGGTTGCCGCCGACCAATGCTGCATACCGAGATAGCCTGCGCAGGAATGGAGCATCGGGCGCGCGTTCAGCTGCCGCGCCATTCCTTCGTTTACCTGCTTTGGAAGCAGCGATTGACTGAGGTTATGCATTTCCGGTTCTGTAAGTCCGTTTGCACAGATCATTTCAGGGAAATCCGTATCCAGCGTATCCGCCGGGTCCAGCTTGAACCCATCCACGCCCTGGTCCACAAAACGGGAAAGATGCCGGTACCATGGTTCCATTCCACCTTCGGCTGCGCCGTTCGCCCTGCGCTCCTCCTCGTCTGAAAAGTCGTATTGCGAACAGGTCCACAGGCTGGTGTGGAACCCATGGCGTCGAAGCGCTTCCAGCGGATTATAAGGGTTTCCCCGCTTCGCCAGGAAATCAGGCATATGGAATCTCTGTAAGTTCCATTCTTTCTTAAGCGAATAATCATAAGTCACAGCCATCCACTGGGGCTCCAGACTGATGTGGTCGCAGGGAATATGTTCCCTGCGGAATTCACGCGCATCGGCAAACACCGCGTTCTGGTCTGAAACCACGCAGGGAATGTAGGTCAGGCCGTAAGCCCACTTGGGCAGCAGCATTGTCCGGCCGGTCAGAGCAGTGCAACAGCGCAGTAGATCCTCCGGATGCCCGCCCGTAAAGAAAAACAGGTCGGGAGCGTCCTCGTCGCCCAGAATAACGAGCTTTCCCGGGTCGCGCTTTGCGGCGTCCACAAAATGTCTGCCCGCAGCGTCCGCAAGCAGACCCCATCCGGCCGAACTCATCAGAAATGGGATCGGGATCTCGTCGAACTGGTAGACTGCCCAGTTCTGGTATTCCCCTCCGCGTAGGTTGAGCGAATCTCTTCCCGCTTCACCAAGGCCGTAGAAACGTTCCTCCGGTCCAACAATGACTGCGGCGCCGAATTTCCCTCCGGGTTTCCGACGATGCGGCTCCGTTCCTGGCTTTCGGCGGAGCTGCGGGCAGTCTTCTTCCCGCTTGATCTTGCGATTCAGCGCCTGGCTGCGGAAATCTTCCGCAAAACCGCGCGCATACGATTCCCAGAATACGTCGTCCTTCTCCGGACGCAGGCTCAGACAAATACTTTTCGAACCTGAAAAAAGCAATCGCAGAATTCCGCCCGCCTCCCAAACGTATTCTGTCCCTTCTTTCAGTTCCCGGCTTTCCCTGGGAACACGTAGCAATTCATACCGCTCCAGCAGAGAGGGCGGCTGTTTTCCCGAACCGCGCAGCCGATAAATATTCGAAGTGATCGCTTCAAGTTTCATTCCCGTTTTCTCCTTTTCGCTTCGGCGTTTTTCAGGGTAGTAGTAGGAACCTATCGTTGCGGAATCCCCCCCGAATAACATTGCATTAAATTGAGCGTCGGTTTGACCCGATGTATGATTTTATCCTTTATATCATAATGCACTTTAATTTATATTTGAATAGTAACAATTATATATATTTGTACAAATTATTAATGATTTACAAAAAGCGTTTTTAGAAAAGGGGAAGACAGTGTTAGCAGCCGTGTTAAATGACGGCGGTAATGCCGCCAATTTTGAAAAACGCGGAACTCCGCGGAGAAATCCGTCTTGAAAAGCTGTCGCCTCGGAATATCTCGCCGCCGCTGGCTCCGCTACAATACGAGCTGATTACAAAGCTGCACCCCGTATCCGGCGAAGCCGCGATATTGTTACGCCGCTTGTACAGCGCAGAAATAAGCGTTGATATCATACGCAGGAATATGCACCTTTTCACGAAGCCTCACCTTTTTCACGATTCCTAACTTCTTCGCAAAAGGGAGGGAATCACCGCAGAGGACGTGCATTTTTTCCAAAAAAATGAATTCAAAAAAGGTCGCTCCAAAAGACAGCCCGATTTTTGGAAATCCCGGTCGAAAACACGCAGTAAAAACGCAGGCACAAAAGGCGGCGCCCTTCACCAAGGTGAAGGGCGCGTCATGCCTCCAGTTAACCAGCAAGTCCGACTATAAAAGATATCCGACTTTGCTGCTCATTCTGCTCATTTGCAGCATCTGCTTTCGAAAGACAGAACGACCTGTGCCATTGATACATTTTGGTAAACTGCCATAGGAATTATCTTCATTAGACCTTCATAAGAAAAATCATGCGGATGAAAGGCCGCCCTGATAGGGAGCCCCTTATATTGTGTAACTTTGCAGCGCATTTTGTCCCAGTCATTCAGTGTATCATCTACAGCAATTCCAGATAAGATTGCGTGGAATGGTATAGTAGAAGAAAAACGATAAGCGGATGAAAAAAATGATACCAAAATGATACCAATGGAAATAAAGAAAATTATCGTGGCAGACAATCGGAAGTAACGGCGGAGAAATTAGCGAAAAGAGTATAATCCACCTCACCTACGCGCAGAAATTGGGGGCGGAAAAGGCCGCCATACCAATGGACCGGGACGCGCTGCCGAACGATGGTAGACATCTGATAATCTTTTGAAATTGGGACGCCCCACTGAATCCAGAAAGTGGGCAGATTGTGTGGCGTCCGTTCTTCGGTTGGCATTGAGTGAAGAAATTATTTCATCAGCTGTTGCAATGCCTATTCCATGTCCATAATACAGTGAATCCGGCAACACAATCACATTTTCACCCACCCATTGGGGGGTCTCGGGATTCACATCAGGATTGGAGAAATATCCCCGGTCTCCCAGTAAAACATCCGCTGCCGTTTGTGGTGTTCCAACTTCCCTGAGAAGGGGTTCCTCTATACGCCAGTTCATTAAATATATTTCCGGGAATAGTTCATTGAAACGCTCTTTGCCAAATACATCCAACAGCGCACGGTAATACACAATGACCATTGCGGTGGCGCATTCCGTTGCGTAGGCTCTGCCGTTTGTGAAGATATCTTCTATCGCTGCGGCAGGCTCTGCCCCCTGCTTCAGGCGAAATCCGCCGTTTCCGGTTCTGTTCCAGTATTCGGGATTGGCTTTTGACTTGTGAAAAACGGCAAAGGAAAGTCCGCTTTTATAGAGGGCTCTGGCCGCATTGACAATCTCTTTCCGTAAAAGCAGCTCAAATTTCAATTGATTCAAAGAATCGTAGGCATACCTTCCGGCGCCTTCCGACATGGCATGCAAAAGCTGCCGTTCAACGCTGTTTTCAGGATATTCGTTCACGAGAGCGGAGATGTCGAAGGGGAGGCCTGACAGAATAATCATTTTTTCCCCTCCAGACCTGCTCTGCAAGTTTTGAGTTGTTCATCAACAGGCCGTTGAATCCACTCTCCCCACCGGGAAACGTCCTGATTATACATTTTGCAGGAATAGTCCGCCAATGTCGTTTTCTCTTCACGGCTTAATGGGGCAAAATCGTGTAGGCATTTCTTCTCAATGCTTTCCGAAATTGCAGCAACCTGTCCTGTGTGGGAGGAATTGGCCTTGTGTATATATTTTCTCTCTAAATCCACTTTGCAGAATACGGGATTACTGGCAAACTGCAGATTCTCATCTGTAAAAGATAAAAACAGGTGATTTTCTTTAATCCATTGCAGGAAAGCTTCGTATTTTTCTTGACATTCGGCAGATAAATCCCGATTCCCTTCTATTTTGATATTGAGCAGATTGCACGCCAATTCGGCCTCCTGCCTGTCGGGAGAACGGAGGCGTTCTGCAATCAGATGCAGAACAGCGGGCTCGTGAGCAGAGAAAACAGACCATACCAGGGTATGGATGTTGCCGCCTTTTTTATACCGCTGAAAGAGCATATCGGTTACAGCCGGCAAAATACTGGCATCTTTATATACGTTTATTAGGACGGATGCAGAGATATCCAATACTTCCTCGTAATCATCGTGATCGTTATCCTCTAAACCATCCTCGAGGCCGCCTGTCTCAATCATCCATTTCAAAACCGACTGGGCGTTATTTCCCCAAAATGTGAAATTGTTATTGCGATCGGATGCTTCCTCGCCGCGCAATATTCGATTGACAATTTTAGCGGCAGTTGTATTCCGAAGATTAAGGAGAGATTGGAGGCGGAGCGATTTAATTTGTGGCATGAATATAAACAGGCAGGGAAAAGTCAGGTTCCGGTCGTTGAGCAGAGCGGCGGCATTTTGTGGGTTCTTTTTGTAGGTTTCATAAAAAACGTTTTTACATTGACGAATCCCATTGTCATGCCACTCTCTATCCAAAGGGCTATCGTTATCGGAATGGTTTCCATTCATGACGCTCCTCCTTTTTATGCAAGTTTCATCCTCAAATATCGTCGGCGAATATCCGAGGGGCTGAAATCCGTTCATCGAGAGCAATCAAAAACCTTTTTACCGGGAAAAGAGCCGAGCGCAAGACAGCGATGATTTTACTGACTACCAAAAAAACAGATCACCGCTAGCTATAAGAATATGCCTGGGCTTTATGAAAAATGCTTTTTCATGTTGGCCGTATATTATAGCAAAAGGCCGTCGACAAAAATCGACGACCTTTTCAATGGTCGGAGTGAAATTATAGGATCCGGAAAAAGCCATAATGTCAATGGTTTGAGGGTAGTTGACAGGCAGTATTTACAAACCAATGACCCTATATTATTTCCACAACGCCGCATCAAGTTTTTTATTGTATGCTTGCACTCGGGTCGTGCGGTTCACAATAGAACTGCGCATCTTGCCAATGTTCAAAATGATATGGATGGGAATCGTCTAAATACTGGTCTGAATATAAAAAAGTAACAATATCCATGTCGCCAAAGATATCGAATACCCAATTACTGTAGGAATCCATATCGTCTGACTCCATATTGGAATCTATGCTTTCCATGAAAAAACGAGACTCCTCCATAATTAGATACAATGCCAACTCTTCTATTACACTATGTGCAATTATCTGGTTGCCCATGGAAGCGATTATTCGAAAATGAGTAATTGTAGCTCGTAAGATATACAAAAAATTATAATCATAGCGCATAAGAAATTGAGGCGGCAAATCAGGCTCCAACCATGAAGTGCCTATTTCCCCAAGGTGCGATCCTTTTGGCATTGAAGAAAGCTCATGTATGTCCTGCTGCAAATTATCTAGAAGAATATCGCTTCCAATTACAAATGATGCGGCAGCAAATTCCCCGAAGCTATTCGCAAGATATTGAGACCATGCTTCGCTTTTTTTACAATCATTCAAATTTAATATATTGCTGGCATCAGAATTTTCTTTTGGAAAACTATGCCAGTTTAATGTTTTGCAGATACCTTTGCTTTTATCTTGACGTATAGACTCTCCAGCTTCATAACGACTCCATGTTTTTGTGCCAACTCCTGCTTTTGATGCGGCTGCCTCAATCGTTAGATTCAGCTCATTTCTTCTAAGCCTTATTGCTTTACCAAGTGCTAAACTGCCTTTAATTGATTGTTGTCCCATAACTTCCTCCTTGCTACGGTAATAATGACCAGTCACTATCCGGACATTATGTCACATAGTTTCGAGCGTGTCAAGAGCATTTTTGACTTTTCATAGTAATTTGATCAACCCGTATGGACGGGTTACAGACATAGTAAAAGGCCGCCGACAAAAGTCGACGGCCTTTTCAGTGGTCCGAGTGACAGGGTTCGAAAGCAGTCCATCTTTTTCCCGCGTTCCGCGAGTCCCTTCGGTGCTTTTCAGGAAGGGACGGCTTCGGCGATGCTCCCTTCCCGTACCGGCGGCTTCTGCTTACCTGCCGCACGCAACGAAAAATCGGGCCGGCCACAAAGGCCAGCCCGATTTTTGGTCCGAGTGACAGGGTTCGAACCTGCGGCCTGATGGTCCCAAACCACCCGCGCTACCAGCTGCGCTACACCCGGATAAAACGATCCAAGAATTCATTATATCCGGGAAGCGTCTCCCTGTCAAGGCAAGCCTATTGCGATTCGGTTCCCGGCCGGCCGCGACCGGGAACGCCAGGGCCTCACTGACGGAACGGGACTGATTCCGCCGATGCCTGCGACAGGACCTCTTTCTTCATAGAAAAACACTTTCCTTTCCGAGATATCGCTTCAGCTTTTTCGGCGGACGCGGGGAAAGGTCAGCCTGTCACGACCATATCGGCGAAAAACTCCGGTCGATGAAAATTCGGCCTGGGCCATTCGATTTTCCGGTAACTGCCGTAATGCGGGTGCTCCGTCAAATCGCCGCACTTGAAAAAGCCGCCGCGGATGCGGCTGCCCGGACCATACCCCGCATCGCCGTAAACCGCGCGCAGGAAAGGAAACGGAATGAGCAGCTCCCAGCCCCAGAAACCGTCGCCGCGGAACGCGCGCGGACGCGGGTGCCGGCAGCCGAGCCGGATCACCGGCGTGCGGTTTTCGCCGGGCCGGCTCTCCGGGCCGTAGCAGCAGAGCATCGTGCCGAGCGCGTTGCCCTCGAAATTCAGGTAGCCGCTGCCCGGAACGGACGGCGCAAAGTTGGCGAAGAACTCAAGGCAACTGTCCTCGCAGACGCGGGAATTGGGCTCGGTCTGCGTTGCGCGCGGATCCCGCTCCTCGCTCCAAAGGCGGACGGCAAACCCCTGCCGCTGCAAACAGCAGAGAATCGCTTTGGAAACGGGGCGGTAAACCCCGCCCCAGTTGTAAACGTCGATGTCCGCGACCGTACCGGTTCCGATCTCCGAAATATCCCGGATCGTTTTGATCTCATACGCCATTGGAAACATTCCCCCGTCACAGCATTTTTTCTATTATATCACGGTTTCCGCAAAAAGAAGAACACGCCGCGGCGGCTCCGGCGCTTGTTCCCCTCCGTCCGGACGGACATGATTGCAATGCAGCTTTTGACTTATATTTATACCGAAACTATGCGCTCTCAGCTCGACGCCCTTCCGAAAAGCGTCCGTGAAAACACAGCAATTTTTCTCGTTATTATGCGGAAAAACCGGCAAAACGGAAAAAATTTTCAAAAGGCTTGCAAAATGATTAAAGAATGTATAAAATACATATGAGAGAAACAGGGAATATCCCCGACCAGAAGACCGCCGGGGACCGGATGTGACGAGGTGATTTGTCATGACAACTCAGGAAGCGATCAGATACCTGCAGCGCGTTGTGGATTTTGCGGCTTTGAACGGCGGAAGCGAAGCGTTCCAGATTGCGCTCGACGCTCTTCTGGAGAAAGCCGCGCGCGAAGAAAACGCGCCGGAGCCCCCGTCCAACGCGTTCCGGAAGGGTGTAAAGCCCGCCATCGCCGGCTGAGAGAAACCGACCGCCAACATTGAAACGAAATGCCGGAAGACGCCGTCAACGCAGCGTCTTTCGGCATTTTTTCATGAAGCGGCGGAGTGACGCTCCGCGTCACTCCGCCGCCTTTTTCAAGCGTCCGTCGGGCCCGTCCGCCTCCGGCTTCCCCGCGCCGCAGGAAACTCCCCGCCGGCGCGCGCGGGAAGCTCCCGTCATGGCGGCGGGGTTCAGCACCGCCCTCAGCTTTTGGCCGCTCAGCACGCCTTCCCGCGCCGCAAGCTCCATCACGGGGACACCGCTGCGCAGTGATTCCCGCGCCAGCCGCGCCGACCTCACATAGCCGATGTACGGGCAGAGCGCGGTAACGGTGCCGACGCTTTCCTGCAAATGCCTGCGGCAGACGCCGCGGTTCGCTTTGATACCCGCCACGCAGCGCTCCGCAAACGCGCTCACCGCGCCTCTGAGGCAGCGGATGGATTCGAACAGGCGGTAAAACAGCACCGGCTCGAAAGCGTTCAGTTCCAGCTGCCCCGCTTCGGCGGCCATGGTGATCGTGAGATCGTTCCCGGCGATATCGAACGCCGCCTGGGAAACGACTTCCGGGATGACGGGATTCACCTTGCCCGGCATGATCGAAGAGCCGTTCTGCACGGCGGGAAGCGAGATCTCCATGATTCCCGTACGCGGCCCGCTGGAAAGAAGGCGCAGGTCGTTCGCGATCTTGGAAAGATCCACGGCGCAGCATTTCAGCGCGCCGGAAACGGCGGTAAATCCGTCCAGATTCTGCGTCGCGTCGACCAGGTCCTCCGCGCGGCGCAATTCCAGGCCGGTGGCTTTTCTCAGATTCTCCGTGATATGCTCCACATAAAAGGGCGACGCGTTCAGCGAGGTGCCGACGGCGGTGCCGCCGAGGCTGACGGCGCGCATTTCGTCCTGCACGCGCCCGAGGCGGGCCGCGTCCCTGCGCACAACGCCCGCGTAAGCCGCGAATTCCTGCCCCAGGCGGATGGGCACCGCGTCCTGAAGCTGCGTGCGCCCCATTTTCAAAACGTCGTCGAATTCGTCGGCTTTGGCGGCCAGCGCCTCCGCGAGGCGTCCGAGCGCCGCCGCCGCGGGCGAAAGCAGCCGGAGCACGGTCAGCTTCCCCGCCGTCGGAATCACGTCGTTGGTGGACTGCGCCATGTTCACGTCGTCGTTCGGGTGGACGGCGGAATAGTCCCCCTTCCGCCCGCCCAGCAGTTCGGCCGCGCGGTTCGCGATCACTTCGTTCGCATTCATGTTGGCGGAGGTGCCGGCTCCTCCCTGGACGGGGTCCACGATGAACTGGTCCCGGAATTTTCCCGCGAGGATCTCGTCGCAGGCACGGACGATCGCGTCCGCCTTTTCCGGCGCCAGGCGGCCGGCGGCGCGGTTCGTGACGGCCGCAGCCTTTTTGATCTGCGTCAGCGACTCGATGAACACGGGGTCCAGCGTCCTGCCGGTCATCACAAAATTATTTTTCGCGCGGAGCGACTGCACACCGTAGTATGCGTCCTCCGGGATCTCCAGGCTCCCGATATAATCGGTCTCCGTTCTGGTTTTCATCCGTCAGCGCCTCCTAATTCTCCCTGCCCTTTTCTCTGCAAACCAATGCTACCATCTGCGGGCGGAAGCGTAAAGGCTTTCTGCCGATTTCCGCGCGAAGCGTCTTTCTCTGTGCGTTCCGCCTGTTTTTCGAAAGAAAATCCCCCCGTAATTTTAAAAAACAAAGCGGGCTTCGCGGGCGGCGGGATTCTCGGACCATGGGGGAAGACGGGCGCTCCGCGCGCCCCTTGAAAAATCCCGGCGCACGAATTATAATGAAACCGTTTCTTTTTCAGCGTCCGGCCCGAATTTTATCCATATTCAGCCGCACCGCGCTTTCTTTTCTGCGTTTCCCGCCGGCTGAACCATAAAAAGAAAAGGTTTTACGACAAAGGAGGTCCATCATGGATCAGGCAGACGCCGCGCTGATCGCCGCGCTTCAGGATAACGCGCGCACCCCCGTCAAGGCGCTGGCAAGGCGCGTTTTCCTCTCGCCGCCCGCGGTCTCCAGCCGCATCGCAAAGCTGGAGGAACGGGGAATCATCAGCGGCTACCACGCTTCTGTGGATCCGTTCAAAGTCGGGTACCACATCAAGGCGTTCATCAATCTGCAGATGTCGCCGCAGCAAAAACCCGACTTCTACCCGTTCATCCGTGCCTGCCCGAACGTGGTGGAATGCGATTGCGTGACCGGAAAATACTCCATGCTCATCAAGGTGATCTTCCCCAGCACGCTGGAACTGGACGCCTTTATCGGGCGGCTTCAGAAGTTCGGCCCGACGGACACCCAGATCGTCTTCTCAACGCCCGTGGAGCCGCGCGGCGTGGATATCTGCAGCGCGACGGGCTGCGGATAGGTGCGTCCGCCGTTTTCTAGGCGCAGAAAAAGGTCATACATCCGGCCCGGGCATGCACGAAAAAGGGAAGCCGCCTTGGCTTCCCTTTTTCGTGTTTTTATTATGTTTTTTAAGCCTTTTCCCGAACCTTTCCCCGGCGCGAGCACAGCGCCAGCGCGGCAAGGAGCAGCACCGGGAAAACGGTCGCCGCGAGCAGGCCCTTTTTCAGGTCTCCCCCGAAACGGCCCGCCACCATGCCGACGTAGGCCGGCCCGCCGCCGCAGCCGAGGTCGCCGGCCAGCGCCAGCAGCGCGAACATCGCGGTCCCGCCCTTGAGATCCGCCGCGGAAAGCGAGAACGTCCCGGGCCACAGGACCCCGACGGAAAGCCCGCAGAGAGCGCATCCCAGCAGGCCGACCACCGGGGCGGCCGCGAGCGACGCCATCAGATAGCTGACAAGGCAGAGGACGCCGCTGAGCGTCATAAACGGCAGCAGCGAAATCCGCTCGCTGTTCTTCGCGTAAAACACCCGGGAAACACCCATCAGCAGCGCAAACGCGCACGGCCCGGCCAGGTCGCCCACGGCCTTGGTCACGCCGAGCCCGGCTTCCGCAAAGGCGGACGCCCACTGGCTGACCGACTGCTCGCACGCACCCGCGCACAGCATCAGCAGCATCATGATCCAGAACTTCCCGCTCCGGAACAGCCTGCGCGCCGGCGCTTTTTCCCCCGTCTCCTCCACGGACCGGATCGGCACGACGAGGAACAAAAGCAGGTCCACCGCCGGAACGACGCCCCAAAGGCACGCAAGAACCGGCCAGTTCCGAATTCCGAACAGCGCAAAAAAAGCCGTGGAAAGCAGAATCACGCCGGCTACGCCCCAGCTGTAGAACGAATGCAGAAGGCTCATGGCCGCAGACTTCCGCTTCGTGGGGCACGCTTCCACAATCGGGCTGACGAGAACCTCCATCAGTCCGCTGCCCAGCGCGAAAACCACCGACGCGGTCACCAGGCCGGCAAACGGGTCCACGCGCAGCGGGAGGACCCCCAGCAGGACAAACCCAACCGCCGTGAGGCAGTCCGCCGCAATCATCGCGGTGCGGTAGCCGATTTTGCTCACAAACACGGCGGAAAGAAAGTCGACCAGAAGCTGAACCCCGAAGACCAGGGTGATCAGCAGGGAGATCTTCTCAATCGGAATCCCATAGGTGTTCCGGAACGTCAAAAACAGCAGCGGGGCGAAATTCCCCGCGATGGCCTGGATGACATACGCGATAAAGCAGGCGTAAATCGTCCAGTTGTAATTCTCTCCGAGTCTCGTTTTTCCCAATTTTACGGCTCCATTTCCCGGCCGCACGGCGTTCCGCCGTCATCGCGGCGGGCCGCGCACCTTCTCCGCACGCCTTGGAAATTGCCGCAACGCTGCAATCCTACCACACTATTTTCGCACGATAACAGTGTGAAAGAACTTTATAAAAAATCCGCGCGGCGGCGCCGGACCCCGCCGCTCCCCCGCGGGCGGCAGCCCTATCCCCTTTCCTCCGGCAGGTCGACCCCCACCGTCTTGTCGACGGGCAGGGTAAAACAGATGCTGTGCGCGGGCGTCTTGATGCCCGCCTTTTCCCGGATGGCCTGCATTGCCCGTTCCGACGTCGCCGCGTCGGTAACGCACAAAATCATGTCTTTTTCGGAATCTACGGTAATTCCCATGAACGATTCATACCGCGTTCCACCGCCCCGCGCATTTAAAATCGTCGCGCCCCGAATGCCGGCGCCGCGCACGATTTCTATGACGTCGTCGGCAAAGCCGGCATTCACAATGATATATAGCACCTTTCCGCCACTATCGTGTCCCATGTTTATTCCCCAATCATTCAAACGGCATCCGATCGACAGGCACGGTAAAAGCGACGCCTGTGTTCGGCTTGTCAAAATCGAATTTTTCAACCAGCATCCTGAGCACCGCGTCGGATTGGCCGCGGGTCAGCAAGCAGGTGATCACGACCTTATTTTCCTCCGGCACCAGGCCAAAGACATTTTTCAGATAATTTGCCTCGGCCCCTCCCTTCCCGTAAACCACGTTCGTCAGGGGCACATGCAGCTCCGACAGCGCGTGCAGAAGATCGTCCTTTTGCTTGCGCCCCGCGATCAGCGTCAGAAAATACACCGCTCCCTCTCTCTCCAACTGCTTATTCCTCTCCATTGACAACTCCTTCCGAAGGCAGGTCTTCCGTTGTTTCCTCACCACAGCCGGTCTCTTCCGCATCCGCACCGTCGGGATGCGAAACCAGCGCTTTCAGATCGGAAAGCTCGTTTTCGTCCGAAAGCCGTCCGGCCTTTTTCGACCGGACATCATAAACAATGCCCAACGTCTGAACGGCGATCAGCGGGGTGACGGATATAAAGGCGATGACGCCGAATCCGTTGGTCAGGACCGAGCGGGCGTCCGGCCCCGCCGAAACAGCCACGGCCTGAGCGATCCCAAGGGTGAGCGGCGTCAGGAACGCCGACGTCAGCGCCCCGCCCGTGACGCCGCCCGAGTCAAATGCCAGGCCCACGAAAAGCGTGGAGGTAAACCTCATCATAATCAGCGCCGCCGCGTAAAGCGGAATCAGAAACCAGAGGATGTTGATCTGCGTCAGGGATTTGACGACCGACAGGACCGAAGCGCAGCCTATGCCCAGCGCAAGGGTGATGCGTATCGTCATCGCCCCGATATGGCCGTTGGTGATCTCCTCCAGCTGCCCGCCCAAAACGGTAACCGCCGGCTCCGACAGGGTGATCGAGGCCCCCAGGAAAAATCCGACGGGAAGCAGCAGCCACTTGAACCATGCGGGCCGGGCGGCGTCCAGAAAGACCTCCCCGATGTATTTCCCCGCAAACGCAAACCCGAAATCGATGCCCGACAAAAAAATAAGCAGGCCGCAAAATACGGGGACCGTCCCCAGCAGAATTCTTTTCAATTCATTTCCGGAAAGCCTGACGGAAAAAAACTGGAACGGCAGGAACACGATCACCACCGGCAAAAGCGCCAGAGCCACGCTGCGCAGATTCGTCGCCACAACATCCGCAAAGCTTTCCGCCGCGCCGGGGTCGTATTTTCCGGCCAGGGGAACGCTTCCCCCGTTCGCCGCTTTTAAGAGGATGCCGTAAGCGAATATCGCCAGGATGGGGCCCACCGAGGCGATCCCGATGATGCCGAAGATGTCTTCGTTCGTCTTTCGCTTCGACAGCGTGGAGGAAACGCCGAGGCCAAGGGACAGGATGAAGGGAACCGAAACATCTCCGGTGGTCGCGCCGCTGCCGTCGAAAGCCAGGGCGAGGAATTCCTCCGGGACAAAAACAGCCGTCAGGAATACGACGAGATAAAGCGCCGTAAACACCGTCTTGATATTCAGGTCCCTGACGATCCGGAACAGGGCAAAACCGACGAACATGCCGACGCCCGCGCTCGTGGCCCAGACAAACAAGGGTTCGCTCACCTCGGGCACGATCATATGGGTCTGCCGCGCCAGCACCGCCAAAGCCGGTTCGGCGACCGTCGCCAGGAATCCGAACAGAAGGCCGAAAAAAACAACCCAGACTATTTTTTTCATCTTTCCCAGCGACTCCCCCACCAGCCTGCCGATCGGCAGAATGCTGGAATCGAGGCCCACAAGGAAAATCGCCTGGCCGAGCACGACGCATCCATAACCGACGCCCAGCTTGACATAGGAAAACGCGTCTTCCATCGGCGCAATAAAAACGCAGACGATGATGATAACCGCGGCAAGGGGAATGGACGATAAAAACACTTCTTTCAGTACGCGTACTGTCTTCATGAATCCCTCCTAAATCCGTATGCAGCTTCGTTTCTCTGTCGCGGGGGGCCTCCCTTCTTCTTTGCGCGGGCAGCAACGGAAAACGGCCGGGCAAAAAAGCGGCAGCCCGCCTCCAGACATTTCCGGAGCTTTCGCGTGTGGAAAGCGCGTGCTCTTTCCGCCGCCCCGCAGTTTGCCTATTAAAAAATATTCCGCCGATTCTCTCAGCGGAAAACGCACTGTGGAAAACTATCCTATAAAATCATATCATAGATTCCCAGTATTGTCAATATTGGCGGTTTTTGCTTTGCGATCGTTTTGGAGACGCGGGAGCGGAGGAAAGCTTTTCCGCCGATATGCAATGACCGAATCAAGAAGGAACCCGCCCGGGCTCACGATTTAGCTGATTTCCGGTTGTCAACAACAAGATGTTGAAAACGCGGTTGAAAGTGTTGAAAGTACGTGAATTACAACCGTCTGTAGAAATGTTGTTGATATGTTGAAAACCACTCCGCTCTCCCCTCTCTATCATCTGCGCCATTTGCGCGATTTAGATGCAGATAAGCACGCAAGCACCGAAAGTGAAAACAATAAAAGCCCCGATACGCAAATTGCGTGTCGAGGCTCTCGACTGGTGCGGGTAAAGAGACTCGAACTCTTATGCCTTGCGGCACAGGAACCTAAATCCTGCGCGTCTGCCAATTTCGCCATACCCGCGTGTGCCGAAGGCGCAAACTCTCCCCCAGCGGTTTCCCATGGTTATTATTATACCGGAAAATCAACGCGCCTGCAAGCCCCGGGCCTACAGCTTCAGTGCGCGCCCTCGCCGGGCACGCGCTGGAAAAATGTACGGTAGAAAAACGGTAAAAATTGCTTTACCAACGTTATGTTTTGAGGTATAATACCTAATATGTTACGTTACGCCGGATTGAGAGGGATAGGCATGAGGGAAGACAAAACCACAATGTCCGATATCGCAAAGGCGCTGAATATCTCGACGATTTCCGTCAGCCGGGCGCTTTCGGGGCACGACGGCGTCAGCGGCGAGCTGCGGAACCGCATCCTGCAAAAAGCCAGCGAACTGCGCTATTTCAGACCGAAAGCGGAGAAAGCCGCGCGGGTGCTGGTGCTGCATCGGAAGCCGTACGTCCAGGACAACAGTAACTACAGCATCATGATCCAAGACATGGAGCAGGCGCTGCAGGAGGCCGGCTGCGAATACGACCTCGAATTCGTGGACAAAGGCCTGCAGGGGGAGCAGCAGGACATGCCGCGGAAAATCGCGCGGGGCACCGCTTACGACGGCGTCGTATGGGTCGGCCGCTTCGACGCCGGCTACCGAAAACGCGTGATGAAGGGGAACCGGAACTGTGTGCTTTACGCCGGCTATGTCCCGTCGGCCGACTGCGACAGCGTCTGGTACAACTTCAACAACGCCGGCTACCAGCTCTGTGAATTTCTGATCCGGCAAGGGCACCGGAAAATCGGATATCTGGGCTGCGCCGACGGGTATGTCAGCCGAGAGAAGACGCTCGGCATCGCCGCGGCGCTGGAGGACCACGGCCTTGCGGCGGACCGCGGGCTTTTTGTCTGCGGAAACGGGGACGCGGAGCAAAGGATTCTGGAGCTGGTCCGAAGCGGCCAAGGTCCCACGGCCGTTATCTGCCAGGGGGACTACACGGCCGCCAAACTGATCCAGTTCCTGTTTGAAAAGGGTGTCCGCGTGCCGGGCGACCTTTCCGTCGTGGGCGGCGGGAACACCGAGATGTCGTCGCTCTGCATCCCGGCGCTGACTACGATGGAGATGCACATCGGCTACGCCTGCAGGGCGGCGGCCGACCTGCTCCGCAAACGGCTCGCGGAGCCGGAGAAGCCGGCGGAAAGCATACTCGTCGGCGGCACGCTCGTCGAGCGGGACTCGGTGCGCCCGCTTTTGTGAATTTCCGCGCGTGAAGCGGAAGAGCGGAGAGGGGATGCCCATGGCAAAAAATTACGTTCTGCGATTTCTTCGAAACCACCGGTTTTCTTACATAGCCGGTATCTTTTTTATGTTGCTTTCCTCGTACGTCCAGACGCTTTTCCCCAAGGTGCTCGGCAACACGGTCGATATCCTGAAGGAGAAGGGGTTTCTGCCGCGCGCGGTTTACCGGAACCTTGTCCTGATCCTGCTCATCGCCGCCGGCACGTTCGCGTTTACCTACCTTTGGCGGAATCTGGTCATCGGCAACGCGCGGAAGCTCGAATGCGGCCTAAGGGAAAAGCTGTTCGACCATTTCCAGCGGCTCTCCCCGGAGTTTTACAGCCAGCGGAAGACGGGCGACCTGATCGCCTACGCCATCAACGACATCAACGCGGTGCGCCAGACGTTCGGGCCCGCGATGTCAATGGCCATCAACGGCGTCGCCGTCTGCGCGATTTCGGTTTATTCGATGGCCAACGCCGTCAGCTGGCGCCTGACGCTGCTGTCGCTGCTCCCCATTCCCGTCATCGTGGCCGTGATGTACCAGATCGGAAAGATGGTCCGCAGGCGGTTCGGAAAGGTGCAGGAGAACTTTGCCGCTATTTCGGACCGCGTCAACGAGAACATCAACGGCATCCGGGTCATCAAGGCGTATGTGCAGGAGGACGGAGAGGTCGAAAGGTTTGAAAAGCTGAACGACCGGATGGTGGAGAGCAACCTGAGCATGGTCAGGGTATCGGCGTCCCTTTCGCCGCTGATCGAGCTGTGCTTTACCGTCAGCTTCGTGCTGAACCTGATCTGGGGCGGCGGCATGGTGCTGAACGGCACGATTTCGCTGGGGGATTTCGTCGCGTTCAACGGCTACCTCTCGATGATCCTGGGGCCCGTGCTCTCCATCGGCCGCGTCATCAATATCCTGCAGCGGGGTATGGCCTCGCTCACGCGGCTCAACGAAATCCTTGACGTGGAGCCTAAAATCCGCGACAGCGGCACGGTGGATGAATTTCCGGCGGAAGGCTCGGTGGAAATCCGGGATCTTTCGTTTGCCTACCCGGGCTCGGACCGGCAGGCGCTCAGCGATGTCAGCCTGCTGCTCCCCGCCGGCCGCACGCTGGGCATCATCGGCAAGACGGGCTCCGGCAAGAGCACGCTGGTAAACCTGCTGCTGCGGATGTACAACGTCGGGGACGGCCGTATTTTCATCGGCGGGACGGACCTCAACGCGTTCCGGCTGGAAACGCTGCGGAACGGCTTCGGCTTCGTCCCGCAGGATAATTTCCTGTTCCGCGCTACGGTGGCCGACAACATCCGCTTTTTCAAAGAGGGCTACTCCGGGGAGGAAATCCGCCGGGCGGCCCGGGACAGCTGCATCGAGCAGGATATCCTCGCGCTGCCGAAAGGTTTTGAAACGGTTCTGGGCGAACGCGGCGTCAACCTTTCCGGCGGGCAGAAGCAGCGGATCTCCATTGCGCGGGCGCTGGTGAGAAACCCCGAAATCCTGGTGCTCGACGACGCGCTTTCCGCGGTGGACACCGTCACCGAGGCGCGGATCCTGAAGAATCTGCGGCGCGTGCGGGCCCATAAAACCACCGTCATCATTGCGGGCCGGATTTCGGCCGTCCGCAACGCCGACCAGATCCTGGTGCTCGACGGGGGCCGCATCCGCGAACGGGGAACACACGGGCAGTTGCTTGAAAAAGGAGGGCTTTACCGTGCCATCTACGAAGACCAGTTCCATCCCGAAAGCCGGGGAGCGGAAAACGGCCGTCTCCCATAAACGCCACACGTTTCTGAGGCTGATGGCGCTCAACCGGCCGCAGATGCCCCGCATCGCGCTGGCCGCCGTCTGCGTGCTGCTGGTGAACGGGGCGATGCTGGCTAAGCCGTATATCCTGAAAACCGTCATTGACGACTTTCTTGTGCGCCGCGTGCCACAGCGGGGGTTTTACTCGCTGCCGGCGATGGGGATCCTTTATTTTGTCATGGTGGCGCTCAGCGGCTTTTTCAGCATCGCGCAGGCCAATCTAATCAACAGGGCCGGTCAGGAAATCATCCGGAATCTGCGCGGCCGGGTCTTCAAGACCATCCAGCTGCTGCCGCTGCGCTACCTGGACAAGACCTCTTCCGGCAGCCTGATTACCCGGGCCACCAACGACGTGGAGGCGGTAAGCGAGCTTTACACGGACGTTCTGCTCAGCCTGTTTCAGGACGTATTCCTGATCCTGGGCATTGTCGGGGCGATGCTGGCCATGGGCGTGCGGCTGACACTCGTGTCGTTCTGCGTTCTGCCCGCCATGTTCATGGTCATCTTCCTGCTCCGCAAGAAGGTTAAGGAAAATTTCCGCAGGATGAAGTCCCTCATCGGCCATATCAACGGCTTCATGGCGGAAACGCTTTCGGGCATCCGGCTGATCCAGATCTTCCACGGGGAAAAGGAACGGAAAAAGAATTTTACGAAGCTCAACGACGAGTATTACCAAGTGACTTCGTTCCAGGTCTGGATGAACAGCTTCCTCAAGCCGGCGTCGCTCGTTTTCGAAAACCTGACGGTTGCGGTCCTGATCTGGTACGGAATGGGCGAAATTGCCGGCCAGACGCTGCAGATCGGGGTGCTGTACGCGTTTACGACCTATGTCAAGCAGTTTTTCGACCCTATTTCCAATCTGGCCGACAGCTACACCAGCATCCAGTCCGCCTTTGTTTCCGCCGACCGTATCTTCGAGCTGCTCGACCAGCGGGAAACGCTGGAGCATCTGGACGAGGGCGTCCATGTGGACCGCCTCCGCGGCGACATCGAGTTCCGCCACGTCTGGTTCGCATACAATAACCGGGACTGGGTTCTCAAGGACGTCAGCTTCACCGTCTCCGCGGGCCAGACCGCGGCTTTTGTCGGCGAAACCGGCGCGGGCAAAACGACGATCATCAGCCTTGTAAGCGGGTTTTACAAGGTTCAGAAAGGGAAGATCCTCATCGACGGCATCGACATCGACAGCATCCGGAAGCGGGACCTGCGGCGCAACATCGCCGTCGTCCTGCAGGACGTCTTCCTTTTTTCCGGAACGGTGGAACAGAATATTTCGCTGGACGACACGCTGCCCGCCCCCGCCGTCGAACAGGCGCTTGACGTCGCCTGCGCCCGGGACTTCGTGGACAGCCTGCCGGGGCGCCGCCGCGCGCCCGTGACGGAGCGGGGCAGCACCCTGTCGGCGGGGCAGCGCCAGCTGCTTTCGTTCGCGCGGGCCGTCGCGCACAGCCCTTCCGTCATCGTGCTGGACGAGGCGACCGCCAATATCGATTCGCAGACCGAAATGCTGATTCAGCGGGCGATTGCGAATGTCTCGAAAGGCAGAACGACGCTGATGATCGCGCACCGGCTTTCCACAATCCGGAACGCCGACAAAATCTTCGTGCTGCGGCACGGCCGGATTGTGGAAACCGGCAGCCACGCCGAGCTGATGCAGCAAAATGGGATCTATCGCAGCATGGTGCTGGAGGGAATCCGGGAAAAAAGCTGTGCCAGGGTATAGCGCAAATCCCCGGCGCGTTTCGGGACGGCGGCTCCGCGCGCCCCGAAAGCCCCGGGCTCACGGCTTCAACGCGCCCTCCTCCAGCATGGACTGCGCGGCGAGCATCGCCCCGAGGCGCCCGCTCGGGTAGTTGAGAGCGCCCTGCATCCACGCGGCGTACGGCTCGCGCAGCGGGGCGTCGGCCGAAAGCTCGATGGAGGCGCCGAGCGTAAACGCGCCCGCCGCCATGATGACCTTGCAGCCGTAGCCCGGCATGTCCCACGGCTCCGGCGTCACGAACGAATCGACCGGCGCGCCGCGCTGCACGCCGCGGCAAAACGCGACGAGCGAGGCTTCGTCTCCAAGCTCCACCGTCTGGATGATGTCGGCGCGCGGTTCGTCGAAGCGCGGCGAGACCCGGTAGCCGAACTGCCGGAACAGCGCCGCCGTGAACACGGCTGTTTTCAGCGCCTCGCCCGTCACGACGGGAGCGCGGAACGCTCCCATGAAAAGCTCCCGGTTGTTGCCGAGCGTCGCGCCGACCTCCCGGCCCACGCCGGGCGCCGTCAGGCGGTAGGCGCAGCTCTCCACCAGGTCTTTCCGCCCGGCGATGTACCCGCCCGTGGGCGCGATGCCGCCGCCCGGGTTTTTGATGAGCGAGCCCGCCATCAGGTCCGCCCCGTGCGAAACCGGCTCGTCGCGCTGGACGAATTCGCCGTAGCAGTTGTCCACCATCACGATGCAGTCCGGCGCTTTGCGCTTCGCGATCTCCGCGATCCTGCCGATCTCCTCCACGGAAAGCGACGGGCGCAGGCTGTACCCGCGCGAGCGCTGGATATACACCATGCGGACCCGCGGGCCGACGCGCCGCCCGATCTCCGCGTAGTCCGGCCGCCCCTCCGGAGTGAGCTCCAACTGTTCGTAGCGGATGCCGAATTCCTTCAGCGAGCCGTTGCCGTCGCCCGCGAGGCCGATCACCGGCCGGAGCGTGTCGTACGGGATGCCCGTGACGCTGAGCATGGTGTCGCCGGGGCGGAGGACGCCGAACAGCGCCACCGTCAGCGCGTGCGTGCCGCTGACGAAATTGTGCCGCACGAGCGCGTCCTCCGCGCCGAACGCATCGGCGAAAACGCGGTCGAGCGTCTCGCGGCCCCGGTCGCCGTAGCCGTAGCCCGTGGAAGCCGCGAAGTGGCTTTCGCTCACGCGGTTTTTCACGAACGCGGCCAGCATCTTCTGCTCGTTCCAGTCGGCCGTCGCCCCGATTTCCCGGAACTGCGGCTCCGCCAGCGCTTCGGCCCGCTCCGCGGCCTTTTCGATTCTCGGATCGATTTTAAAATATGGATACAAAAACGATTCCCCTGTTCTTTATGATTTTTCCGCGTCCGTGCGCGCGACGCGCCCTCACGTTCCTTTCGAAAAGCGAAGGAGCCTATGTTCCGACTGCAATCTCGGCCCAGCCGCCGCAGCGGCGGAAACCGAGCGACCGGTAAAACTCCTGGTTTTCACCTTCCGCGCGGAAAACGAAAATCTTTCTCCCGTCCAGCCTCCGCGCGAGAGCGGCGACGGACGCGCCGCCGTACCCGCGGCGGCGGAAGCCCGGCGCGCACGCCACGGCGGAAACGACGGCCGCTTCCGCCGTGACGGCGGAGCACACCGCGCAGGCGGCGAGGATCTTTCCGGCGGAAACGCCGTAGGAAAGCGCCACGCCGTGCCGCGTGCGGTGGGAAAGGTCGAGGTAAAACGGCTCGAACTCCGGCACCGGGAACGAGCTGCTTTCCGCCTGCCGCAAAAGCGCGTGGATTTCCCGCGGACCGGGATTCTCCACGAGCCGCACCCCGTCGGGAACAAGCGGAGGCATTTGCAGGGCCATGATCTCCCCGCGCCGGGAAACGGGCAGTCCGGAGCGCTCCGCCGCTTCCGCAGGGCAGCAGATCCGCCGCAGGCCGAGCGCGCCCAGGAGCCGGCGGAGCTCCTCCCAGTCCGCGGGGGCGGCCCCCTCCAGCAGAACGCCTTCACCGTCCACGGCCGCGAGCGCCGCGCCGCCGTCCTGCCGCCAAAACTGCGCGAACGGCTCCGAAACGCCGTAGGCGTTTGCAGCCGCCAGGATCTTGCAGCCGAACGGCGAACCGGGCGGCACGTCCGGCGCGCCGGACTCAATTCTATGGATCATACCCTCCGTGCGCCGTCCTTCTTCTCTTCGATCCGCTCCGCGAACGCCGAGACCAGCCCCGGGGCCGCGAGAAAATCTCCCCGCGCGATCGCGCCGGTACAGTTGAAATGCTCTTCCGGAAAAATATGTACCGCCGGGGCGGGTGTCCCGAACGCGGCGGCCAGGCTGCCGGGCGCGTCGGGAAAGGTCCCGGCGAGAGGCGCAAATCCGTGTTCCGCGACGGCGCGCACTCCCGATTCGCCGCCCTGCGTGCCGTCCGCCGCACAAAGGCGGAATACCCGGTCTCTCAGTTGCTCATGCCGCGTCATATCACAATCATTCCAGTCCGTTCACAATCTCGCGGAAGCGCTCCCCGCGCGTTTCAAAATTCGGGAACATGTCGAAGCTCGCGCAGGCGGGCGAGAGCATCACGACGTCGCCGCGCTCCGCGTTCTTCCGGCAGAGCGCCACGGCCTGCTCCAGCGTGGCGGCGTGCAGGATGGCCGGCCCGCCCTCCCGGTAGCCGGGCGCGGCCCGCACGGCGGCCTCGATCTTCGGCGCCGTCGCGCCGATCAGCACCAGCGTCTTCACCTTTTCCACGATGGCCGGGCCGAGCGGATCGAACGGGATGTTCTTGTCGTAGCCCCCGGCGATGAGCAGGATCTTGCGGTCGAACAGGGAAAGCGCGCCGCGGATGGTGCGGCTGGGCGTGGTGCCGATGGAATCGTTGTAATACGAAACGCCGTCCAGCTCGCGCACGAACTCGTTGCGGTGCTCCACGCCCGGGAACGAGCGCGCCACGCCGGCGATTTCCTCCGGGCCCGCCATACCCCAGACGGCGCACACGGCCGCGAGGTAGTTCTCGACGTTGTGCAGGCCGGGGACGCGGATGTCGGAGGCGTTCATCACGCGCGTCCGCCCGCCCGGCAAAGAAAGGAAGATCTCCCCGTCCCCGTCCATCCACGCGCCCTGCTCCACAGGGTGCCGGCGGCTGAACAGCAGCGTCTGCCCGCGCGTCTCGCGCGCGAAGGCGGCCGTGTAGCCGTTGTCCGCATTCAGCACGGCGCGGCCGAAAGCGTTCTGGTGGAGGATGATGTTCTTCTTCGCTCCCACATACTCCGCCATGTCCTTGTGCACGTCGAGGTGGTTCGGCGTGATGTTCGTCACGACGGCGACGTCCGGGCTGCGGCGCATGGAGATGAGCTGAAAACTCGAAAGCTCCGCCACGACCACGTCGTCCGGCTTGATCCCGTCGATCCGCGGCAGAAGCGGCGTGCCGATGTTCCCGCCGAGGTGCACTCTTTTGCCCGCGGCCTCCAGAATCTTCGCGACGATGGTGGCCGTCGTCGTCTTGCCGTCGCTGCCGGTCACGGCGACGATGCGGCACGGGCACAGGTCGAAGAAGACCTCCATCTCGCTCGTGACCGACGCGCCGCGCCGACGCGCCGCGCGCAGCTCCGGAAGGTCGAAGCGCATGCCGGGCGTGCGGAAAACGATCTCCTCGCCGAGATCCTTCAGGTAACCGTCGCCCGTCACCAGGGTGACGCCGAGCGCCCGCAGCTCACGCGCCGCGGCGCCGAGCTGCTCCTCGCCGCGCCGGTCGCGGGCCGTCACCACGGCGCCGCGCTGCGCGAAAATCTTGACCAGCGGCAGGTTGCTGCCGCCGAGGCCGCAGAACGCGACCGTTTTTCCCCGGACCGAACGGTAAAATTGCTCCGCTGTCATTGGGAAGACCAGATCCTTTCCGGAAGCGGCGGAAAAAGACGCCCCCCGGCCGCTTTCCGTGCGCCGCGAGCCGCCGCCGTCCGAAGTTATTATGACGCAATCATTATACTTTTATTTGCATCAAAAAGCAAACGAATGGCCGCGTTTCCCCGCGCGGCGTATATTCGGGGCGCGCCGGAAGAAAAATAACCCCGGGGTGAAAAAGATGACGAAGAAAAACAAGCTTTTCTCTGTGATAGCTGTCGTGCTGCTGGTGGGCGTACTCGGTTTCACGGCGGCCTACGGCTGTGTCCAGGCGAACCAATACCGTCGCGAGATCCAGTACGGCTACCGCCGCGCCCTGCAGGACCTGAACGACCATGTGGGGAACATCGAAACGGCGCTGCAGAAAGCGCCCTACGCCAACACCGCCACGGAGCAGAACGGCATCGCGGCAAAGCTCCAGAAGGAGTCCGGCATGGCGAAAGCCGCGCTGGCGGCCCTTCCCGTGGGAGACTCCTCGCTCGACAACGTGGACAAGTTCATCGCGCAGGTGGGGGACTTCGCGACGTCGCTCTCGCGGCGCGTTTCCGCCGGGGAAAAGATCTCCCCGGACGAATACAAGACGATCTCGAGCCTCGGGTCGTATTCCGGCAAGCTAGCCGCGGACATGCAGACCGTGGAAGTCGATTTTTCGGGCTCGCCCACGTTCCACGACGCGATGCAGGACGCGGCGAAGGATTTCAGCAATTTTCCATCGCTGATCTATGACGGTCCGTTCGCGGACAACGTGATGAATAAAAAGTCCGAATTCCTGCAGGGAAAAAGCGCGGTCGCGCAGGGCAACGCCCAGAACATCGCCGCCGAGTTCCTGCAGACCGGGCAAAACGCGCTCTCGCACGCGCAGGATGCGGCGGGCACGCTTCCCACCTATAATTTCACGGCGAACGGCGGGCTGGTGACCATCTCCGTCGCAAAGGCGGGCGGCTACGTCGCCGACATGGCCAACGCGCGGAGCGTGGACGGCAGAACGCTCGACTACGAAGCGGCGCTGAAAAAGGCGAACGCCTTTCTCGAGAACCGCGGCATCCGGAATATGAAGGAAAGCTACTACGAAATCACGGACAACGTGTGCCTGATGAACTACGCCTACGAACAGGACGGCGTCATCTGCTACCCGGATCTCGTGAAGGTCGGCGTCGCGATGGACAACGGCGAGATCGTGCGCTTCCAGTCCACCGGCTACCTGATGAACCACAAGGAGCGGAAGTTCTCCGCGAAGCTCACGGCCGCGCAGGCGCAGAAAAGCGTGAGCCCGAGCCTTTCGGTGCAGGACTGCAAGCCCGCGCTGATCCCGACGGATTCCGGCGGCGAAACGCTCACCTACGAGTTCCTGTGCAAGGGCTCGCAGAGCGACCGCGTGCTCGTTTATATCAACGCCAATACAGGCTACGAGGAGGATATCTTCATCCTCAGCCAGTCCGTGCGGGGCATTCTCGTCAAGTAAGCATCGCCCGGCAAGGCCCGGCGCTTTCCGTAAGGGAAGCGCCGGGCCTTGCCGCTTGTTTCCGTTATTCCCGCGCGAACGAAAGAGGCAGTGCGATCTCCGCCAGGCCGATGCTGCGGTTCAGGTGGCCGGTTCCGCCGCCCGGAACGGCATCGTAAAGCATCGCGAGCGTATCGGCGTCTTTCCTCACGACGGTGGGCATGCCGATGGCCCCCTTCGCCCACGCGCAGACGGAAGCGTCCAGGACGACCGCTTTTTCTGAGGCGTCCCATTTCTCCAGGTCCCGCGTGCGGTAAACCCACACGGCATCGGTATAGCTGTTCCGGTAGATATGATTGGTGAACAGCCAGTACCAGCCGGACGATTCCTCGTAAAAAACCGACGTGTTCTCAATATCTTCCTCCGGGGGCAGGATGGGCCGCGGATCTTTCTGCCAGAAATTCCCCGCGGTCCTGTCGAAATCGTCGGCCGCTTCCAAATCGTCGGTGCGCGCGATGCCGATGGAGCGTTTCGTAACTCCCGTGCACGAGCCGCTGTAAAACATCAGATACTTCTTTTCATGCGCGGGGTCCGCTTCATATTTCGGGTTCCGAAGCACCTGCCCCGGGGACGCGGTCGCATCGTCCCACGTTCCCGGGACGCCCATGGGAAAGCAGATGTGCTTTTCACAGCCCGGCTCGTCGCAGCGTTTGCGCCACGGCCCGGCGACGGAATCCGCCGCGGCCAGCATGGTGGAATACTGGAACGCCGGAACCCCTTCCGGCGAGCAGTGGTCCGCGCCGAGGTAATAGCGGTACCATTTCCCGCCCTCGCGGAAGCTCCAGGGCGAGCTTGCGCTGCGGAAATCCTTGTAAACCCTCTCCGAGCTTTCCGGATGCGTCAGAGCCGACGCTTTCATGGTGACGCCGAGCTTTTCCCAGTGCAGCAGGTCGGCGCTCCTCGCCTCGCAGGCGTTCCAGTAGCTTTCCCGCGAAGCGCCCGGCATCGCCCCGTCGTAGGAAAGGTAATACATGCCGCCCTCCGTGTCGCAGACCGCCTCGCGGACGCCGCCCCCGTCCCACGGATACAGCGCGCCGCCCGGCCCGTCGGGCGACAGGACGACTCCCAGATCTTTTACGCCGTTCAGATATCTCATCCCGTTCCGTTCTCCCCTTTTCGTTTCGTTTGTTTCCGGTTTTCTCTCCGTCAGATTACCATGAAACCGCGGCGCGCGCAAGCGTTTTTTCACCCGCAAATTCACAGTTCTACACAAATATTTCCGTCTTCTCCCGGAAAAGTCGTCGCATAATTATAATTATACATTTTGTCCTTGCTATTTCCCGCAGTATGCCGTAAAATATTCATAATATTGAATATTTATACTTGCTGGCAGAGTGCGGCCGGGCGCGGGGAAAATCGTTCCGCGCCGGCCGGGACCTGCCGGCGAATCCGCCATGCCGTCCGGCGCGGCCCGCCGCCCCGGAATGCGGTTCCGGTCAAACCGCCGGCGCAGATCTGCAAGGTGCCTATGGGAAAAATTTACCTCACTCTGGAAAACGGCCGCGTATTCGAGGGCGAAGCCTTCGGCGCGGAGAAAGACGCCGTGGGCGAGCTGGTGTTCACCACGGGCCTCGTCGGCTACAACGAAACGCTGACCGACCCCAGCTACGCGGGCCAGATCATCCTGCACACCTTCCCCGAGATGGGCAATTACGGCGTCATCCCGGAAGACTTTGAAAGCGCGAAGTGCCACGCGCGCGGCGTGGTGGTCCGTTCCTGGTGCCGCGCGCCCTCCAATTTCCGCTCCCGCGGCACGCTGGACGATTTTCTGAAGGAGCAGGGCGTTCCCGGCGTCTGCGGCGTCGATACGCGCGAAATCACGCAGATGATCCGGGAAACGGGCGTAATGAACGCGAAAATCTCGCGCGAAAAGCCGACGGGCGTTCCGGATGAGGTAAAAACCTATCGCGTGACGGATTCGGTTGCGGAAACGAGCACGCGAAAGGCCTACACCGTTCCGCCGAAGGGAACGTCGAAGCACCGCGCGGCGCTGCTGGATTACGGCGCGAAACGGAGCATCGCGGACGAGCTGGCGCTGCGGGGCTGCGAGGTGACCGTCTACCCATACGACACGCCGGCGGAAACGATCCTCGCCGGCAGGCCGGACGGCGTGATGCTCTCCAACGGTCCGGGAGACCCGGCGGACGACGGCGCCTGCATCGCGGAGATCAAAAAGCTTCTGGGGAAAGTCCCCATCTTCGGCATCTGCCTCGGGCACCAGCTCCTGGCCCTCGCCGCGGGCGGCAGGACCGAAAAGCTGCGCTACGGCCACCGCGGCGGAAACCAGCCGGTGCGGTGCCTGAAAACCGGCCGGGTTGCCATCACCTCGCAGAACCACGGCTACGCCGTCGTCTCCGCCAGCATGGACCCGGGTGTCGCGCGGCTGAGCTACGTCAACCTGAACGACGATACCTGCGAGGGGCTGGACTACCCCGGCCTGCGCGCGTTTTCCATGCAGTTCCACCCGGAGGCCCACGCCGGCCCGCGCGACATGCGCCCGGCCTTCGACCGCTTCCTCGCCCTGATGAACGGAGGGACGCTCTGATGCCGCTGAACCGGAAGATCAAAAAAGTGCTCGTGATCGGCTCCGGGCCCATCGTGATCGGCCAGGCCGCCGAGTTCGACTACGCCGGCAACCAGGCCTGCCGCGTGCTGAAGCAGGCCGGCCTCAACGTGGTGCTCGTCAATTCGAACCCCGCCACCATCATGACGGACACGGCGCTTGCGGACGAGATCTACCTGGAGCCGCTCACCGCCGCGACGGTGAAGCGCATCATCGAAAAGGAGCGCCCGGACAGCCTGCTCGCTTCGCTGGGCGGGCAGACGGGGCTCACCATCGCGATGCAGCTCAGCCGGGAGGGTTACCTGGAAAAGGCGGGGGTCCGGCTCCTCGGCACCTCCGCCGAGGCCATCGACAAGGCCGAGGACCGCAGGCTTTTCCGCGACACGATGAAAAAGCTGCGCCAGCCCGTCATCCCCTCGGAGATCGCCACCACGGTGGAGCAGGCCGTGAAGGCCGCGGCGGACATCGGCTACCCCGTCATCACGCGCCCGGCGTTCACGCTGGGCGGCGCGGGCGGCGGCGTGGCCGAAAACGAGCGGGAGCTGCGCGTCATCGCGCGCACCGGGCTCACGCTCTCCCCCATCTCCCAGATCCTCGTGGAGCGCTACATCGCCGGATGGAAGGAGATCGAGTTCGAGGTGATGCGCGACGGCGCGGGCAACGCGATCGCCGTCTGCTGCATGGAGAACCTCGACCCCGTCGGCGTGCATACGGGAGACAGCATCGTCGTCGCGCCCGCGATGACGCTCGCCGACCACGAGTACCAGATGCTGCGCTCCGCCTCGCTTGACATCATTGCGGAACTCGGCATCGAGGGCGGGTGCAACTGCCAGTTCGCGCTGGACCCGGAGAGCTTCCGCTACACCGTCATCGAGGTAAACCCGCGCGTCTCGCGCTCCTCGGCGCTCGCCAGCAAGGCGACCGGCTACCCCATCGCGAAGGTGGCGGCCAAGATCGCGCTCGGCTACACGCTCGACGAGATCCCGAACGATGTGACCGGCCGCACGACCGCCTGCTTCGAGCCGACCGTCGACTACGTCGTCTGCAAGCTGCCGAAGTGGCCGTTCGATAAATTCCCCGTCTGCGACCGCACGCTCGGCACGCAGATGAAAGCGACGGGCGAGGTCATGGCCATCGGCTCGTGCTTCGAGGCCGCGGTCATGAAGGCCGTGCGAGGCGCGGAGCTCGGCCTGGACACGCTGGACCCGAAAACGGAGGAGCCGGACATCCGCGCCGCGCTTCACCGCGTGGACGACCGGCGCCTGTTCACCGTCTTTTCGGCGCTGAAGCGCGGCGTCTCCGTCGAGGAAATCCACGGGATCACGAGGATCGACCGCTGGTTCCTCGGCAAGCTGAAAAACCTGGCGGATTACGAGCTCGCGCTCGCGGCGGACGGCCTGACGGAGGAATCCTACCGCCTGGGCAAGCGCTACGGCTACACGGACCGCGCCATCGAGCGGATCTCCGGCCGTCGGGTGGAGAAGCCGGCGCGGCTCGTCTACAAGATGGTGGACACCTGCGCGGCGGAATTCGCCGCGGCGACGCCCTACTTTTACTCTACGTTCGGGGAACACTGCGAGGCGCGGCCGCTGGCGCGCGGCAAAAAAGAGCGCGTCGTCGTGCTCGGAAGCGGCCCGATCCGAATCGGGCAGGGCATCGAGTTCGACTACAGCTCCGTGCACTGCGTGATGACGCTGAAGGAGCTGGGGTACGAGGTAATTATTATCAACAACAACCCCGAAACGGTCTCCACGGACTTCGACACCGCCGACCGCCTCTACTTCGAGCCCCTCACCTTCGAGGACGTGATGCAGGTCTTGGATGTGGAAAAGCCCTTCGGCGTCGTCGTCGCGTTCGGCGGCCAGACGGCCATCAACCTGACGCACGCGCTGAACGGCGCGGGCGTGCGTATCCTCGGCACCTCGGCGGAGGGCATCGACCTCGCCGAGGACCGCGCGCGGTTCGACAGCCTGCTGGGCAGCTTCGGCATCCGCAGGCCGAAGGGGCTGACCGCCCTTACCCTGGAGCAGGCCCTCGCCGCGGCGGAAAAGCTCGGCTACCCCGTGCTGCTGCGCCCCTCGTATGTGATCGGCGGGCAGAACATGACCATCGCCTGGGCGGAGCGCGACGTGCGGCAGTACATGGCGCTCATTCTCGCGCAGGGCATCCGCAACCCCGTGCTGATCGACCAGTACCTGATGGGCGCGGAGCTGGAGGTGGACGTGCTGTGCGACGGCATGGACGTGCTCCTGCCCGGCATCATGCAGCACATCGAGCGGGCGGGCGTCCACAGCGGCGACAGCATCGCCGTGTACCCGCCGTACCGGCTGAGCGACCGGATGATCGAAACCGTCGTCTCCACCTCCACCCGGCTCGCGGTCGCGATGGGCACGCGCGGCCTCGTGAACATCCAGTACCTCATCTACAAAGGGGAGCTGTATGTGATCGAAGTCAATCCGCGCGCCTCGCGCACGGTGCCGTACCTGAGCAAGGTCACCGGCCTGCCGATGGTGGACATCGCCACGCGGCTCATGCTCGGGGCGAGCCTGAAAAGCCTCGGCTACGGCTCCGGGCTGTACCGGCGGCCGCCTTATGTGGCCGTAAAGGTCCCGGTCTTTTCGTTCGAAAAGCTGCTGGGCGTGAACAGCTCCCTGAGCCCCGAGATGAAGTCCACCGGCGAGGTGCTCGGCATCGGCAAAACGCTGGAGGAGGCGCTGTTCAAAGGCCTGCTTTCCGCCGGCTTCCGCCTCGCGCGCCCGAAGGCCGGCGGCGCGGGCGTGCTCCTCAGCGTGGCCGAAAAGGACCGCGGCGAGGTTCTGGAGATCGCGCGGAAATTCGACCGGCTCGGCTTCCGGCTCTACGCCACGGACGACAACGCGCCGAACCTGAGGCATCTCGGCGCGGACGTGGAAAGCGTCGGCGTTCTCGGCGGCGAAAACCGCATCCGCGAGCTCCTGGAGGGCGGAAAGATCGCGTACCTCGTGATGACGGGCCCCTCCAACCCGGAGTACATCCGCGAGTTCGTGCGCGTGAGCCGCAGGGCGCTGCTGCTCTCCATCCCCTGCCTGACGTCGCTCGACACGGCCGGCGCGCTCGCGGACATGCTCGCGAGCCGCTACAGCGAAAGCAACACGGAGCTGGTGGACATCGCGCACCTGCGCGGGGAGCGCCGGAAGCTGCGTTTCGTCAAGATGGAGGGAAACGGGGACGACGTGATCCTGTTCGAGAACTTCGACGGGAGCATTCCCTGCCCGGAATCGCTCAGCGCCCTGCTCGCCGACCGCCATTCCGGCGTCGGCGGGACGGCCGTCGCCCTCGTGGAGCGTTCCCGGGTGGCGGACGCGAAGATGCGCGTTTTCAACCCGGACGGCTCCGAAGACCCGATGGACGGCGACTGCATCCGCTGCGTCGGGAAATACCTGTACGACAGGGGCATCGTTCCGAAGCTGGAGATGACGATCGAGACGGCCAGCGGCGTGCGGGGCCTGACGCTCCTCCCGTACGGCGGGGAAGTCCGCTTCGTGCGCGTCGACATGGGAAAGCCCGAGCTGCAACCCGGGAAGATCCCGGTTAAGCTCGGCGGCGGCCCCGTGATCGGAAGGACCGTCGCCGTCGCGGGCGGGCGGCACCCGATCACCTGCGTCGGTATGGGGAGCCCCCACTGCGTCGTCTTCTGCGAATGCCCCGGCCGCGTCTGCCTGCCGAAGATCGGCCCGCAGCTGGAGGACGATCCCATTTTCCCGGAGGGCGTCAGCGTGGAACTGGCCAGCGTCGTCAATGCCGACGAGCTCGCGATGCGCATCTGGGAGCGCGGCTGCGGCGAAACGCCGGCCTGCGGCGCGGGCGCGTGCGCGGCCGCCGTCGCCGCCGTGGAAAACGGCTTCTTCCGCAAAGACAGCGACATCGCCGTCTGCGTCCCCGGCGGCAGGCTTTCCGTCCGCTACACCGGCGAAACCGTTTTTCTAACCGGCGAAGCGAGCCTGATTTACAGCGGCGAGGTGGAAATCTAAGGAAAAGCGGGGGTTCCCCTCCGCGAAACGTCCCGCTGAAAATGTATGAAAAATACGCCCTGATCCGGCCTTTCATGCCGCTCAGGGCGTATTTCCGTTTCGGACGGGCGCCTTACGGCTTCGCTTTCAGCGCGCTGTCCATCAGGAAGAGAAGCTCCAGCACGCTGCGGAAGCTCTCCTCCCGGCCGCTTTCCACCCAGGTGACGCTGCCCTGCCAGCTCGCGTTCTGGCGGAAGAGGACGCGCAGCGCGAAAGTGGCGAGCGCGCCTCCCCGGACCTCGCCCTCGGCGGGCATCCCCGCGGGGGTTTCCTCCGGCTGGAGAAAGGACCTCGTCGCCATAAACGGCTGCGGGAAATGCATCCTGTCCAGCAAGTCGTTCATATGGTACAGGAACTGCATCACGCTTTGGAATCTTTCCCCGCCGCGCAGGATGGGATGATAGAGGCGGCCGGCCAGCACGCCGTTGTCATAGGAATCCACGCAGACCATAACGGTGCGGTACTCGTTGCCGTACATTTTTCCTTCCATCGCTTTTCCTCCTCGCAGTATTCGTATTTCCATGATACGCCGGAAAAGTTACAGAACCGGTTATATTTCCAAAAAGCTCTTCCAAAGGTGCCGGGAACCGGAAAAGATTCCGCCGGAACGGGCGCGGCCTTTATGCGAACGAAAGCCTCCGCTTCATCTGTTCGGAGCTGTCGGAATAGGCGAGCGCCGTCTCCTCCGTGATCTTCCCCGCGCGGAACAGGCTGAGGATGGACTGGTCCATGGCGAGCATCCCCTCCGCGGCCGAGGTCTGGATGACGTTGTTGATCTGGTAATTTTTGCAGTCGCGGATGAGGTTGCGCACGGCGCCGTTGCTGTGCAGGATCTCGAACGCGGGCACGAGGCCGCCGCCGCGGTCCGGCAGAAGCTGCTGGGAGACCACGGTGTGCAGCACCGCCGCCAGCTGCACGCGCACCTGGCTCTGCTGCAGGGCGGGAAACGAATCGACGATGCGGTCGATGGTGTTCACCGCGCCGCGCGTGTGCAGCGTGGCGATGACGAGATGGCCCGTCTCGGCGGCCGTCATCGCGGTGCGGATGGTCTCGTAATCGCGCATCTCGCCCAGCAGGATGACGTCCGGCGCCTGGCGCAGGCAGGCGCGCAGGGCGGAGAGGTAGTCGGCGGTGTCGATCGCGATTTCGCGCTGGCTCACGATGCTCATCCGGTCGCGGTGAAGGTACTCGATGGGATCCTCGAGCGTGACGATGTGCGCGGAGCGCGTGCGGTTGATGCGGTCGATGATGCAGGCCTGCGTCGTGGATTTCCCGCTGCCCGCCGTGCCGGAGACGAGCACCATGCCGTGCGGCACGTCCGCCAGGTCCATCACGCCCTCCGGGATGCCGAGCTTCCGCCAGTCCGGGATCTCGAAGGTGACCACGCGCACGACGGCGGCCATGGAGCCGCGCTGCCGGTAGGCGTTCACGCGGAAGCGGGCCAGCCCGTTCCGCGCGAAGGAAAAATCGTCGTCGCCGGTCGCGAGATAGCGCGCCATATCGCGCTCCGCCATGCCGTAGATGCCGCGGATCAGCCGCTCCGTTTCGGCGGGGAAAACCTTCTCCCGCTCCATGGCCCGGATATGGCCCTCCACCTTGCAGCTCACGGGCCCGCCGGCAACGATGAAGAGATCGGAAGCGCCCTCCCGCACGGCTTTTTCCAGGTAATCGATCAGCTCCGCCAAAGCGGATCCCTCCTTTTGTCCGCGCTCAGCCGCCGTCCCAGACGCTCTGGGAATCGTCGGCCTTCCACTCCTGCGTGGAAACGAGCTGCCAACGCAGCACGGCGCAACTTGTCCCGTCCACGCGGACGCGCACCGCGAGCTCCTGCGTCCCGTCTTTCCCTCTCACGGCGTACGAGTAGACGTCGCCGCTCCTGGAGACGCCGCGCGGCAGCTTTCCCCCGCGGATTTCCGCGAGCGTTTCCTCCGCGGCCGTGTCCATGCGGTAGTATTCCGCCACGGCGTCGGCGCTCCTGCGGGAAAGGCGCGTCCCCGCCTGCGCGGTGGACAGGCTCAGCAGCGCGAAAACCGTCAGGCACAGAACGGCGAAGATCACCAGCAGCGAGCTCCCGCCCACCGCCGGCGGCGGGCCGAAACGCCTTTCACGCACCGCCGTCCGCCTCCTGCCACGCAATCTCCATCTCGAACAGCGTGCCGCCGTCTTTCGCGGAAACAGTCACGGCGGCGCGGCCCAGCAGGCCGCCGCCCTGTTCCGGCTCCACGCGGACGCGGTACGCGGCGTTCTTTTCCTCCCTCGCCTGTTTCCCGTCCGCGTCCCACAGCGTAACCCAGGCGCCACGCTCCACGCTTCCGCCCAGCTTTTCGACCGCGAGCGCCCCGTCGCCGCGGCAGGCCTTGTAAACCTCCGCCGCCGTCTCGGCTTTCAGGGCCGCCTGGTCGCGCGCCGCGTTGTCCCGCGAAACGCGGTCCGCCAGAACGAACGCGCGGACGCAGACGGCCGCCGCCAGCGAAAAGACCAGCAGCATGACGATCTGCTCCATCAGCGCGAGGGGCGCTTTGCTTCTCACGGCGCGGCCCCCTCTCCGGCCCGCGGCAGGAGCCTGACGGACGAGAAGAGGCCCGCTTCGTCCTCCGCGCGCACCGTCAGCAGGCCCGTTCCCGCGTCGCGGGAAAAAGAAAGGGCCTTCGCGTCCGTCACCGGCACGCCGTCTTCCCGGCGGAACCGGCCGTCGCCGGAAACCTCGGTGAACAGCTCGCGGACGGCGCCGTCATAATAATAGATCCTCGTGCAGCACGCCACGCCGCCGTCCTTCTCCAGGAGGAAAAGCGTGTCGCCGTTTTCGGACGGGCCCCCGTCGAAATTCCCGACGTAGACCGGGCCGCCGGCGTGGCGCACCTTGGCCGCGACGTACTGCACGCAGATGCGGCGGGCGTAAGCCTCGGCGTCCCGTTCGGCCAGCGCGCGGTAGGTCCGCGCGCCGGTAAACAGCACGAGCAGGACGCATACGGCGAACACGCCCGCCAGCAGGAGGACGAATACGCCTTCGACAGGATGTCTTTCCGCCGTCTTTCTCAAGCCCGCGCCTCCCCGCCGTCAGTCCGCGTTGTCCAGCACCGTGATGTCCGGCATCAGGTTTTCGGCGAAGACGCTGTACCGCACGGTGTAGTGCTTTTTGTCGATCTGAAGGCCGTAGTGCCGCTCCAGGTATTCCACGGAGGGCGGGTAAAAGCCCTCCGTGGCGTAACAGGTCACCGCGCTGCGGCGGACGGCGTCCTCGAGCCGTTTCTTCCCTTCCGCGCCGCTTCCGGCCCGAAGGTTGGAAACGGCCGCGAGCAGGATCAGCACGGCGGCCGCAAAGGCGGCCGGAAACAGAAGCGTGCGCGCCAGCGCGCCGGAGCGGCCATGCCTTCTTCTCATGCGCGTCACCCGACGGCCGCCATGATATTCATCAGCGGCAGCATGACGGAAAGGAGGATGACGCCCACCAGGACCGAGGCGGCGACGACAAGGGAAGGCTCCACCCGGCCGACCTTCGCGTCGATTTCCTCGCCGCACCGCTCGTTCAGCCGCCGGGCGATCCCCGCCATCACCGTGTCGCCGGTTCCCGCGCGGATGCCGAGCGCCAGGACGCTGCAGCTGGACGGCGGCAGCGCGCCGGAGTCCCGCAGGGCTTCGGCAAGGCCGCTTCCCTTTTCCACGCGGCCGAGACAGTCGCGGCAACGCGCCGCGGCCGCGGGGTTGTCGCCGTTGAGTTTCTCCGCCAGCCGCAGCGCGTCCTCGATCGGCAGCCCGGACCGCATCCCCATGGAAAGCGCCTGCGCAAAGCGCGACGCCGCCACGTCCCGCGCAAGGCCCCTGTCGCCGTGACGGCGATTCCAGCGGCGCAGGAGCGCCCCGCGGAACGCATCGGAAACGGCGAACGCCGCAAGGAACGCGACGGCCGCGGCCAGAACGGCGCAGAGCGCAGGCATGGCGGCGTCCATCCCCCGCCCGAGGGCCAGGAGCCCGCCCGCAAGGCCCGTAAGCCGACCGCCCAGCGAGGCGAAAACCTCGTCGAACACGGGGAGGACCTTCATCAGCAGAACGGCGACCACGGCGAGCATCAGGAAAAACAGCACGGCCGGATACAGGAGCGCGCCGCGGATGTGGCGGGAAAGGCGGGCGCGCTCCTCATAGGCGTCGGCAAGCGCGCGCAAGGCTTCCTCCGCGCGGCCGGAGCGCTCCCCCACCGCCGTCAGGCCGACGGCATAATCCGGAAAAACGCCGGCGGCCTCCATCGCCGCGGAAAGTGTTTCGCCGCCGTCCGTCCGGCGCGCCATGGCGGCGAGGAGATCCGCGCGGCCGCTCTCGTCCTCTTGCGCGAGCAGCCGAAGCCCCTCGCCCACGCCGACCCCGGCGTGGAGCAGAAGCGCCGCTTCCATGCAGAACGAGGACAGTTCCCCGTCCTGAAGGCCGTTCCGTTTTTTTCGTCTCACCGTATTCCTCCGCGCGCCGGGCATAACCGCCGGCCGCGCCGTAACGCAAGGTTGGAAAGCGATCCGCGTGCAAACGCGGCGGGACCGTGCCCCCGGTAAAAAACGGGCCCGCATCCTCCGCAGGTCCATTTTACAAAATTCAACGGATTTCGTCAAGGCGGGCGGCGGCTCCGCGAAAGCCGCGCAGGATCAGTCAGTAGAGATATTTCGCGGTGTAATGGCTGCCGTCCCCGATATATTTCATGACGGACGCGCTCCGTTTGCCGGAGGAGGCGAAAGTGGGGTCCATCAGCTTCCACGTGTCGCCGTTGAAGTAAACGGCGGCGTCGATCCACCCTTTTTCCTTCGTATACACGTTGATCCACGCATGGTAGGCGGTTCCGGCGTAGCCGACGACCAGTTTGCAGGGGACGCCCTGGCTGCGGAGCATGCCGGCCATCAAGGCGGCGTAGTCGAAGCAGATTCCCTTTTTCTTTTCCAGGATCGCGTCCATGGAGACAAGGTAGCCGCTCTGCACCGTGGCGGCCTTTTGCTTGTCGTAGGTCAGATCCGTCACGACGAAATTGTAAACCGCCTGGACCTTGCCGAGCTCATCCTTCTTCCCCGCCGCAAGCTGGGACGCCTTTGCGACGGTCTTCGGGGCGGACGCGTAATCCACATACTGGTTCGGGCGGAGGAAAGGCGCGAACTGGTCCGTCATCTTCGCCGTAAAGCTTACGGAAAGGACGGTGGCGTACTTGTTGCCGGACATATTCTCGAACACCGTTACCTTATACCCGCCGTTCCCGTCGGAAAGGGGAAACGTCGTCCAATCCGCCCCGGCGGAGATATTATAGGTATATGTCGTGCCGCTCGGGCCGGTTACCTGCACCTTCAGCTTTTTGGCTGTGGAGGCGGTGTACCGCACCATCACATAGCCGTCCTTCGTGTTGGAGTAATCGATCGTCGCCTTCCCGCTGCTCTGCACCAGCGTGCCGGAGGCCACGGGCTTCAGGTTGACGCCGACCGCCGGCGCGGAAGAAAGGGCCACGGTCTCCTCTTCGATCCGGGCATCCTCCATCGTCACGGCGCTCGTATAACCGTCCTCATCGGCGGAGGCCGCCGCAGCCGACGACGGCCCGGCCGGCGAAACCGCCGAAGAAAGCGGCGCCGAGGCCGGAGACGCGGCGGAAGAAACGCTCCCGGCCCCGCGCGGCGCGCCGCAACCGGCGGCAAGGGAAAGCGCCAGGAGCGCGCAAAATAACTTTTCTCCTTTTCTCTCCATTGCTTGCAATCCTTTCTTCGGATCTGCGGAATCCACTGTATTTTTCAAAATCAGTATAGCACAGCGCGGGGGGAAGAGAAAGTACTTTTTTAAAAATACTTTCTCTTTCGTAAAAGTTGTGTAACCTACATGGATTATATTGCGCTTTCTCCATAAAAGTGTTATTTTATATTGCATGGGATATTCAATTTTCCACTTTTTGCTGCAGGCGGAAACTTCATTTACTGGATGAAAGACTTTATGGAGGTTTGGGGAATGGAAACTTCCACCCTTCAGGTACGCATGCTCGGGCAGTTTGCGATGCGGCTCGGCGAACGCAGGATCGGCGACGGGGACAACCGCTCCCGCAAGGCCTGGCTGCTGCTTGCATATATGATCTACTGCCGCAGCCGGTCCATCACGCAGGAGGAACTGATCGACCTCCTCTGGCCCGGCGACGCAGGCAGCGGGAAGCCCGCGAACGCGCTGAAAACAATGTTCCACAGGGTCCGCGGCATGCTGGACGGCCTGGGGGACAGCGTCGGCCGCAAGCTGATTATCCGCCAGCACGGCAACTATGCCTGGAACATGAGCGTCCCCCTCCGCTTCGACGCCGACGACTTCGAGGCGCTCTGCCAGAAAGGCGCCGCCGCGAAAGACGACGGGGAACGCCTGGAAAGCTATCTGAAAGCTCTTGACCTTTACAAAGGCGATTTCCTTCCCAAGCTTTCCTCGGAAACCTGGGTGATCCCGGTGAACGCCTTTTTTCATAACCTCTATGTCCAAACGGTCCGCAAAACGATCCCCCTGCTGGAAAAGGAAAAAATGACGGAGCAGTCCTCCGCCCTTTGCCGGCGCGCGATCGAGATCGAACCGTACGACGAGGAGATATACCGCAGCCTGATGCGGAACCTGCTGGCGCAGGGAAAACAGCGCGAGGCCGCCATGGTTTACCGGGACCTGAGCTCGCTGCTGTTTTCGAATTTCGGCGTGGAGCCGTCGGACGGAACGAAGGAGCTTTACCGCAGGGCGGTGCGCTTTCTCAACGACCGCGAGGTGAGCCTCGGCACCGTGCGCGAGCAGCTGAAAGAATCCGGCCCCGGCGAAGGGGCGCTCGTGTGCGACTACGACATCTTCAAGGAAATCTACCGGACCATCGCCCGTTCCATCCTGCGAAGCGGGGACGCGGTGCACCTCGGCCTGGTCACCGTTTCCGAAGGGAAGAAACGCGTCTCCCGGCGCAGCCGGGACATCTGCATGGGCAATCTTCTGGAGATCATCCGCGCGAACCTGCGCAAGGGCGACGTCGTCGCCCGATGCAGCATCCAGCAATACGTGGTGCTGCTGCAGCAGGCGAACTACGAAAACAGCTGCAGGGTGTTGGAGCGGATCGCGAAGGCCTTCTCCCGAAAATACCCCCATTCCCCCGTCGTTCTGCGTTACTCCGCACAGCCGTTGGAACCGACCGCCTGACCGCTTCTCCCGGCAAAGTTTCATAAGCTTCGCGCGGGCCGCAATTTCCACCCGCGCGTTTGGGTTTTTCTCCTTCCCCCGTTTTCTCTGTCAACGTGTACCGTATGCGGCGCTGCCCGGTCGTGCTTTTTGCTTCCGTTGCCAACGCAGCGCAGGAACGCCCGGTTGCGGATTCCTGTGAAACTGCCGCTTTTTTGACGGAATGAGGAAAAAACGATATGAATATGCCTGTGAGTATGCCTGCGTGGCTGATTTTGAATATCTATTCCGCAGTCCTACTGGCTTTCATTGCCTTTTACACGCTGCGGTCCGCCAACAGGCATGCGAAACAGCAAAAAACCTTTTTCCGGATCCTCGCCTTTATGTCCCTGTTTCTGATAGCGGACACCTTCTTCCGGCTGGAGCGCGTTTTTCCCGGGCTGTACTGCGCCGCGTTCGCCGCGGTCGCCGTGCTGTTCCTCGGCGAACCGTACGTGTTCCTGCTCTGCTTCAAATACGCGGGCTCCCTGGTTTCCGTGAGCGACCGGCATATCCGGGACTGCATGATCCCGCAGCTCTTTCTCGCCGGGGCCGACAGCGCGCTGGTGATCGCTTCCTTTTTCAACGGCACCGTTTTCTACTTCGACGAGGCCCGTATCTACCACCGCGGGCCGCTTTTCCCCGCGTGCATCGTCATCATTGCGATGATCGTCGCGCTTTACGAGGCCTTCATCCTGGCAAAGCGGGAGCAGATCGAGCGGAAAAGCATCTACACGCTGATCTTTTTCCCGATCCCCACAGTCGTCAGCGGCATTTTGCAGGTCGCGTTCCTGAATCTCCCGCTTCTGTTCTCCGGCATGACGCTTTCGCTTCTCATCCTTTTCATCTTTGTGCAAAGCCGGAACATGGACGTCGATTACCTGACCGGCGCCTACAACCGCCGAAAGCTCGATTTTTACCTGCAGGAAAAAATCCGGGCGGCGACGGCGGAGCGGACTTTCTCCGCCATCATGCTGGATCTCGACCACTTCAAGGAAATCAACGACACCTGCGGCCACGGGGCGGGCGACGTCGCCCTGGAAGGCGCCGCGAATCTGCTGAAAAAATGCTTCCGGTCCGAGGACTTCGTCGCCCGGTACGGCGGAGACGAATTCTGCGTGGTCCTCAACATTTCCGATCGGAAAAATCTGGAGGCGGCCGTGGCCCATCTGAAAAAGGAGCTGCAGGAATACAACGCGCAGCACAGGCGCTCGTTTTCGCTCGGTTTCAGCATCGGCTACAGCGTCTACGACGTGCGCTCCGGCATGGACGTAAAACAGTTTCAGGAAGAAATCGACCGGCTGATGTACGAGGACAAAATCATCAAGCACCGGGAGGCCAGGCAACCGGCGCCCTCTGCAAATCCGTACGGCGGCTGACGGCGGCGGTCCGAAGGGCTGGTTTCCCCGCGCCGCCGGCACCACGCCCCGCGTTACGGGTAAGAGGAGCCGGCTGCGCCGGTTACCGTATGGTCACCCTCGTGCCGTCGGGGATATAGTCGTAGATCCACTTCGCGTCGGCAAGCGAAAGGCGGATACAGCCGTGGGACGCGGCCGTGCCGAGCTTCGCCGCTTCGGCCGGCAGGGTTTTATAATTTTCGTCAAACGGGATGCTGTGGAACAGATAATCGTCGTAAAACCGCGTCCAGTAAAAGGCTCCCTCCTGGATGCCGGCGTTGAAAAACGACCTTCCCCTGCCGGAAACGGCGAAAATCCCGGTGGGGGTTTCGCTGTCGTCCCTGCCCGCGGAACAGATGAATTTTTTCACAATGACGCCTTTGGCGTCGGTGACGGTCACCTCCTGCCGGGCAAGCGACACCTGAACCGAAAGCGGGGCGGTCAGCCCCTGAAAAGAGAAGACGCTCACGGCGTCCATATTCAGGTACGCCCGGCAGCACCACCCGGTTTTTCCCTCGGGCGTCTCCACCTCGACCCATGTGCCGTCCGCGTTGGTTGCGCCGGTCGGCTTCAGCTCCGTGTTTTCCGCCACGGTACACACAACCCCGCAATCCGTGCCGCAGCCGGAACGGATATTCAGCCGCTCCGCCGCGACCGCGACGGGGCTGGAGGAGCTGCTGCCGGCTTGGGAGGCCGGCGAGGACGAGGAACGGCTTTCGGCCCCGCTTCCCGGGCTTCCGGCTGAACTTGCCGTGCGCGGCGGCGCCGCGGGTTCCGCGCGGCGGTTCCAACCGCCGGCAGAGTAAAGAAGCGCGACCGAGCCGGCTCCAAGCGCCAGCACGAGAAGGAAAAATACAAAAATACGCTTTCTCTTCGCGCGTCCGCTTCTTTCGGGGAAATCACTGCGGACGTTATTTTTTTTGCGACGAATCGACATTGCGGCAATGCATCCTTTCGATTATGGCAATCGGGTTACAGGATACATTGTCCCCGCGGCCGGGGAACTTCATTCATTGAATTTTCAACGCGCCCCGTTTGGATCGAGCAAAGTCAAGAAATGCCCGCCGTTTGCGCAAAAACGGCGGGCATTTTTCCGCGAGTCGGCGCCGCACGGCCGGGACCGCAAAAAACGGACGGGCCCGCCGCAGCTCAGCCCCCTTCCTCTTTCGCAAGGCGCTTTGTCAGCAGGTCCAGATGTTCCACGGTGACGCGGTTGAGAAAATGTTCGATTTTTTCCGCCTGCTCCAGTTCGTCGTCCGTGTGGTTGAGGGTGCATAAAAAGCGCCGGATCACATCGTGGCGGTACAGCAGGTAGCCGCCCGCGTCCCGCCCTTTGTCGGTCAGGGAAATATCCCCGTACTTTTCGGCCTCGATATATCCGGCCCGGCCGAGCTGCCGCACCATCTTCGTGACCGAAGACGGCTTGACATGCAGCATTCTGGAAAGGTCCCCCACGCGGACGCATCGGCTGTGCCGGTAAAGCCGGGCGATCATCTCGAGGTAGTCCTCCATGGCGCTGGTCATTTCGGCCTCCTCCATGTTCCGCTGATAGCCCTTCATCGTGTAAAACTCGTCCTTGCCGCTCATAGAAAGCACCCCGTTTTTCCGCTGATTGCCCGGAACGAATCCGAGGAATATCGAATAACATGTGGATAGGAAGTTTCCTTATCCTAAATCAATCTGTCCGGAGGGAAAGTTTCCTTATCCTAAATCTATTCGAGAGGTGCATCCGCTATGAATCAGCAAGCCAGCTTAGACGATATAAGGCCCGGCCAGCACGCCGTCGTCCGTTCCCTCCAATCCACCGGCAGCATGCGCCGCCGCCTGCTGGACATCGGCCTGATCGAAAACACGGACGTGGAGTGCCTGGGCCGCAGCCCGGGCGGCGACCCCACCGCGTTCCTGATCCGCGGGGCCGTCATTGCAATCCGCTCCGAGGACTGCAAGAACATCCTGATCCACGCTTCTTGACGGAGGGAAACGACAATGGGACTGACCAACAGCTCGACCGGCTTCAAAGCCGTAGACTCCGGCCTGGAAATCCAGAAGCAGAGCCCGAACGACAAGGTGGTTGCGCTCGCCGGGAACCCGAACGTGGGAAAAAGCACGGTGTTCAACGGCCTTACCGGCATGAACCAGCACACCGGAAACTGGCCCGGGAAAACGGTCGCCAACGCGCAGGGGTACTGCTCCACCCGGAAGCAGTCCTACGTGATGGTGGATATTCCGGGAACCTATTCGCTGATGGCCCATTCCGCCGAGGAAGAGGTCGCGCGGAACTTCATCTGCTTCGGAAACCCGGACGCTGTGGTGGTCGTATGCGACGCCACCTGCCTGGAGCGCAACCTCAATCTCGTGCTGCAGACGATGGAGATCTCGTCCCGCGTCGTCGTCTGCGTCAACCTGATGGACGAGGCGAAGCGGAAGAACATCCGGATCGACCTGCCGCTGATCGCAAAGCGGCTGGGCGTGCCGGTCGTCGGCGCGGTCGCAAGGAAAAAGAAAAGCCTCGCCGGGCTGATGGACGCACTGGACGAAACGACGGCCGGAAAAAGCCGGGCGAAGCTCTTCCAGGTCCGCTACCCGGACGTCATCGAAACCGCCGTCTCGATGATCGAGCCGCTCGTCACGGAAAAAAGCGGCGGAAAGCTGAACGGAAAATGGCTGAGCTTAAAGCTTCTCGACCAGGACGAGTCGCTGACCCGCGAGATCGACTCGTATCTGGGCGAGGAATTCCTGAAGGACGGGGAGCTCCGGCACGCGATCGCGCTCGCCGGGGAGTACCTCGAACAGAACGGCGTCGGTCCGGACCGCTTCCGCGACCTGATCGTCTCCGCCCTTGTAACCGCCGCGGAAAACATCTGCGGCGGCGCCGTTACATACGGCAAGAAGGGCTACGACCTCGCCGACCGCAGGATCGACCGCATCCTGACCAGCAAGCTCACCGGATATCCGGTCATGCTCGCGCTGCTCGCGCTGGTTTTCTGGCTGACGATCACCGGCGCGAACTACCCCTCGCAGCTTCTCGCGGACGGCCTTTTCTGGGTGCAGGACCGCCTGACCGACCTCTTCCAGTATCTCCATGCGCCGTCGTGGCTCCACGGCATCCTTGTGCTCGGCGTTTACCGGGTCCTCGCGTGGGTCGTTTCCGTCATGCTGCCGCCCATGGCGATCTTTTTCCCGCTTTTCACGCTGCTGGAGGACGCCGGGTATCTCCCCCGCGTCGCCTATAACCTCGACAAGCCGTTCAAGCGCTGCTGCGCCTGCGGGAAACAGGCGCTCACCATGTGCATGGGGTTCGGATGCAACGCGGCGGGCATCGTCGGCTGCCGCATCATCGACTCGCCGCGGGAGCGCCTGCTGGCTATCCTGACGAACAACTTCGTCCCCTGCAACGGCAGATTCCCCACGCTGATCGCAATTTTGACCATGTTCTTCATCGGCACGCAGACGGGCGCGTTCACCTCTCTGCTTTCGGCCGTGCTGCTGACGGCGGTGATCGTGCTGGGCGTCCTGATCACCTTCGGCGTCACGAAGCTGCTGTCCAAAACCCTGCTGAAAGGCGTGCCGTCCTCCTTCACGCTGGAGCTGCCGCCCTACCGGAAGCCGCAGATCGGGAAGGTCATCGTCCGCTCCATCTTCGACCGCACGCTTTTCGTGCTGGGAAGGGCCGTCGCCGTAGCGGCCCCCGCCGGCATGATCCTCTGGCTGATGGCGAACACCGCGGTCGGCGGCGTCAGCGTGCTGACGCACTGCGCGCAGTTTCTGGACCCCTTCGCAAAGCTGATGGGGCTGGACGGAGTCATCCTGATCGCCTTTCTCCTGGGCTTTCCCGCGAACGAGATCGTGATCCCCATTATCATCATGGCTTACATGGCGCAGGGCAGCCTGCTGGAGCTGCAGAGCCTCGCCGCGATGAAAGAGCTTTTCGTCGCCAACGGCTGGACCTGGGTGACCGCCGTCTGCACCATGCTTTTTTCCCTGATGCACTGGCCCTGCTCGACCACCCTGCTGACCATAAAAAAAGAGACCGGAAGCTGGAAATGGACGGCTCTGGCAGCCGCGATCCCGACCGCGGCCGGGATCGCTTCCTGCATGCTCGTCGCGGGCGCGGCGCGGCTGTTCGGCTAGACCGCGCGGCGTCCCTGCAACGGCGGCGTGGAACGCTCATCCTCCGGTTACGGACGCTCCAGCGGCGCTTCGTCCAGCTTCCCCTTCAGGAAGCTCATCATTTCCCGTTTCGGCGCGACCATGCCGCTTTCCGGCAGGTAAGCCAGAAAGTCCTGAATCGCGGTCGCAATGCTCTTTTCCCCGACGGTGATCGCCGTGTACTCCCGTCCCGATCCGGTGTAGACGAAGCCGACCACGCCCTTCTCAAAAAAGTACGTATACAGATTGCCGGGGACACGGAGCTTTTTTTCGTCCACGAGGCAGGCGTGATAGGTCCCTGCGAGTATCGCGTCGTACATTGCGCGCAGCAGCCGGTACCGGTCCGGAACATCCAGCGGTGAGTAGTATTCGTCCGGCAGCTCGCTCAGGCGCCCCGTCGCAAGGTACCTCTCGATGCCCGCTTTCGAGAAATAGACGTTCGTCAGGCATTCCAGCCGCTTGCCGTAAGTGACGGGGTACATATACTCCAAAATAACGCGGGCATCGTCGGGGGACTGCATGAACACGGGGTTGATGTAGCGGAGGACCATCTCCCGCCCGGCAAACAGCAGGAGGCACGGCACGGCGGCAAAATCGCAGTTGACCGAAAGGAACCGGTCGCAGATTTTCCCGCAATAACCGATTTGTTCCATGGGAGTCCGCAAAACGGTGGCGAGCGGATCGGCTTTTTCCATGAAGGCGTCGAAAATTTCCGCGTAAAGCGCGAGGAACGGCCGGCACTGCGACACGACCGCATAGTCGGCGTCCCGGGACAGCCGGACGAGGCGCCTGCCCGTCAGGATCACATACGGCAGAATCCCGGCTTCGCCGGAGCTCTCGGCGGCGCCGTAATAATATCTCGGGCGGTACCGGCACCCGGAGGCGAAAATCGGCATCATGGCGCGCAGGCAGTTCAAATTATACAGCGGATTGCGTTCCCGGGACGAATTTTCAAAGCAGACGATATGGTCGACGGTCAGGTCCTTTCGCCGGGCCGCAACGGCGGCCAGAATCTCAAACGGCGCGGCACACTCCGGCTGCGCGAGGATTCGGACATGCCCGTCGGAACCGGCGGCCTCTTCCTCCAACAGCGCCCCCAAGAGGCTGACGACGCACGTTTTTCCGCGGACCGCAGCCTCCTGGGGCGGAATATAGGCGGGGCCCGCGCCGGTTTCCCGCACGATGCCGGACGACGCCGTAGGGGGAAACTGATTGTAAAAATCGAGGACGGCCCGCCGGCTCCGATAAGCCTCCTCTCCCATCTTTGCTGCCCTGTAGCTTTCCAGCAGGGTTTCCCGCTCGTCTACGGAAAGCATGAGGGCGTCGGCCAGCGCCTCCACGACGGACGGCTTCGCGGGGAGCCTCTCCCCCTTCAGCATCTTATGGATCAGCGTTCGCTCGACTCCGCTCATTTTGGCAAGCTCGTAAATCGCGATGCTCCGTTCCCGGATCATCCGGTCAAGCTCTTCCGAAAACTTCCGCACGACAGTTCCCTCCATGGCGTATTGATCCCTGAAAAACATGATGGCATAAATCAGGTCATATCTAAAATAATTTCTGTCACAAAATCCGTCACATATTGCCGCGCAGGCGCAGTCCGCTGCCCTTCCTGCGGAAAACCGCTGGCGCCGGACGCGCTGTTCTGCGGGAACTGCAGCTATAAGCTCGAACGGCCGGAACCGCAGGAGCAAGGCGCGCAGCCGTCCGCCGACGCTAATTCCAACCGGGAATAATGGTGGCAGGCCCGGTCCACGCCGCCCGGTAAAAATAAAAATTTTCAGGAGGGTGACAGCCATGAAATACTGTTCAAAATGCGGTGCCGAAAATCTGGAAACGGATTCGTTCTGCAAAAAATGCGGGAGCCGGCTGACACAAGACGCGGGAACAACCTGGAACGCCTCCCCCGGACGGTCCGTCCCGACGCGGCAGTCCTCGGGGAATCCGGTCGTCGACATGCTGAAAACGCAGGGCTCTTCCGGCAAGTGTCTGGCCGCGGCGCTCTTTTTTTCCGCGATGTTCCTCTTCCAACTGATCCATGCGTTCCAAGGCGTCCACGCATACGACCAGAACGGGCTGCTTGAAAAAATAGAGGGGCTGACCGGAAACCTGGGGCTTTCCCCCCTCGTAGGCCCGTATTACGATTTTATAAACAGCGCCGTCGTGGGATTGAACCTGCTGGCGCTGGTGCCGACCATCTTTTTCTTCATCGGCATCTGGCTGCTTTATCTTTCCTGCAGCGACCGCAGCACCGCCGGGGTGACAACAACGGGGGCCACGATCATTAAGGTGGTCACGATCGTTCAGCTCGTGCTGGCCTGCGTGATATTGCTGGCCGTTGAAGCGGCGCTGATTGCCGCAGCCGTGAAAACTCCAGGCGGCAATACGGTGATGACGATTCTGGCGGTTCTTGCCGCGGGCGTCGGCACCCTGTTCCTGTTGTATTACGCGTCCATCCTCTCAATCCTCGGCTCGGTCAAAGAGGCGGCTTTGGTCGGGAAGGCCGGCAAAGTGCATCTTGCAGCCTATCTCGGCGTGGTGAATTTTATCCTGGCCGTCTTCTCCGTGATCGGCGGGGCGATGTCCGGCAACGCGGTCGAGTTTTTCAGCGACGTGTTTTGCGCGGCCTTTCTGATCCTTGCCTCCCTGATCGTTTTTACTTACCGGGATTCCATGAGAAGACTCCGCTCTTTTCCCGCCGCGGCGGCGAGCGCCGTCCCGGCCCCGCAGGGGGCGGAGGCGAACCGGTAAAATCTCACAACGAAAAATGCCTTTTCGTCTGCCGATTCTGCCAGATGCCGGCGAACGTATCTTTGCCCTGGTTACATTCACAGCATGAGTTTCTCCCCCTACAGAAAGGCCAAGTTTCGGCTTTTCCAGCTAAGAATCAATCTGATGAGGTGGTATTGATGAAAAACAGAAAAATCTCCGCGGCGGCGCTGGCGCTTCTGCTGGAGGTTTCTCTTGCGGCCTGCGGCGGCGCAAAACCTACAGTTTCCACCCTGGAATCGGAGAGCGGGGTACTTTCAAGGCCTGACTCGTCCACGGTCTCGAAAGCCATTTCGGTTGCGCCCGCCTCCTCCGATGGTGCGAAATCGGTCTCGTCCACGGTTTCGCAATCCACTTCAGTTGTTGCGCCCGTGTCCTCTGATAGAAAGAAAACCGGGGCGCAGTCCAGCGTGGAGTTTCCCGAGGACTCGGACGCACAACCCTCCGAAACGGCGGGCGGCGGCAAGTCCAGGGCGCAGTCCAGCGCGAAACCTCCGGAGAAAACCTCCTCTTCCGGGAAACAGTCGGAGGGAGCGAATTCCATAACGGAGGAACAGGCGCAAAAAATAGCGGTAAAATATGTCAAAGCCACTTTCCGCCCGACCGCCCCCATTCTGGCGATGGGCACCGGCACAGAAACATACAACGGTGAAACATGCTACGGCTTCGAGCTGCGCGAAGACAATGCGGACCATGCCGCCATGCTCGGCATCTATCTGGTGGGCAGCCGTTCCAGAAGCCTGTGCGAGATGGACGCTTCCACCGGCGGCTATCAAAAGGTTTCCCCGTGAGGAGCGGGCCGGTTCCGCCGCCGTCATTTTATCACGCCATTCGCTTCGACCTTCTCCGTACTATGCTTGGAGGGAAATTAGGAATGAGATACTGCCCAAACTGCGGAAAATCGAATCCGGATCAATCCCCGCCCTGTGAGTTCTGCGGCGCGGATTTTTCTCAGTCTTCCAACAGCCCCGCCGCAGAGAAGGAAAACGGGACGATCGTGAATTTCCTCGACAGGGCAAACCAATTGGAAAAAGCAAAATTCACGCTGGAACAGCTCTGCGCCGGCATTGAAGAGAAAATTTCCCAGCTCGGCATCCCCCTAACGATCCGCAGCCCGAAGACAACCGAGATGACCAAAATATGGTCGTTGATTGTCAAGGGCATTTTCTGGCTGGTCATCCCCGTCAGCGCTATCGTCATCTTAATATCCAATATGTCATTCCCCGCTTTTTTCAAGGCAGTCCTGAGAAATGATCCCCACACGATCATGGGAGACGTTTTTCTGGCGGTTCTGCTTTTTAGCGGCATCTCCTGCTTCTGCAAGGCCGCGAAAGCGGGGGCCGACAACGGGAAAGCCCGGCGGGAATACATGCAGAAGGTTAATGACGACAACAGGCGGGTGGCTGCGGAAAAAGATTGTATCCGGGAGCTTCGGGCTCAGGAAGAAATCATCTCGGACAGATACAATAAGCTGGAGGATCAGCTTCAACAGCTTTATGGACTGAATGTAATTTACGGAAAATACTGCAATTTCAGCGCCGCTGCAACCATGTTGGAATATTTTGAATCCGGACGCTGCAGCGGGCTAAAAGGGCCGTATGGAGCTTACAATCTTTACGAGGCCGAGCTGGGCAGGGGGATCATCATCGCAAAACTCGATCAGGTCATAGATAACCTTCAAAGCATTCAGGAGAATCAGTACGTTTTATACGGCGCCATTACGGAAGCGTCCGGTATCTGTGAAAGGATCGAAGGGCAAAATGAATCTCTGATCGAAGAAAGCAAAAGCATTTCCAGCAATTCCGACCTCAAGGTTTTCTTTGGTCAGATCGATACGTTAAATAATGATACGGCTGCCTTTGTGGGACAATTTCAAAGCTTATAATGACCGATGAACAAATCACAGCTCGGGGAGTCCATAGGCCGTAATTCTTTTAGTGATACCGCATAGAATTCTGGGATGTGAACAGTCAGAAATTTAGCAGCACTGCGGATGTAATGCAGCAATTGATGAAACAAATTCCAGAGCTGCAGAAGGCGAACAAGATTTTGAAAGATGCGCTTGGTTTTTTCGCAAAAGGCCGGAGGAAGTGAGGCCTGAAAGGAAGATAGAGTACAATAAAGACCTGCTACAGCAATTCTGGATAAGATTGTGTGGAATGGTATAATAAGAAAAACGATAAGCGAACGAGGAAAATGATACCAATGGAAATAAGGAAAATCATCGTGGCAGATTACGATGAGGGTATGAGAGCGGAATCAATCAGTCGGGAGGTTCGAGTCAGCACGTCTGCAATTTATAGATTGCTTGAAAAGAGACAGAAAGCCGGGACAATTGAACCATCCTATGAAAAAAGCGGCAGACAATCGGAAGTAACGGCGGAAAAATTAGCGAAAATGGAAGCGTTGATTGCTGAAAATTCGGATATTACTCTTGCGCAAATCAAGGAAACCATGCACCTGTTCATCCAAAAGTCAGAAATCAGCAATATCCTTC
>ENA-UOOK01000071-UOOK01000071.1-fermentation-metagenome-genome-assembly--contig:-NODE-71-length-106860-cov-7.104611_pt1 | contig 106860 bp, 108 predicted proteins | sample MGYA00245777_ERZ724023 | MGnify/ENA primary metagenome ERZ724023 (study PRJEB28704, sample SAMN03018312) | fermentation metagenome | biome: anthropogenic terrestrial biome; feature: soil... | reverse complement strand
TAGGGAAAAGTGGTTCATAAATCTGCCACTGTATGCAATCTCTCAAATAGACAAAATATCATTACCTTAAACAGCAAGGGCTGCCCTCTGGCAGCCCTTGTTATCTATAGATTCTTTTTGATTAAAGCTAAGGTTTTCTCTACCCCATCGTATTGGTCACCTTGGCCTTCGAACTCCACGGAAATGGTTCCCCGAAAGCCTGCAGCCTTTGCAATCTCAAGACAGCGAGGAAAATCGAATTCGGGATGATTACCATCTGCATCAAAATCGTAGGTCTTGGCATGGATCATGTGCGCATAGGGCATAATCTGGGCTAAGTCCTCATAGCGAGTTTCGGGAGGGAAGTTACCAAAATCCGGACAAAGCTTCAGGTTTGGTGCGTTCACCTGCTGCAGGATCTGAATCATAGCCTCGGGCCTTGAGGACACTCCCCCGTGGTTCTCAATCAGAAGGATAAGATTATGCTTTTCAGCTCTCTGCGCTAGCTTCTGATATGAATCCACTGTAATGGACATATCCCAGCCATCCCCCGAAGCACCTGTGTTCACACGTACTGCCTCTGCTCCCAGGTATGCGGCTACTTCCATCCAATTGTAAATCCGCTCCAGATCAAACTGGCGCCTGAGGGGATCGGACTGGGAGATGTTCCCAGTATCAATAGGCATGTTAGCAAAGCCAATTTTTTGTGATACCAAGTTCGTTTTAATTTGGTCTAGATAGTTTGTATCAGTGTTTCTAAAGTGCGTGCTGCATAATTCAACTGCATCGAATCCAAATCGCTCCCGGGCAACCCTGGGAAATTCAATCAGGGAAAAATCCTGATTAATATGGGATCGCATGCTCCAGGAGGATAGTGCAAATCTCATTTTTAAAGCCTCACTTCCGCTCCGGTCTCTGCGCTCTTGTAGAGGGCATCGAGAATCTTCATTACTTCCACAGCCTCTTTAGCCGGGGAGATAAGCTGGGTTCCATTTTGGATACAATCCACAAAGTGCTCAATCTCTGCATGATGTGTAATTAGCTCGTCTGTCTTAAACTTCAGATCAACTATTGAATTATCCTTATCTGTAAAGATTTTCAGAGGGCTGAGGCTCGCTCCTGCCTTGTCGCCATAGAGCTCACAATATTTACTTTCTTTATCTGTGTTCAAAGCCCAAGATACATTCAGCTCCAAGGTAATGTCACCTTCAAAACGAATGAAAGCGAATGCTGAATCCTCAACATCATAGATCTTATCCTGAGCACCTGCGGCAAGAGCGCCTGCCAAGACCGGATCTGTTGCATCCCACTCTGTAACCTTGTAATTACCGATCTTGTGGTATGTAGAGCCGCTAACTGAAATTGGCTTGGGATTGCCCATCAGCCAGCGTGAAAGGTCCAGCATATGAACTCCAATATCAATTAGGGGACCGCCTCCAGCTTTGGCCTTCTCCATAAACCAGTCGCCCCAGAAAGGAACTCCACGACGTCGCACCCAGCCTGTACGTCCTGCATAGATCTCACCTAGATCGCCGCGCTGGATTATCTTTTTCAGCTTCTGGCTCTCCTCCTGATAACGGTTGTTCACACCAACCATAAAGAGAGTACCGGCCTTTTTGCCTTCCTCTACCATTTCCTCAGCCTGGGCAGCATTCAGGGCTAGAGGCTTTTCACAAAGCACATGCTTGCCTGCCCGCAAAGCTGCAATGCTGATGGGGTTATGAAGGTAGTTAGGTGTACAGACGCTGACTGAATCCAGATCTTTGAGTTTGAGCATTTCGTTATAGTCAGTGAAGGTCTGAGAAACACCGAACTTTTTGCTGGCCCGAGCCAGTTTCCCCTCATCGATGTCGCAGAGAGCCACAATCTCTACCCTGTCAGCTAGCTTCTGATAGCCAGGAAGGTGAGCGCCAACACCAATTCCACCGGTACCGATTACACCAACACGTAGTTTTTTCATTTTTCCTCTCTCCCATTCTTAAACAAGTAGTTTTGCCAAATTGCGATAACCCAGAATCAAGCCCTTTTTGGACTTCTCAACAGAACCGCCCCAAACGGGGTCCTCATGCTCTATAGACAGAACTCCATCGTAGCCAACATCATAGAGAGCCTTAATAAATTCCTGCCAGTCAATTTCACCTAATCCTGGCAGCCGGTACTGCCACCAGGGCTCTCGGGAGAGCCTTTGGGAAATGACACCGAAGATGCCGTTATCATACATACCCTCTCCTAAAAACTCTGCATCTTTGGCATGGGCGTGGAAGATCCGATCAGCGAACTCTAGAACACCTGCAATGTGATCGATTCCCATCCAATACATATGAGATGGATCATAGTTAAGACCAAAGCTATCAGGTGTGATCCTAAACAGCTCCCGCCAAATACTTGGTGAATAAAAAAGGTTTCCAGGTACGCCTGGCTCCTGCCAGCCGTCCATAGGGCAATTCTCAATCATCAACTTTACATTTTTGCTCTCTGCATAGCTAATCAGCTGGGGAAATACTTTTGCGAATTCATCTAAATTCTCATCCACGCTCTTTGTGATGTCCCTACCTACAAAGGTTCCCACCAGCTCCACACCCATAGCAGATGCTGTATCAATAACTTTTTTCAGGTGGTCCTGGTTTGCTGCACGCACTCCTGAATCCGCTGCCAACATGTTGTCATAGTAGGCAAGGGAGGAGATCTCAACGCCACGATCATCAAATTTTGTCCTGAGGTCTTTTGCCTCCTGGGGGCTCATGTTGGCATCGATGGTGCTGGAGGAAAAGTCACGATCATTGCTTCTGGGCCAAGCGGCAAGTTCCAGTGCCTCAAAACCAGTCTTTGCTGCCCAGTCTAAGATCTCTTCACAGGGCAGCTGTCCTAAAGCAACTGTTAAAAAACCTAACTTCATCTAACATCGCTCCTTTTACTTTAAAATGCGCATTTGAGGAGATTTAATTCCCGCTTCCACCTCCCAAGAGTAATTTTGAGTTGTGAGGTATATGATTAAAATGCATTGTCAACTTGTGGAACCGCTTCCAAAATTAGTATAACAAGGATAGAGCAAGGAGTCAAGGGGGGTTCCTCTATTTTCTCACGGGACTATGATAGTGTCACCCTATAGACTCATAGAGCTTGAAAACTTTGCGTTTGAGAAGTTATTTTAGGTCTCCGATATGCTTATCCCTATGGAGAAGAAAACCCCCGGCACAGCCGGGGGCTATCTCTTAGCTAATTTCCTTCATAATTGCGAACCAGTTTTCCAAACACTCCCGAGAGGCAATATCGCCTAGATTGGAGAAATCTGCTCCTCCTGGGCGATTGAGCTGCTCCTCAGAAAGCTTGCCTTTTGGCCGGTAGTGGGTCTCAAGGCACAGGTAGCCAGAGTAACCATCATCCAGCAGCGCCTTCAACTGACCGCGCCAGTTTGTCTGGCCTTTGCCGATGGCCACACCCTCCACCTTGCCAGTTTTAGGATCCTGCACTGCATCCTTCATGTGCATATGGATCATATAATCTTTGATGATATTGTAGCCCTCTGGATATGGCTGTTCAGGTTCATCTAAAGAATAGATATCATTGCCTGCATCCCACACTGCCCTAACCTGGGGGCTATCTAGGGCCTGAATTAACTGCACTGTACGGGCAGCATTGCAATTATATGTTGAGGGCTCGTTCTCCAAAGCCAAGGCCATGCCTGCCTCTTTGAGCATAGCAATAGGTCGTTGGAACTGCTTTGTAATCTGGGGCAATAGCTCGTCGAAATTGGAGCCTCTGCGCCAGAAAGCAAAACCGCGGATGATCTTGGCACCTAATTCTTCTGCAGCAGCGATGGCTTTAGCTAAAATCTCGTAGTGCTGCTGGATCTCTTCGGGTTTTGTCAGTTCACACTTGAAAAACGGTGAGCTAATGGCTGGAATCTCCAGGTTATGGGCCTTAGCAATTCGCTTCGCCTCTGCGATCTCCTCCTCGCTCAACTCATGGACACCCTTATTCCAGACAGAACGCAGCTCAAGACCTGAAAGACCAAACTCTGCTGCCATCTTGGCAGCATACTCTAAATCCTGGGAGATCTCGTCGGTGATCACGCCTTTTTTAAACATGTAAATCTTCCTCCTTAATCTCAATTGGTCTGCCCTCTTTCGAGGACTGATAGATCGCAAGGATCAATTGTACAGCCCTGAGGCCGTCTGTACCTGTCACTAGGGGATCCCGATCTTCTCGGATGGCATCCACCATATCTTGGATCTGTCGCTGGTGTCCCTCAGAGGAAATAGCTCCCGGATCTCTGGCACCTGAAGCTGTAGCTCCATCGCTTACAAATACCTTATCCTCTTCCCCTGCTAGATCCCATTTTGTAATCTGCTCTTCTTCAAAGGTGATTGTGCCTTTATCCCCGTGAAACTCAAGCTTTCTGTTATAGCCTGGATAAACTGAGGTTGTGCCTTCAATCACTCCCATGGCACCTGAAGCATAGTTTACAGCTGCAATTGCAGTATCCTCAACCTCAATCTCCCGGGCCATAGTTCGTGCTTGACCCCAAACTCGGGTCACAGGACCCATCAGCCACAGCAGCAAATCTATCCCGTGGATTCCCTGGTTCATCAGGGCCCCTCCACCATCCATCTTCCAGGTACCACGCCAGCCTCCATGACCGTAATAATCTTGGGAACGATAATATTTCATATAAGCATCGCCCAAAAGCGGAGTCCCCAATTTCCCCTCATCGAGGGCTGCTTTAGCCTGGATCAGAGTAGGGGCAAAACGCAGCTGCGAGATCACAGCCAGTTTCACATTGTGCTCTTTACAAGCAGCCAAGGCTGCCCTGCCCTGTTCCATGGTAATAGACAGGGGCTTTTCCACCACCACATGCTTTCCTGCCTGTGCCGCCTCCATAGCTAAAGAGCCATGTAGACCGCTGGGGGTACAGATGGAAACCACATCCACCTGAGGCAGAGCCAGCATTTTTTTATAATCTCCAAAGGCCTGAACATGGTAGCGACCTGCGAATTCCTCTGCCCGCTCCAAACTTGTATCAGATACTGCCACAAGTTTTGCGCCCTGGGCCTTTGCTATGGCCTGGGCATGAAAATTAGCAATAAGCCCACAGCCAATAATGCCAAATCCTAAACTCATCTATGTCGCCTCCCCTCAGAGAAAATATTCGCCAAGGCCTCCAAAAAACCCTTTATTAAAGGTCTTAAATAAGTTTTGAAAGTAAGAGCCCCAGCTGGGGCTCTTACACTGCATCCTCCAAGCGCACGCTGAGGAGTTGCGAGATTCCTGCCTCCTGCATAGTAACGCCCCAAAGGGCATCTGCCTCCTCCATAGTGCGTCGCCTATGGGTGATAATAATAAACTGAGTCTTAGGCACAAAATCCCGCAACAGCGCTGAGAAACGTTCAAGATTCGCCTCATCTAAGGGAGCATCAATTTCGTCCAAAACGCAGAAAGGCGAGGGGTGAACCTTCAGGATGGAGAAGAGAAAAGCAATTGCCACAAAAGCACGCTCTCCCCCTGACAAAAGCTGGATGTTCTGCTGTTTTTTCCCTGGCAGTTGCACCAGTACCTCCACCCCGGCAGTTAAGGGATCCACCTGTTCCCCCTCGGGTCCGATGAGTTCTAAATGTGCTTGCCCACCTCGGAAGAGCTTCCCAAACACCGTAGAGAAGGCCTCATTTACCTTCTCGAATGTAGCCGCAAGCATCTGGCGGGAGGTACCATCGATCTCCTCAATTAAACTCAAAAGCGAAGTTCTGGCCTGGGCCAGATCCTCCAGTTGCGTATTGAGAAAGGTAACTCTCTGTTCTACCTCAGCTAGCTCCTCGATGGCGCCAAAGTTCACCAACCCCAGCTCTTGGCGCTTGGCCCCCAGCCTTTTTAGTCTTCTGGGTGCCTCCTCCAAGCTCAAATCTAGCTGCGGCACAAGCTCTGGCGAGAGAGCTTCAAAAGTAAGATCATGCTTTTCCAGTAGCTCCCCAGCTAGCCGCTCCCCTTCTGCATCCAGCCTTGCTGTGCGTACCTCCCACCGGTGAAGGGACTGCTGGCTTCCCTCCAAGGCTGCCTGGGCCTCTCGGGCCGCGTCATTGTCCCTTGACAGTTCCGCCCTCAGTTCTGTTCGTCTGGTGCGGCACTGATTTAATTTCTCCTGCAAATTTGTCTGGGATGTACCCTGGCTTTGCAATCCATGCTCTAGCTGAGCCAAATTCGCTTCCAGCTCTAAAAGCTCACCCTTGAGGTCCCCTTCCTGCTTCTGTGTATTCTCTACTTGCTCTCGGGCCAGTCGCAGCCGCGATGATAGCTCTTCCCTTTGAGCACGGAGCTGCTCTGTGCGCTCAGAGAGGCTGGCCAGCTGCACCCGCAGGGAAGCAAGCTCCTCTTGGGCCTGGAGTCTTTGGGTTTGCCAGTGGTCCTGCTGCATTCCACCTGCTGCCAGCTGTGAGCGCAGCTCTCCCTCTCTTAGCTCCAGTTCCACTATTCTTTGGGCAATTGTTTCTTTTTTAATTTCTAGCTGCTGCGCTTCCTCCTCCAGTTCACGCTTTTCAGCTTCCACAGCTTCATACTGCCGGGCGAGCCGAGCTAAAGCTGCCAGATGCTCTTGGCGATCCCGCTCTAGATCTTGCGCTGCTAGCTGCCCCTTTTGCTCAGCTTTTGCTAGCTCCTCTTTTTTGCTTCCCAGCTGGGCGAGTCTGGTGGCAATCTCTCCCTCCTGCTCCTCCAAAGAAACTAAGCTCTTCTCCAGACTGCGAAGCTCTCCCTCCAGCTCCTCTAGCTCTCGCTTGCGAGCGAGCAGGCCTGCCCCTCGCTGCTCTCGAGATCCCCCGCTTACAGCGCCCCCAGGAGAAATGAGATCCCCCTGGAGGGTAACTACCCGATAGCGAGAGCCAGTCAAGCGTGCTAGTTTCGTGGCGCTAGCTAAATCCTCTGCCACCACTGTCCTTCCCAACAGATACTCCACTGCAGGCGCATATTGGGGATCATATTCGATCAGATCTGAGGCCAGCCCTAAGATCCCAGGGGAACTGGGCAGGCTCCGAATTCTATCTGGCCGCAGCAGGCTAAGGGGAAGAAAGGTCGCTCTCCCCCAATTGTTCTGCCGCAGGAGGCCAATGGCCTGCTGCGCCACAGCTTCATCTTGGGTGACAATATTCTGCAGCCCACCTCCCAAGGCGGTCTCCATAGCTACCTCAAGCTTTTCGGGGACGCTAATCAGATCTGCTACAGGACCGATGAGCCCCGGCAGCTGCCCTTTCCGCTCCAATACGCTACGAGTACCGCGCCAGTACCCCTCAAAGTGGCGCTCCATCTCAGAGAGGGCACGGAGCCGGGCTCGTTTTTGTTCCCGGGTTTGCCTGACCCCAGCTAGCTTCCCTGTGAGCTCCCTATGTTGGCCTGCTTCCTGCTCAAGCTCCTCCTCTATGCTCGTGAGGGCTGCTTTCGTTTGAGCCCTTTGAGCCTTGAGCTGATCCTCCCGTGCCCTCAGTTCAGCCTCGTTTGCATCCAGTTCTTCTTTTTCTTGGAGGATCTCGAGTCCTCTGGCGTCAGTGCGTTTACGCCTGAGGCCAAGGCGCTCCCCCTCCTCACCGAAAGAGTTTTCCTGATTGCGGGCACCAGCTAAAGCCTCCAGCACGTCGATAAGCTCGCCTTTAGTAGACTCAAGTTGCTGGGAGCCAGCTTGGGACTCAGAGAGGAGCTGCTCCAGCTTCTGTTGGGCTCGATTGAGTTGTTCTTGGGCCCCGGCTTGCTCCCCGGCTGCCTTGTTTTCCTCTGCCTCAACTATGGCCAATCTTGCTGCCAGCTCCTGGGCCTGAGCTTTTACTTCCTCTGTTTCTTTAGCCAAGCGCTCTCTTTGGGCGCTGAGGAGGTTTTGCCTTTCCCTGCCCACCCGCAGATCTCCCTCTTGTCGCTCTTTGCTGGTGGCAAGATCGGACTGTTCCTGAAGTGTGGCAGCCAGCTCCTCCTCCTGGGCTTCTAGCTTGAGGGAGACTTCCGCAGCTTCACTTCGAATCCTGGTAAGCTTTTCCTGGGCTAGCTGGCAGTCACGCTCAAGCTCAGCCCCGCTCTCTTCGGCCTGAGTCTTGTTTTGTTGCCACTTGGAAAACTGCTGAAAGAGTAGCCACAGTGAGAGCTTTGTGATTTCCCCATCTAGCTCCCCTGCCTCTTGGGCCCTTTGGGAATCTTCCCGCAAAGGCTCAAGTCTGGATTCAAGTTCTCTGAGAATATCCCCTAGCCGCTGGCTATTGTCCTCTGTTTCAGCAAGCTTGCGGAGGCTCTCCTCTCGTCTCACCCGATACTTATAGATCCCCGCTGCTTCCTCTAGGAGCAATCGTCGCTCCTGGGGCTTTGAGCCTAAAACTGCATCCACCTTCCGTTGGTCGATGATGGAGTAGTCATCGCGGCCGAGACCTGTGTTCATCAAAAGCTCTGCAAGATCCCGCAGTCTGCAGACCTTACCGTTGATAGTATACTCTCCTTCTCCTGAGCGAAACACCCGTCTTCTAATGCACACCTGGCCGTAAGGCACGTCTAGGAAACCATCGCTGTTATCTAAAGTGAGGGCAACCTGGGCCATGCCAAGGGGCTTGCGGTGTTCGCTCCCTACAAAGATCACATCTTCCATTTTGCTACCCCTGAGGCTTTTGGCGCTTTGCTCCCCTAGCACCCAGCGGATGGAATCTACAATGTTGCTTTTGCCGCTGCCATTGGGGCCGATGATGGCAGTGATCCCTGGCTCAAAATTGACCTCTACTTTTCTGGCAAAAGATTTAAAACCGAATATTTCTAGCTTCTCAAGACGCAAACAAATCAACTCCATCACTGTTACTAGATCTAATTATACTAGAAAAATAGAGTTTCGCCAACAAAAAAAAGCGCCTGCACTGCAGACGCTGGAAAAAATTCTTTTTTATCTACCAACAAGACCCATCCGGCTGATAATAGTCTCTAGCATCTCATCCACTGCAGTCACAGCCCGAGCTGCTGCACTATATGCATGCTGAAAACGGATAAGGTTGGTCATTTCCTCATCTAGGGAAACCCCACTGATGCTCTCCTGCCAAGTGCTGAGGTGATCCACAAGCTGGGATTGATTTTTCGTCATCCGCTGGGCATTCATGCTCTCCACGCCCAATCCTGAGATCAAAGAACCGAAGAAATTGCCCACGGTACCGCTGCCGCCTCCAAACTTTAGAACCTGCTCCCGGAGGGCTGCAAGTTTTAAGGCGTTGCTGCCATCGCCTGCGCTATCTGGGCTTCCTGCTGCTGCCAAAAGGGAAAGCCCATTGTTTAAATCATTTAAGAGCGCCGGATTTACTGTCCAATCCTGAGCACCGGTGCCATGGAAAAAAGCAATTCCTGTTTCGTTCTCAAGGCCGAAACCAGTGCTGTGGATGGCATTGAACTCTGAAATAAAAGTAGTTGCAAAATCATCAAGCCGGCCGCGATAGCTCGGGACGATCTCATCGCGGGCTCGAATAAGTCCAGCCAAAGCCCCACCTTGCCAGCGAACTTCCTGGGAAGCACCCGACAGCCCCTCCCACTTCACAACTGCAGGGACGCCCTCAGGCTCGCTGATTTCCAGCTTCCGCACTGAGGTGCCGCTCACAAGGCCAATGCCGCCGATGTTAATATTGAGTTGACCTGCAGCTTGGGGTAGCACAGTGATGGTGGTAAGGCCTGAGAGCTGCTCGAGGAGCAGATCCCGCCGATCTAAAAGATCATTGGGTGTTGCGCCACTTGCGGTGGCCTTGCCAATCAGCCCATTTAGGTCCGCTAATTGCTGAGCGAGAGAGTTAATTTCCTCCACCTTCAGCCGCACCTGAAGGTCTAGGTCTTGTTCCAGGTTTAAAAGTTGAGTATAAAGGTGCCGAGTACTATCTGTAAGGCTCACTGCCTGCTCCCGTACCACAGCTCTGAGAGATGGATCTTCGGGCCTGTGGCCTAGTTGCTCCCATTTGGTCCAAAACTGGGTGAGAGCCTTGCTAATACCGTTCTCGCTGGGCTCTGCAAAAATCAGCTCCAGCTGACCTAAAACCTCTTTTTGTTCATTCCAATAGCCCAGGTTGTGGATCTCTTTGCGTACCTGCCCGTCCACAAAGCCATCCCGCATTCTAGTGATGGCAGCTACCTCTACACCTGTACCCAGGGCTAGAGGTAGGTGGCTAGACTGTCCTGCAAAGAGTGGCAGTGTTGTCTCCAGTTCAACTCTTTGCCTAGAATAGCCTGGTGTGTTGGCATTAGCTATGTTATGGCCTGTGACATTGATCCCAAGTTGCTGCGCACCTAGGGCACGTCTGGCAATCTCCAGGCCTCCAAAGGTAGAACCCATGCTAGTACCTCCTAAATCTTCCGATCAAGAAATGTTAACTTTCCCTCATTCTTCTGGCCATAGGTCTGGCTATCAGCCTGAAAGAGGGAGAGACAATATTCAGTGTAAGCTAAGGCGTGCTTGAGCAGCTCTGCATTTTGTGCATTTAGGGCAGCTAGCTGCTCTGTGAGGAAGATAAGCTCTTGGCCCAAATTTGTCAACTTCAGCCTGGACGGGGGATCTAGCCTCTGGGCTAATTGGGCCAACTTGGCCTGGCCAGTTTTTTCAAGCCGGGCTTGTTCCCAGTTTTGCAAGGAATCTGTGAGCTCCAGCTCCCGCTGGGAGAGTTCGGCCACAGCATCTCGCTTATTTTCCACAATGGCTTGCTGCTTTTCCCCGGCTAGCTGCACTAAAAGCTCTAGTTGTTTTTTGCCGTCCTCAAGAATCGAAAGCAGGTCAACTTCCATCTTGTGCCTCCTAAACTAGGCGATCCACAATGGTCCGGCCTAGGATCTTTTCTGCAACATCCTCACCCTTTGGGTTGTAGCGGCCCTGGCGGATCTCCTCCCGCAGGTTATTCACCAGGTTGCTGCGGACCTGAGGCAATCTCTGCAGCTCCTCTAGCACTTGCTGTACTTCCCGGCCTGAGGTAGACAAAGAAACCTCATCGCCTGCTTTGGGCTTGGCCCCACAGGTTTTTTCTTGTGACCGCCGCAAATTATTCGCATACAATGCTACAGTCCTTTGGATCTGGGAACTTGAAATAATCATCTTTCACACCCCATATTCGCTCTTACTTATTCTATCGTCCAAAAAAAGGGGCCCTTAAGGCCCCTCAGCGATCCCGCCAGCGAGAAGTGTGGATTTTCCCCTTCACTGTTTTACCTAAAATGGGTGTAGGCTCCCTAAAAATTGGAGCTTCCTGGCCCCGCACCTCCGATTTCAAGGTTTTCCTACATTTATTGCAAAGCTTGCCAGAGGTGATGGCGCCGCCGCAGGAATCGCATTGCCACTGGGCACTGCCTGGTGCAAAATGAATCCCCTCCAAGCGGCCCGCTTTGAGGAAATCATAGATCTTTTTGGGATCTACCTGACACCTTTGGGCAACTTCCTGTACAGTGAGCCCTGGGTTTTCCTCCAAGTACTCCCGAACTTTGCGATAAAGCGCTTCCTCTTCAGCGAGGCAGTCAGCACAAATATTTCTTCCTACCTTCGCAAATACCTTGCCGCAGCGTAAACAATTTGCCAGTTCCATTATTCTACCTCCTGACAGTGGTCTTTCCTAAACCCAACTGAGCCTTTTGCACAGCTCCCACAGCTAATGTTAGCACGTCAACCCTAAGTGCCCCACAGCCCAATAGAACCCTAGCGCACTCGCTAGCTGTCCAGCCTGTGGTGAGAATATCGTCAATCAACAGCACCTGCTTGCCAACAAAAGCATCAGGGTCATGGACAGCAAAGGCACCTCGCACATTCACAGCCCGAGACTGGGAGCTCAGCTGACTTTGCATAAATTTTGCTTCTTTTAACCATAAATTACCGTTTTCCACAGGCAATTTTAGTTGCCTGCCCAGTTCCAAGGCCAAAAGCTCTGCCTGATTATAGCCCCGTCTGGCCTTGCGTGCAGGCGCTGCAGGCACTGGTACCAACAGTAGCTCTGTCCCTTGCCAGCACTGCACCAATACCTGGGCCATAAGGCCCACCAGCGGCTCCACCAGATCGTGCCGCCGGCAATATTTAATCATATGTATGCATTCGCGCCAAAAGCCCTCATACACTGCCACAGCTCGGGCCTGGGTGAAATGAAAACAGTGTTCTCTGCAAAGAGAACATTTTCCCCCGTCCACCGAAGCTAGGCGCAAAGGCCGCCCGCAACTTTGGCAGAAGGGCTCCTGTACAAAATTCAACTGACTCAGACAGCGATCACAAAGTTTGATCTTATTGCGCCGCGACACTGGACGCTGACAAAGAGCGCAAAATTGACGCTGAGGAAAGATGAGCTCCTGCCAAGATGCTAGCAAATCTGTACCCTCCCTAGAATCCATCGTAATGTTATTATTCGGCACCTGGCTCCCTTAATCCTGCACACTTTCTTCTGCTTCTTCTAGAATTCGCAATTTAATGACACTACAAAATGTTATATTTCCCCACCCAACGGTGAATACTAACACAAGAAAGGAGTCTGACAGCATGGAAGATCTTTATGGCCAAACCCTCATGGATATAGCGGGTAGTTGTTCTTGGTTCGAAGCTGAGGCAGATAATATCCTTGAGAAAATTGGTTGCAACTATTGCACCAACTGGGATCAGGGGATTTGCCCCTTCTACCTGAGGCGCACTGACCGCTTTCATATCCTTCTAGCTGAGTGATCCCCGAAGGCTGCCAAATGGCAGCCTTCATAGTTTTAAAAAGGAAAAACGCAGTCTCAACAGAAACTGCGCAGTTTGCACCACTTCGGGCTGTACTTTACGCGTTTTCTAAAGTATAGTGAGGTATTTTGCTAGGGCTTCCTGTACATATTCTGCGATCATCTGCACCATAGCTTCTGGCTCATCGGTTTGATGATAAGCAGTAAAGCAATCATAGTATCTGCGGCGGTCAGCAAACTTAACGCAGATCGCGGGATAGCCTTCCCCCATCAGTTCCAGATTAAGTAACAATCGACCAGTACGGCCATTACCATCGATAAAGGGGTGTATGCCCTCAAAGCGCAAATGGAACAGTGCAACTCGCTCGATTGTGTGCATGGTTTTCTTCATTTCCTCATAGTCAGCCATAAGCTGCTCCATCTGGATCGGAACTAGATAGGGCTGGGGCGGCTCATGAGCAGCGCCCATAATGCGGACAGGCACCCGCCGATAAACACCTCTGTCCTGTGGCTTATCCATCAACACGATTGAGTGGATATCCCTTATCACCTTCTCAGACAACGGCACCTTTTCCTTGACCAATTCTTCCACATAAAAATAGGCTTCCTTGTGTCCTATTACTTCCAGATGATCCTTTAGTGGCTTCTGGGCGATGGTAATACCCTCACCGAGGATCAATGCCGTTTCCTGAAGGGTAAGGGTGTTGCCCTCAATAGCATTGGAGTTGTAGGTGAACTCTATGAGAAATTCATTCCGCAAGCGCTCTACCTCGCCATGTGTGAGCGGGCGGCGTTCATTTACCTGACGAAGCAATTCGTCGATTTCCTCAAAATTCATTCCGCGCTCCTTTCCGCTCCTGTAGCACAAACTCGGGCTTTTTTATTTTCAAATGATCTCAAATATTCGTTAACTACATCCTATTCTACCCCAATTTTTAGTTAAAAGTCAACTTGACCTTGAAGTATGGACACGTTCTTTACCAGACTGACTTGCGTTCTATAACTTGCGAATTACTATGCTATAATAATGTACAAAGAAAAGAGGTTGCACTATGCCACAGATCAGACCCATTACAGATTTGAGCAAACAAGATTTCCGAAATTTGCCATGCGAAAATGGAGCCTATCTTCATCACGAAGAATGGATACGGCGATTTGGTTATCATGAGCCTTGAAACTTATGAAGCCATGCTCCAAACAAACGAATTAGATGCTGCGATAGCCGAAGCCAAATTTGCCAGCGAAAAAAAGCTGATTGATGCAAGAGAGGCATTGTCTTCTTTAAGGAGCAATTTGGATAGGTACACAGTTAAATTGCTTTCCCGTGCATACCGTGATTGGGATGGTATCTACGATTACATTGCAAATGTACTTTAAACACCAGAAATGGCTGACAAGCTGATTGCTTCTTTGGAAAAAGCAATCTTAGGGCTGGAAGAATTACCGGATTGAGGCTCAAAGCGAAGAGAAGGTGCGTATCCCAAAGAGGGATATCGTAAGATATTCATCAAGCTTTAATATCATTTCCGATCCTCAAAAACAAAAGCCCGTTCACCGAAATTATCTCGGCCGACGGGCTCTTAATATCCTAAAAAAAAAGACCTGTTTTCCAAGCTACAGCTTGAAGAACAGGCTTATCCATTTCATTTTGGGGTGAGCGATGGGATTTGAACCCACGGCCTCCAGGGCCACAACCTGGCGCTCTAACCAACTGAGCTACGCCCACCATAAGCACTTGGTGCGCCTGGAGGGAATCGAACCCCCGACCCCGAGATTAGAAGTCTCGTGCTCTATCCAACTGAGCTACAGGCGCTAACGAACTATAAACATCTTATCATAAACCTGCTGGAAATTCAAGCCCCCAGGAAAAACAAAATCCAGCTATGGCAAAGGCAGATTAGGAACTGCATTCAGATCCCAGCTGTGGCGCTCTCCTCGCTCTAGCCGAAAGGAGCCCACAGCTGCAATCATCGCTGCATTATCTGTGCACAGCTCAACTGGAGGCAAGCTCACATAGAGCCCCTCCTCCCTGCCGCGCTTCTCTAGCTCCTCCCGAAGCAGCGTGTTGGCAGCAACCCCACCGGAAAGGGCGATGCTTTGGATCTTATGGGCTTTGGCTGCGGCGATAGTTCGCTCCACAAGCACCTCCACCACTGCCCACTGAAAACTAGCTGCCAGATCCGAAATCTCCTCTGTTTTCTGCAATATGGTAGCTGTGGCAGTTTTGAGGCCTGAAAAGCTGAAATCAAAAGTCTCCTCATGGGCCAGGCCCCGAGGCAGGGCAAAGGCCTCCCTATCTCCTCTTATGGCAGCCTTTTGGATAGCAGGCCCCCCAGGATAGCCCAAGCCCATGGCCCTGGCAACCTTATCGAAAGCCTCGCCTGCTGCATCGTCTCGGGTTCTTCCCAATACCTGATACTGTCCTGGCTCTTTGAAAAGCAAAAGATCAGTATGGCCTCCAGAGACTGTAAGGCAAAGAAAGGGAGGTTCAAGCTGGGGATCCACCAAGAGATTGGCAAAAAGGTGCCCCTCTGTGTGGTGGATGCCCACAAGAGGCAAATTATAGGTCAGAGCCAAAGCTTTGGCTGTGGAGACCCCTACAAGCAGGCTTCCCACCAGGCCCGGTCCCTGGGTTACTGCAATGCCATCTAGCTCCCCAGGCGTAATCTGAGCCGTGGCAAAAGCCTCCTCTAGCACTGGAATCATCAGCTCTAGGTGCCTGCGGGATGCGATCTCAGGTACTACCCCCCCATATTTTTGGTGAAGCTCAGTTTGGGAGGCAATAATATTGGCTAAAATCTTGCCATCGGCTAAAACTGCTGCTGCTGTATCGTCGCAGGATGTCTCAATCCCCAGTATTCTCACAGGTGATCTCCTTCCACATGATCAATGCGTCCTCGCCATTATCCTCATAATAGCCAGGCCTAATTCCAGCGGCCTGAAAGCCAAATTTCTTATATAAAGCTTTAGCTGCAGTATTGCTGGGGCGCACCTCCAAGGTCATGGCAGCGCCACAGGCCCACTTTTGGGCTTCGCCCAAAAGCTGCCAGGCGATGCCCTGCCTCCTTACATCAGGCTCTACTGCAATGTTTGTGATATGAACGCAATCATACATCCGCCACAGGCCAATATAACCCAAACACTGCTCCCCTACTGTGGCCACAAAAAAAATCTGCTGGGGGTTAGCCAGTGCAATAAGAAAAGTTCCCCGGGACCAAGGTCTGGGGAAGATGCGCTGCTCCAGGTCTAAAACCCAGGGCAGATCAGAGAGGGTGAGCGGGCGGATTAGCACCAAATCCCCTCCTCGGTTTTGCAGAGCTTCTCTTCACGTAAAGAGGCACTAAGCTCCCAGAATCATCTGCCTCCCCCGCTAAAGAGCGCCTGTGAGCCAGCTCAGCTACAGAGCTAGCCCGAGGCAGGGCAGGGCTTCCTGTAACTACAATCCCCTCCTGTCCCTCCAGGGGGCGATCTCCAAACCAATATTTTTCTCCCGGGTACTTTTGAGCCTGGGCAAAAAGTTCCGTCAGGGGCAGGGCCAAATAGTCTGTTTGCCGCTTGGGCTCTGAGCCGCCATCGGCCAAATATAGAGCACTGTAGACCTCACCACGGCGACAGTCTAAAAAGGGACAAAGCAGTCCCTGGCTATAGCGCAGGCTCCAAGCCATGGCATCCAAGGTGGGGATGCCAAACAGAGGTAGCTTCAGGCTCCAGGCAAGAGCTTTAGCTGTCATAGTGCCAATTCTCAGGCCTGTAAATGAGCCCGGCCCCAAAGACACTGCCAGACCCGTAAGATCCCCAGGTTCCACCTGGGCATCCTCTAATATTTTCACCACTGCAGGCATGAGGCGCTCTGAGTGGGTGCGCTGGATATTGAGGGTATATTCCCCCACCAGCCCCTCTCCCCAAAGAGCCACGCTGCCTGTGGCTGTTGCCGTCTCAAGGGCAAGGATCATATAACATCTCTCCCATCTGGGGCCAGCTTCCTTCCCCTTGAAAAACCAGTTTTCGCCCACCGGGAAGCTGGGTGATGGTTACCACCAAAGCAGTCTGTGGAATCAGCTCCCAGATCTTCTGTGGCCACTCCACCACCACGATCCCCTCTTGATTGAAATATTCTCCCAGGCCACAGAGCTCTGCTTCCTCTGCAGAGGAAAGGCGGTAGGCGTCTATATGGTAGAGGGGAAGCCTGCCTTGGTATTCTTTGATCAACGTAAAAGTGGGGCTGGTTACGGTCCCTTCCACTCCTAGGCCCCGCGCCAACCCCTTGGCAAAGACGGTTTTGCCAGCTCCCAGATCCCCCAAAAGGGCAATCACCTCTCCCCCCTCAAGGTGCTGGCCAATCCGGTATGCAAGCTCCTGTGTCCTTTCAGGACTTGTGCTTATGATCTCACAGAGCATTCCTTGCCGCCTCCACAAAGCCTTGAAAAAGTTTAAATTGTTCTGGGTGTTGCCCTATCATCAGCTCAGGGTGCCATTGCACCCCCAGGACAAACCCCTCCCCTACCACTGCCTCCACTAAATTGTCAGGGCTCCAGGCGATGGGAGTAAGGCCCACCACCTTCTTTGCTCCCTGATGGTGAAAGCTATTGACCCGACACTCATCCCCCAATAGCGACGAGAGCAGACTACCCTCACCGATCCGAATCTGGTGCCAGGGGTCCTGGGGAGGAGCGCTTTGCCGATGAGCCAGCTCTGTGCCCGTTTGGGCAAGATCCTGATAGAGCTTGCCTCCCATGGCCACAACCAAGGCCTGCATGCCCCGACAGATGCCAAAAAGAGGCAGCTTTGCCTCAAGTGCCGCTGCCAGGAGAGCTTGCTCCCCCCGATCCCAGCGGGGCTCTATCCTTTCGATTCCCAATCTTGGCTCCTCGCCATAGAGACTAGGGTCCAAATCCACACCTCCTGGCAACAGTAAGCCATCGATGATCTCCAAATAAGCAGCTACATCGTCTGTGGGAGGGATAAGCAGGGGCAGGCCCCCTGCAGCCCAGATTGCCTGGACGTAGCTACACTTAACAAAGAACCGCTCTCGCTGCTCCCAATTGCCCAGGCCTGTGAGAATACCGATTCGTGGTCTCATAATCAGCTCCTATAATTCCGTCAAGCCCAGGCTGATGGAAAGGGCCACATCCACCTGTTTCATGGTTTCGGGATCGAAGTGACCAATCCGCTCTCCTAGGCGCTTTTTGTCGATAGTGCGCAGTTGCTCCAGTAGCACAACTGAGTTCTTGGCCAAATTGAATTTTTCCGCCCCGATCTCCACATGCGTAGGCAATTTGGCCTTCTTTAGGCGAGAGGTAATGGCGGCAACGATGGTGGTTGGGCTATATTGGTTGCCAATATCGTTTTGGAGCACCACCACAGGACGCCTGCCTCCCTGTTCTGAACCAACAACAGGGTTGAGATCTGCAAAAAACAGATCTCCCCTGCTCACGTCAAGATTGGCCTGCGATATACTCTTCATATTCATCCAGCGTACAGGCGTCCTGGAACATTGACTCCTCTGAGAGCTGACTGTTCAGTTCGCCCATTTCCTGATAGCCCATGGCCAAACGCCGCCTTTGGGTTCGGCCTCTCCAATCTTCAAAGCAACAAGCCACCAATTCCCTGAGCATTTCGCTTCGAGAACCCCAACCCCAACTTTTAGCAGATTCCACCTGAGCGTAGATCTCCTCTGGCAGGTAAATGGTAACTCTTCGCATGTGGCCAACTCCTCTCGTGGATTATGCTACAACCAACATCGCAGCGCCCAAGACTCCAACATCAGCTCCAAGTTCGGCCTTAACTATAGGTACGTCAGCCAACTGTGAAGTACCCAAAGTCTCCTTTACTGTTTTGCGTACAGGGTCGAACAACAGCTCGTCTAGGTTTGAAACACCACCGCCAATCACAACTAACTGGGGATCTAATACGTTCAAAAGGCTGGCAATGCCCAGGCCAAGGTAGGTGAAGCTCTCCTGGAGAAGTTTGGTGGAGAAGGGATCTCCTTTCCTCGCTGCCTGGCCAACATCTTTAGAAGTAGGATCGCCATCCCCTACAAGCTTTGCCAACAGGGGGCTTTCACCTCTTTTAAGCCCTGCTTTTGCTTCCCTGGCAATGGCAGTGCCAGAGGCAATTGCCTCCAGGCAGCCCCTAGCGCCGCAGTTGCATTGGGGACCATCCTTTTGCACAATAATATGCCCAACCTCACCTGCAATATCATGGGCACCTGTGTGGACCTTGCCACCGATGATAATGCCTCCGCCTACACCTGTGCTCACTGTGATATACAAAAGATCATCTACATTTTTGCCAGCACCCAGCCACTTCTCGCCAAGGCCTGCCAGGTTGGCATCATTGCCAACTTTGATTGGCACCTGGAAGCGCTCTCGGAATAGATCTCCCACAGGAACGTTAGTCCAGCCCAAATTGGGGGCGCTAAGCACGAGCCCAGTCTTAGAGTCCAGGGGCCCAGGGGAGCCGATGCCGATTCCAGCAAGCTCTCCTGGAGCAATGCCGGCTTCTCCCAGCACATCCTCCACAGTCTTATACATCCGCTCTAATACCTTTTCTTGCCCCTCCTGAGCTTCTGTGAGGCACGAGGTGCGAGCTAAGACCCTTCCCTCACCATCAACTAAGGCGGTGGCAATTTTCGTGCCACCCAAGTCCACCCCAACCCCATACTTTTGTGTAGCCACTTGTTTCTCCTCCCCCTTATTTACCCGATCTTGGCCAGCTCACCTTTGAGGCGATCGATAACCTTTACAGGTGTAGGATCGATGCCATTGAGCATGGCCAGATAATAGCTGATGTAGTCTCCCAGGTAAATTAGGGAGAACATTTTCTCAAGCTGAGAGGTACCCTCGGCCCACAGATCCTCAATTCCAGCCACTCTCTCGCGAATTATATCTTCTGTAACCTCAATTCTTGTGCGGATGCGCTCCGATTCCCCTCGATCCCGGAGCACAAAAAGCATAATTTGTCGCGTGAGTCCAGGCGCTTCCCACCCTACAAGCTCGTTGTGGTTAAGCTCTGGGAACACGTTCCAAAAAGCAATCTGCTTTGCATTTTCGTTGATCTGGCCCTTGATTCTGGTTGCAACCACAGATCTGTAGCCTGCAGAACCATAAAACAGGGGGATGCGGCCATAGAGCATTTGTGCCAGTTGCTTGGGTCGATTCTGCTCTGTAGGCACTTCTCTGCCGTAGGTGGAGCGCAACTTCTCCAGCAGCCCAATTGTGGCATCCAGTTGGGTGCTTTTATCTGCACAGAGGCCCAAGCGCCAGGCCGTGACCAAAAGGGGAACAAAGCTATAGCCCAAAGCAGCCCGAGGTGAAATCCCACCTGGGATCTGGATCACAGTCACACCATCCCGCCGGGCCCATTCAACTAGGGTACCACCTGTCGCGATCACAAGGAGCATGGCCCCTCTTTTTCTGGCCTCAGTGTAGCCTGCTAAAGTTTCCTCGGTATTGCCAGAATAGCTGGAGGCTATCACCAATGTATCTGGACCCACGAAGCCCGGAAGCTCGTAGTCTCGATTCACGATAAATGGCACCTTGGCCTCACCCTCTAAAGCAATCCGTACTAGATCGCCACCGATGGCAGAGCCACCCATGCCTAAAATTACCACCCCTCGAATTTCACCGAAGGTGGGCAGGGCAACAGCCTCTGCAATTTGACGCGCCTCCATACATTGCTGGGCAAGGTTATCGATCCAGTTTCCCATGCCACTGGGATCTATTGGTGCATATGCTTCAAGATTATCTAAGTCCATAGCTGACACTCCTCTTTCCGCTTCTATTTTAATTTTGCTCCATCTGTATTCAATCTATCCTTCGGGTGGGAATTAGCATGGCAGCACCTATGAGGCCTGCATCCTCACCTAACTGTGCCGCCACCACCCTCACCTGGGAGCCTGCCTCATTCATGGCTCGTTTTTTTATTTCTTGACGAATCTTGCCGATGAGCATTTCTCCGGCAGCGGCAACACCACCGCCCACTATCAACAGCTCGGGATTGATAATATTTACAGCTCCGGCCATAGCAATACCTATATATTTTCCAGTATCGTCCATTATCCTCTGAGCCAGCTCATCGTCTAAAACTGCTGCATCGTAGATCACCTTAGGTGTAATCTGGGATAGATCTCCTGCCACTAGCTGGACAATCCGGCTTTCAGCCCCCAAGGCAATTGCCTCTCTTGCTCTGCGGCTGATCCCAGGGGCACCGCAGAGGGCCTCTACACACCCCATGTTGCCGCAACTGCAGCGGGGGCCGTCCTCCATAACAGTAATATGCCCAACTTCACCACCGCAGCTGCCAGAGCCATAAAACATTTTTCCATCTAAAAAGATACCAGAGCCGATGCCAGTCCCCAGGGTGATGAGGATTATATTCTCCACTCCCTGGCCTGCGCCAAAGAGCTTTTCTCCCAGAGCATGGCAGCGCACATCGTTGTCCATTTCCGCAGGCAGACCAAAGCGCTCCCCAACTATTGCGGGTACTTTAATATTTATCCACCCGGGATCTAGGTTAGATGCTGAATAAGATAAACCACCTAGGCTATCTTGAACACCTGGGATGCCCATGCCGATTCCAATCGGCTCAAGCTTAAGCTTTTTAGCTTCCTGGAGACCTTCCTCTACAGCGGACATGATCCGCTCAAGTATGCTATTGACGCCAGTACCAGCGCAAGTTGGCCGCTTGCCTCTGAAAATCACGGTTCCATCTAACTTTACAAGCCCACTTGCGATATTGGTTCCTCCCACGTCAACTGCAACAATGCACTTTTCCAAAATTGTATCCTCCTCACAACTCTATCATGAATTATTTCACCGCCGGAGAGGAAAATCCTTCTTTCTCCATCTTTACTTGTTCATTCCGGGGCTGGTATTTTTTGGATCAACTATGGCTTATCTTGGGCATATAAGAAATGACCCCAAAGGCCTGGGATCATTTTTAGTGATTACATACGAACTTTATTTGTTTACTACCAAGGTTGGTAGAACTCCTCTTTATCTGCGAGAGCGCAGCCAACAGAAGCTGATGGAGAACTTCAGGATCGTGGGGCTGCAACATCTTCGCTAGAATTTTAAAATCCGGCTGCTCCGAAACCCAACCATCAGTCAGCCTTCTTCATAATAAAAAAAGCGGGGGAGTTTCCTCTCCCCGCCTAATTGCCTTTTAACAAGTGCTTATAAAATAGTCTTCTCAGTTTCAGGATCGAAGACATGCATCTTGTTCATATTAAAATAGAAATCATGGGCTGTATCGGCTTTAGCTGTACTATATGCATCCACCCTGGCTGTAACTAAGGAGCCATTGATTGTAAGGTAACAGTAAAGCTCAGCGCCCATGGGCTCTGTAACTTCCACCATGGCTGTAATACAGTAATCAGGATCAGCATCAGCTACAACTGCCCGGTCTTCGATGTTCTCAGGCCGGATCCCAAAGATTATCTTTTTATCCACATACGCATTCAGATTGCGGTAGCTGGCAACCTTCTCAGGTGGGACCTTAACCTTGAATTTCTCGCCTTCAAGATAGAGGTCATCTCCCTGTTTGATTAGCTTTGCATCCACAAAGTTCATAGCAGGGCTACCGATGAAACCTGCCACAAAAGCATTGCATGGATTTTGGTAGATATCCATAGGTGCGCCCACCTGTTGGATTAATCCATCCTTCATCACCACAATCCGATCGCCCATGGTCATAGCTTCTGTCTGGTCATGGGTGACATAGATGATGGTAGTTTGCAGCCGGTTGTGCAGCTTGCTGAGCTCAGAGCGCATCTGCACCCTAAGTTTCGCATCCAGGTTGGACAGGGGCTCATCCATCAGGAACACCTTAGGCTCTCGGACAATAGCTCTTCCTAAAGCAACTCTTTGCCGTTGTCCACCAGAGAGGGCCTTCGGCTTCCGATCAAGAAGGTTTTCAATCCCTAGGATCCTAGCTGCCTCCTTTACCCTGCGATCGATCTCAGCTTTAGCAAACTTCCGCAGTTTCAGACCAAAAGCCATGTTATTGTAGACATCCATGTGTGGATAGAGGGCATAGTTCTGAAAGACCATAGCAATATCCCGATCTTTCGGGGGCACATCATTTACCAGCTTACCCCCAATGTAGATATTGCCCTCTGTGATCTCTTCAAGTCCAGCCACCATCCTCAAGGTGGTGGATTTCCCGCAACCACTAGGGCCAACTAACACCACAAACTCCTTATCCTTAATCTCCAATGTGGCGTCGTTTACGGCCAAGACATTACCAAAACGCTTGTAGACATGCTCTAAAATTACCTCAGCCATCTTTTTACCTCCTCTCCAAATTCAAATCAAGCTCCAGCTCATGCTCCGTCTTGCGCGGAGTTTCTTATTTTAATTTTCTGTTAAAACCAGCTGCACCTCCCCTTTCGTCCCAATTGGAGCCCAAAAAAATCGGCTGTGCCGTTATGCTCCTCAATACCCTTTTATATAATATTCAACATTTGCAGCAAATATCCTCTTTTTCAGCTGGATTTATTCAAGATACCAAAAAGCGGCCCGAGGGCCGCTTGAGTAGCTATTTCAACTTTTCAGGAAGGGGTGCTACATCCACAGGCATACCACCACTTCGTAGAGACTGGGCAGCTGCCACTCCCACAGCTACACTCATCCGGCCTGCAATTGGATGGGCCACAGGTTCCTTGCCATCTACGATCATATCTATAAAGTCACGGCAGATCACAGGATCCGCACCACCGTGGGTTCCCTCAGCACTCTTCACCTCGTAAGTACGATCCGCGAGGCTCTTATCTCCAAAGCGATTTCTCAGTTTCACCCACACCTTGCCGTCGGGCTCAGAGTTCTCCAGCCGGCCCTCAGTGCCAATAAAAACATAGTTGCGATGATAATCAGGGGTAAAATGGCACTGCAGGTAGGAGGCTTTGATGCCACCATCTAGCTCCATGATTACCACGTTGTTGTCCTCAATATCCACCTCTTGGCGGAAGGCACACTGAAGCAGGCGCCTCCCTACATCTGGACAAGTATCCTTTTGGGGACACTCAGGGCATGTTAGATCATTTGGCTTATCCCCGCCATAGTAATCCAGGCTACCAAACGCAGCTACCCTTTTGCCATACTGCCCTGTGATCCAGTGGATAATATCCAGATCATGGGAACCTTTCTGCAAAAGTAGGGATGTACAATTTCCTTTTGTGGCATGCCAATCGTGAAAGTAAAATTCCCCACCATGGCCCACAAAATGGCGCACCCACACGGCTTTAATCTCACCGATAACGCCGCTATTCACTATTTCCTTCATAGTGCGGAACATGTTCATGTAACGCATATTGAAACCAACCATGAGCTTTTTGCCAGAGTTCTTCCAAGTAGAGAGAATCCGGTCGCAGCCCTCAACTGTGATGGCCAGGGGTTTTTCACAAAAAACATCTTTACCTGCCTCAAGTGCTGCCACAGCATGCTCCTCATGGAGGAAGTCCGGGGAGGCCACAGCGATGGCATCCAGATCATCTCGTTCAAGAAGCTCTCTGTAATCTATATATGCCTGAGCCTGGGGATGAGCCTCGAGGAAGGTAGCTCGACTTTTCTCGTTTGGATCCGCTCCGGCTACTAGTTCCACTCTAGGATCTTCTGCCCAATATTTAGCAATTGCGCCACGGCCGGCCACGCCGATGACTCCCAGCCTTACTTTCTCCATTTTCCATCGCTCCTTTTTAAAAAGCAGTACTTTCCTCCAAAGCTTTCGTCATCTGGAGGAAAAGTCCTGCTAAAAAAAGGAAAAATAGAGATTAAATCTGCACCCGGACTCCAGGCTGAAAGCGGGGGTCTAAAAAAGCGCGAGGGTCTGTGCTGATCACCCTTGCTATTGTCCCCCAGCCCGGAGAGGTCTCTTCAACCTGAAGCTGCACTCCCCCAAGCTCTAGCTCCCGATAGCCACCCTCCTCTTCCTCCTGAAAGATAACATCCAGGGGCATCACTGTGTATAACATCACTGAAGCACCTCGCTAGTTTCTGCTTCTTGCTGTTGGATCAGCTCTTGGAGTTTGTTTAGAGCCTGCCCCACTCCCCCCACCTGGTCGATGATCCCCTCTGCCACAGCCTCTTTGCCAATGAGGACCGTGCCCACATCCCGCACCAATTCACCGGTTCGAAACATTAACTCCCGGAAGCGTTCCTCTGCAATTCCTGAATTACCCACCACGAATTTAGTTACGCGTTCCTGCATCTTCTCTAGGTATTCGTAAGTCTGGGGTACGCTGATCACCATCCCGGTGAGACGGATGGGATGGATAGTCATGGTGGCGGTTTCAGCGATATAAGAATAGTTAGTGGAACAAGCTATGGGAACACCGATGGAATGCCCTCCACCCAAAACCAGAGAGACTGAAGGCTTAGGCAAACTTTTGATCATTTCAGCGATGGCAAGGCCAGCCTCAATGTCGCCACCTACAGTATTTAAAACCACAAGCAGGCCCTTGATGGTTTTGCTTTGGGCGATGGCCACAAGTTGCGGGATCAGATGTTCATATTTGGTGGTTTTGTTTTTAGGCGGGAGAATAATATGTCCTTCAATCTGACCGACTATGGTCATGCAGTGGAAGTTTAGATCGGGCTCCTGGGGGGGCATAGGCATTTGCCCTAGTTGTGTGATGGTATCAAGGGGCTTTTGCGATTCCTCAACTTGGGGTTGCTCTGCATGCAAAGGCTCCTTGAATAAAGGTGGGAAATCCCCCTTGTTTTGTGAAGACATTTAGTAACCTCCTATCTGGTGGTTACTCTTAGTCTCCCATAGGGGATAGCGGCTAATTCCGGTAGTTATTGGCAGTTTAATCTTGGGCGAGCAATCCCATCCTTTGGGCAAGTAAAGCTGCCTGGGTGCGATCGGGCACCTCTAACTTACGAAGAATATTGCTCACATGGTTCTTCACTGTCCGTGGGCTAATAAAGAGGGCCTCTGCGATCTCGGGGTTGGTTTGCCCCTGAGCAACCAAACCTAACACCTGCCGTTCCCTTTGGCTTAAGGAATCCCAGCCTCCCACATTTTCCACCACTCCCTTTTTATTCAGAAGCCCAGCCACCTCTGCCAATAGTTCATTTAAGAAGCGTGGCGGAAGATAGGCACCGCCTCCAGCTACGATGCGGATAGCACCAATAATTTGCTTAGGATTGACGTCCTTCAGGAGAAAGGCACGAGCGCCAACTCTGATGGCCTCCATTAGGTAGCCAAGATCATCATGCATAGTGAGAGCAATAACCTTTACTTCAGGATAGAGCTGAGTTATCTCTTCAGTAGCAGCGATTCCTCCTTTGCCAGGCATACTCAGGTCCATAATCACAACCTGGGGGGAGAGCTCTGCCACCAAAGTCATAGCTTCCTCGCCTGTGGCTGCCTCTCCTACTATTTTTAAATCTGGTTCCAGCTCAACAAACTTTCGAAGTCCTTCACGCACCAGTGCATGATCATCGGCAATCAAAAGTGAAATTGGCATCCTGCCATAGCCCCCTCTATTTCATTCCTTAAGGATTAGCTCAACTGTGGTTCCAGCCTGGCCCCGAGCATAAATCGACAGCGAGCCACCAATTAGCTCTGCCCGCTCTCGCATAGTGACTAGGCCGTGGCTATCCTCAGGAATATGTTCCGGAGTGAAACCGCAGCCCTGATCCGTAATTTGAATTCTGAGGCCCCCAGTTAAGAATTCCATTTTTACTGTTGCATTATTAACTTCGGCATGCTTGGACACATTGTTAAGTGCCTCCTGAATAATTCGGTAAACTGCAACCTCTTTCGTGCTACCAAGACGCCTTTCCTCCCCGTGCACTACAAACTCAACTTGAAAACCATCATCCTGCTGAAGCCGTTGGAACATCCTCTGCAAGGCAGGGACCATCCCCAAATCATCTAACGCAAAAGGCCTCAGATTGAAGATAATCTTCCTGAGATCACAAGTTGATTCTCTAACCATCCGCTCCAGGTGAACAAGTTCTTTGCCCAGCCGCTGAGGCTCCAGTTCCAACAGGCGTTGGCATAGCTCTGTGCGCAGAGAAATTCCTGCTAAGGTTTGCACTGGCCCATCGTGGAGATCCCGGGCAATTCTGCGCCGTTCATCCTCTTGAGCCACGATAATCTTAGCGCCTAGTTGTTGCCAGTTATCCAACTGCTGCAGTTTTTCATCAACCTGTGTCCAGCTGCCTGTGAGCATTGTTGCGGCCATTCCCATCTGGCTCATGATCACCTCGGCCCTCTCCACTAGCTCTTCCATATTTGCATTTGTCCGCTCAAGCTCATCACGTCTTCCCCTCAATTCTGCCTCTTTCTGCCTGAGGAGGAGCAGTTCTGTCTGACAAGCATTTGCCACCTCATAGGCGTGCCTGATCTGCTCTTCACTGTGATTTCTAAAATCCCGGCTCACCTGGGCTAGATGGGTGCGAGCATAGCGGGTACGCTTTTCAGTTCTATCCACTTCCATAGTGGTCTGGAGGGCTAACTCCTGCAACTCTTTTAATTGGCTCCGTAAACGTTCCATTTCCTGGCGCCCATCTTCAGCAATGAGAAAAACTTCCTCCTTGCTATTTACCACTGCTGCAATTGCGTGATCGAGCACCTGATTGAGAGAATCTAGATCTATACCTGCCAACTATTTGCGCCCCTTTCTAGGTGTGGTATAATAACAGCAAAAGCCAAAATGCAAGGAGGTAGTAACTTGCTCCCAGAGCTAACTGTTCTTATTCCAACATACAACAGGCGCGACATTGTAGCTCGCTGCCTGGCCTCACTGTCCAAACAAACCCTGGCCCCTGAGAAATACGAACTCGTTGTCATCGATGATGGCTCCACAGACGACACAGTAGAGATGCTAGAGGGCCTCGATCTCAAGCCTACACTGCGCTGGAAGCGCATCCCGCATGTGGGTCCCTCTGGCGCCCGCAACCGAGGTCTGGAAATGGCCCAAGGGGAAATTGTGGTCTTTGTGGATAGCGACCTGATTGTCGTGCCAGAGTTTCTCGCCTCGCACCTGGCAGCCCACAGAGCCACTCCAGAGCAAAAACTAGTTGTCCATGGTCCTGTGATCCACACTACAAATCTGGAAAATCCCCAGACCAAAAAAAATATAATGGATTTTTCCAGAGCCTTTTTCGCCACAGGCAATGCTTCAGTTTCCTTGGAGGAACTAGTTGCAGCTGGCCTTTTCGATGAGGATTTCAACGAATATGGTTGGGAAGATTTGGAGTTTGGCCTCAGGCTAAAGAAGCGCGGGCTTGTGGCAAAGAAAGAACCCAAGGCTGTGGGCTATCACTTTAAGCATGAAGTGGGAATGGTGCATTTTAAAGCTCTTTGGCAACGAGAGCGAGAACGGGGACATATGGCCCTGCTCTATTATCGCAAGCATCCTGTCTTTGGAGTAAAGCTCTCAACCATGCTTGCCTGGCCTTTTTTTCTGATCGATCGTCTCTTAAGCCTCGGTGGCTGGCCCCACTGGCCAGCTACCGAGCGCTTCTTGACTTTTCTGGAGCGAAAGAATTGGCAATGGTTCTTTAAGTTCTGCTTCTACCTTGCCCTAAACCATGCTTATTTCGATGGGATGCGTGAGGCCCTGCGTCTAGAACGCCGCTCGTAGGGTTTCAGCCCGATCTGTCCGCTCCCAGGGTAGATCTAGGTCCAACCGTCCAAAGTGCCCATAGGCTGCAACCTGTTTGTAAATGGGCCTTCTCAGATCTAGCTCCCGAATAATCACAGCTGGCCTCAGATCGAAGTGCTTGTCCACAAGTTTTTCAAGTTGTCTGTCATTAACCTTGCCTGTGCCGAAGGTGTCTATTCCAATCTGGACGGGTCTAGCAACTCCGATGGCATAGGCCAGCTGCACTTCGCAGCGATCTGCAAGGCCTGCAGCCACGATATTTTTGGCCACATAACGTGCTGCGTAGGAGGCGGAACGGTCCACCTTTGTGGGATCCTTACCTGAGAAAGCGCCTCCTCCGTGGCGGGCCATGCCACCATATGTGTCAACAATAATCTTGCGGCCAGTAAGGCCTGAGTCCCCTTGGGGTCCTCCCACCACAAACCTGCCTGTGGGGTTAACCAAAAATCTAGTCTCCTCATCCACAAGTTCCGCTGGGAGAATTGGCTTTGCTACATGTTCCTTAAAATCAGCAAAGATCTGCTCATGCTCAACTTCGGGGCCATGCTGGGAGGAGAGGATTACGGTATTAATCCTTACAGGCCTGTCCCCTTCATATTCCACAGTTACCTGGCTTTTGCCATCAGGCCTCAGATAGGGGAGGGTTCCCTCCTTCCGCACCTCAGACAAACGCTTGGCTAGCTTATGGGCTAAAGAGATAGGCAGCGGCATCAACTCTGGTGTCTCTACTGTTGCATAACCAAACATCAGCCCTTGGTCTCCTGCCCCCAGATCGGAATCTGTGCTCTCCCCTAGCCGGTCTTCTAAAGCATTGTTCACACCTAAAGCAATATCTGCTGATTGCTCATCGATGGCTGTAATAACACCGCATGTCTCGCCATCGAAGCCATATTTAGCTCTAGTATAGCCGATCTGGCAGATAGTGTCGCGAACCACTTTGGGAATATCAACATAAGTACCACAGGTGATCTCCCCCATCACCAGCACAAGCCCCGTGGTTACTGCCACCTCGCAGGCAACCCGAGCCTGGGGATCACCCTTTAACATTTCATCCAAAATTGCATCGGAAATCTGATCACAGATCTTATCTGGATGTCCCTCTGTTACAGATTCCGAGGTAAATAACTTTCGCTCACTCATTCTTGGTAGCTCCTTTCTTAAATAAAAAACCTCTTCCAGCTTCTGAAAGAGGTTCGCGCAAAAAAATGCGCTCTCATCTTCCACCTATCCTGCAGGAATTGGCACCTTGGCATTGCCAGGTTGCCGAGGTTTCACAGGGCCTGTCCCTCCACCTCTCTGGATAAGAGCAGTTAAATATTTTATTTTCCTTATAATAACACTTTCAATGTAGCAAGTCAAGAAAACAGTTTGCTACGCCTTTTCTCTGCTACGATTGATCTTTTTTATGCACCATGGTATCATAAATGTATATTTTGCAGATATTAACACAAAGATCATATGAAAAGAGGGGTGAGGTTGCACAATGAGGCGTCTATTATATGATGACTTATTAAAATGGAAAGACAGCGAGGACAGAAAACCTCTGATCCTCAAGGGCGTCCGCCAATGTGGAAAAACCTATCTCTTGCAGGAATTTGGAAAGCAAAATTATACCGATCTTGCTTACTTTAATTTTGAGGGTAATAAGCCCTTGCAGGAACGATTTGAAAATGACCTTGATGTAGAGCGGATCATCGCGGAACTTGGGATCCTTCGTCGCAAGGCAATCAAACCTGGAGAAACTCTAATCATCTTCGATGAAGTCCAGTTTTGCAATAATGCTCTAACTAGCCTTAAATACTTTTGCGAAAATCTACCGCAATACCATATCGCCTGTGCTGGGTCGCTACTTGGGCTTGCCTTATCGGGGCCTTTATCCTTTCCTGTAGGGAAAGTTAACTTGCTTACACTTCGCCCCATGAATTTCTATGAATTTTTGCTTGCTAATGGAGAAAAAATGCTATGTGACTATTTAACACAGCTCCCCCCCACGAAAAGGGTATCTGAGCTATTCGCTGATAAATTAGAAAACTACCTCCGTTGCTACTATATCACAGGTGGTATGCCAGAGGTGGTTGCTAAATGGATTAAAACCAAAGATATTGTCGCAGCTGAGGAAATACAGCAAAGAATCATTGATAGCTACGAACTGGATTTTGCAAAACATGCTCCAGCAAAGGACTTTCCAAAGCTTACTATGATCTGGCACTCCATCCCCGAGCAGCTTGCCCGGGAAAATAGTAAGTTTATCTTCAGCCATGTTAAAAAAGGCCTCCGCGCAAAGGACCTAGAAGACGCATTAGAATGGCTTCTGAATGCTGGTCTTGTGTATAAAGTCGCCAAGATCGAAAAACCAGCGATGCCACTTTCTGCTTACGCAGACAGAACATTTTTCAAACTTTACCTGGCAGATATAGGGCTATTGCGAAAAATGTCAAAGCTACCAGCCAAAGCCTTATTCGAAGAAACCCCTGCCTACAGGGAATTCAAAGGTGCACTTGTGGAGAACTATGTTCTCTGCGAACTAGTGAAAATTCATGGGGATCCGCCTTTTTATTGGAAATCTGCCAATAGAGCAGAAGTTGATTTTGTCTCTCAATTTGAGATGGATATTGTACCAATAGAGGTTAAATCTGAACGCAATAAAAGAGCTAAAAGCCTAGCTTTTTACCGCAAGGCCTATAACCCTCGCATAGCTATTAAAGCAACAATGGACAACGTTAGCGGTACTGATGTAAAAAATGTTCCCCTATATTTATTTTGGAAGCTACATGAATATCTAACATAAATATTGTCATAACCCAGCCACTCACTTCTCTCGAAAATAAAAGCACTCCCCTCTTTTCGCACCTGCAAAGGGGGGAGTGCTTTTATAATTGGCTAGCTGGCTTTTCCCAACTCTCTGTCGAGTCTGCGCCTTAACAATTCAATCTCTACCGTATGTTCACCTAAAACTTCTAAAACAGCACTCTGATACGAGTTCAGCCTGCTTATTTCCTGATTTTGATCAGATTTTGCTTCCAGTTGTAACAACTCTACTCTGGCTTGCAAATTGCAAATCTGTCCCTCTATTTTCTCAACTTTTGCCTCTATCAGGGACAATCTAGTTTCAACATCAAAGGAACGTTCCTCAATATCTACAGCATCCGCAAGTCGAACATCAATGCCTTTGAGTCTAATTCCCAAGTTCACAAGCCTAGCTACAACTTCCGCAAACTTGGCATCAACTTTTGGTCGAAAGCTTTTCAGCTCTTCTTCTAGCCTATCAAACCTTTTTCCTGTCTGTTCACGAAATGACGAAAATTCATCGGCCAACGTTCCTAGCCGGGAGGCAATAGATTCCAGTAGCTCTCTGTCTGTCAATACCCATCAACTCCCTCTTTTTTATGGGCCTATCTCCGCTATGAAATTCGCACCGCTATGTTGCCCATATTCAAAATTCGAGAGGGCTTGTGGGATCTCCTGCCAAGTTGCAGAGATTTTCATGCTAATGCTTGATTGGTTGTTGCCAGATTATGGTAAAAACCACGAGCCTCGAGGAGCTCATCGTGGGTTCCCCGCTCAATAATTTCCCCATGATTAATTACCAAAATCTCATCAGCATCCCGGATCGTGCTGAGCCTATGAGCAATGATAAAGCTTGTGCGACCCTGCATCAGCTTTTCCATGGCCTCTTGCAGATGCATCTCTGTACGGGTATCAACACTGCTGGTGGCCTCATCTAAAATCAGAATTGCAGGATCTGCTAAAATTGCTCGAGCAATAGTGAGAAGCTGACGTTGTCCCTGGCTCAGATTCCCACCCTCCTCAGATAAGATCGTATCGTAGCCTTGAGGAAGCCTCTGAATAAAACCATGGGCGTTTGCCATTTTCGCTGCCTCCTCCACCTGTTCGTCTGAGGCAGCGAGCCTACCGTAGCGAATGTTCTCCCTCACTGTATCAGAAAAAAGATAAGCATCCTGCAGCACAACCCCCAAAGATTCCCGGAGGCGATCTTTGCTCATGGTTTTAATCTCCTGGCCATCTAAAAGAATGCTCCCTGTATCCACCTCATAGAAGCGAGTGAGGAGGTTAATAATTGTGGTCTTCCCGGCACCTGTTGGCCCCACAAGGGCAATTCTCTGCCCTGGGCGCGCCTGCAAATTAATCTTCTTAAGCACGGGCTCTCCTGCCCGATAGCCAAAAGATACATCCCGAAACTCCACTTCCCCCAAAATTGTGTCGGGCCGATGTGCACCGTCTTTGGCTTCTGCCTCCTCATCCATAATTTCAAACACCCGCTCAGCCCCAGCGAGGCCAGACTGAATCAGGTTAAACTGATTTGCCAGCTCATTTATGGGACGGGCAAACTGGCGGGAATAGTTCAAGAAGCTCGCGATCACACCTACGGAGAGGGAACCTTTGATGGCCAGCCAGCCGCCAGAGCCTGCAACCAAGGCAAAACTCAGGTTATTGACAACCAGCATCAAAGGTGGAATTAGCCCTGAAAAAATCTGGGCCCGAATCCCCACATCACGCAAATTATTATTCAGCTGGTCAAACTCCTCTTGGGCCCTTCTTTCGCGACTGAAAGCCTTCACAATTCGCTGCCCTGTTATTGTCTCCTCAATGTACCCATTGAGCTGGCCTAGCTGCGTTTGCTGGGCCCCGAAGTACTTGCGGGTGTGGGCTGCAATCTTGGCTGTGAGAAAAATACCAAGGGGAATTGACACTAGACTCAGACCTGTGAGCAAGGGACTGAGCCAGATCATCATCCCCAAAGAGCCCAAAACTGTAATCGTACTTGAAAAAAATTGCGTAATGCTTTGGTTCAGCGTGTTATTAATAACCTCCACATCATTTGTCAGCCTGCTCATCAACTCCCCATGGGGCCTGGCATCGAAATAAACCAAAGGTAGGGTCTGGAGCTTAGCAAAGAGCTCTTCCCGTAGCTGCCGCACAGTATTTTGGGAAACCGCTGCCATCAGATAGGTCTGCAGCCAGGTAAAAAGTGCACTGATGCTGTAGATTAAAAGGAGCGAGAGCGCGATCTGCCACAAACGCTGAAAATCAACTGCACCCCTGCCCCCTGCCATGGCATCAATCCCCCGACCAATAAAATAGGGTCCCATCAATGACAGGGCTGAACTTGTCAATACCAACAGAAAAACAACTATCAGTTCTCTTTTTTGTTTGCCTAAAAAAAACCACAGTCTCCTGAATGTGCCCTTAAAATCCCGTGCCTTACCCCCAGGGCCCAAGAGCCCTCTGTGCCGTCCACCGCGAAAGCCCAAAGGAGGCCTTTGCCTTGACATTAAACCGCCTCCTCTCCCAGCTGTGATCTGCAAATCTCCCTGTAGGCGGGGCTTTCCTCCAGAAGCTCTGGGTGGCTTCCCATAGCTGAAATCCGCCCCTCTTCCAAAACAATAATTTTATCCGCCTCCAGGACGCTGCTGATCCGCTGCGCGATGATAAACGTAGTCTGCTTCTGTGGTCTTCCTCGCAACGCCTCCTGGATTCGAGCCTCAGTGCCAAGATCAACTGCACTGGTACTGTCGTCGAGGATTAAAATTTGCGGCTTTTTCAAAAGAGCCCTGGCAATAGCCAGCCGCTGCTTCTGCCCGCCTGAAAGATTTACTCCCCTCTGGCCCAAGATGGTATCGTAGCCTAGGGGAAAACTCATGATAAAATCATGTGCCTGCGCCGCTTTCGCCGCAGCTATAACCTCATCGGCTGTGGCCTCCTCCCTGCCCCAACGGATGTTTTCGGCGATGGTGCCTGAAAAGAGAATAGACTCTTGAGACACAAGACCAATCTTTTGCCGTAGTGTCATTAGCTCTAGATCCCGCACATCCACCCCATCCACCAGCAGGCTGCCCTCTGAAACATCATAAAATCTCGAGATAAGATTGACCAGTGTAGTTTTGCCAGCACCTGTGGTGCCCAAGATAGCAACCCTCTCACCTGGCTTGGCAATAAATGAGACCTCCTCCAGCACAGGCTTGCTCCCGGGCCTGTATTGAAAAGAGACATTCCGAAACTCCACCTGTCCCCCAGGACCCGCTGGGTCCTGGGGGAAGGCTGGATCTACAATCTGGGGCTTGGTCTCTAAGACCTCTGCCACCCTTAGGGCTGATGCTTTAGCCCTGGAGACCATCATCAGCATAAACGCCACCATCATCAGGGAAAAAAGGATTTGCGTCAGGTAGTTGATGAAAGCCATTACCTGCCCTACCTGCATCTGCCCCTGATCCACTTTCAGGCCCCCAAACCAAATAACAGCCACAATACTCAGGTTCATGATCAAGAAAATAGCAGGCATCATCAGGCCCACCACCCTTTGCGCCTGGATCCCAGTGGCTGCTAGCTCACCGTTTGCTTGCCGAAACCTTTCATTTTCGTAATCTGCCCGTACAAAGGCCTTCACTACCCTAACTCCTGAGAGATTCTCCCCGATTACGCTATTTACCCCATCAAGCTTCCTCTGTACAGTAGCAAATAGGGGAAATCCCTTTTTCAGTACCACAGCGAGAATCACAACCATCAACGGCACTGCGATCAAGAGCACCGATGCCAAGCTGGGATTAATATAGAGAGCCATGATGATCCCGCCTATAGAGAGCAGTGGCGCCCGGACCATGATCCTCTGCATGGCCAAAACCACGCCTTGCAACTGGGTAACGTCGTTTGTAAGGCGAGTGATCAAAGATGCTGTCTTAAACTGATCTAAGTTAGCAAAGGACAAAGACTGCACCTTGGCAAACAAACCCGAGCGTAGATCTGTGCCGAAATTCTGGGAAACAATGCTGGCAAAATAGGTGCAGCCCATCCCCCCTAGCACACCCACCAAAGCCGCACCAATCATCAGGGCCCCAGTGCGGAGGATCAAAGATAGATCTCCCCCTTGAATTCCCAGATCCACGATCCTTGCCATGAGGATGGGTTGGGCTAGGTCTGCTGCCACCTCCAGAAGCAACAGGGAAGGTGCCAGTAGGGCTGCACGCCAGTAAGGTTTGAGGTAGGCAAAAAGTTTTCTCAAGCAAAATACCCTCCATCTAATAATCTCAACAGGCAGAAGTTATTCTTTTTTTAAGTTGTCCCGCAGCCGCTGTAGGTAGCCCCTGAGCTGTTCCCGCTCCCTGGAGCTGAAGCCATGGAGGCTCTCTTGATCTAAAGTTTTGAGAACAGCTTCAACCTGCGGCTGAAGCTGTCTCCCCTTCTCTGTAAGGTAGACCCGGGAGACCCTCAGATCTTCGGTGTCCACTTTGCGCTGAATAAATCCAGCTCGCTCCATCCGCTGGAGCATCACCGTGATTGTTGCGGGCCGCAGCTGAGTTTTTTCAGCTAACTCCTTTTGTGTCCTCCCATCCTGCCTCCAGAGGAGATACAAAATCCAAGGCTGGCCTGGATAGAGACCTAGCTGCCCCAAAAGGAAATGTAGCCTTTGGTAATGAAACCTAACAACCTCGGCAAATAAAAAACCCATTGAAGCTTGTTCATTAAAACCCATTCTACACCTCGTTTAGTTAGTCGTCTAAGTTTGATCATAGCATCGCAATAGCTTGTAGTCAACGGAATAGACAAAAAAGGCTGCGAGTCACCACCCGCAGCCCCGGTTACCTCAATTACCGCCCAGCTAAAATACTACTATACAACCCTTCAGTTTGCTGGGCCATGCTTTGAGCTGAAAACAGCTCCTGCCAGCGCTTTTGTCCACAAACACCAAGTCTTTGGCGCAAAGAGCCATCTGCCAAAAGAGTCTGGAGGGCACCAGCTAGACGCTGAGGGTCTCGGGCTGGCACCATAAGACCCGCTTCCCCTAAAGCCTCTGGAATCCCACCCACATCTGTCGCAACAATAGCCTTACCCTGAGCCATAGCCTCTAGCAAAAATAAGGGCATTCCCTCCCTATAGGATGGCAGGACCGCAATGTGGGCAAAGGAGAGCAAATCCTCCGGGTGCTCCATATATCCAGGCAAAACCAAATCTGCTTCCAATCCCAGCTGGAGGCGAAGCTGGTGCAGCTCCTCTAGCATGGGGCCTGTGCCTGCCAAAACCAACTGCGGTTTTTGAGGAAGGATGGCTAAGGCTTCTAGAAGATCTGCACAGCCCTTATCTGGCACTAACCTCCCTGCCATCACAATTGTGGGCCTGTCTTTGGCAAGACAAAGCTGCTCCTGTAGCTTCGCAGCGCGATGAGAGTCTGGTTGCGGCTGGAAAACCCCATTGTAGATGACGCAAGCCTTCTCTTCTCTGAGGCCACAGGAGCGCATCCGGATTTTATCTGCATGGCTGACGCAGATCACGCGCTGAGCCCAAAAGTTTGAGAGGATGCTGGAGAGCCAATAATCAAAGTTTGTGGGATAACCATGTCCAGTAAAAACCAAGGGCAGGCCTGTTTTTCTAGCTGTAAAAAAATAGTGGCTCGCAGCATGCAGGTGCAATAGATTTGGCTGCCAGCTTGCTATTGCACCCTTGAGGCTCTTGCTAAAAGAGCCCTCCCAAGGCAAAAGAAGACCTGCCCTCCGGAAGGGTGCCTCACCAGAGCCGTGAGGTGCCAAAACTTTGGATTCCCAAGAAGGAAGGGCTTTGCTTAACGTAAATACTGCTCGCTCCGTACCACCTAACTCAAGGTAGGGGAGCAGGTGGAGGACTCTCATGTTCCTAGCTGCCAGGAGGAGAGATATCTTTTCTGCTCTGCAGTTAAGGTATCAATGGTAAGACCCATGCTCTCTAGTTTCAGCCTGGCGATGCGGCTGTCCAGCTCCTCAGGCACAGCTAGCACCCCAGGTGCAATTTTTTCAGGATTAGTGTAGAGCCAGTGGGCAGAGAGTGCTTGATTGGCAAAGCTCATATCCATCACAACTGCAGGGTGCCCCTCGGCACCGGAAAGATTCACCAGCCTCCCCTGAGAGAGGAGATAAATTCTGCGATCTCCTAGGGTATACTCATCAACGCCCCCCCGCACCTCCCGGACAGCAGAGGCTAGCTCACTGAGGGCTTTAGTATTGATCTCCACATCAAAGTGGCCACTGTTTGCTAAAATCGCGCCATCTCGCATCTTTGGAAAGTGATGAGCGTCAATTACATTGATATCTCCGGTGACAGTCACAAAAACCTCGCCTATTGGGGCAGCTTCACTCATCGGCATTACCCTGTAGCCATCCATCACAGCCTCCAGAGCCTTTAGAGGATCCACCTCAGTGACGATCACATTCGCTCCCATGCCGCGGGCTCTTAGAGCCAGGCCCTTGCCACAATAGCCATAACCTGCCACCACAAAGATCTTCCCTGCTAGAAGATGATTTGTCAGGCGCAAGATGCCGTCAATTGTGGACTGGCCTGTGCCATAGCGGTTATCGAAAAGATGCTTGGTGTAGGCATCGTTCACTGCCACAATTGGATATTTAAGCTCGCCATCCTGGGCCATGGCCCGCAGACGAATGACGCCTGTGGTTGTCTCCTCGGTACCGCCTAGCATGGCCGCTGCTTGCTTGGGAAAGCGACTGTGGAGAGTCGAGACCAGATCCGCACCATCATCCATGGTAAGTTGAGGCTCTATAGCCAGCACCTGCTCGAGGTGCTGGTAGTATGTATCCCGATCCTCACCGCGGATGGCATAGGTAGCGATCCCATATACCTCGCCTAGAGCCGCTGCCACATCATCCTGGGTGCTGAGTGGATTGGAAGCGCAGAGGGCAACCTGGGCCCCAGCATTTGTCAGCACACGCATTAGGTTCGCAGTCTCTGTGGTCACGTGGAGGCAGGCGGCAATTTTAAGGCCCTCAAGGGGCTTTGTTTGCTCCCACTGCCGATTGATCTCCTCGAGAACACGCATCTGCTGCTGAGCCCATTCAATCCGCCTTACCCCCTCTGGGGCCAAGGCGGGATCTAGGTAATGTCCGTGCATTAGCTCTCCCCCCTGGCTGTTTTTAGGGCAGAGGCACAGCTGCAATCCTGCTTTTGTGGCAATTTGGCAATTGCCCGAAAGAGCAAAGCCCGGAGCTTTTCAATATTTTGCTGGAAAACCTCCATCACAGCCTCGTGGCTTACAGGTTCTAAATTAGGCTCCCCCTCTAGACCCACATCATAATCTGTGATCAGGGAAATATTGGCATAGCACATTTCCAGTTCCCGGGCCAAAATAGCCTCTGGATACTGGGTCATGTTAATTACCTGCCAGCCGTGGCTCCGGAACTCTGCGCTTTCAGCCCTAGTTGAAAAGCGCGGCCCATTGACCACCACCACTGTGCCCTGGCTATGGCAGGGGATCTCCAGCTCCTTGGCGCTTGCGATAGCCAGCTGCCGCAACTGAGGACAATATGGATCCGAAGCCCCAATATGGGTGGTGATGGGGCCGTCGAAAAAAGTATCACGTCTACCCCAGGTACGATTGGCAAACTGATCGCAAATCACAAAATCACCGGGCTTCATTTTGGGCTCAAGGCTGCCTGCAGCGCAGGGGCCAAACACCCACTTCACACCCAATTGCTTCATGGCAGCGAGATTAGCCCTGTAATTAATCATATGAGGCGGCAGCTGATGATCCTTGCCATGGCGGGGCAAGAACGCCACCTTGCGGCCTGCAATTGTGGTGAGGATCAACTTATCGCTAGGAGCGCCATAGGGTGTTTCGATGGCAACTTCCTTGCATTCCCCTTCAGCGAAAGTATAAAAACCTGAACCGCCAAAAATTCCAACTTCTGCTTGCATCTGTCTTCCTCCTCGCAAATAGTGTACCCCTTTTTAGATTCGCCCCCTGCCAGTTCTTTCCTGCTTTTAAGCAATTAGCGCGATGATCAAAGGTAGAGTAATAGCAGATAGCATCGTGGTCAGGAGAGTGCTAGCCGAGGCCAATTCCACATCCCCATCCACTTGCGCAGCGATTACTGTAATCATAGACGAGCCGGGCATGGCAGTGATCACCGTTGCCACCTGAACTAAGAGCTGTGGCAGTGCAAACTGGCTCAAGAGGTAAAAAACACCTACTGGCACCGCGATCAGCCGCAAAAAAGAGAGGGTTAAAAGCAAGACCCATTGGCGTTTATTTGCCCCTGTAAAACGCAGCTGCGATCCCACCACCAGCATGGCCAAGGGGATAGTGGCAGCTCCCAGCTGCCCTAAAATCGTAGACAAAAAGCTTGGCAGTTGCCAATGAAATCCAAAGAAAAATAGACCCACAATAGCAGCAAGGCCAGGTGGGCTCAGTAGCTTTCGCCAGTCGCCGAGGCCATCTCGGGAAAGGAGCCAAAGGCCTACTGTCCAAAGTAAAAATTCATGGGAGAGATTAAAAAGGGCCCCTAAAAACGCGCCGTGCTCTCCCCAGAGGGCGAAACAAACTGGCAGGCCCATAAAGCCAGCATTGCCAAAGGTCATTTGAAAGGTAAATACAGCCCGCTCACCATGGCTCCAGTGGATGAGCTTGCCAAGGGCTTGTCCAAGAAAAAAGCTCCCCAAACGCAGAAAAAGCCCTAGGAAAACAGCGATAATCCCTGTTCTGAGGGCACCTGTGCTGGGGGGCATATTTGTTGATGTCAGCACCAGAGCAGGAAGGGTGAAATAGATCAGGATATTGACTAGGGTTTTCTGCCCTCCCTCTGTGATGAGTCCTTTCTTTTTGCCTAGGACTCCGAGAAAAATTAAGATTAACAATGATGCGATTTGCTGAAAAGAGACAAGATAACTTGTCATAGCTTCACTCCCCAAAAAAAATAGGAGCAAATGCTCCAAAGTCAAAATTGTGTTTAGCTGCGCTCTTGTTGAGACGACTTAGGAAAAACTGCGGCCAGAAGCTCGTCCATTTTACCGTCTATACTGCCGAGCTGCTCCGTGTGAAGGCAGTTTGGCGCCTTAATGTTCAGGTCACAAATCCGTTGACGGAGCTTGTCAAGCTCTTTTTCTGCCTCCGCCAAATCTAATTTTTTCATAATCCAGTTACTCTCGCTCCTCTCTACCCTTCCTTAAAAGAACTTCTTATAGTTTCGCCATCATTCCTGTAAATCCTTCCCAAATAAATACAATTTACAATACCGTAACAAAACGCCACCAAGCTGCCAGTTTACAGGGCGCTGCATTTCAAAGGCAGGTAAAGATCCTTGCGTTTGCGAACCTTTTGCGGAACCTGAGGGCTCAAAAGAGAACCATACTCATCGATGATCCGCTTCACCTTCACCTTCACCCGGGTCCGGGCGTTATCCACAACTTTAGCCTCTACACCTAAAGTGAATTCGATCTCACTTGAAGAGTAACCTGCCATGATTAAATTCACCACTGCATATTCTAACAAAGACAGATGGTTATGCAGTACCTGATTGATCTTTTCCTGAGCAAAGCGATCCTCGGCAATCCACTGGGGATCAACCTCCTCACCCTCCACCAGATCCATCACCGTCCTGGTCTCTTCTTGATTCACAAAGCTATAGAGGGAAATAGCATCGTTGAGTAGCTTGTGCTTGTTGCCAGTGGTGAGCTTAATTATGTTATAGATCTTCCGCAAAATGCACAGATAGGCAAAGGAACTAAATTTCACCTGATATTTTTGGGGATTGTATTCTTGAATTGCTGCCAAAAAGCCAATGATCCCCTCCTGAATTAAATCGTCGTGATCCATAAAGCTGGCATAGTGCTTGCGCACAATGTATTTAATCAGTGGCAAATACCTCTGAATCAGCTCCTCCTTTGCAGCTGGATCCTGTTGTTTTCCCCTATTTATCAATTCCAACTCGCTGGGATCATGCATGCTAGCTACCCCCCCAGGCTTGTTCTTATTTAATATATATGGGAGGGGAAGGGAAAATATTACCTTTTTGGCCTATTTACAGGTTTCAGGTAGATAAAACCTTGATTTATCAAGCAAATTGACAGGTTTCGGGTAAAGGTATTTGAAAAACAGTCCCTAAAATTAATAGTAGATTAATCTTCTTGAGGAGGGCGAAACTTTGAGCCCATACAAACGCGTTGATACCACAGAACAGCTAGAGCGCATTGCCCAGGCAATTCGCATTAACCCCGAGATTACCGTGGGGGAGCTGAAGGATCTTCTGGGCTATGCCCAAGAAAAATCCATTTACTATTGGCTCAAAAAAAGCCCCTACAAAGGCATTCGCAAATTTAGACAGGCAGTGCTAACAGGTCAATACAACCCCGGCTACCCTTTCCCAGCAGAACACTTAAGCCAAAGTGCAGAGACACCGCCCCGTGGCGTGCCTCTGGCCACAGGTTTCTCACCCCAAGGCCAGGTGGAGACAGAAGGACAGCTGGTGCCAGTTTTTGCGGATTATTCAGCTAAATCTTTTGCTTATCGGTTAAAAAGCAACGATTACTTCCCCACTTTTTCCCGAGGTGACCTACTGATTGTCGACCCTCAAGCAAAACCCAGCCAAGGCAGCTTTGTTTTTGTCCTAACTGAGGAAGAGCCCCAGATCCATCGCTTCTACCCCGGCACACCCACGCTCCTGGTGCATCCTGTTATTCCTAACTGCGTGAAGACCATCTCAACCCCAGATGAGGAGCTCTCTTTGCTAGGACCGGTAGTGCAGCTCGTGAGGACTTTTATTTAATCCAAACCCAACTCTTGGGCCATGGCCAGAAGCTTGCGCAAGCGATGGTTAACGCCACTTTTGCCCAGGGGAGGATTCATCCTCTGTCCAAGCTCCCGGAAACTTGCCTCAGGCATGGCGATCCTAAGCTTGGCCACAGCCAACAGGTGTGGCGGCAGCTTCACCCCATGTGCCAAGAGCCTAGAGCATGCTACCGCTTGCCTGAGGCCCGCCTCCACTGTTTTGGAAAGATTGGCTGTCTCGCAATTCACAAGCCTGTTGGCCTGGTTCCGTACCCCCCGCACCAGCCTTGTGTTTTCCATAGCTAAAGCTCCACCATGGGCCCCTGTCAAGATTAAGAATTTGCTAATCTCAGCTGCATCCTTCAGATAAACTAGGTAAGTATCCTTCCGCTGTCCCACCTTGCTCCTAATTCCCAATCCTCTCAAAAGCTTGCATAGATCTTCGGCAAAGGTAATCTCCTGACAGATAAATTCCAGGTGATAACTGCGATCTGGATCCGAAAAAGAACCCCTGCCTAAAAACACGCCCCGAAGATAGGCGATAGCACAAGGGCGGCTCTCAACCAGCTGCTTGGGAATGCCAAAGGTCAATTTCTCCTCCCAAAAACCCAGATCCTGTAGTAGTGCCATCCCTTTGGGGGTGGCAAAACGAATCAGGTATTCATGACCACGCCGCAGCCCTGTCTGGGGTGAAGCCAAAATCGTGGGCCGCACCTGATACAACTCCCGAAAAAGGCTCACGGCCTTGCGGGCCACAGCTGCCCAGTAGGTCACCAGGACCACGCTCATCCCCCCTGCCCCCTGAAGCTCCACCATGCCTGCAGCCTTGAGCAGGCCAGCTAGCTCTGCCCTTTGGCAAGCCTGACCCTGGGGAAAAACCCGGGCCAGTTCAGAGCGAACATCTAGCATCTCCCACGCCTCCCCTCTAGCCTGCACAGCTGATAGGCCAAATACGCCACAACCATCCCTGTGGGGATGGCAGCACCTGCCAGCAGGACTAAGTAATAACTAAACCCAGAAAAACTTGCCAGCAAACTATATGTTAACAGTTGAGCCCAGTTATGGCTCATAGCTCCAGCTATGCTGAGGCCTAAAAAACCAAACTTTGGTTTTTGCACTCTGGCCAAAAGACCCATCACCATAAGGCTAGCCATAGCTCCAGCCAGACTCAGCCAAAAGGCGGTTGTGCCAAAGGTGGCAGTGAGAAAAGAGCCCAAAAGCACCCGCAATATGGAGATTGCCAAAGACGAGCTGACCCCATATAGCTCCAATGCAGCCAATGTCACCACATTGGCTAGGCCCAAACGCACTCCCACAAGGGGCAGGGGCGGAATAAGGATAGCTTCTATTAAATGGAAAACAAGAGCCAGAGCTAGAAAAAAAGCCATCTTCGTTAGTTTCTCAGTGGGTGAGGGCATGGTATTTCCCCTTCCCTAAAATGCGAACTACCACGTGGTTGGGAGCACAAATCAAGGCCTGTCCCCCAGATCTGATCTTCCCCCAGTTCACGCAAGTATGATCTGGGCAAGGCGAGGAGAGAATCTGTGCCCTGCCGCCACCAACTACAACTTTGGTTTTACCCAAAGGCCCCTCCACCTCCACGAGCTCCTCGGGCCCGAACAGAGGCAGCTGCCAGCTTGCCCCGGGCCCTTCGATAACCACCAGCTCCCCCCTTTGCCGGCCCCCAGCCAATCCCAGGAGCATAAGACAGAGAAGAACCACAAGCCATAGGTCCTCTTTAGTATAAAAATCCCGCAGTGGGGCACAATTTTTCTGAGTCTTAAACAAAGGATGTGATCCTCCTGCCTGTAAAATTGCTTCCCATTCTCATCGCTGCCATCGCTGGTATCACCATGGCGGTGCAGGGTACTTTAAACTCCCTTTTAAGCAAAGCCGTGGGGCTGTTGGAAACCACTTTCTGGGTGCAACTGATTGGGGCTATTGCATCAGCTATTTTATTGTTTGTGCTGCGGCTGGGCAACGGCAACCTCCTAGAACTGGGAAAAGCTCCCTGGTACTCCCTGGTGGGGGGACTTTTGGGTGTGGTGATCACCTTCTTTGTGGCAAGCAGCATTTCCCGCGTTGGCGCCACAGCTGCCACCACAGCCATTATTGTAGGACAGGTTACAACTGCAGGCCTTTTGGATCACTTTGGCCTCTTTGGCCTCAAAAGTTGCGCTTTCACCATTACCGATGGGGTGGGAATCGTCTTACTTGCCATCGGTGCCCGACTACTCCTCCGCTAGTATACCACAGCTCAGAGGGCAAATAAAGGAGTTGCCACCTGTTTGTCGAACAGTTCTCATGAGGTGGCAAAAGATGTTAAATAATTTCTATCTTGACTCCCACAAACTTCAGGAGGCACTCCTGGAGGCAAAGCAATGTCCCATCTGCCAGATTATTGAGGATGCCCTCAGCTGGCACATGGAAAGTTTTTTAAGCGAGCACGTAAATGATGTAAAAATCCGCGCCCTCTGGCGTGAGGCAGAGGGACTTTGTCCTGGGCACACGCGCCTACTAGAGGGCAATGGGCCTCCCCTGCCCAGGGCAATCCTCTACCATGATCTAATCTCAAGCCTCATCCCCACTCCCCCCAAGGGAAGGTGGCAGAAAAAAAAGCGCAGTCAAAACAACTGTCCCATCTGCGCTCAGGTGGTCCAGATTGAAGACGGCTACCTAGGGCTCCTAGCCGAGGGCCTAGGCAAAGGCAGTTTTCTGGAGCTCCTGGAAAATAGCCACGCGTTTTGTCTGCACCATTGGCGAGCCTTTCTCGCCTTGAGCAAACCCGGAACTGCCCAGGATTTTTTTCAGGAAAAGCAACTTGCGAAAACAGAAAAAACATTGGGGGATCTCTCGGAATTTATTCGCAAACATGATTGGCGCTATCAGGATGAAACCCTCACCCCTTCCGAGGCGGAAAGTCCAAAGAGCGGAGCCTCCTACTTGGCAGGCTCCATTTGGCTAGGAAGACAGGGATAAGATTATGTTCGATGTAATTGTTATAGGTGGAGGACCTGCCGGTTCCCAGGCAGCACGTATTTTAGCTGAATCTGGCCACAAAGTTTTGCTCCTAGAGAGAGAAGCGCGGGGCAGAACCAAATGCTGCGCCGGCGCTCTCAGCGGCAGGGCGCTGGGGTATCTAGACGGGATCGAACTCCCGCCCCATGTGGAGCTAGAGACAGTTGAGATCCACAGCCGGGGCAGGAAGGTAAGCTATCGGTCCCCGCGGCCCATTGCAAAATTCGTAGTCCGAAGCGAACTGGACCAGATCCTTCTTGAGGCAGCCCAAAAGGCTGGTGCCCAAATCCACTACAACACCCCAGCCTTGAATCTGAAGCTTTCAGAGGATAGTGTCGAGGTGGAAACTCCCCTGGGAAAAATTCAGGGGCAGTATTTGCTAGGGGCAGATGGCGCCACTGGAATCACCCGGCGCCTAGGCGTGGACAAGCCTCGGCGGATGGCAATTGGTCTTGAGGGAGAGCTCTTTCTGCCTCCTGACAGGTTGCATCACTATGAGAGAAAAGCCATTGTGGACTACGGCTGCATCAAAACTGGCTATGGCTGGATCTTTCCTAAAGTTGATCGCTTGTCTGTGGGTATTTATACCTCAAATAGCGAGCCCCTCCCCTTAAAAAAATACCTACAGCGCTTTTTGGCAAGCCAAGAGCTTCCCCAGCCCCGAAGCCTGATCGCCCATCCCATACCTGGTCCCTCTAACCAAAGGCTAAGGGTGGGACGGGCTCTGTTGGCTGGAGACGCAGCCTCTCTTGCAGATCCCCTCTCAGGAGAAGGCATCGCCTATGCCCTGGCAAGCGGCCAGCTGGCAGCACAAACAATAGGCTCTGCCCTAAAAGGACAGAGCCTAGATAGCTATGAGGATCTTGTAGAGCAACAGATTCGCTCCCAGCTTGCAATCCCAAACAAGCTGAAAAAGCTGATTTATGTCTCCCCGCGCCTAACCCAAGCTGCTCTCCGGCGCCAGGAGGCACTTATAGCGCAATACTTTGCCACAATTGCAGGCCAACAGTCCTATAGCGAGCTTGAAGAAAAACTCAAGCGGGGATTTCGCCAATTTCGTTGGCTCGGACGTGGATAGCGATGGCGCATTCCAGTCGCTGCCTTTGAATCTCACAGCCCAATTCATCTGGAAGAAATAGATCACCATTTTTCGCCAAAGCATTGGCATGACAGCCGCCGCTGCAGTAGAGCTTTGCCCAGCAGTTCTGGCATTTTTCTTTACTCACAATATGGGCAGAGCGAAAGCTCTCTCCCACCTGTGGCCTTTGGACTCCGGTGAAAACTGTACCTACCTTATACTCTCCCTGGCCTACGAACTGATGGCAAGGGTAGAGATCGCCTCTAGGGCTCACAGCGAGATAAGTATGGCCTGCGCCGCAGCCTGAAAGCCTTTTGGCAAGACAGGGACCTTTGGCAAGGTCGAAGTTAAAATGGAAGAAAGAAAATGGTCTGCCCTCCCTTTGGCAGGCAAGATAATAAGAGGCAAGACGCTTATATTCCTCCCCGATTTTGGGCAAGTCCGCTTTTTTAAGCTGATAATCCTGATCTGTTACCACCGGCTCCAGGGAGATATTGCGAAAACCCGCCTCAACCAGATACTTCACATCCTCTGTGAAATCTAGGTTATAGCTTGTATAGGTACCACGGACCCACCAATTGTCATCAGCCTTCAGGGCCACAGCCTCCTGGAGCTTGGCCAATACTCGGCTATGGCTACCAGCTCCCCCCACCCCTGGCCGCATTCTGTCGTGGACCGAAGGCCTGCCGTCAATGCTAAGGATGAGACCGATTTTCTCTTGGTTGATAAAATCCATTTTTTTCGAATCTAGCAGGAGCCCGTTGGTAGTGAGGGTAAACTGGATCTGTTTGCCGCGCTTTGTAGCTTCCTCTTTGCCATAGGCTGTAAGTTCCCGGACTAGATCCCAACTGAGGAGGGGCTCGCCTCCGAAAAAGTCCACTTCGCAATGTTTCCGCGGTCCGCTTTCGGCCATCAAGAGATCGATGGCAGCGCGTCCAACCTGGCTCGTCATCAATCCCCGCTCGCCACCGAAGGCACCCTTGCCTGCAAAACAGTAGCGGCAACGAAGGTTACAGTCATGGGCCACATTTAAGCATAAGGATTTAATCTGGCTCGCTTCCTCCTCCAGCCTCTGGGCATAGAATGCCCCCTGCTTTGCAAAGGCCTCCTCCCCTCGTTGTGCCTCCCCGGCTAAAGCCTCAAGCTCCCCGAGGGCTTCTGCCTCAATGTCGGGGGCCAGGTCCTGTCCCTCCAAAAGAGCCCAACTTGCATCATCTAACTGCCAGATGGCACCAGTGTTGCCATGAATGAGAATATTTGCACCCAACAATGAATAACGGTGGAAAGCTCCACCGTTAAGATAAGTTAAGATGTCCATTTTTTACTTTTCGCTCTGGCAGCTCTGGTTGCCTACAGTACAAGATGTTTTGCATGCAGATTGGCAGGAAGCCTGACATTCGCCGCAACCAATTTGTTTACTGCCATGTGCCAGCATAGTGCCTGCATCAATGCGCTTAATATGTTTTGCCATAGAAAAAACCCCCTCGTTGTTTTTCATCTCTTATTATATCACAAACCTATGCTTTGAAAAAGGGGTCGCGATCATTTTAACATGGTTAGCTCACTTGATATAGTAAATGCACCCCCCAGGGGTTGCATTTAGTCGTACAACCAGGGATCCCACCTCCTATGGTGGGGGGACGCGTTTGATATGAAAAGGCTACATGTACATTCCACCAAAACCACCGCTGGGAAAAATGTTCGTCGCTTTTATCGACCTTATCCTTAGAGCACATCTTCACAATGTCTTAAGGGATTATACCTGGGCCAATACTCTGTGTATTGATAAATCATTACGCGAACTCCGCAAGATTAAAGTGGTCAAAATTTCTTCTGGTTTATTGTTACACAATCCTCTTACCAAAAAGCAGCGTGATATTTTTGGGCGGAATTTAGGTTATAAAGAGTAATTGCAAACCCAGTCCGCACCGTTTATGAGCGATGCGGACTGGGTTTTTTAAAAAAGTTTATTATGTGCATTTTCTTTTTTCTACTTGTCATTAATTTTATGCTTATCGACAATTTTCTTTTGCAGCAGTTCTGTGGAAAACAACATGATAAGGATACAGATAAGTAGAAAATATGGGAAAACCTTTATTGTCGTTGCCGAAGCAATTGCCCCGAATAGTGGCGGGAAAAAGGTACTTCCAATATAGGCAAAAGCCATCTGTAATCCCATAATCGCTCCCGATGCCATTGCACCAAATCTATTTGGCGTTTCGTGCAACATTGATGGATAAATCGGAGATGTGCCAAGTCCAAGTAAAATGATGCCAAGCATTGAAAAATAAACAGGCAACGGCAATATTAAGATAATTGCTCCCGCAACGCAAACAAGTTGACCGATTCTGATAAGCTGCGTGCTGTTGATTTTCATTGACAAGAAGCCCGACACTAACCTTCCGACGGTTATTCCTCCATAAAAATATGCTGCCCATCGTGCCGCATCACTTGCGGATAAATTTTTTACAGTAACTAAATAACTACTACTCCACAGTCCTGTCGTAAGCTCTATCGCACAGAAAAAAACGAATGAAACAAGCGCAAGCTTGACATACGGTATTTTCAAAGCTTCTCGATTGCTTATTACGGTCTCTTTTTGTTCATCTATCGCAGTTGCTTTTTTGTTGTTCTTTTTCCAAAGGGGTAGTGTAACAAGCAAAAGTAATACTAATCCAGTTTGAATAATAGCGATGGTTATATAACCCTTTCTCCAACCGTCTTGACTTAACAGAAACATTGACATAATTGCTGGACCTACAGTTGCTCCAATGCCCCAAAAACAATGCAGCCAACTCATATGCTTTGATTCATAATGGAGTGCCACAAAACTGTTGAGAGCAGCATCTACGCTTCCTGCACCGAGTCCAAGAGGTATAGCCATGACGAACAATAAAAAAATATTGGGCGCAAAAGCATATCCAAACAATGCGAGAGCTGTCATTGCAACGCTGAGAAGTGTAACTTTTCCCGCGCCGAATTTAGCAACAAGCCTATTGCTGAAAAGGCTTGAAACAACTGTTCCAGCACAAACGGTCATAGAAATATAGCCCGCCATGCTGAAAGCGGAGGATAAATCAGTTTGCATGATCGGCCATGCACTCCCAAGAAGTGAGTCAGGCAGTCCCAAGCTAATAAACGATATATAAATGATTACAAGTAATGCTGTCATATTATTAAAATCCCTTCAAGTGCTAAACTTATAATTCCCGATTCAAAGTATTCATTCACTTCATAAAAAGACTGGAACAGGCAAAAGTTCTCAATAAAAATAGTAACCCTTTCAAGCAATTTTATGGTATCCTTAGGTTGCTACACCGAAAGGAGATAAGATCGCTTAAAGAGTTACATATATATTTTAGCATAGTCTTTCGCGATCAACCAGTTCAATGTTAAAATTTATAGATTCCATATTGTGTCAATTTCGCTCTTGTTTTTCTCGCAAAGCTTCTTTGTGGCGACTATTGTGGGTTTGATGCTGCGTTCTGATCATTTAGGAACTACATCTATCATTCGTGATCTTTCGCTTAATCCTGCCTGCTACGAAGCTTTGAATCTTTTTTTTCGTTCCTCTGCGGGGGCATTGAGTGTCTTTGGCAGACATGGCTTCATATCGTAGGGGAGTATGCCCTCTCTATCGAGTCACCAATGAAGCACGTTTAATGCCAGGTGTTAAAAAGCTACATCAGGAATCTGAAAACTCATCTAAAGCACCCTACATTTTGGGGCATCTCTTTGGCGCAGTAGGAGTTCTTATGGGAGCTCCTAGCCGGGGGTTCTGTTTTGCACTTGTTCTTTCAAATGCAAGGTGATGTGAAAACAATCTTTGACTGGGGAGCAGAACTCCAGAGCAGCTAATACATAGTTTTGAATTTGCTGGTTTCATAGCTCATAAAACTTGGCCGAAAACCCCATCGGCTTGCTGCGGGAATGAAGGCGTCACTTTATAAAACATAGGGGGGACTGGGAATATAGAATTTATGCCACTTAAATACGTCGAGCGAACTAGCTCCGTTTTCTTCAGAACAATAAAAAATAACTTCCCCTGTTTAAGTAGTTCTGAGGGATGAGGCTATCCCCACCCCTCTTTCAACAACATTTTTATCTAACTTTTGGCCATCAAATTTTTAACCCAAAAACCTTGGTTGCCAAGGGTGCGAGTAACTTCATCAACGCCATTGTGGGACTGGGTATTTCCCCTGACAAGACTAAAGTTAAACTCATACCCATGGCAAGCGCTATTAAAACCACAAAGGTGGCCAGTAACCTATGATCATTTTTCTCAACCAGCTGCGGGACTTCCAACCAAATAATAAACCCATAGAACAAAAGCAAAAAAAGATAAATCATCGCTCCTCTAGCTCCCTCGGCCCCCCCAAGGAAAGGCCGCTGCTCTCAACTTGGGCCCTCACTTGCCAGTGGATTGCAACCCCACCGGGCCAACTGGGCTGGAGTTTATGCCATAGCTTTGGGTTTTTAGTGTAGATCAAATGCCCAAACCCAAAAGGATCCACCTCTAGCTTACACGCTTTACTCCAGGCTGCTTTCAATTCCTTTTCGACAACAATTTGGGCTTTTCGCTCCAAGGAAGGGCTCTGCTTTATCAGTTCTTTTGAAGATTCCTGACTTGCCAAACCTAAACCAAGCTCGATTTGCACTGTAATTTGGGGTATGCCATCCTTTTGCTTAACTGACAGTTTCCGACTTGAATTGAATACTTCCAGATCGATTTTCAGACCCCGGGTTCCTGGAACCTGGATTGTGATCAGATCTTTGATCGTACCCCTAACCCAAAGGAGCCCCCGGGCTTCCCTTTTATCTAGCCAACCCACAAGCTTAGTGCCTCGAAACAACGCCTGCTTGTCCAAATTCAGCTCCGTCACAGCGGTACCTGTTTTCAGATCTTTTTTCCCTGTCGCCACAAGCCCCGGAACCTCAACCAGCGGTCTTAAAACAAGACACGCTGTGTTCGGATCCATACCAGGCAGGGATAGTGCAACCAAAAACTGATGGATTGTGGAGACATCTGCATAACCTGAAATTTTGGATGTGTTTGCCAGGCCCGCCAGCTGCATGCCCACTGTTCTTTCCATGGCACCAAAGCTTTTAGTTAGCAACTGAGCTGCCTCCCCCTGGTAAACAAACAATAAAGCACTCCGTCGTGCTTCGGGATCTCGATCCCAAAAATCTAAAACTTGAATCAAGCCAGAGCGAGCTACCTCCTCTCCGATAATTATCGCAGAACAATGAGCCCAATAAACACGTCTGGGCACTTTCAAAGTCAAATTGTGAATGGCAGTGAAGACTGTAGGACCGTTTCCTTTGGCCAGCCAAGACTGACGGGCAGCGGTGATCCCTCCCCCACCTGCTCCTTGTGAAGAGGAAGGAAGAAAAATCTCAGCGGTAACCTCCCAGCCCTCATCTGTGCAATCAAAGGCGGCTGAGGAGACAATTGCCAGCTCATTAATCTCCCGTTTACTCCAGCAACCAGAAAAAAAAAGCGTGCCACACAAGAGCCCTGCCAGCCACAAATGCTTCATTTCCTCCTCAATCTCTCCTCTTGGCTAATTTCAGCATCAAGCTCTTTCAAATCCTCACGCCCATCTACGCTAGATCCGGGCTTTAACCCCTCCTTTTCTCTGATTGGGTCGCGGTATCCTGTAATTTTTGGCCTCCGCAACATTTTCCACCATGGTGCACGCATGATTATATCGCCCTGGCTTTGCGGAACAAAGGGAGCGATCCCTGTTAAATAAGGCACCCCAAAGGAGCGTAAATTTACAAGGTGGATCAAAATCAGCATTATTCCTACAAAAATGCCAAATAACCCCAATGACGCGCTGAGGATAATCATAGGAATGCGCAAAAGACGGATCACAAGGGAGAGGCCATAGGCAGGAAAGAGAAAAGAAGAAATTGCAGTTGCCGAAACCACGATCACCATAGCTTCAGAAATAAGACCTGCCCGCACAGCAGCCTCGCCAATCACCAAGGCCCCCACAATGCTCACAGCCTGGCCCAAGGTTTTGGGCAGTCTCAAGCCTGCCTCCACTAAAATCTCGAAAATTATTTGCATAGCCAAAGCCTCCACCACTGCCGGGTAGGGAACATGTTCACGCTGAATGGCAAGGCTTACCGCCAGTGGTGTGGGAAGCATCTCTTGGTGATACGTTGTCAGGGCCACGTAGACCGCGGGCAACAGCAGAGCGATCAAAAGGCTTAAAAGACGCAAAAGACGCAGCCAAAATGCTAAAATCCAGTTTTGATAATAATCTTCCACAGCCTGGAGATAGCTAATAAAAACCATAGGCAGCTTCAAGGCAAAAGGAGTTCCGTCTGTGAGCAGGGCAACCCTACCTTCCAGAAGGCCTGCCGTTACTCTATCAGGCCGCTCTGTGGCATCCACCTGAGGAAAAACAGAAAATGGCGCATCGGCAATCAGCTCTTCCAGATAATTGCTCTCTAGCACCCCATCGAGTTTGATCCGCCCCAGCCTGCTTCTTAATTCTTCCAGCACGGATTTCGGTGCTAGGCCCTCAATGTAGAGAATCATCACTTGGGTATTGGATAGATCTCCTATTATCTGCCGCTCAACTCTCAGATTGGGGTGACGAAGCCTGCGCCTAATCAGGGAAAGGTTGACGTTGATATTTTCCACAAACCCCTCCCTCGGGCCCCGAACTGCGGACTCCACTTCCGGTTCGCTGACTTGTCTTTCCTCCCACTTTTTAGTCTCTAGCAACAACGCTACTTTGCAGTTATCCGCAACAAGGATTGTTTTTCCAGCTAACAGGCCACGAATAGCTCCACCCATTATTTGCTCCTGGCTTACCTCACCTATAGGCATGCCGCTTTGCTGCCATTTTTGCAAATTGCCCCCCAGCACAATTCCTGCTTTTTCAACCTGAGGTCTTTCTAACAAAAGTGCATCTAGAATCTTTTCGATTGATATCCTGTCCACCAAACCGCTAAGATAAATCAGCGCCACCTCTGCTTGAGGTAGCTTCAGTTGCCTCACCACCAGATCATGGGGCTGCCCCATAATCTGGCGAATCCGCTCTACATTCGCAGCCAGCTTCCCAACCACCTGTTCCTTATCCAGCTGTACCAACACATCCTCAGGCTTTAGGGAATCCAAATCCGCATGGGGAATCTTCTTAATCCAAGGAAAAATCATGCTCACCCCCTTTGTTATGTATCTTCTAGGGTAGTATAGCCAATAATTTAAAGGCTAACTCTAGATCAAGGATCAGAAGCTTTCAGAGGAGGACTTTAGATGCGCTTTGAGAGAATTACCAGCTGGCAGCTGCTGATGCTTTTAGGCAGCTTCCTTATTGGTACTTCCACCATTATTTTAGCTACGCCTCTGGCAGGCAGATCCGGCTGGCTTGCCACATTGCTTGCACTCGTCCCTGGAGTTTTAGCCTTATTGATGTGGTGGCAGCTGAGCCTGCTTTGGAAAAAACCACTAATCACAGGTATTTTAGAGCATCTAGGGCCTATCTTAGGGTCCGCTTTATCCCTGCTCTATCTGTTATATTTTTTGCTTTTAGCCTCCTTAATCACTGCAGATGTTAATTTCCTTTCTTCAGTTGCTGTGCTGCCGGAGACCCCTAAATTAGTCTTTGCAAGTGGAACGCTTCTTCTGTCAGCCTTGGCCATTCGCGGGGGCCTTGAAAGCATCGGCAGGCTTGCTGAAATCCTCCTTCCCTTAATTGGACTGGCAATTGTCACCGGGGCAATTCTCATTATCGCCACTCCACAGTTGGTAAATTGGAACTATCTCCTCCCGCTGGTGGACGAAGGGTGGCTCCAGACCATAAGGGCTAGTATTTCCATCTTCTGCTTCCCCTTTGGCGAGGTTATGATTTTCACATCTATCTTACCTTTTGTGTTAGACCTAAAAGATACCAAAGGTCCTTCCCTTTCTGTATATATTCTAGCAGGTCTCCTCTTGGCAGGTTTATCAACGCTTCAGACTGCGGCTTTAGGTGAAGAAATAACTCGCACTACTTTTCCAGGCCTCTCATTGCTTCGGGAAATCCGCGTTGCTCATTTCGTAACCCGCCTTGAGGTCTTGGGGATTTTTGTCTGGTCCCTTGCTTCTTTCGTAAAAGTATCAATCTATTTTTGGGCATTGGCCACAGGCCTGGCCCAACTGCTGGGGCTTTCAGATTATCGGCCTCTGCTCTTCCCTTTAGGGATCATCATCACTCTTCTTTCTGTAACCATTTTTACCAACTTCTCCGACCTCTCTTTATTTATTATTGCCATCTACCCACTGCTAACCCTTCCCATGCAGCTCCTTATCCCCCTGGCCCTATTTATTCTAACCCGCCTCAAACCTACCAAGCCTTGATCTGATCTAGAGCTACTCCGCTTCTCCGAATCTGTCCCCGGACCCTCACCTCAATTGGCACGGTGGGAAACTCTTGCCGCCAGTTTAGCGCTTGCCACTTTTTCCCAGAAACACCACTGCGAACAATCTCGCCAAAGCCTAAAAAATCACTCTCAAGCCTTTGGGATATGCTGATTGTCCGCTTTATTTCCCCCTGAATCTCCCGGGCCAAGAGTTGGCCCACTCTATGGAAAAAGGTATCATCAATCTTCGCTCCTGCACCTCGCACCTCGAAAATCTCACCTCGGGCGAATACCTCCACTTCAATCCTAACCTTCTTCTCTTCTATCCGTGGCTTAATTTTTGCATCCACATCTAAAATCTGCACCGAGACCCACCTGCCCCGATTGGGAAGCACAAGGACAACAGGATCCCTAAATCCCCCTTTGAGCCAAAAATAGCCACGGGCCTGGTGGCTTGAAAGCCAATCGCAAAAATATGATCCTCGAAAAACTCCCATCCCATCTATACCTAAAGTCTCATTTCCCTCCCCCCTCTCCCCATAATCCAGCTCCACCCTCTCAAGTTTAGGCAAAACAGCATCCCTTCCCTGAGTTATAAGGGAAACTAACAACTCTTGAACATTAACCTTAGGGGCCATAGCTACAGCAGCGCCCACTGATGTTAATTCAGCCAAATAATCTCCAGCTAATTTCTCCTGGGGTGGCTTTGTCCTCATAAGTTCATAGGCGCTGCCTCCAGCCAAGAAAACGCTAGTAGTTGAGCTCAACTGCCTGTTGCGATTGAGCCAGTCCAGGCAAAAATCCATGCAATTTTGGGCAAACTTCTCGCCGATGATAATGGCTTGCAGGTGCGATAGCTCCCCCCTGCGACTATGTTTTTTAGCAAAATTGCGAAACGCATCATATAGATCCCGTCCTGTAGCTGTAGCGAGATAATAGGCACCATTACTCCCCCCAGAGCTCCCTGGCTCCCCTGTACTGTTTAGCTGCTCTGTATTCACAAGATTAAGGCTGAGGAGAATTTTATCTTCAGACTCTAAATCGATGCCCATCGCTGTAATATATTGTGTATTCTCCAGCTCCTGGGCATCCCAGCATCCCCCTAGCAGCCACGGGCAGACCAGAAGTAGCAGTAAAAGCACTTTTTTCATTGTGTCTTGCCTCCCCTGAAAGTAAAAAATAATAGCACTCCAGGCAAGACAAAACCGATCACGAAGCTCATTAGCCTGGCAAAACCAAACTGGAGCGCAAATACTTCCAACAAATCTTTAGGCAGGAAGGCAAGAGGAAAGGCAACTACCAAAAGAATCCCAAGCAGAAGACGATAGTTTTTTTGATTGAAAACATGGGCTAGCAATTGAGCAGCTAGGAACAGAAGTAGACTTGTTTTCAGATAAACTGACAAATACCACATGGATAAAAACAAGGGTTCAAAACGATGGAAGAACCTACCGATAGATACATTCCGAGCGAGCCTCAAGCCCGGGTAGGGCACAGAGGCAGTCCAGGTAGCAGTTAGCGTACCGATAGAGGCAAACGTGAGACTGGCAAATGCAAGACAGACTAGAACCCCGCTCCAGGAAATGGTTTTCCATATTCCCTCCTTGTTTTGCAAAGCCGGAATTAAATATAACACAATCGCTCCTTCCCCAAAATACGGCGCCACAAAGGTGGCACCACGTAAGATTTGCAAGAGGCCATCTGCAAACCAGGGCTTGAGCCGTAACAGATCTAATGGCGGAATGGAACCGAATACCACCACTAAAAAAGCCAACACAATTGGTATTGCAAAGGCCTGGGCAGAACGGGCAATGGGCTCGAGACCCAGATAAGAAAGAAGAAAAACATTGAGCATAAAAATCAAGATCAAAGCACTGGCAGGTGTCCGGGGCATCATCCCCACGATAAAAGCCGCGCCAAATACCCGCAGCATCAGGGGCACAAAACTGAAGATCCCCAGCCCAAAAAAAAGGCACACTGCCCGGCCCCAAAACTTTCCCAACAAGCTCTCCAGGGCAACTGGCAAGGGACCGGGGGGTAGCCTTAAGGCTAGAAGTGTGGGCACAGCGAGGATTGCCAGGCCAAAAACTGACCCCACCAAAGCCGAGATCCACCCTGCCCGGCCAGCAGCCAAAGCTAAAAACCTAGGCAGAGGAAGTTGAATGGTAGAGGAAATGGTAAACAAAAGGAGCAGCAACAGCTGCCCTTGATCTATTTTCTCCAGTGCCTTCATTCGCCTGAAAGATCCACCTCTCCGTCTGGATTTTCTCCATCTTGAGCCCAATCTCGGACCACAAAATCCTGTCTTCGTCTGTTGCCAGGCCGCAACCACTTTGGTCGTTTATTTGCCATCCAGATGGGGGGATTGAAAATGATATCTGTAAGGGTTCGAGGCCAAAATGGTGCTAGAGGCGCAAAATATGGCTGACCAAAAGATGTCATAGCGGTCTGCACAGCCGCGATCGCTGCCATCCCAGCCATGATCCCATACAAACCCATAGTTGCGCCCAAAATCATTAGCGGAAAACGCAACAGCCTCACACCTCGCTCTGCCACAAACAAGGGTACCACAAAGGAGGACAGAGAAGTTATGGCCACCACAATCACTAGGAAGGGACTTACTATTTGCGCAGAAACTGCAGCTTGTCCCAGCACAACAGCTCCCACAATACCAATACTTTGGCCAATAGGAGAGGGGAGCCGCACTCCAGCCTCCAAAACAAGCTCCAAAATGAGTTCCATGGAAAAAGCTTCAATAAAGGCTGGAAAGGGAACGTTTTCCCTAGCACCTGCAATGCTCAAAGCCAAAGCGGTGGGCAACATCTCCCGATGGAAGGTGGTAATTGCGATGTAGGTAGCTGGAGCCCAAATGGACACAAGGCCTGCTAAAAGTCGAATAGACCTGATAAAAGATGTATAGGGCCACCTGATGTAATTATCCTCAGCTGTCTTGAAAAAATCAAAAAAGTTAGCTGGAGCAATAAGGCAGGCTGGAGAGTTCTCTAGCATAACCCCCACCCGCCCTTCAGTGAGAGCAAATTCCACCAGATCTGGCCGTTCTGTAAAAAGAGTGGTGGGGAAAACCAACAGGGGGTGATCCTCAATTAACTTTTCCAAAACACTACTATCTGCAACCATATCCACATCTAAGCTCTTGATCCGTCTTTTTATTTCCCGAATAAGTTTGGGATTGGCGATTCCTTCTAGATAAATAACAGCGCCCTCGTTTTCAGAAATGCGACCGATGCGGAAGGAATCAAAGCGTAACTTGCCACTTTTGATCCTCACCCTAAGCAGCGACTTATTATCGGAAAGACATTCTGTAAACCCCTCCCGTGGGCCCCGCAGCACAGTCTCCGATTGCGGCTCCACAATGGCACGCTCAGGAATTTTGCGCAGCTCTACTCCCATGGCAATCTCAGACCCCTCAAGGAAGAGAACTACCTGCCCCCCCAGCGCTGCACTGAGCACCTCATCCTTAAATTGAAAATTTTGAAGTTTACCTGCCAATAGTAAATTGCGGCCTATTTTTTCCGCCACACTCTTTCCAGGCAGCTCTCTGAGAGCTATTTCCCTGACGCTCAACAGGAGGGGTTCGAGGATCTGTTTATTGAGGGCGGTAGCATCAATCATCGTTTCACAAAAACACAGTTGAGCCTCAACTGACGGAGTTGTGGGGATGGTTAGCTCTCTGGTGGTAAAATCAGCATTATCCTTCCCCATCAGCTCCTGGAGTGCTTCAGCATTGTCTTTAGCTGAGGATCTAAGTTTAGTTTTCTGCTCCACTTGCCTTTGCGCTAGATCCGATGGAGAAAACTCTTCTTTTTTCTGCTCCTGTTTCCGTTTGCTAAAAAATGGCAAGCGCAAGTAAAAACCTCCCAAAGCTATGTTGTGATTATTATTAGCTAACTGAGCCCACAATATTATTCCCACTCATTCCCAAAGGTTTGAGAGGGGATTGAGGAGAATACTTCCCTATCCGGTTAGCCTAATTTCTCCATGCTTGGCAGGAAGAAACAAAGCTGACTATAAACGGAAAGGAGGGTAGACATGCAAAAGCACTCATTTATCTTAGCAATTCTTATCGCCTCAATTTCCGTAGCAAGCTTTGCTGCTGCTCCCTCCCTCTCTGGTTCTTGGCGCCTAGAGGGCGAAGTCTGGGGTGGACAACTCCTGGTACCTAATCTAGAAGAGGAGCTGCCTGGGGTAGAAAAAATGCCAAAGCTAACCTGGCCTAGCTGGGACCAGGAGCTGGACCTGGGACTTGCCTGGTACCCTTCCCCAAACCATGGTTTTCAGCTGGAGCTGATGGATAGCGGAAACTGGGGAGTGGGCTTTGCCTCAGATGGCAGTTGGGGCAGGCAAAGCACCTATGGTCCTGTGCTGATCCATCAGGCCTTTGCCAGCTACCAAAGTAAGCTTTGGCAGCTGCGAGCAGGCAGGCTCCAGCCTTCCTTGGATAATACTCTCCTCGGGGGTGGACCCATCGCGCTAGAAGGCCTTGAGGCCAGCTTCCAGCATCACAATCTCACTTTCGGGGCTGGTGCCTTTCGTCTCAGTTCCCTCTATTGGCCAGGAACAGATTATGTGGTAGGCACAGACCAACTTCTCAGCCTCTCTCTGTGTGGCCAAACAGAGGATCTGGCCTGGAGCCTTGTGGCCTTGCCCACGGAATTCGGCTCGGCTCGGGCTTTAGGTGGCCAGCTGGCCATAGGTGCCTTCGGTGGCATTATCTCAGGCCAGGGAGCACTCTTGGAAAATCAGGGCAAAGTGGCACCAGCAGTGGAGCTCACAGGCAGCTGGCAGTGGCAAGACAGAGGACTATCTGTGGCAGTGGCCATGGTAGATCCCCAGTTTACCCCTATCCTCTCCAGCCTCAGTGGCCAGGATGCAAAAGCACTGCTGGCAGAGGAAGCACTGCCTTTCTCTACAGGTTCGGTGGGCCTGGCTGCATCCTACGGAAAACAGCTAGGGACGATGGTAGTGGAGGTCCATGGAGCTGCCCGCAAGGTGGGGCCATCTGTGCAAGAGAACCTGGGAGCCGCCCTCTACCTGCCGCAAAGTGGAGGCGAGCTTTCCCTCTCTGTGGACCTCATCTGCGCTGAAGCTTTGGCTGGGAGAGCTAAGGTGGGTTGGCAAATCTCATTCTAGGAGGAGTTTATGAAACGTTTATTTGTATTAATTGCATGTTTGGTGCTGGTAGCAGGTGTTGGCGAGGCCCGCTGGGGGCTAGCTGGCAAAAGGATTGTTGTGGACCCGGGACATGGCGGCAGAAACCCTGGAGCTGTAGGACCCACAGGTCTGAAGGAATCCGATGCAAACTGGCGAGTGTCCACGGCTTTAAAACATTATCTGGAAAATCAGGGTGGAGCCAAGGTGCTCATGACCCGCAGCCAATACCAAGACGAAAGCCTAGCGGGTCGGGTGGCTAAAGCAAACAGGTGGGGTGCAGATCGCTTTATCTCTGTGCACCATAATGCAGCCAGCAATCGGAGCTGGAACGGGGTGGAAACCTATTCCGCCACAAACGGAAGCTGGGCTAGCCAGGACATGCGAAATAAGATCCACAAACGACTGGTGGGGGGCTTGGGTATCCGCAACATTGGCGCTAAAGAGGCAAATTTCTATGTCCTGCGGAATACCAAAATGCCCGCAGTGCTAGTTGAACCTGCCTTTGTAAGCAACAGGTACCAGGAGGCAAGACTGAAAGATCCCGCCTATAATTGGAAAGAAGCCTATTATATCTACGCTGGGATTGCAGACCACTTTGGAGTGAGGCCATAAACTAAGGCCCAAGACTATTTTTAGTCTTGGGCCTTTAAGTTTCAGCCAACACCGTTTAAAATTAAGAGGTGGCTGCCAGGGGCAAAATCAACTTCCCCATTTGAAGAGAGTAGGGCATCCACGGTCTGCCCGTAGTGGCTAGCCACTTTCCAAGGGGTATCACCTGGCTGCACTATATAATAGACCATGGAGATGTCTTCTGTCAGCTGCGTTACATCTGTGGCCTCCACTACAGGCTCAATTTCCTCTCTTTGGGTAACTTGAACTTGAACCTTTCCGCTCAAACGTACTCGCATGGAGGATGGATCCAAAAGATCCCACTGGAGATCAGCAAGTTCCAGCTGGCAATGAGGGGTCATATTTTCTTTAGCACTGTTTATGGAAACCATCTGCTCCAGGCGCAGCGCATCGTCCCAGGTGACTGTGCGGAAAGGAGATTCCGCTGCTGCATCATCCACAAGATAGAGGAGATCAAAGCCAACCTGGGCCTCAACCACTACCTTATCCTCTACCATCCTCACTTCCTGAGAGCCGATAAATGGCACCAGACGCAAGACTTGGGCTATGGGCAGCTCACCTGCTGGCAAAATTAAACCTCCCTGTACTGAAAACTGGCCTCCATTCTCCCCTACCAAAACCTGATGGCAAATAGCTTCTTTCCTCTGGGCCACCCCGAATTCCCCTTTGGAGACAAGGTCTGTGAGCACTCGGGTTTTCCGCTGTTCGTATAAATCCAGCTTCACAGCTAAATTTAAGTTTACTGCAACTTCTCTAGGCGATTGGGGAATTAGCTGGAAGTTCTCCACAGTCAGCTTCACCTTGCCTCGGGCCCTATCGCCTAAGGCGGGGATGTTAACTGCAAGCTGGAAAGGTAGGACCCCTCTCAGATCTACGCTACCTAGCTGAGGTGGTACACCTTCAGGGGCTGGTGTGTAGTAAAGAAAAGCCAAATCCATAATTCCGGATATTTCTGCTACTTGCTCGTTCCAGTTGAGGGCAAGGTCAGTGGCCCTAACCTCGGCGCTGCCTTGGATGATCTCGGCAAGATCCCCACGCTCAGGGGGCAGGATTAGAATTCCATCCACCCGTGATTGCTCTTTGATCTGATCTAGGGGGACTGTAAAGTTGATGATCCTTTTCTCTAAAGATAGTTGCCCCGGGGGGATGGAAAGGGCGTCTGTGGCAAGGGCTATTTTTTTCTGTTCAAATAGCGACACCTCTATAGCCACCATCGCGCTTAGGTCTAGTTCTCTGCCAAGTCCCTCGTGTCGAGAACCGCTAGCCGAGAGCTGAACCGTGGCCTTCATGCCCTCATGGGCATCGCTCACCTCTAGCTCCTGTTCAAAAGGAAGGCATCTTTGCCAGCTTTTGGCAACTAAGGCAAGCCCCCCCCAACCACCGGTGGGTTGGTAGAGGAGATCCACATTCAAAGAGCCCCGTACTGTGACCTTGCCCTCCTCCACCTGAACATTTTCAACAACTGGTTCGATCCCCAAATCCACGATCCGTTCCAATTCCCCATCAAGAGCAAGTGCGCCCTCCACCACTGCCTGGGCGCTGTGCTCGCCCCCTGGTACAGTTAGCCAAACTTGTTCATTTTTCAGACTAATTGCCATTTACTTTCCTCCTTTCCACGGTTAGAAACGCCCTGGCCCAAAGCCCTTCTTTATAATATATGCAGGGAAAAGGAAAATGTGCCTGTAAATGGAAATCAGGATTTAAACAAGAAATCCAGCACCCGAAAAGCCCCACGCAAATCTAGTAACCGCTTCTTCCTATTCTTTCTATTCAACCATAATAAAAGCACATTTATGATATTACCTTTGATGTGCAGTTGTAGGTAATCCTCAAAATGCCTCAAATTGCAGCTAGAGGTATCAATAGCTGATTTGGCTGTTAGGCTTGTTTTTCTAACTTCAAAAGCTGCTCCTTGATCGCAAGTCCTCCCCTGTAGCCAACTAGCTTGCCTCCGGCTCCAATTACACGATGGCAGGGAATAAAAATCGGAATGGGATTCTTATTATTAGCCAAACCTACGGCTCTTGCTGCCCTCCCGTTGCCAATCTTCTGTGCTACCTGCTTGTAGCTATTAGTTTGTCCGAAGGGAATGGTCATAAGCGCGTTCCACACACTCCTTTGAAATTCTGTGCCCTCTGGGGCAAGAGGAAGAGTAAAAACTTTTCGCCTACCGGCAAGATATTCCCGGAGCTGGGATGCTGCCTCCTTGAGCGGGGCTGTCTCCCTGAGCTGAAAACCATCGGGTTTCCCATCGCCAAAAAACAGATTGCAAATGAAACCATCCTCCTCGGCGAGGCCAATTGGGCCGAGCCTGGTTGTGTAGAAAAATATATTTTTCACGCCCCCCACCTCCCCATAAAGTTTACGCTTTTCCGCTAATTATAGCAAACTTATCCGTGAGATCCCATTCTAATTTTCGCTGGTATAAAGCAGAGCAGGACAGAGGAAAAATCCTCTGTCCTGCTCTCTGATTCCCCAACTTAAGGAACTATTTATTTAAGCTTTCCTTTTACGATCTCAAGGAGCTGATCTATATGTGAGGGATCCATCCCACCTAGAATCTCATCGCCAACCTTCACAGCAGGTCCACCAGCACAGTTCTCAAGGCAGAAGGTAGCACGCACATCAACTCTGTCACCTAGTCCCTCTTCCTTCACTCTCCGCAAGAGTTCCTGGAGAGTGCTATAGGAACCACCAAGGTAGCAGCAGGTACCAACGCAGACGGATACTTCCACTTTTGCCTGACCATTTGTGAGCAGACTAATCTCCTCACCTGTAATTCTTCTTCTAGTCCCATAGTCTGTATGCAAAGTATTGTGGGCAACCTCACTGCCAGGTTTATCCAGCCACTTTGTATAGAGGTTCTGCAGAAGGGGATTGTCCTGGCTCTTGCGCAGGGGCTGCTGTTTATCCACAGTGTAGAGGCCCTTACGCCTTTTCAGCCTGGCGCCTGTATCGTTGGGCAGGGGTTGGCCACCGCCACCGATGCAGCCGCCTGGGCAGGCCATAACCTCGATCAGGTGATATTCTGCCTCCCCTTTGGCAATCTTCTCAAGCAAGGCCTTAGCGTTGCTGAGGCTATGGACCACTGCCAAACGCACCTTGTTGCCTGCCACCTCAACCTCAGCTTCGCGAATACCCTCCAGACCACGTACTTGAGAGAATTTCACCTGCCCTGTGCTCTGGCCGGTAGCCATCTCTTCGGCAGCTCTGAGCACTGCTTCTGCCACACCACCGCTGTTACCGAAAATCATACCTGCACCTGTGGAAAGACCAAAGGGCATATCCAATGGCTCAGGCTCTAAATTGGCAAAATCCAATCCGTACTCTTTAATCATCCGAGCCAGCTCTTGTGTGGTCAGGACGCTATCCACATCAGGTACTTTTACACCATCCACTTCCACAGTGAACTCAGGTCTTTTGCCCTCGAACTTTTTAGCTGTACAGGGCATGATGGAAACTACAACTAGATCCTTGGGATCGATGTTCATGTCACGGGTGAAGAAACGTTTAGCTACAGAGCCAAACATCTGCTGAGGTGACCTGCAGCTGGAAAGCTGAGATAGCAGCTGGGGATGATACTGCTCAGCATACTTTACCCAAGCAGGACAGCAGGATGTAAACTGAGGAAGATGTTCTCCCTTTTGCACCCGCTCCAAAAACTCGTGAGTTTCCTCAAGTACTGTAAGATCCGCTGAAAAACTGGTATCGAAGACCTTATCAAAGCCCATTTTCTTCAAAGCTGCCACCATCTGACCCATGGCAACCTCTCCAGGCTGGAAGCCAAATTCCTCACCGATAGCAACGCGAACTGCAGGTGCAATCTGGGCGATTACTACCTTTGTGGGATCATTGAGGGCCTTGAAAACATCCTCGATCTCAGAGCGCACAACCAGTGCTCCTGTGGGACAAACTGAAGCACACTGGCCGCAGTTTACGCAATCTACATCTGCTAGGTTCTTGCCAAAGGCAGGACTTACCTCTGCATCAGATCCACGATTAATAAAGTCCAAAACGCCAATTCCCTGCACCTCAGCGCACACCCTGACGCAGTCGCCGCAGAGGATACATTTGTTAGGATCCCGTACAATTGCAGGTGAGCTATAGTCGATGGGAACGATCTTCTCCCTGTGACCGAAGCGAACCTGCCGTACTCCCATTCTCTGGGCTAGATCCTGCAACTTACAGCCGCCGCTTTTCTCGCAGGTTGTGCAGTCGCGATGATGGTTAGCCAACAGCAACTCTAAAATCATCCGCCTGTTTTTCTGCAATTTAGGTGTGTTGGTATTAACAACTAAACCTGGCTCTGGAGGAGTGGAGCAGGCTGCTACCATTCCCCTTCCCTCGATTTCCACCATGCACATCCGGCAGGCACCATAGATGCTAAGCTCGGAGTGGTAGCAGAAGGTGGGAAGCTCGATGCCAACTTTACGAACTACCTCTAAAAGGTTTTTTTCATCAGTAAATTCAACGGCTGTGCCGTCAATAATCATCTCTGCCATGCTGGCACCTCCTTTATACAAAAATTGCTCCAAAGGGACATGCTTCCTGACAAGCGCCACAACTGATGCACTTGTCCTCATCGATTACAAATGGTTCCTTGATCTTACCGCTAATTGCTCCTGCAGGACAAACCCGAGAGCACTTGCTGCAGCCGCGGCAAAGCTCAGGATCGATGGTATATTTCCTCATGGCTTTGCAAACGCCAGCAGGGCACTTTTTATCCCTTACGTGGGCCAAATATTCATCTCTGAAGTAACGGAGGGTTGTGAGCACAGGGTTTGGTGCAGTCTTACCCAGACCACAGAGGGAGGACTCTTGAATCACTGTTGCCAGCTCCTCGAGCAAGTCCAGATCCTCCTCCTCGCCCTCACCTGCCACGATCCGCTCTAGGATGGCAAGCATTTGCTTGGTTCCCTCACGACAGGGCACGCACTTGCCGCAAGATTCATTTTGGGTAAAGTTCATAAAGAACCTTGCTACCTCAACAATACAGGTTTTTTTGTCCATAACCACCATGCCGCCAGAGCCGATCATGGCCCCAGCTTTGGCTAGGGAGTCAAAGTCCAGGGGAAGATCTAAATGTTCTGGGGTCAGGCAGCCACCAGAGGGGCCACCGATCTGCACAGCTTTAAATTCCTTGCCATCTCTGAGCCCGCCACCGATCTCAAAGACCACCTCACGCAGAGTTGTGCCCATGGGAACCTCAATCAGACCTGTGTTGGCAACTTGCCCCGTGAGGGCAAAAGTCTTAGTGCCAGGGCTTTTCTCGGTACCTAGTTTTTTGAACTCCTCAGGACCCTGGGAGATGATCAAAGGAACGTTGGCAAGGGTCTCCACGTTATTGATGATGGTGGGCTTGCCCCATAGTCCCCGATTAGCAGGGAAAGGTGGCTTTGGTCTGGGCATACCCCGCTCTCCTTCGATGGAGGCAATTAGGGCTGTTTCCTCGCCGCAGACAAAAGCGCCTGCTCCCTCTTTGATTCTCAGATGAAAGCTAAAATTAGTGCCTAAGATATTGTCACCTAAAATGCCTACTGCTTCTGCATCAGCAAGGGCTTTTTTGAGCCTAGTTACAGCCAGGGGATACTCTGCTCGTACGTAGATATAGCCCTCTGAAGCACCAATAGCATAGGCTGCAAGAATCATACCCTCAATTAAGCGATGGGGATCTCCCTCCATCAGGCTGCGGTCCATAAAAGCACCTGGGTCTCCCTCGTCACCATTGCAGACCAGATATTTAGGACTACCCTCAGCTGCCCGTGCGAACTGCCATTTGCGGCCTGTGGGGAATCCACCGCCCCCGCGACCTCTAAGACCTGAGGCCAAGACAGTATCTGCCACATCTTGGGGCTCCATTTCAAAAAGAGCCTTCTCCAATGCCATATAACCACCGTGGGCCAAGTATTCTCTTAGATCTTCAGGATCTAGGTGTCCACATTCTGAGAGGGAATAACGATGCTGTCTTTTATAGAAAGGAATCTCTTCCTCTTTGGCAAAATGCTCTCCTGTTACTGGGTGCTGGTAGAGGAGCCGCTCCACTACCTTGTCCCCTTTGAGGGTTGCCTCAACAATCTCCTCTACATCAGCCAATTTAACTTTGGTGTAGAGGATACCAGCGGGCTCGATCCGAACCAAAGGACCCAGTTCACAAAAACCATGGCACCCGCTTTTCGCTACATCTATTCCCTCTTCTCGCTGTGCCACGACTTCAACAGACAAACCCTGTTCCCGCACTAGCTCATCGAGGCGGTTATAGATCTGCATAGAGCCATTGGCCACGCAACCGGTGCCCAGGCAAACTAGAACTCTCTTCTTTACCTTAAGCTGCTCTTGTCCTTGTTTTCGTAAAGCAGCAAGGCCACTTCGATCTAGCTTCATAGGGCAACACCTTCCTTCTTTATGATCTCATCGATAATTTCATCCACCATCTGGGCTGTTACCTGCCCGTAGACCTGATCGTTAACCATCATTACTGGGGCAAGGCCGCAGGCGCCAAGGCAGGAGACCATCTCCAAGGTGAAGAGGAGATCGTCTGTGGTAGTTTTGTCTTTACTGAAGCCCAACTTTTTCTCCAGGGCTTCCTGGAGCACTGAGGAGCCACGTACGTGGCATGCAGTACCATCACAAATTTTAATCACATATTTGCCCTTGGGTGCCAAAGAAAACTGAGCGTAGAAAGTGGCAACTCCATAGACTGTTGCCGGAGAAATGTCCATGGCTGTGGCAACATAGGTTAAAATTTCCTCAGGCAGGTAGCGATATTCTTCCTGCACTTCTTGGAGGATGGCAATCAGAGCAGAGCGCTTACCTTCATATTTCTCAATGATCTTGTTTACGCGCTCAAAGCTTCTTGTCTCCTGTGTCAACTCAATCCCTCCCGCACAATCACAGCTTAAAAATATTGTACTGTGACTGTTTTATTCATTTTTTCTAGTTGTTGCGCCAGCTCCCGGACCAGCTGGCTTTTTAACCCCAGATCAAGGGGGAAATTTGGATTCTGATGGGCGGGATTAATAGCCCTGCCCACAAGAAATTTAATTTCATCACTTCGAGAGAGAATTCTCACCAGCCTGCTGGCGCCATCTGGGCTGTCTGTAAACTCATTTTCCTCCAGCAACTGTTTCGCCTGGGCCAAGGTGATGACTCCCTCGGTAACAAGATCCACTCCACTGAGCTTCCCTGTGGGAGGCAGCTCTCCTGGATCTGACAGATCCACCTCCAGCTCCCTCCCCCACTCCCGGGCGATAATCTGGCTCGTTGTGCCACCACAGATCACCTTCTTGCCAGGGGCTGTGGCCAGGGTGCTGGCCAAAACTGGATCTTCCTCCATCCTCAATGGGGGACCTACTGCGATGGTTACAGAGCGGCTTCTGCGGCCCCGCAGAACCACAATTGTCGCATCATCCCCAGGCTTGCCTTCATATAATTGTTCTGTGGCCCTGCCCATCCACTGAGCTACATCTTGCGCTTCGCTTCCCTCGGCGCACAGTTTTTCGCTATAGGCTGCCACCTGCTCCCACTGCCACCCCAAGTTTAGAATCCCTCCTGCGCCAGCGTGGACTACGCCATCGCTGACAAGTACTAGATAATCATTTTCCGAAAATTGCAGATCACTTTCCCGAATTCTCTTGCCAGCCAGGTTGTATTCCTCAAACTCAAGTTTCTGTAGTTGCCCCTTTTGCACAAAAATAACTGGGGGATTGTCAAACTCCACAATCTTGGCTTTTCCATCAGGCCCTACTCTGACCACAGTGAAAGTTGAGTAGGCAAGGTGTCTTTCTTGGCAGACAGGCAGAGTTTTAGAGACTGTCTCTACAACCTCACCGAGGCTAGCTCCTCCTGTGAGCATAGTGATAATGATCTTGCTGGTGAGGGTGGAGAGAATATTTGCTTTCACACCGCTGCCCAGACCGTCTGAGAGCACAATCACAAGTCCACCATTTTCTCGGGAGATCTGAATGCTATCTCCACATAGTTCTTCCTGCCACTTTTTCAGTTGAAAAGAGGCTGTCTCCAAATACATCCTACTCACCTCCCTGGCCGATGATCTCCATCAGTTTGGTAAGTAGCACTTTGGTTTGGGCTGTGGTCTCGCCAAGGAGACCGGCAATTTCCTGGGCCACCCGCATCTGCTGCTCAATTACTTCCTGGGCTCTGCCTACAGTCTCTTGGCGCATTTTTTCAAGTTCCCGCCTCTGTTTGGTCTGGGTAGTGATATCTGTGAAAATCCCAACCACAATTCTGTGTTTGGGCACAGTGAAGATATACTGGCTGGTCTGGAGGCTCCCATAGGTAACCTGCGCCTCAACTGGCTCTCCTGTGGCTAAAGCTTGTGTAAAGTATTCTGGATCCACAAGTAGAGCTAAGGGCTGGCCTTTGATTCTGCCCAAGGTGGTAGAAAACATCTTCTCTGCCTGGGGGTTGAGGTCCCGCACTAGTAAATCCTCGTCTGTAACTATGATTCCGTTTGGTGTGGAACCCAAGACTAGATTGGCCAAGGATTCTGCCCGGGCGCGCATATTGGGAATGCACATCTCAACCTCTGCCATGCCACAGTAGACTGCTTTGGCTTTTTCTCGGCAGCTGTTGTAGCCACAAGCGCCACAGTTTAGCTCATCTGCCCTGTCATATTTGCCCATGCGCTCTAAGATCTCCTCAAGTTCAGAGGGCGATGGCTCTTGGTTCTCGATGGGCTTCGCCTGAAAGCCCCGGCCCAGTTCCACCTCTATCTTGGGGATCACAAGAGGTTTCTGGGCATACAACTGAAGGCGTTTTTTCGCTTGCCACAGGCCCTCTTTTGTGCCCATGGGACCTGCAATGCAGCCTCCCCTGCAAGCTAGAAGTTCGGTGAACTGGGGGGCAATTTCTGGATCGAAATGCTCTAAGAAATCCAAGCATTCTTCAATGCCACTGATGGCCAACCCAGCCTGAAACTCTGACTGACCTATAGTAGCCAATTGCCCACCATCTAGAGGAAAGATCCGGGCTGCCTCCTCTCCCCAAGCGGTTTTTCCCTCGCTGGGTTTAGGTGACATCTCAGGCAAATCCTCGCCCTCAAGCCACAGCAGCAGTTCCTGAAAAGTAAGGGCTGCATCCACAGCTCCCGCGACTTCCATCATTTCCGCCTTTTTAGCTACACAAGGACCCACAAAAACCACCCTGGCCTTGTCATACATTTCCTTGAGCATTCTACCGTGGGCGATCATAGGAGAGACTATTGGCGCTAGGTATTGCACCAGCTGTGGAAAATAAATTTCCACAAGATTCACAACTGCAGGGCAGGCGCTTGTAAGCCAGGGTCCCGCTCCCAAATTGTGATGGGCCCTAGCCACGAGAGCTGCACCTGTTGCGGTCTCTTCCACAGCAAAAACTCCCCGCCTCCTCAAGGCTCCAGATAGGGTCTGGAGATCCCAATCCAGACAACCTGCAAAGGAGGGAGCTATGCTAACCACAATCGTCTCATTTTGGTCCAGCCATCTTTGCACAAGGGGGAGGTCTTCCCTCACTACTTTTGCCTCTTGCGGACAGATGCGGACGCACTGAGCATCTCCTATGCAGCGCTCCGCTACTACCTGTGCATGTCCATCCACAACTTGGATTGCCTTGACAGGACATGATCTGAGGCATTTATAGCAGTCCTTGCAGTTAGTCTTCAGTGTGCTGATGACGCCCATCATCTTTGTCCACCACCCTTTGTGCTATTTTTCACAATAAAGTCCTAAAAATATGATAGCATAGGGGCCTCTCAGAATCAAGAGCAGGGAAAAACTTTTCTCTCTATTTGTGCACTATTTCTCAAGGCTATTATATTTGATTTTAGTCAACGGGTGTTTAAGCACTTATTAAATCTTTGTTAAAAATCCTGCTCAAGCTGTAATGAAACCCATTAAAAAAGGAGCGTTCTCGCTCCTTTTCTATAAATCTAGGTATCTATTTAACTTTTGCAGATATTGTGTATATGACTGAATTATTTTTATACCTGACCGACGTATATTGTCAACCAAATATAGGCAATTCATCACATGGCTAAAGCACATGGGCTTTCTTGCCACATCATATCGTAAAACCAGCTTATATTTGGCTACGATATTTGAAAAATCCATAATCACATCCCACCCTTGAGGCAGATACCTCATCTCAGTCATATCTGAAAAGAGGTTGCGGAAAGTGCTAAACTTAACAACTTCTACTTACCCTTCAGCTTCTTGATCTCTTCCTCGATCAAACGATCAAAGTCAGATTGATAATATCTATCTTGCAGTACTCGATATTTCTCATATTCGCTTTCTGCAAACGATCTAGCTATAGTCGCACTTACTTTACCAGGATTATTTAAAACTTCATAAGCATTAAACTGAAGAAACTCATTGAGCTTTTCTGCCCAGTCTTCCATGGTCATGGGTATTCTTCTTTCGGCTTGTAGCTCAGCGTAATCTAAATACATACTTACAATTCGTTCCAATGACTTTATTTCATCAGCTGATAAATAATTCTTTGCAATAGCGACATCGGATTTCATAATCTTTCCTTCAGGTGCATTCCTCCAAGTAGTAAGGCCCATATTTCTTTTTTCGTGATTTGCCCGTGCTAATATTATTTCAGCAGCCGTATGCCCATGGATTGCATAATGCAATTTATTTTGTACTATTGCAAAAAACTCCTTCGTAATGGGAGCATTTACATTATAATCCATAGCAGTGGCATAGACATCTGTTATTTTCTGATAAAATCTTCTTTCACTAGCACGAATCTCTCGAATTTCTTCCAAAAGATGTTCAAAGTAATCCTCGTTTAAGAAGGTACCATTTTTCAGCCTTTCTTTATCCAAAACGTATCCTCTAAGGGCAAAATCGCGCAAAACATCTGTTGCCCATTGCCGAAAATGGGTAGCCCGAATTGAATTTACACGATAACCAACAGAGATAATAGCATCAAGATTATAAAATTTAGTCTCATAAGATTTACCGTCACTTCCAGTGTGTCGGAATTCCCGACACACTGAACTCTCTTCAAGCTCACCATCGTTAAATATATTCCGAAGATGTTCCGTGATAGTGCTTCTACCTTTATCAAACAAAGTCGCAATAGCTTTTTGTGTAAGCCAAACTGTTTCATCCTGCACACGAACCTCGATGGATTCCTCTCCGCTTTGCTTAGTAAAAATGAGAAATTCCACTGTGCTATTTTTAATGTAGTTTTCTCTGCCCAATCTCCCAATACCTCCTCAAGAAATCTGAATGAGCTATGGAAAGTTATTATGAGATTGCAATCACTTTTACCGTCATAGGCCCTAGTGGCTACCCTGAGTTTGTATTCGTATAAAGGCGGTCTCCTATTTCACAATCAGGCCTAAAAGACGCGCTAATTGGCAGGCTTGGTATGGAGTTACAATCGCTCCTTTCAGTTCTTCTCCGGAAACTAGAATACCATCAAGAGCACAGGTCCTAAAATCAATCCCACCCAAAGGGGTATGCAATAATTCCATTTTAAGCAAGCTACAATCAGCAAAGCTTACCTTTTTCAATTTACCCTCTTGCATACTTCCTCCGGATAAATCAGAACTTGCAAAGATGCTCTGCTTAAGCGTAGCGCCTGAGAGGTTGATGTATTTGCAATTACAGCCTTCAAATAAGACATTTCTCAGGGTTGCCTCGGTAAAATTCGCACCTACTGCCTTGCAGTTTTTAAATTCAACCCGATGGAAAATGCAGGCTCCAAGATCCAGATTCGACAGATCGCACTTTTCAAAGACAACATCAACAAAAAAGATCCTCTTAAAACTGCAAGCCGGAAACTGGCAACTGTCAAACACACAATTCTGAAATTCTATCGTATGTACCTCTACACCTTCTAGGAAACTATCAGTAAAACGAAAGTTTTTAAGATCAGCTTCCTCTTGTAGCGCCTCGCGAATGATGCCCTCAAGGTCAGCTCTTTGGAAAAATACACCCGACAGCTTTGGTTTTATAATGCTCATGGATACCCTCTCTTATAAGACTTCTGTATTGTTTTCCACCCTGTATAGCAACCCCTATCAATAGCAGTCACATTTTTTACCAAAAGCATACTGTTCGCTTTACTTCCCCTTAGTTAAGTGATGGAAAAGGTCCATAATCGCCTGGGCCAAAAGAGTGGGATCGTGGCGCAGAAGATTCCCTTTGCTAATAACGGGAGCCTCAACTGGAGTATAACCCAGTCTTTTGATTGCCTCGGCTTGTGGCTCCACTGGATACGAACCCTCTAGCTTATACTTTTCCAAGAGCTCCGGGGGCAAATTCAGGTCATCATTTAGGAGCACATAATCGATGATCCGCCTGTGGCTATGCTCCACCAAGGTCTTTACATGATCAGGCGCAGCATACCCCTCGCTCTCCCCAGGCTGGGTCATCACATTGCACACATACACCTTAGGTGCCTTTGCCCGCACAATAGCCCGGGTAATCCCCCGCACCAGGAGATTGGGCAGAATGCTAGTATAAAGGCTCCCTGGCCCCAAAACAATCAGATCCGCCTGTGCTATGGCCTCTAGGGCCTCGGGCAGAGGGTCTGCATCTGCGGGCGAAAGAGAAACTTTTTTGATTCTTTTACCAGGCTGAGGAATCCGATGCTCTCCTCGGATGGTGCTGCCATCTGTATACTCCGCCTCCAGATATACCTCGCGCAATGTAGCGGGCAACACCTGCCCCCGCACTGCCAATACACGGCTGCATTCTTTGATTCCACTTAAAAAATCACCAGTCACATCGCTCATGGCAGCAAGGAATAAATTGCCAAAATTGTGGCCCGCAAGGGGCCCCTCATCCCCTGCAAAACGGTATTGAAATAACTTGCCAAGAAGGGGTTCCGCATCTGCCATGGCCAGCAGGCAGTTGCGCACATCCCCAGGCGGCAGAATCCCCATCTCCTCACGCAACCTCCCTGAGCTGCCACCATCATCCGCAACTGTCACAATTGCACTGAGATTTGTGGTGTGCTCTTTCAATCCCCGCAACAGTGAAGAGAGGCCTGTACCCCCGCCCACCACAACTATGTGGGGACCTCGGCGGGCATGGCGGTTTTTATAGAATTGCCGGGGCCAGCTTCCAGGAAAACCTAGATCTGAAATCAAAGAACCCACGAGCCTATAAAAGCCCCAGCCCATGAGAAAAAGACCCAGAATAAGAATTGGTAAAGTTAGCCAGAGTAAAGAATGCACCTGACCTGTGGTCTTAAATAGAAAACGGACGAGATGCCACTGCAATCTATTTAGATAGCGCCAGTCAAAGAGAAAAACTAGACTGGCGCTAAAGAGCAAAATTCCAACGATGATGGTTATCAACCAACGCTTAAATCCCCAGTCCCTAGTTCTCAATCACAATCCCCTCCGCCTCAACCTGCTTTGGCATTTTTTAGATCCCTATGCTCCACCAGCACATTGTAGCCTAGGCCCCGCAACAGGTCTCCTAGGGCATTGGTCACTGCCACAGAGCGATGCCTGCCCCCTGTGCAGCCGATTGCGATCACCAGATTCGAGCGTCCTTCCCGCTGATAATTGGGCAGAAGATACTCCATAAAAGTAAAGAAATGCTGATAGAAGTCATGGGTCTGAGGCCATCTGGCCAGGTAATCCACAACTTCTTTATCGTTGCCCGAGCACTCCCGCAGGCCCTCCACATAATAGGGATTAGGCAGAAAACGCACATCATAGAGGAGATCTGCATCCATAGGGATGCCATGCTTAAAACCAAAGGAGACAACAGTCACCAAAAAATCTGTGCTGTGGTCCCGAGCGAAATACTTGCTGATCTCCCGCTTCAGTTCATAATTAGACAAATTGGAGGTGTTAATCAACTTGCTCGCGCGGGCACGGAGACTGGCCAGGCGCAGGCGCTCCCCTGCGATTCCCTCAAGGACGCTGCCTGTAGGCGCAAAGGGATGGCGCCGCCTGGACTCCTTAAAGCGACGAATCAGGATCCTGTCATCTGCCTCCAGAAAAAGAATTTCTGGAGACAAGCCCAGCTGCTGTACACTTTCCAAAGCCCCAGTGAGGCTGTCGAAAAACTCCCCACCCCGTATATCCACAACTAGTGCTATATGCTTCAAGTTAGACTGCAAGCATAGTTCCGCAAATTTCGGAATCAATGTGGGAGGCAAATTATCGATACAAAAATAACCTAGATCCTCAAAACAGCGCATGGCCTGGGTCTTGCCTGCCCCAGATAGACCTGTGATGATTACAAAACGATTATCTTGCATCTAAGAATCACCCCTCTTTTTGATTATAACACAAATCACCGGGGGAGACTATTGGTGATGTTAAAAATAAACTCAGACCTTCACACCCACACAATAGCCAGCCATGGCAAAGGCACCATGGAAGCCAATGTGCGAGCAGCAAAGAATCTGGGATTGAAAAAAATCGCAATTACAGATCACGGACCTGCCCATCTCTTTGGCATTGGCATTAAAAATCCCCAAGTGCTGCTGGATCAAAAAAAAGAGGCCAGGGCTTTAGCAAAGCGCTGGCCCCAGATCCAGATCCTAGTTGGTGCAGAGGCAAACATTATCTCACCTGAGGGCGAACTAGACCTGCCAGAGGATATTTTAGCACAACTGGACTTGGTCCTAGTTGGCCTCCATCCTAGGGTAAGGCCGACCTCTTGGGGCGCAGCCGGGGACTTAATTCTCAAAAACTGGCTGGCCCGCTTTCCCCGCTTCCAGCCCCAGGCTATGAGAGCAAATACCCAAGCCCTCATCTGCGCCCTAGATCGCTACAGGGTGGACTTCATAACCCACCCTGGACTGCACCTTAGGATAGATACCCTGGCCCTGGCCAAGGCTGCAGAAGCACGGGGCGTGGCCCTGGAGCTTAGCGCAGGCCACGGAGCTAGCCGGGAGTTTGTAGAGCGGGTGCTTGAGACCGATGTGAATCTCATTATTAGCTCAGATGCCCACAGGCCAGAGGATGTGGGCAATTTCCAAAAAGCCCTCGCTTTGGCAGAAGATTTTAAAATTCCTAAAGCGCGGATTCTCAACGCTGATAAATAAGCTCTCCTGCCAGATACGTTCGCTCCACCTGAAATTGGGAATTTATCGCCACCAAATCTGCCACCTTCCCCACCTCAATACTACCATACTCATTATCTACACCAATAGAGCGGGCTGGAATCAGGGAGGCTGCTCGCACTGCCTCATACAAGGATAATTTAGCAAAACGACAGGCCCGCTCCACCGCCTCAATCATGGTCAGGCGGCTGCCGCAGAGGGAACCGCTCGGCAGGCGTGCCTCAAGCCCCCGGACTGTAATCATCTGTCCGCCCATCTCATACTCCCCATCTGGATAACCCACAGCCCGGATCCCATCTGTAATTAGAATCACATCATCGATGCCCCGGGCATCAATAAAGAGCTTCACAGTAGCAGGATTGAGATGAATCCCATCGGCGATGATCTGGGCTCGGAGCCCCTTCAGATTCAAAGCAGCACCCAATATTCCAGGCTCCCGATGGTGGAAGGGGCGCATGCCATTGCCTGTATGGGTAACCTGAGTGACACCCGCTGCCACTGCCTCCTCCATCTGAGCGAAAGTGGCACCACTATGCCCTGCTGCCACATATGTCCCCCGGGAAACCAAATAACGGATAAATTCCATGTGCCCTGGCAGCTCTGGGGCCACTGTCATCAGCTTCAATCCCCCCTGGGGCAAAAGCTGGTAGAGCCTGTCAACTTCCTCTTTAGTGCCCGGGCGAATTGTGCTCTCCAGCTGGGCTCCTTTGAATTCCTTTGCAATAAAGGGGCCCTCAATATGCACACCCAAAATTCTCGCGCCGTGGACAAAGCTTTGTCCCATGTGTTTGCCAACATTTTCCACAGCCCGCACTACAGCCTCAGCTGGAGCGCTCATGGTGGTGGGCAGAAAGCTAGTAACACCACCTGTGGCAACCATCTGAGCCATAGTCTCGAGAGCCTGGGGCGTTGCATCCATAGTATCTGCACCGCGAGCACCATGAATATGCACCTCAACAAGACCAGGGATTAGAGTCAGTTCCCCTAAATCCACTGCCTCCCCTGGCGGTGTGCCCTCACCTAGATCTGTGATCTTTCCACCTTCCACTTTCAGCCAGCCCCCAACAAGCTCCCTTTGGGGCAAAACTATTCTTCCTGCTTGCAAAATCATCTTCTCTACTTCCCCTCATCCAAATTCCAGACGGCAACTTTGCCATCTAAGCTTGTAAAATAAATCTGGGTACCATCGAAAAATGGCTTCCCCAAAATAAAACCATCACCCACTCGTAAAATAGGCTGGGCAGCGAGATTTTCCTCGCCCCAGAGCCTGTAGAGGTTGCCCCCCAGGGCAACCTGATAGGCTACCCCCCCTCCTCCCACAGGAGGAGGTCCTGTGAAAATATCCCCTGTTGCCTGCTCCCAGACTCGCCCTCCCCCAGTTGTGATCCCGACCAGTTGCCGATTTAGGGTACCTGCCACCTGCAGTTTTCCCACCTCTGTATTCAAAGGTGCATAAAGCAGCTTTTCTGCTAACTGCCAGCGGACTGAGCCTGTTTTGGGATCAAGGCCCCAAATTTTCCTAGGCCCTGCCACAAGCAAAACTCCATCTATTAAGCTGGGACTGGCGCCGCCTGGAGCATAAATCCCCTGATCTAGCTTCCGCTGCCACAGAGGCTCGCCATCGGCTAGGCGCAGAGCTAAGACGCTCCCCTCCCAGCTGGTGGCATAAACAGTGCCCCCCTCAACATATGGCGCAGCTTCAATTAGCCCCCCTAACTTCTTCTGCCAGCGGACTGAGCCTGTTTGCGCCTCCAGAGCCACTAATTCTTCTCCTGCGCCCACCAAAACTAGGTTTCCTGCCAAGACTGGCTCCACTAGCACGCCGCCCTCCAGCACCACAGACCAGCGTAGGGCCCCCTCTTTAGTAAAGCTATAAAATCCTCCAGCCTCACTCCCCAGATAAAAAGCATTCCTGGCCCAAAGAGCGCCACCTGGCAGTGGCGAAGCAAGCTGTCGCTCCCATAGAAGCTTCCCATTTTCCCGGGCAAAGCACTGGGCCCATCCGTTTAGGGTGGTCACTAAAAGCCGGTCATCTGCTACAGCTGGTCCTGCTTGAAGATCTCCTCTGGATTTAGTCTCCCACTTGAGACTGGAGCTAGAGCTGGGCGGCCGGTAAAAAAAGGAGCGTTCAGCTTGAGAAAAGATCCCACCCTCCTCCTCATAGCGCAAAGAGAGGGTATGCCAGCCCACAGTCCAGTTGCCAGTCAAAGCTGTCTGCCAGGGGACCTCAGCTCCCTGGGGGTCTAGGGCCATAGCCAGCTCCCGCTTTCCATCTACAGCAATTGTGAGTGTACCGCACGCGGCCGGCAAAATAACTTCAATGGGAATGGCCCCCTCCCAGCTTTCTTTGTCCTGTGGTAGCGTAACCTGAAATTGAGCTTTAGGAGAGGCAGTAAAGCTCCGCTCCAAGGACAAACCCCCGCCAACTCGTTTCCGGTAAATTGTGGTGCGCTGAGAGCTGAGGTTGAGCACCAGATACTCGCCACCCAGTGCAGCTGGACCTACAAGCGCGGGAATCCCCTGAGCCTGCCAAAACTGGAAATTGTGCAGATGACTTGCAAGGAGCAGCCGCATCTGGCCTGCGGCCAACAATTCCAGCACCACAGCCTCGTTATCAACCATTTTTTGCCCTATATTGCTCCCCCGCACAATTGGATGGTGCAAAAAGACTATTTTTTCCTCTTTGCCCTGAAGCTCTCCCCGAAGCCACTGGAGCTGCTGCTTTTCGATATGGCCATACTGCTCTGTGCGAATGGAACTATCAAGAGCGATGAATTTATAAGGGCCATGCGTGAAAGTATAATAAGGCTGGCCCCACCATTTTTTATAAAGTTCCTTGCCTCCCGTCGCCCAGCGCAGGTCGTGGTTGCCAGGCACAGGATAGACTGGAAAGGGCAGGGCTAACAGCGCCCGAGACTGGGCAAACTGATCCTCTTGCCCCCGGTCTGTAAGATCGCCGCCTACAAGAGCAAAGGCAGGATTGAGATCGCTTGCTTTGAGCTCCCGAACAATGGCAAGGCTATTCTCCGTACCCTTTGCCAGACCAAAATGGGTGTCTGAAAGGTGCACAAACAGGAGCTCATCGGGAGAGGGGGCCCCTGTGCGTACCCTGTCGCCTACCCTCGTGCCGCTTGCGGCAAAGGTGGCAAAGCTGTCAGTAACCTCCACGATAGCTGCTGTGCTATAGGGGGCATCCTCCCCTGGTCTCCAGATAGATACCTGGACCTTTGGAGCCAACTCCCCTGCCCCCAGATCTGTATAAGCCAGGCCATTCTCCACTTTGTAGACCAGGCCAAAGGCATAAGTTGGGGCCAACGTTATTGTGAATAGAAGGGCCCACAGAATGAGTTTCAAGCTTTCAGCCTCCTGCATGCTGCCAAATGTTGTTCCAAAAGTTCCCGGCTGGTGTTGAGAATCTGCTCCGCCCTGAGCCCTGCTCGCTTTGCAAGATCTAGGGCCGCATCAAGATTGCCTACGTTGCAGCTAGCGTGGGAGTCGCTGCCGAGGATCACTTTCCCACCCAGCTGGGCCATGCGTTTTGCCAGTTCAAAGCAGGTACCCTCGCTGCCTCGCCTGCAGATAGTGAGTGAGCTGTTATTTAATTCCAAAGCTACGCCTGTGCGCACAGCGGCCTGGACAACTGCTTCAACGTCCATAGGAAAACGAGGATTGCCTGGATGAACAATAAAATCAAGATCTGGGTTTTCCATGGCACAGATCAAAGCTTTAGTATTGTCGGCTTTATTCTCTCCTTCATATCCTGTGGCAGGGTGGAGGCCCGCTGCCACGAAATCTAAACTACCGAGAATAGATGGTGGCAGATCCAACTGGCCACAGGTAGAGATAATATTTGCCTCTACCCCAAAGAGGATCTCTACCCCCTCAATTAGCTTAGGCACAGCAAGGCGGTTGCCAAAGTGATACAGATGAGGTCCGCCAGGCATAGAGGGTCCATGATCGGAGATCCCAACTAGCTCCAGGCCAATTTTTCCAGCCCGGGCTGCGATCTCCTCGATGGTGCTATAGGCGTGGCCACTTGCCACTGTATGGTTATGCAGGTCAAATTTACAAGGGAACATCTTTCCTCTCCTTCCTTTTCTATCCCTATCTTCTCCCTGAAACACGGGATCTCCTGCTTAAAAAAACTGGGAGAAGAGGGGTTTTAGTAGCAAGTTAATGCTTTTCCTGCCTTGTTTAATTTAAACCCTATTCCTTTTTTTACCCTAGCGGAATAATGCCCCTCTCTTTGAGCAATATTATACAAGTGAAAGCGCCCTCCCAGGGGACGAAAGGAGGCAAGAGTTCTTGAAAAATGGGGAGCTTGGGCAAAAGACCCGTCGCGAGCTCTTAGAGCTAGCCCGAAATGAACAGATCCAACACTCCCACGCCATGACCCGAGGCGAATTGGTCAGCAGCCTCTCCACAACACAGCCCCCGCCACAACAACATGTCCAACCCTGCTCTCAGGCTTGGGTGCCAGATCCGTTGCCTCCCATCCCCCCGTGGTATGGCAAAACGCGGATTGTACTGTTAGTGCGAGATCCCAACTGGTTGTTCACATATTGGGAAGTAGTGCCAGCTGACTGGCAAAAAGTGGGGCAAGAGGCAGGTGCAGGAAGCCAACGTATTTTGCGCGTTTACAATACAGATGGTGGTTTTTTTGATCAGGAGCTAGCAGATGATGCTCAAAGCTGGTATCTGAAAACAGGAAAACCCGGTCACTCTTTTTTTGTAGAAATTGGACTCCTCAGTGCTCATGGCAAGTTTTTTTCAGTGGCTCGCTCCAATACAGTCACAACACCGCCAGATACCATCTCACCTGTAGTTGACGAGGCCTGGATGACTGTAGACGAGCTTTATCGCATGGCAGCTGGTGCACCTATTGGCACCAGTTCCGTAGAGCTCCAAGAGCGAGTAAGCCAGAGGCTCCACTGGGAGCTAGGATCAGGTGCGGTCAGCAGCATCTCAAGCCCGGTCAAGATCGAAGCTGAGCGAGGCTTTTGGCTGGCTGTAAATGCAGAGCTAATTCTCTATGGTGCAACTGAACCTACGGCTCGGGTGACAGTAGCAGGACAAGAGGTCTTGTTAAATGAGCAAGGCGAGTTCAGCCTTCGCTTTGCCCTGCCAGATGGAACCCTCTCTTTGCCAGTGGTGGCCGCCTCTTCAGATGGCAGAGAGGAAATTAGAATCACACCAACAGTAGCTAAGACAACCGACTAGGAGGAACAGCTGTGGCAAAAGGTTACCTAGCCCTAGTTTTACATACCCATCTTCCCTATGTTCGCCACCCTGAGGTGGATGACTTCTTGGAGGAAGACTGGCTCTTTGAAGCCATCACTGAAACCTATATTCCCTTAATTGATATTTTCAGCAGGCTCAAAGCTGAGGGCATCGGCTACCGGATTACCATGTCCCTGACTCCTCCCCTGTTGAGTATGCTCGCAGATCCTCTCTTGCAAAGCCGCTATCGGAGGCACTTGGAACAACTGATAGAACTGGCTCACCGTGAGGTGGAGCGAACCCGCTTCGACAGCACCTTCAGGCCCCTAGCCCAACATTATCTGGAAAAATTCCAAATGGTGCAGGGAATCTACGATCATTATCATTCTGACCTCATCGGAGCCTTCCGGGAACTTTCAGGCCCTGGAGGACTTGAGCTTATCACCTGCGGCGCCACCCATGGCTTTCTGCCCCTTTTAGGTGTAAACAAAATTGCTGCCCGAGCCCAGATTCAGCTGGGAGTGGAGACCCACAAGCATTATCTAGGTCAAAGCCCTAGGGGTTTTTGGCTCCCAGAGTGCGGCTATAATCCTGGGGACGATGAGATCCTAGCTACAGCGGGAATCCGTTATTTTCTCATGGACTCCCATGGTCTGCTCCATGCCACCCCCAGACCCCGTTATGCTACATATGCACCCATCTACTGCCCCAGTGCTGTGGCAGCCTTCGCCCGGGACTGGGAATCATCCAAACAGGTCTGGAGCTCCCAGGAAGGCTATCCTGGAGATCCCCATTATCGGGAGTTCTATCGAGATATTGGCTATGATCTGGACTATGACTACATCAAGCCCTACCTTCATAGCTGTGGCATCCGCACCCAAACTGGGATTAAATACCACCGGATCACAGGCAGAAATTGCGAAAAACAGCCCTATAACCCCGCTTTGGCCCAAGAGCGAGCAGCCATTCACGCAGGCAACTTCATGTTCAATCGGATAGCGCAGGTGGAATATCTAGAGCAGCAAATGGACAGACCCCCAATTATCGTCGCCCCCTATGATGCTGAGCTCTTTGGACACTGGTGGTATGAGGGACCCCAGTGGCTAGAATTCCTCCTGCGCAAGCTCCACTACGATCAAGATCAGCTGGAGCTCATTACCCCTGGCGATTATCTAGAGCGCCACCCCAGAAACCAGGTAGCACAACCTCCCATGAGTAGCTGGGGTTACAAGGGCTATAACGAAGTCTGGCTTGAAGGAAGTAATGACTGGATCTACCGGCACCTACACATGGCAGCAGAGCGGATGGTGGAGCTAGCAGGCCGGGGACACCACAACCAGTTAGAGAGGCGGGCCCTGAACCAAGCAGCCCGGGAACTCCTTTTGGCCCAAAGCTCAGACTGGGCTTTCATTATGAAAACCGGAACTATGGTTCCCTATGCAATCCGCCGTACTAACCAGCACATTGCCAACTTCACAGGCCTCTATGAACAAATAAAGGCCAGCCAGCTAAACGAGGGCTGGTTGGCCCAGTTGGAAAGTGCTAATAACATTTTTCCCCACATAAGCTATAGTCTCTACAGGCCCGAGGAGCAAGGGGCTCTAATGCCTGTAATTTAGAAAGGAGGGAACTATGTGGCCAAGGGGATCTCCCGGCCCCAGCAGCCGGATAATGCAGAGGAGGAAATCAAATGCCCCCGCTGCGGCTTCATGTTTGAGCTAGCTCCCACATCCAGCGCCCAGGACATCACCACCTGCCCCCAATGTGGAGAAGGCATTAACCTAGATCACGCCCTGGTTGTAGATACTTCAAACGAAGACTACTGACCTCTGCCTAAAAGATCCAAAAAGCGAAGCAGGGGATTTTTCTCGATAATGGCGCTGAAGGAGTATCGCTCAGAGAGCAAGTTCAGCAAAAACAAAAAGACCACAACTGCAAGCTGCCACTGCCAGCTTAAAGAAGCCGCGAGACTATAGCCCAACGCGCAGCCAAGACAGTTGGAGCCAGAATCACCAAGCATGGCCTTTGCTCGCAGATCTAAGGGAGCATAGACCAGGCTTGCTCCAACTATGGGCATAAGCACAAATAGTTTGCTACTAGGAATTGAGACGAGTATCAGCACCCCCAACCAGAATAATTTCAGTGCTCGCCCTGGCCTCAGATCAAAAAGGTTTAGTGTATTCGCAGATAGTGCGATGAGCAGAGCTGCGAGGAAGATCCGTGCAGGCTCCCCCGTCAAAGTTGTGGCCACAAGCAGTGCTAAAAATCCTCCCCCCATAGCCTTGAGACCACCGGTTGTGAGCTTGCCTCGAAGGAGATTGCGAAAATGGCCTCGAAAACCTCGACTGGAGCCATTGCCCAAAGCATCATCGATAAAGCCCAACAGCACCATCCCCGCCAATAGAAAGAGAAACGATAAAAAAGCAGACAGGGAAAGGAAACCAATTAGCTCCCCCAGCCAAAAAGCAAAGGCTGCGCTGCCCAAAAAAAACGGGCCCATTCCCACGGGAATCTCCTTTCCCTGGAAGTTTGGAACCAGAAGTCCACTTCCACGGAGCATACCCAGCCACATACCCTGAACTAGGAGGGCAAAGGCACCACCTAGCGCGATGAGATACGCAATCCTCAACCAACTCACCCCTTCTGCCCCAAAAACAAGCGTGGCACCAGCACTCCCAGCACTGCAAAAAACTGTTTGCCTCTGTGACAAAAACCTGCCCAGCTTCTTGCTGTCTCAGCATGGGTCATGTTCACAGGCACCTCTTTGAGACGAAAGCCGGCTTTGAAAGCATCAATAGTTAATGCCACCTCAACGCCGAAACCCGCGGCTACTTCAAGCTGCTCTATAATCTCCCGCCTCATCGCCCGCTGACCACTAAGTGGGCTTTCCATGCGCAAACCTGTAGCCTTTTGGATTCCCCAACGGGCCAAGCTTTTTACAAAACCAAAGCCGCCCTTTTTTTTGGCAGGGGGAAAGCGGGCAATTGTCATATCAGCCCACCCCTCAAGCACAGGATGGAGGAGCTTTCCTGCCTCCTGGGCACTTGCACCCAGATCAGCATCTAAAAAAACAACAATCTCAGCATCCCGCGCTCGAACCAGACCTCGGCGCAAAGCCTCACCCTTGCCTTGATTCTCATCTAGCGCCATAACCTCCGCTCCAGCTTCCCGGGCAATGGCCACTGTCTCGTCTGTAGAGCCGTCATCTACCACAAGGATCCGATCCACACCTGGGATTTTTCCCACAGCTTCCAAGGTAGCGCCGATCCGCTCCTCTTCGTTGTAGGCAGGGATAATAATCGCTGTTTTCATCACCATTACTCCTGCTTGCCAAGATCTGGCAGAAAGGCCTGAGCCCCTTCTTTAATCCCGAAGTGGCCTAGCCCGTCTGTGGCCAAAGCATAAACTAAGGCCACTCTACCGCTGGCCTGATCAATATTGTCCACTAGCAAAATCCCCTTTCCTGAAAGGGAAGAGCTGGGTGCGTTTGCATTTTCCACTGCTGCCACTCGCAGCTGATACTCTTGGAGGGATTGTACCAAAGAGACGCTATACTCTTTGGGCGCTGTGACTTTGCCTTCAAAAAGAATCACAGTGTGCACAGGCGTATCATACTGGCCACCTAGGCGTAAATAACCCAGATCTTCTAGAGGTTTGAGCCTTTTTTTGCCAAAGCCCATGGCGAGAGTCTGTGCAAGATACCCTGTCAATTCTTCAAATGTTCCCTCCTCTGCGCCAAGGACATTAGCTAGCTTCTCCTCATTGCCACTGTAACGGAGCAGGGAGGTGGTTGAGAGCACCTCTGCTCCTGCCTGCTTGAGGCAAGAGACCAACTCTGACACTTCAGAGGTAGCAGTAGTGCTGGTAGCCTGGATGATAGCCACTCGCTGGCCCGCTAATTTATCGTGGGTCAGCAGCGGCAGAGCTGCTTTATTGAAGTCCTGCTCCCGTTTGAGCTGTAGCTCTTGCTCGGAGATCTCTTGCTCCAGCTTCCGCTTATCTTGCCTCAGACCTGCCAGATCCCCCTCTAGGCGATCCACCAGCTTCCGCTGCTGTTCGAACAGCTTCTCATCACCTAGCAAACTGCTGCCGATGACAATCCCCAATCCCAAGGCCAAAAACACCGCCACCAGAGAGGTAATATGATAACGTAGATCAATAATCATCTTTTACACCTCAAAAGCCAATAATAATTCTAAACTTCATCCACAGTAACCTGCCAAACTGCCGCAGGGGCTCAGATAATCCCACCACCAATAAAAATGGTAAAAGCGCTGCTGCTGTAAGCTGAAAGAAATATTTTGCCCGCATGCCACCCCGATAGAGGCGGTTCACACCCTTGGCATCAACCAAAATCGAGCCAACCTTCAGGCGCACCAAAAACGTACTGCCCATGCCAGGCCTCCCCTTTTCCAAAAAGTCGATCATGTTGGAATGGGTACCCACAGCCACAATCAGGGAAGCACCTTTTTCATAGGCCAAAAGCATAGCAATATCCTCGCTAGTACCAGAGGCAGCGAAAATTTTCGCATCCAGGCCCAGCTCCTCTACCCGTGGCAGCCCCGGTGCTCTCCCATCTGGATAGGCATGAACCACGATCTCCGCACCACAGGTTAATGCCTTGTCGCTTACAGAGTCCATATCCCCCACAATCATATCTGGTGGATAACCCAGCTCCAAGAGCCCATCTGCTCCCCCATCAACTGCCACGATTACAGGCTGCATCTCATTTATGTAAGAGCGGATGGCCAAAAGGTCCTCCTTATAATGCTGGCCCCGGACCACCATCAGTACTTGTCTGTCCCTAAACTCTGTGGCCACAGCTGGGATCGGCACACCCCCGATAATTAAATCCTTTTCCCGTTTAGCATATTCTAGGGTGTTTTGCACAAATTTATCCAGTTCTTGGCTTAAGCTGGCTCTGGCCTGGGCCATTTTTTTAGCCACAGACTCCTCATCCAGCTCTGTGCCCCTGGCAATAAATTTTTCTTCACAAAAAATTTCCTGGCCCCTGACCTCAACTAGCTGCCCCTCTGTGAGCTTTTGAAAAACCTCTTCCCCCACGTCATCTAAAATGGGAATCCCGGCCCTCAGCAGTGATGCTGGCCCAGGATTAGGATATCTACCACTTATGGACTGACTGGCGTTGATCACTGCCCTAGGGTTGATGGCAATAAGCGATTCTGCTGCCACCTCATCCAAATCTTGATGATGGATCACTGCGATCTCGCCGCCACAGAGGCGTCCAACTAAACGTTTGGTGCGACGATCCAGACGCACTTTCCCTTTGATCTGCATCTATGCTCTCCTTCCAGTTAGCTAAGAGAGATACTTCAATCTGATCTCGTCGGCTAGTTTGGCTATGAACAAGGTGTTAGTGGCCTTTCCTCGCTCTGCATCAATAGTGGTGCCGAAAAGTTCATTTAGAAGCTTCATATTCCCTCGATCCCAGGTGGTTTCAATGGCATGACGAATTGTACGCTCTATCTTCTGAGGCGTAGATTGATATCGTTCTGCCACAATAGGGTAGACTGTTTTCATAATACTGCCCAGCCGATCAAAATCACGGGCCACAAGCCCTATACAATCTCGCAGGTAAAGATATCCCTTAAAATGGGGAGGTACACCTGCTTTGCTGAGAAGCTCTGAGATTGCCTGCTCTAAGATCTGCTCTTTGGGTTCTTTGCTTTGCACCTGGGAAGGCTTTTGGCTTGCAATCAGCCTCGCTCGATCCAAAAGTACTGAAACCTCAAAGGGCTTTATTAAATAATAGCTGGCGCCCAGGGAAAATGCAAGGCGAATCATCTCCTCTGCTCCCAAAGCGCTCATAATAATCACTCGGCCCTGCCATCTTGCCTCTTCTCTTAGCTGCTCTAAAACACCTAAGCCATCGAGGTAGGGCATGATAAGATCTAACAGCAGAAGATCTGGCGTATGTTTTCTAATGCACTCTAAAGCCTCAAGACCTGTATTGGCTGTGCCCACAAGCTCCAGATCTGGCTCTTGGGCGATGGCCCCGGCTATTTGCCCACAAAGCTCTTGATTATCATCTGCCACTAAAATTTTAATTGACCCCTGCCTCCTTCTCCCCTGCCTGGACATCCTACCCTTAATATTTCTACAACTGGAAGGATTATCCTCCTTTAGGACGTGCTGCCTTGGATTGATTCTTGACAGAAAAAAGGCGAAGGTCATGCCCCCGCCTAAATACTAAGTTTATCCACGGTCTCTTTAATCACTCTTGCTGAATCAAGCAGCTGCTCCTTTTCCCCAGGAGATAGCCCCAAGGGGAAAATTCGCTTAATACCGCATCTGGCCACCACTGCTGGCACGCTAAGGCAGATATCCTCGATCCCATAATAATCTTCTAAAAAGCATGAGACCGTTAGCACAGACCGCTGATCTCGCAAGATGGCCTCTGTGATCTTTTGCATAGCCAGCGCCACTGCCCATGAAGTTGAACCCTTGCGCTGGATGATCTCATAGGCAGCCCGCTTTACCTGCTCCAAAATTTCTTCCCGAACCCCTAGCTCGCAGTGGCGTTCGCAACTGGGACAATGCTCTGATAGACGCATCCCAGCTATGTTGGCCAAACTCCAGACAGCAACCTCGCTATCGCCGTGTTCTCCCACAATGTAGGCGTGGACATTGCGGGGATCAATATCGCAATGCTGACTTAGAAGATACCTGAAACGTGATGTATCCAAAACTGTGCCTGACCCCAAAACCTGATTATAAGGCAAGCCTGAAATCTTCAAGGCCAGATAAGTCATCACATCCACAGGATTAGTAACAATTAAAAAAATTGCATCTAGGGTGTATTGGGTAATCTTGGGGATCATCTCCTGGTAGATGTGGTAATTAGCCTCTACAAGCTCCAGACGGGTCTGGCCTGGTTTTTGCCTTGCGCCTGCTGTAATTACAACTAGATCTGCACCTTGGCAATCCTCATAATCACCTGCCCAAATCTTCACAGGTGGCACAAAAGATGCCCCATGGTTTAGATCCATCACTTCTCCCTCTGTGCGCTCCCTGTCTATATCGATGATACAGATCTCAGAGACCAGGCCGCTGTTCATCAGCTGGAACGCATAGGCTGCACCTACTGCGCCTGCCCCAATAATCACAACCCGGCCTTTGCCGGTTTTCTGCTTTATTGCAAGTTCAGTCCGCTCTACTAAAGCTACCTCGGCCATAGCTCTCCCCCTTATCTGCTAGGGGCAAGGACAAGCCTTGCCCGTGAATTAGGATTCCTTCTCTCCCCGGTCCTCCTCCTCACCTTCAGGCAAAGAGAAGCTCATACAGTTTACAACCTCTGTTACTGTAGCATAGGGAGTATTGGAATCCACCCGGGTGACATCCCGACCACAAATTTTTTCTCGGTTCCACTTACACTCTTCCACTCCACAATAAATGTCTGTCATAGGGGATCCCTCCCAGGTTGTACTTCCCCTGTATTGTGCCCGATCCCTTGCCTTTTCTATTCTATCTCCCTCAGAAGGTTTGCCATCTCAATTCCTGTGACTGCTGCCTCGGCCCCCTTATTGCCAGCTTTAGTTCCTGCCCGCTCCACTGCCTGCTCAATTGTATCGGTAGTCAAAACACCAAAGATGGTAGGTACATCAGTGGAGAGCCCCACTTGGGCCACGCCTTTAGCTACCTCGGAGGCCACATAGTCGAAATGGGGAGTACTACCCCGAATCACAGCCCCCAAACACAACACTGCATCGAATTTGCCGCTTTGGGCCATTTTTTTCGCCACCAGGGGGATCTCAAAGGCCCCTGGCACCCATGCTACCTGAATCTGATCATCCTCACAGCCATGGCGGCGGAGAGCATCTAGGGCGCCCCCTAGAAGCTTGCTACTGATGAATTCGTTAAATCTCGCCACTACAATTCCAAAACGTAAACCCTGGGCAATAAGTTTTCCCTCTTTAACCTGCATTTTTATCCTCCTTTGGCCTCTCGCAAAGTAGGTGGCCTAGTTTTTCTTTTTTTGTACATAAATAATCCCTGTTCTCAGGCCGCGGTGGAATCTCAAGGGGGATCCTTTCCTCCACTTCCAAGCCATATCCCTCCAGTCCCTTGATTTTGAAGGGGTTATTGGTCAGCAGCTGCAGCTTCCTCACACCTAAATCCACCAGGATCTGGGCACCGATACCGTAGTCTCTAAGATCTGCTGGAAAACCTAGCTCCAAGTTAGCCTCCACAGTATCCCGGCCCCTCTCTTGCAGGGCATAGGCCTTTAGTTTGTTGGCAAGGCCAATCCCTCTGCCTTCCTGGCGCATGTAAACTAGAACACCTGTGCCCTCCTTAGCAATCATATTCATCGCAGAGTCCAGCTGCTCGCCGCAGTCGCAGCGGTAGGAGCCGAAAACGTCACCTGTGAGGCATTCTGAATGCATCCGCACCAATGTAGGCTTATCTGTATCAAGCTCCCCTTGAATTAAAGCCAAGTGACACTCATCATCCAGCGGACTTTCATAGGCGATGGCCCTGAAAGTTCCCCAGCGGGTGGGGAGTGTTACATCTGCTACCCTCTGTACAAGTTTCTCTCGACGGCTGCGGTAGGCGATTAGGTCTGCGATAGTGACCAGAAGCAAGTTGTGCTTTTGGGCAAACTCCTCAAGATAGTCAAGCCTTGCCATGGTGCCATCGGGCTTCATGATCTCGCAGCAAACCCCAGCTGGAGCCAAGCCTGCCAAGCGCGCTAGATCAACTGTGGCTTCAGTGTGGCCAGCCCGCCTGAGGACCCCACCCTCTTTTGCCTGCAGTGGAAAAACGTGTCCAGGCCGCGCCAGATCTTCAGGTTTTGTTTTCGGATCAACCAAGGCTCGGATTGTTGCAGCACGCTCTCTAGCAGAGATGCCTGTGGTAATGCCCTCTTTCAGATCCACAGAGACTGTGAAGGCTGTCTCTTTGCTGTCCGTATTCTCACTCACCATCTGAGGCAGTTTAAGTTCCCCGAGTCGCTCCCCTGACACGGGGGCACAGACAAGACCTTTAGCATGGGTAACCATGAAGTTAATCGCATCCGCTGTGGCCAGCTGTGCCGCCATGATCAGATCCCCCTCATTTTCCCGGCGGGGATCATCCACCACCACAATCATCTCTCCGCGTCCGATGGCACCGATAGCCTCTTGGATACTTGCAAATGCCATTTTTCTCCCTCCTATGCAAAGCCGAAACGAGCCAGTTTATCCTTAGACAGACCCGGCTCTTCTTGCTCCATATATTTTTTCACATACTTGCCCAGCATGTCCGCTTCCAGATTTACAAGCTCTCCAACTTTCCTCTCACCTAAAATTGTCGCGCTCCGAGTATGGGGGATCAGGGAGACTGCGAAGCTATCCCCTCGAATTTCTGCCACAGTGAGGGAGGTGCCATCCACAGCGATGGAGCCTTTGGGAATCAGGTATTGTGCAACATCCCAACTGGCGCTGAACCAAAAAATCACAGCATTGCCCTGGGGACTGATTCTCAAAACCTTACCTACGCCGTCCACATGACCTAAAACCAGGTGCCCCCCAAACCTACTATCCAACCTCAAGGCCCGCTCCAGGTTAACCCGGCTCCCCTTTTGCAGGAACCTCAGGTTTGTGTAGCGAAAAGTCTGGGGCATAACCTGGGCCTGGAAAACTCCAGCCTCGTTCGCCTCCACAGTGAGGCAGGTGCCGTTTACAGCCACACTCTCCCCTAGCTTCAGATCTGGGGCAAAGCTGGCCTGGATCTGAAGGAGGATGGACTCTCCACTTTGGTTGATCCCCTCTACCGTGCCAATCTCTTCCACTATGCCTGTGAACATCCTCTCGCCTCCCTGTAGAGTGTTAAGAGTAAATCCGCTCCTATTCGCTCTTGGGAATACAAATGGAACCTGGGGCAGCTGCCAAGCTCCTCCCAGCCGGGACCGCCAATTGAGCCTCGTGCACTCTCCCCGCCGATGACAACTGGAGCCAAAAAAAGATGAAATTTATCCACCAGCTGTGCCTCCAGCATAGCACCTGCCAAGGTGGCTCCCCCCTCAAGGAGAACATCTGTGATTCCCTGGGCATAAAGGGCACGAGCCAGCGCCCTAAGATCCACTCCTCCTTCGGCGCGAGGGAGCACTAACACCTGGGCTCCGGAGCGTTTGAGACGCTCAATTTGCCCCGGGTCTGCACCCTCCCCTGTAGCCACAATAACAGGTGAGGTCACAGACCATAATTTGGCATCTGAAGACAAACTGGCACGGGTGTCCACAATAATACGAATGGGGTCATGGCCCCCCGGGATCCTGGTATTGAGTAGTGGGTCATCTGCGCGGACTGTGCCGGAGCCTACCATTATGGCGCAGGTGCGAGAGCGGAGCCTGTGGACCCACCTTCGAGACTCTTTGCTGCTGATCCAACGGGACTGACCAGATTTGGTGGCAATTTTCCCATCTAGGCTCTGGGCTAATTTCAAGGTAAAGAAGGGACGTTTGCTTGCAATTGCATGGAAAAAAACTTCATTCAGCGCTCTGGCCTCTCGCGCTAAAACCCCTACCTCAACTTCGAGGCCAGCCTCATCGAGGATCCCAATCCCCCCTCCTGCTTTGGGGTTGGGATCGGCCGCTGCCATCACCACCCGCCCGATACCACTTTTCAAGATGGCCTCTGTGCAAGGCGGGGTGCGCCCCCTGTGGCAGCAAGGCTCTAGGGTAACGTAGAGGGTGGCGCCACGAGCTTTCTCCCCTGCCGCTTTGAGGGCAAAAACTTCTGCGTGGGGCTCTCCTGCTTTGGGGTGATAACCTTCCCCCACAATTACCCCGTCTTTCACAACCACAGCTCCCACAAAAGGATTGGGCCAAGGACGGCCCTCTTTGGCTAAATCCAGAGCCCTCCTCATGTAAACTTGATCCAAATCTTCACCCCCACAATGAAAAAAATCCCCTTTCGGGGATTACAATGGAAAAAAGACGCTTCTCCCATCCAGACTTTAACTGTCGGCTCTGGAATCTCACCAGATCAGCTTAAAAAGCTCGCGGGCTATACCGCCGGTTCGGAATTACACCGACCCCGAAGCATAAATGCTATTTAATTTTCTTCTTTATTGTACAACTACTTGCAGCAAAAGGCAAGGGTTAGGGCCTTGCCTTTTGCTTTTTAATACCTGCGCGGGCCAGGGCATCGGCTCGGTTGTTGCCCTCATTGTCGCTGTGGCCCCGAACCTTGATCCAGGTAATCTGGTGGGGAGCTGCCACTTTTAGCAGCTCCTGCCAAAGCTCTTGATTGGCAACCTCACCTTTATTTTTTGTGCGCCAGCCATTTCGCTGCCAGCTTTCAAGCCAGCCGTCTTGGAAAGCGCGAATAAGGTAGGCACTGTCGCTATAGAGCTTCACCCGACAGGGCATACGCAGCGCCCGGAGCCCTTCGATTGCCGCCTGAATCTCCATCCGCTGGTTTGTGGTATGGGGCTCTCCACCCGACAGCTCCCTTTCCCTGCCCCCAGAGCTGAGGATCGCACCCCAGCCGCCTGGGCCCGGGTTTCCAGAGCAGGCCCCATCTGTATAGATCTCAACTTCATGCATTTTTATTGTCGCTTCTGGAAGAACTCCATAGCAACCTCAGGGAAGAGAAGATATGTGAGCACATCCTCATCCCGCTCAAGATATTGCTTGATTTCCTCCCGGGCTTTTTCCACTCCGGGCTCGAGAAGCTCTGCAGGCCTTGTTGTGAGGGGCTCCTCACCGGGCTCGAGGATCTGCGCTTGTAGTTCTTCGGAAATTGGGGCAGGTGGTCTACCATAGAGTCCTTTGACATAGTCGCGGATCTCCTTGGATTTCACCTTATACCGCTCTCCAGTGATCACATTGAATACTGCCTGGGTGCCTACAATCTGGCTCATAGGCGTGACCAAGGGTGGATAACCCAAATCCTCTCGGACTCTGGGGATCTCAGCTAGCACATCCCCGAGGCGATTGAGCATTCCCTGCTGGGTGAGCTGAGCTCTGAGGTTGGAGAGCATGCCTCCTGGCACCTGGTAGACTAAAACATCTGTATCTACCCGCAGTGGTGCTGCTACATCCTTATAGCCGTTCTTCCAGCTGCGAACCTCTTGGGTGACACCTGCGAGTTTCTCCAAGCTTACGCCTGTGTCATAACCTAGTTCCTCCAAGGCTACTACCATGGTCTCAGTTGCAGGCTGAGACGTACCAAACGCCAGTGGTGAGAGAGCAGTATCGATCACAGCTGCACCTGCTTCTATTCCTTTAAGATAGGCCATGGATGCCATGCCACTTGTGTAGTGACAATGAAGTTGGATAGGAAGCCCAACTTCGCTCTTCAGCCTGCCTACAAGCTCTGAGGCAACTTTAGGTGTGAGAAGACCTGCCATATCTTTGATGCAGATGGAGTCTGCACCCTTCTCTTTCAGTTCTTGGCCTGTTTTCACAAAACTATCTACGTTATGAACAGGGCTTGTGGTGTAGACCACAGAGGCTTGCACATGGGCGCCTGCTTTCTTTGCTGCCCGCATAGCCACTTCCATGTTACGCACATCGTTTAGTGCATCGAAAATCCGCATCACTGAAATTCCATTTTCCACGGACTTCTGGACAAAATATTCCACAACGTCATCTGGATAATGGTGATATCCCAAAAGGTTCTGTCCCCGCAATAGCATCTGCAAGGGAGTGTTTTTGAAATAGGCGCGTAGTTTTGCCAATCTCCCCCATGGATCCTCGTTTAGATAACGTAGCGAGGAATCGAAGGTTGCCCCGCCCCAGGCCTCCATGGAATGGAAGCCTGCCTCTTCTAGTTGCTCTGCAACTTTTAGCATATCTTGTGTACTCATCCGAGTTGCCCACAAAGACTGATGGGCATCCCGGAGCAAGGTTTCTGTAATCCCGACTTTCATCTTTTCTCCTTCCCTTCCTTAACCTAATGTGGTCAAGAGAATACCAGCTGCAATGGCAGAGCCGATGACACCTGCCACATTGGGTCCCATGGCATGCATCAGAAGCCAGTTGCCAGGGTTCTCCTCTTGTCCCACCTTATGAGCCACTCTCGCTGCCATAGGCACAGCTGATACACCTGCAGCACCAATCAGGGGGTTTATTTTGCCGCCACTTGCTTTATACATCAGCTTGCCAAAGAGCACACCGCCTACAGTGCTAAAGGAAAAGGCAATTAATCCCAGAAGGATAATCTTCAGGGTGCCTACGCTTAAAAAAAGCTGGGCATTGGCTGTGGCCCCTACTGTGGTTCCCAAAAAGATAGTTACTATGTTGATAAGTTCGTTTTGTGCGGTTTTGGAGAGACGATCCACAACACCAGACTCCCGGAACAAGTTCCCCAGCATCAGGCAGCCAATCAAAGCTGCAGCTGAAGGCACCAAAAGGGATGTTAGTAAAGCCACCAAAATCGGGAACAAGATCAGTTCTGTTTTGCTCACAGGTCGCAGCTGCTCCATAACTACGCTGCGCTCTTTTTTCGTAGTGAGGGCACGCATAATTGGTGGCTGAATAATGGGCACTAGCGCCATATAAGAATATGCTGCAATGGCAATAGGTGCCAATAGCTCCGGTGCAAGCTTGGAAGCTAAGAAAATTGCTGTAGGTCCATCTGCTCCACCCATGATCCCGATGGAACCCGCCTGGGGTAAGGTAAAGCCCAAGGGAATAGCTCCTAAAAAGGTGGTGAAAATTCCCAGTTGCGCTGCAGCACCCAAAAGCATACTTTGGGGTCTTGCGATTAGGGGACTGAAATCCGTCATCGCTCCAACACCCAGGAAAATCAGGGGAGGATAGATTCCGAGTTTTACACCTCGGTAGAGCCAATAGAGAAGACCACCCTTGTCCATTAAATTGGCAAAGGGAAGATTGGCCAGAAGCATTCCAAAGCCGATTGGAATCAAAAGCAGGGGTTCATACCCCTTTTTAACGGCTAGATAAATTAAAGTGAAACTGATAAGATACATTACACACTGCTGCCAACCAACAGCGGCGAAGCCCGTGGACTGAAAAAACTCAATAAACTGCTGCCACATTTTTATGATCCCTCGCTATTCCAAAACAATCAGCGGATCGCCAGTGGAGACTGTCTGCCCTGGTGATACCAGCACAGCCTTTACTGTCCCCTCACCTGTTGCAGGAACCTCATTTTCTAATTTCAAAGCTTCCAGTGTGGCTACTACTGTACCCGCTGTTACCCGATCGCCTACGCTTACTTTTACAGAAAGAATAGTACCGGAAAGTGGTGCTTGAATAGACTCCCCATCAACGTTTACAGGTGCGGCCTGGGAAGCTGGTGCTGCTTGCGGTGCGGCCTGGCTTGGTGCAGCCGGAGCTCCTCCCACTTCTTCCACCATCACCTGATATTTCTTATCTTCTACTGTTACTACAAATTTGCGCATTTTGGGATCCTCCTTCAAATTCTTTTAATGTCAATAGTTTTTATCCGCTCTGGGGGAACCACCGCTGAGACCGCAGCCACAACTGCTGCAAGCTCTGCGCTATCTCCCCTCCCTCTATTTGTGCCTTTTTGCACAATCCTTGACATAAGGCCAACGATCAATGAGAGAGACCAGAGGGCTAATAATACAACTCCCATCCCCAGTACAGTGATCTGGAGACCTCGGATCATAGATGGCATATTCTTCTTCACCTCCTTTATCTTCTTTATGATATCTGTCCCGGGCAAAGATGTCAAGGAATGAATGCGAATTTCAACCAATAAACGCTGAGCAACCGAGAAATTTACTGTTAAAGGGGCTTTGAGTTGCTAAAGGAAAAGATTTTTCCGTATTATCTGGTTTTCCTTAAAAAAGCCACCTTGCAAGAAGCTGCAGCTTCTCGCAAGGTGGCTTTACTAGCCTTGGAAACTTTTTTAGAGAAATAAATATTGATACATCATCCAGAAGTGGAGGGCGCTTCCTCCCAGGATAAAAAGATGGAAGATCTCATGGAAACCAAAGAACTTCAGGTTAGGCCATTTAATGCCATAGATAATGGCCCCTGTGCTATAGAAGAAGCCACCACCTAATAATAAGCCCACACCTGCTACTGAAACAGCGCGGGAGAACGGTACAAAAGCGATGGCCAAAAGCCAGCCCATAACTAGATAGATCAAAGTTGATAGCCACCTGGGTGCAGACATCCAGACTGCTTTCATAATGATGCCACCTATGGCAAGACCCCAGATACTACCGAAGAGGCTCCAGCCTAATGGTCCCCGCAGGGCTAAGAGGCAAATTGGGGTATAGGAGCCAGCAATCAAAACGAAGATCATCATATGATCTATTTTCCTGAGAACTTTTTCCCACTTCTTCGAGGTGATTACTGCATGATAAACTGTACTTGCACTGTAGAGTAAAATTAGGCTAATGCCAAAGGTGGTCAGGGAGACTAGATGCCAAATTGAATAATCCGTAGCCTTGATAATTAAAAACACTAACCCCACAACTGATAAAACCGCACCTAAAAAGTGGGTTAGAGCACTGACTGGATCCTTAAGCTTAAAATTCATGCTATCGCCTCATTTCTCAAACGCTCTCTAGTTAACTATAGTATAGCAGAAACCACCTGATTAGTATACAAGAGAAGCGTTTTTTCTCTGATCCTTTCATTGATAAATCACAAAAGCCCTTGTAACTGGCTGTCAGCTATATTATAATGACAACAAAGGGGGAGGATCAAAATGAAGAAGAGCATAGGCTGGATATTAGGAATCGGGATTTTACTCCTGATCGTCTTTATTGGAGTTAGCAACAGTTTTATCCGTAAAGAAGAGGCAATCAATACCAGCTGGGCAGAGGTGGATAACCAATTGCAGCGCAGGAGTGACTTGATTCCTAACCTTGTGGAGACTGTACGAGGTTATGCCAAACATGAGCAGGCTGCAATTGCTCAAGTGGCAGAGGCTAGAAGTAAGTTGGCTGGAGCAGGAACTCCTGAACAAAAGATGGAAGCCAATGACCAACTGGATCAGGCCCTCTCAAGGCTCTTGGTGGTTGTTGAAAATTATCCAGATCTAAAAGCCAGCGAACAATTTACTAACCTGCAGTATGAGCTATCTGGAAGCGAAAACAGGTTAGCTGTGGCTCGAAAAAGGTATAATGAAGCTGTTCGCGTCTATAACGTTTCGATCCGTGTCTTTCCCAACAGCCTCGTTGCCTCTTTGAGGGGACTTTCTGCCAAACAAATGTGGGAAGCAAGCCCCCAGGCGAGGCAAACACCTAAAGTGGAATTCTAAAGCAAAGGAGCAATTGCTGTGCGCAAATACCTCTGGTTAATTCTGATCTTACTGCTACCACAGTTAGTTTTAGCAAGCAATCTTCCCAAACGCAAAGCCCTTTTTAATGATTATGCAAAGCTCCTTTCGCAAGTTGAACAAGAGCAGCTAGAGCAGCAGCTCAATACTCTTTGGAAAGAAACTGGAGCCACAATGGTTGTGGCCACTGTCCCCTCACTTGGGGATCGCACAGTGGAAGAGTATGCAGTAGAGCTTTTCAAAGCCTGGGGCATCGGTACAAAAGAAGAAGAGCGGGGTCTTCTCTTACTTGTAGCCCCCAACGAACGGGAAATGCGCATTGAAGTAGGCTATGGTCTGGAAGGAGAACTACCTGATGCTTTTGCAGGCAAGCTCATCAGCCAAATTGCTACTCCTGCCTTCCGGCAAGGAGCTTACGCCCAGGGAATCCGTGAAATAATTCGCCAGGTCTCCTTGCGCCTAGGAGGCAGTGGCGAGGCTGCGAAGAACAAAGCATCTGCAGACTACTGGGAACTGCTTTTTTGGCTGATCGTGGTCATCTTGGTTATCTCCTCTTGGCCTAGAAAGGGTCAGGGGATCAAACGAAAAGGCGGCTTCTTTCCACCCTTCTGGTTTGGTGGCGGCCCCCGTGGCGGCGGAGGCTCTGGCAGCGGAAGTGGTGGTTTTGGTGGTGGTGGAGGCTTTGGCGGCGGAAACTTCGGTGGTGGAGGTTCCGGTGGCGGTGGAGCTAGCGGTAAATGGTAAATCGGATCAAGAGGGGACGGCTAATCCCGTCCTCTCACACGGAACATACGGATCACGCTACTGAGCAGTTCGGCTGTTTATAAGTCCTTGTATTCCATCTATTTCATTAAGCATTCTTACCCTTTCCAACATATTCTCTGATAAGCTGTTCACCTGATTTTAGTGTTTCGAATACTGTCTTCCACAACCATCTCCCTTCCCTTCTCTGCCCTCAAGCAGCGCCATCAGCACCCCATCCTCCAGATTCCACCTCACGGTAGACACCCTTGCTCTTGGCTAACACTCACTACTACCAAGCATATAGTTGACTTTTAACACCAAGTTGTGCCCATTTAACCCAAGGAGAAACATTCACCTTTGGCATATTTAATTGTAACACTCAAAAGTGAACTGCATCGCCATTCAAATGGCGAGCTTCTGGTGGATTTTTGCAAGTCGTGCTCATGACATTCACTGAATTTTTTGTTAGCCAACGGCGACGGAAACCTAGCCGCTTACATGAACAGCACCGATCCTTTGGAACCAATTCCGGAGGCTGTACGCGCATGGATAAAGGCGCGGGGGATACGGAACTGATGCAAATAACATTCTGGACGCCTACGAGCGCGATTTTGCCAAGCACGCCGAGCCAAAGGAATTCCCAAAACTGTCTTTGATTTGGCGCTCTATTCCCTCACAGCTTGCCAATATACACATTAACCTTAAGATCTGTGTCTAGAATGAAATAGCCCTGAAATCTTAACATTTTTTTGGTATACTATAATTAGCTGGATGAAAAGTTACAACTTCAGATTCAAAACTGTATATCAAGGTCTGAGGTTAAATATAGTAGCAAGAATCACATAATCTCGATTTAGTTTGATTAGCTTGCAGAAGTAATCGGTGGTTTGCTGTATATTTAGAGCGATTGTGCTAACGACCGTTTGTTTTTCAATCCTCCTCTCTATAAAAGTTAACAAACCGTAGGTTGGGCATCCAAATCCTTAGATTCAAGACGAAGGAGGTATTAGCGTGAAAAATCAAATCAAAAATGAGCTAAACATCTTAAAAAACATTATAATCGAAACCGTGCCTGTGAAGCAGATTTTCCTCTTCGGTTCTTATGCGTATGGCACTCCTCACGCCGACTCTGATCTTGATCTGTATATAGTCTTGCAGGACAGCGCTAACATGCGGGAAATTGATGCAATGAAGCTGATCCGTAAAGCTATCCGTGATAAGAAAACCTTGCCTGTAGATGTAGTTGTCAGTAAAGAACATATCTTCAATGAACGAAAAAACACGCCTACGCTTGAAAGACATATTTTACAGGAGGGGATGATGATTTATGGATAATCGTTTACTTGCCCAAGAATGGCAAAAGATCGCCGAAATGGATTTGCTGTCTGCCGAACACCTTTTGACCATGCATCCTATTCCGATAGAAGTCATCTGTTATCATTGTCAGCAGTCAGCAGAAAAAAACCTCAAGGCCTACCTTGTTTTGCACAACCAAAACCCACCAAAAACACATGATTTAGATGAACTGTGTAAGTTATGTCAGAAGTTTTCTGATACTTTCAAAACTATAGCTGATATTTGCTCTGACCTAACCACATATAGTGTTCAGCCTCGCTATCCGATGAAATTTATTCTAGAAGAACAGGATATGCGAAAAGCCATGAAAAACGCAAAGGAAATTAGAGATTTTATCTTGAGGCTTGCACCAGAGATGATGGCTAAGTAAAGAGCAGAAAAAAGATAGTCAGTGATAAAAAATCGTATCAAGGCCATAGAACATACAAGTTCCCCGTTGCGTAGCAATTATATAATTACTGCGGCCTCATTTTGGATAAGCAATGGTTCATTGGCATACCAGAGCTGGTTCGAACCAAGGTATTCATCAGCAAGCAAATAAGAAAAACCATGATTGGGGGGAATCGGTACGAAAGAAGAAGAGCGGGGTCTCCTTGCGCCTAGGAGGCAATGGCGAGGCTGCGAAGAACAAAGCATCTGCTGATTACTTGGAAAAATCTTGTTTTCAGTAGAAACTTTAAATTTTCTTCCCAATAGAAATGCCCCCTCTATGCAAACAATTTTATTATTTAAACTGTCTTCCATAAAGGGAGCCTATCACATAGTGGGCATTTTTTATCTCAATCAACAAATTTGTTAAACAAGCAATTTTAATTGCTTGCATAGCGTTTTCTTTTTACAGACAGATAACAAAGGATTGGGGCAAAGCTTTAATTCCCATATTCGAGAAGTCCGCTGATATTTCGTTATCCTTCCCAAATAAGCAATGGTCCGTGCTTTTCTCCGAACTACCTGAACTTGTTAATCTATAATATTTCGCTCCGTCCTTCACACCTTGCCCTAGAAGTTCGCAGCTGCCGTGCTCACAGGACCCAAACCCACTACCATACCATCTCCATCTGTGGCACTTGCAGAAAATGGTCCCATAGAACCATCTATCCCCGCCTCAGAGCCGATGCCCAAAAATTCACCCGTGGGGCCGAAGGTGGCACGCAGGCCAGCTGTGGCACCTGCACCCACACCAGCTATTTTAGCAGATACACCAACCCCGGCATAGATAGATGAGACATACTTGTGCTTAAAATTGTAAGTCATACCACCCTCGATTAAAGAGCCTAATTTAATTTCGATTGTCTCGCATCCCACCTCTAGACCAGCAAAACCAAAATCCGCACCAAGAATGGAGCCACCTTTGAAAGGGCAATCATTCTTTTTGGGAGGCGGGACCTTTGTTGACTCCATAGGCTTTGGTGGATCTGGTGATGGCAATTCTCCTTCAGGGCGTAGTATGGGCCCCATACCTGCAAGCTCAAAAATGAGTACTTTAGCCGGCAGTTCCATAGCTGCCGGCAAAAAGGAACTGTAGACTGCTGTACTTCTTATTTCGTTTACAAAGACCGCAACATCCCGGTCATAAATCCTGCTAGCGGGGCTTTCAGTGTAGAGCCAATATTCCTCTGTGAGGCGAGCGATTTCCTCGTAGGTTTTTTCATACAATGGTTTCCAGGCCAAGAAGAAACGGTCTGCCGCAAGTGCTCGCTCCTTGCCGGCAAACTGATCCGCTGCATCTTGCGCTCTGATATTGGCCACACCTGCCGCTTCTATTTTAGAGATCTGAATATATTCGATCTGTTTGAGTTCTTTACTCCAAGCAGCTTGGATGCTCTCTAAAGCCACTTGGTACTCATCGTAGATCTTCCCGACCCGATCGCTGAGATAATAGCCATAGCATTCAATCTCAAACACTGCCTGGCTATAGACTCCACCATAGGCCTTTTCAACCCATGGTGCTGGTTGCATATTTTGCGCCATGCTCAAGGGTCTGGCAAGCCCCTTCTCCATCACATCATTAGCCCAGATGCCAATATCCTTCGCTCCTGCACTGAGCGCATCCCGGGTGGTCCAGTTTGGGAGACTGGGGATCTCCAGCTTATCAAAAACTCCAGGTTCAGCTGCAGGTACCTTTGGTAGATAGCTGTCGCTAATGCTACCGCCCCCGGCTTGGGCTTTCTGTAGCTGCTGTCGCATCACAGGCGCGTAGGATTGCCCCGAGGCCTTGAAAAGGTGCTCTATAGCTTTATTCAAGTTTCCTCGCATGAGATAGATCGTGGCGAGACCCTGATGGGCTTGTGAGAACATGGCCTCCTCTCGGATAGCCTGGATATATAATTCCTCAGCAGTCTCATCATCACCCAGCTCAAAGAGTGAGTTGGCAAGATTGGTGAGAATAAGAGGCGATTGCGGGGCGACGATGCGCCCAAAATTAAGCACTCTCACTGCATCCTCTGTCCGCGAGAGGAGTCGCAGAAGAGCGCCAAAATTATTTATTACCAGGGCATTCTCCGGAGAGGCAATCACAGCTGCAGCGCCCAGGGTAACTGCGATCTCTCGGGCCATGCCCTTGGCACCTAACATCACAGCCAATGATGAGGTGCTATTTATCATTTCCGCTCCATTATCTGTCCCCGACTTCAGGCGCTCTAGCTGCTTGTCAATTGCGGATCTTGTAGAAAGGGGAATGCTGCTGTAATAGATCTGCCGATAGTGCAAAGCCAGCTCAACTAATTCTCCTTGGCCCATAACCTCTGTTAAATCCATTGAGGTATTGGTCCTTGCCTTGAGAAGTTTTACCTCAAGGCTAGTCTCCCCAAACACATTTACTGCAGACAATCTTTGCAGGGAAAAATAAGACTCAGGGGTGATAAGAAAATCGTATGTTCCTTCGGGCAAAACACCCCTATATAGGCCCGCTTTCCGATCCCAGTCTATAGTGGTGAGGCTTTCTCCATTCTTTTCAACCTTCACTGTAGCCCAAGGGTAAGGGCCATAAGTACTACTTACCACAAGCTCAAAGGTGGTAAGGGCAGGATACTCCACAAAAGCAATCTGATCGGTCTGGGCGATGATAATCTTCTCTTGCAGGAGGGGATTGGAGGGTACAACTGAGACATTATAGCTGCCCTTGGGAACCTGGACTTCAAAACAGGCAAGCTCTTCGTTATACTGTGCCTGCCTCTTCTCTCCTTGGCTATCTTCTGTTGTCACCGCCACATCACGGAAGGGCTTGCCACCTGCAGTTACCTTTATTTGAAGCATCCCCCCAGCCTGCAGCTGCACCTGGTGTACCTGTTGACCTGTTAGGGATACGTTTTTCAGGATCGTGCCCTCCAAGCTCCCGTCCTGCGGTTCGATGACCACAGAATAGAGACCGGGAGCCACCTTACCTTGGAAAAGTTGCGTCTCCTCATCCCAACTGAGGGATGCTACATAAGACCAATCCGCCCCTTGGATCTCTACACTAGCTGCAGATACCAGCTTCCCATCCGCTATTACTTTGAAACGAACTGGAACTGAGGAGCCCAAATCCAGTTGTTTGAGGGCGGTCTCCCCTTCAGTTACCTCAACCTCCAGCCAGCGCTCGCCGTAACCCTCGGTATAGGGACGCACTAATACCCGATAAGTACCCGGTGGAGCTGAAACCTCGAAGGAGCCTGTCTCCCAATTGAGGGTAAAGGAATCTTGCCATTGTTCGTTCTTATAAAGCTCCAGCTCGGCACCGGTTTCGAGTTGACCCTCTCGGGTGAGGGACACTAGAACTTTGCCTGAGGCGGCTGCTATGGTGCTAAACATGAGACAAATTAAAAGCACCATGATCCATAAAGACTGAGACCGCAGGGAATGAGCCCTAGAAACAACACTGCGCATGGCTTTACCTACCTTTTCACATAAATCTTGCCGCGGATGAAGCTTGATTAATTGTAGATGTTAATCTGCACAATACTGTCGGTGGTAGTGCTTTCCGTGATCTGGATTTCTATAGAGCTTTTTCCCTTTTTGGCTGTGGCGAAAAATTCTCCTTGCCCTTCAGAAATATTTGGACTTGACATCTTTTTAACTGCTTTCCGATAAAAATTTGTTGTCTCCCTAAATGGCTTATTAATCTGGTAGGTGACTGAGTGTTCCTCTTGCTCATTTATTTCATCGATAATACTTGCACCACCCATCAAAGGCACAACATTCGTAGGGAATTTGCCCGATGCACTGCTGCTTGTTTCTTCTGCCTCACTAGAGGTGTTTTCAGTACCCTGCCCTACAATGGAGATTCGAACAGAGGTTTTTTCACCACTTGCATCTAGTTGTATGTTTATTGTCTGATTATCAACTTCAAGGTTGAGTTCCCGATTACCATCTCCAATTTTTACTGCATCCTGATATTTGCTGAAGTGGTCACTATAGAAAGTCATTACTTCCTCTCTAGACGATGGCGTTGAATAAGAAACATTAAAGACACCGCTTGTTTCTATCCCCGAGGCTGAGGTGGCATCTTCCATTATGGGAACCAGATCTATAGGATAGCCTTTGGGAAGAGAAAGTGCACTTTCCTTCCCTGGGGAAGTATCGGTTTGTTTTTGAGTCTCTTTTCGGCCTCCGCAGCCAGTAAAAAGAACTAAAAGCGCAATTACCAGGATTAGACCTACTATGTTGGTGGTAGCTTTCATCTTCTCTCCTCATTTCTTATCAATAATGCTTAAGGCGTAATCCGCCGCTCAGCCTAATAAAAAAGCCGACATCAGCTCGAAAGCTCGTGAGCTGATGTCGACCTTCTTACAATTTATCAAAGACTGGGTATCGAAAAAAACTTAGACTTCTGCGTTTTCGGTAATTTCTTTAATCTTATTGTAAGCTAATTATTGAAAAATGGCAAGATACTTTCCTTAAGCTTTAACAAATTTTTGATTCTTGCTCTTTGGCATTTGGGGCAGTGTCATTTTCAGTCATCTCTGGTAAGATTAGACAAGAATTATTTTCCATAATTGGCGATCGGTTTTCCCTAGTTTGACAGTTAATCCTTTACTCTACTTTCGCATTCCAAAAGACCAAAACGCTTGTAGTGTATAGGTAATCTCTGCAACTACTTTAATTGCTCCTCCATTTATTATTACCAAATAGGGACCATCTAAAACCACAACACTACCAGCTGCGGTCCTACCATCCCAAAGCCAATAATCATCAAAAGCATAACGGATAATATTACCATCGCGACCCACCACATAGGTATTTATAAAAGCATATTTCGAGAGGCTATAGGTAAGGTCTGTCCCAGAACCGGAAACGGTAATTTCAGGCCTGTAGAGGTATCGAACAAAACCATGCTTTTGCTAGAACCCCCGTCTTCTATGACAATATAAAGTCCATTGTTGGCAACACTACTTCCCAATACCCTCCCATCCCAAACCAACCAATCGTCAAGGGTATAAAATGAAGCAATTGTTGAGCCCAGAGTTATAAACTGTAACTCTATGCCTGCCGTTCCTACTTCCACCGTCAACCTCAAGCAGATTGCAGCGAGCCTGTCCTATCTGCAAGAGCATGGCTTTAGGACGCTTCGAGAACTGGAAGCAGCCCTAATCGAAGCCAACGCCGAGCTTGTAGACTGCCGTAACAATCTGAAAGCGTGGTAGCTGCTTTGAGAGCGAAAAAGGAGCTGCAAAAACAGATTCTTGCCTATCGCCGGGAGAACACGTTATTGACAGCCTGAAATCCATCAGGAGCGGGAAAATCCGCTCCGCCTAGGGCAAGACCCTGCCTGGAAAAGCAAAAGCCGTACAGGTTTCCCCGTACAGCAAATGCTCTATTTCCCTAAAAGGTCGCTGTGTGAGCCTGTGCGAACCAATGTCAGCACAAGAACATCGTTGTCAATGCGATAAAGCAGCAGCCAGTCCGGTTGGATATGGCATTCACGGTGTCCTGTCCAGTTTCCGGTCAAGGCGTAGTCTTTGTTCTTCTCCGGGAGTGCCTCGCCTTTTGCAAGAGTGGCGACCACTTCCTCAAGCAGATCGATTTTTAATCCACGCTTGATTGCCAGCTTGTAGTCTTTCTTGAACTGTGTGGTGGGCTTTACCGTGTATTTGACCGCTCTCATTGTTTCAGGTCAACGAACAGCTCGTCTAGGTCGGTATAGCCCTTGACCGACGGATCTTTCGCAATCCATTCCGCTTCCAACATAGCGGCGACTGTTTCCTTATTAGGCTTCCCCAGTGAAATGTCAAAAGGAATCCTGCCTTCACGGAGCGACTGGCGCACAAAAATATTGAACGCCGTGGAGAGATTCATGCCAAGCTCTGCAAAAAAGGCGTCAGCCTGCGTTTTCAAATCTGCGTCCATGCGGATGCTGATATTTTTCGTAGTACCAGCCATTGTAATCATCTCCTTTCAACTGGTACTTATAGTATACGCCAATTGCACGGAGATTACAACGGTTTGCGCGAAGAGTTTATATCAATTCACTTCTAGGGAGGAATCGGTAATACCAAACAGAGGATATGCTATGAAATTCCACGACTTCTGGGACATTCACTCGGATCCAGCTGATACTAGCAAATACTTGGGGCCTAATCAAGCTGACGAGCTCAATCCCTAATCATCCTAACGCCATCATCTTTTTGACTAGGATAGGCCTGGCAAGTTAGTTTTGCTCATCATTTGACAACAAGAATTATATTCCCTTATTCCCTAATTATCTCTTTTACCCTACCTACCGTACCAGTCTCGAGCCTCACCTTTATACCATGGGGATGGGTGGCTGAATTAGTGAGAATATCTTGAACCACACCCAAAGTTAATCTGCCGGTGCTCTGATCCTGTTTTTGCACAACTTTAACTTTCAAGCCTACCCGAATCTCGTCGCGTTTAGTCCCGTCCATAATAGGTCACCACTTTCTTATTGGAGCTTTTATGCAGCTGCCAGTGGCAGCTTAGAGCAACTGTAGGTTCACCTACAATGTTGCAAACCACTCTCTGTTTATCAAAAGTTCAAGCTGAAAGAGCATATCAATCTTACAGGAAAGCACCCGCCGATGACGGGTGCTTTCCATCTATATTTGAAAGTTCTTTATGATTGCCCTCAATCTTCAAATACTCCCCCGGTATTGGCCGAGGTCACAAGTTTTGCATAACGCGCCAAATAGCCATCTTTGATCTTGGCCTCTTTTGGCTGCCAGGCCTCGCGGCGTCTAGCTAGTTCCTCATCTGAAACAAGGAGCTCCAGCTTCTTCCCTGGAATATCGATACTGATTATGTCACCTTCCTGAACCAAAGCTATGGGTCCACCCTGCGCTGCCTCAGGGGAGACGTGTCCAATTGCAGCACCGCGGGTAGCACCTGAAAAGCGGCCATCTGTAATTAAAGCCACATCCCTGTCAAGGCCCATACCCACAACAGCGGATGTAGGCTGCAGCATCTCCCGCATCCCGGGTCCTCCTTTGGGGCCCTCATTGCGAATCACGACCACATCGCCCTTGTTAATCTTGTGGGCATAAATCGCTGCACTTGCAGCCTCCTCAGACTCAAAGATCCGCGCCGGCCCCTTGTGGGTAAGCATTTCGGGAGCAACTGCAGATTGCTTCACAATCCCGCCATCCGGTGCCAGGTTTCCCCACAAAACTGCCAGGCCACCTTCTGGGTGGTAGGCATTATCCACAGAGCGAATCACCTCAGGGTTGAGATTGCGGCTTTTGGCTGCAATCTCGCCGATTGAAAGACCACTGACTGTCTTTTGATCTAGATTAAGAAGATCGGCTTTAGCTAATTCCGCTAAAACTGCAGGAATACCTCCGGCCTGATCTAGATCTTGGATATGGTAGTCGCCCCCAGGGCGGAGAGAACAAATATGAGGTGTTTTTCGGCTAATCTCGTTAATCATTTCCAGATCAATCTTCATCCCTGCTGCATGGGCAATCGCAGGCAAATGAAGGGCTGTATTTGTAGAGCAACCCAAGGCCATGTCCACAGTCAGCGCATTGGTAAAGGCCTCTTGTGTGAGGATCTGGGAGGGCAAAATTTGCTCCCGCCATAGGTCCAAAATCCTCATCCCTGCCTTTTTCGCAAGGCGAATTCTCGCAGCATAGGCTGCCGGCACTGTCCCGTTACCAGGTAACGCCATCCCTAACACTTCGGAGAGGCAGTTCATAGAATTGGCTGTAAACATCCCGGAGCAAGAACCGCAGCCAGGACAGGCTGAATCCTCAAGCTCTGCTAGTTCCTCCTC
>ENA-UOOK01000070-UOOK01000070.1-fermentation-metagenome-genome-assembly--contig:-NODE-70-length-107460-cov-11.552553_pt1 | contig 107460 bp, 104 predicted proteins | sample MGYA00245777_ERZ724023 | MGnify/ENA primary metagenome ERZ724023 (study PRJEB28704, sample SAMN03018312) | fermentation metagenome | biome: anthropogenic terrestrial biome; feature: soil... | reverse complement strand
GACTTAGGATCTAGTGTCATTGACGTGGGGGTTCAAGTCCTCTTTCCCGCACCAAACAATTGCAGATTATATTGCGGGGGAACTATATGGGCTGCGGTCCACATGAGTTGAGAAGGTTAAAACCTGACCCTTTGAACCTGTCAGTTAATACTGGCGAAGGGAAGCAAATTGTTACATGAAATGATTAAGGTGCTTTTCTTATAGAAGGAGGCACTTTTTTATTATATAAAACCGAATATGTTGCGGGGGGACTAAGCGGGCTGAAGTCCGTATTAAGTTGAGAAGGTTAAAACCTGACCCTTTGAACCTGTTAGTTAATACTGACGTAGGGAAGCGGAATTTGATAAGAAAGATGTTTGCTGAAATCGGTGAACGTCTTTTTTTATGACTCCTACCGCAACGACGGACTAAAGAAAGGAGTCTATTCAGAATGAATTATAAAACACAGATGGAAGCGGCCAGAAAAGGTATTGTCACAAAGGAACTTTCGCGAGTTGCTAAAGATGAAGGTTTTACAGAGCAGGAACTTTTAGCTCTTGTAGCATCGGGTCGGATTGTGATTCCGGCGAACATCCGCCATAAATCGCTACACCCTTACGGGATCGGCGAAGGTCTGCGGACGAAAGTCAACGTTAATCTCGGTATATCAGGTGATTGCGCAGATTATCATGCGGAAATGGAGAAGGTAAGGCTGGCAGAGAAATTCGGTGCGGAATCAATTATGGATTTGAGTAATTATGGAAAGACACGGGAATTCCGTAAAAAATTGATTGAAATTTCTCCGGCGATGATCGGTACCGTCCCTATTTACGATGCCATTGGGTATCTCGAAAAAGATCTGAAGGAAATCACAGCACAGGATTTTCTGAGAGTCATACGTTCCCATGCGGAGGAAGGGGTGGATTTTATGACCATTCATGCGGGTATCAACCGTCGGGTCATGGAAATTTTCCTGCGCGAAAGGCGGCAGATGAATATTGTTTCACGCGGTGGTTCTCTGATTTTTGCGTGGATGAAGATGACGGGGAATGAAAACCCTTTTTATGAGTATTATGACGAACTGCTCGATATCCTGCGGGAACACGACGTAACCGTTAGCCTTGGCGACGCGCTCCGCCCTGGAAGTATTGCGGATTCGACGGATGCTTCTCAGATTGCCGAGCTCACGGAAATAGGAAATTTGACAGAACGTGCCTGGAAGCAGGATGTGCAGGTTTTGGTTGAAGGTCCGGGCCACATGGCTATGGATGAAATTGCGGCCAACATGAAGATTGAAAAACGGATTTGCCACGGCGCACCTTTTTATGTGTTGGGGCCCCTTGTCACCGATATAGCGCCCGGCTATGACCATATTACGTCGGCTATCGGCGGGGCCATCGCGGCGGCAAACGGTGCAGATTTTTTGTGCTACGTGACCCCAGCAGAACATTTGCGCCTTCCAGACCTCAGTGATGTTAAAGAGGGAATTATTGCTTCCAAAATTGCAGCACATGCGGCGGATATTGCCAAGGGCGTGAAGAATGCACGGATGGCGGATTTCCAGATCAGTGAAGCTCGTCGGAAACTGGAATGGGAGGATATTTTTAAACTCTCTCTGGACGGAGAGAAGGCGAAAGAATATTACGAAAGCATTCCGCCGGAAGACCGGCATAGTTGTTCCATGTGCGGCAAAATGTGTGCAGTACGCACCATGAACCGAATACTGGACGGACTGGATACGAAGCTGAGATGATATCATTAGACTTGATTTGGGGAATACCAGTGGAAGGAGGAATATAAAAATGATTAGTAAGGAAGATATTAAAAACCGAATGATTCAAGCAGTTGAAACCGTAAAGCGGACAAATCCTATGGCAGGATCCATCACGAATTCAGTAACTATTAATTTTGTGGCTAATGCTCAGCTCGCTGTCGGAGGGTCCGCCGCTATGGTTTACCTGCCTGATGAGGGAGAATTTTTGGCGGAAGCCGGCGGCGCCACCTATATAAATGTCGGTACTCTCTTGCCGATTTATGAGCAGACTCTGCCATGTACAGTCAAAGCCCTGTATGATGCTGGAAAACCATGGGTTCTGGATCCGGTCGCAATCGGAATCGGATTACTTAGGACTCAACTGTTACGGCAGTTTAAGGAGTATAAACCAAATGTAATCAGAGGGAATGCTTCGGAAATTATTGCGTTGGCCGGTTTATGGGGATTAGAGGGCGGTACAGCTCAATCCAATGTCCGCGGCGTTGATTCTACGGATTCGGTAACCGACGCAGAGATTGCTGCTGTTGCACTGGCGAAGTGGACAGGCGGGGCTGTGGCCGTATCCGGTAAAACGGATTTGATAACGGATGGTTCCATTGCAGCCTTTTCCTATGGAGGATCTTACTTTATGGAGAAAATTACCGGGTCAGGTTGTTCATTGGGTGGCGTCGTCGCAGTATATGCAACATCTGCTTCACCATTTATTGCAGCACTTACTGCCACTGCGGCGTACAATTTGGCGGCGAGCCGTGCTGAAAGTAAAGCGGATGGTCCAGGAAGTTTTCAGATTGCGTTCATCGACGAATTATATAAAGCCACTGCGGCTGATATTGCAAATAACCCATTTGAAATTAAGGAGGTTTAATCGATGAATGTACTGATTGCAGTAGCCATTGCACCATGCGGTGTAGGTAATGAGCTCGCGCCGGAAGTAGCCGAAGTCGTGAAAGTGATTCGTGAATCGGGTTTACCTAATCGCACAACTTCCATGTTTACGGAAATTGAAGGTGAGTGGGATGAAGTGATGAAGGTCATAAAAGATGCGACATTTGTACTCGCAGGCAAAGGTATCCGCACAGAAGTCGTTCTGAAGGCCGATATACGCCCAGGCTGTACAAACATGATAAATACAAAAGTTGATAAAATAAACGGTATTTTGGGAGGTAAAAATGAGCATTAGAGAAAAATTAGACATTTCAGCATATCTGGTAGTGGGACCGGAGAACACAAAAGGTCGAGACGTTGCAGAAATTATTAAAGATGCAGTAGAGGTTGGGTTCTCCTGTGTACAAATTCGTTCAAAGATTGCTTCGGCACGTGAACTGATTGAATTAACCCGTCAGGCTTCTAATGTAATTGCGCAAGCCGGTAAATCGGACAAAGTTGCACTGCTCGTGGACGACCGCCTTGACGTTGTACTGGCAGCGAGAAAGCAGGGGATAAAAGTGGATGGAATCCATGTCGGACAATCGGATATCCCGGTGGAAGTCTGCCGGGAATATTTAGGCGGCAATTCCATCGTTGGTCTATCAGCCAGAACACATGAATTATTTGAGTATATTAAAACTGCAGATGTCAGTCAAATCGACTATTTTGGTGCTGGACCGTTGCATGAAACAAAAACAAAACCGGACTGTGGGCTTGATTTAGATGGGAAAGTAATTACCAGAAGTTTTGACGATATTGCGGAACTTGCCAGACTCAGCCCGATTCCGGTTGTAGTGGGCGGAGGTGTCAAGCTTGCCGATATACCTGAGCTTGCTGGAACCGGAATCGACGGTTTCTTTGTGGTGTCTGCGGTGTGTGGAGCCGATAACCCTAAGTCAGAAGCTGCCAAGCTGGTTGAGACTTGGAATTCCGAAAGGTTTAAATTGAGCAGATAACATATAAAAAAACAAACCTATTTTTATGTTATTAAAAGTAGGTTTGTTTTTTTATGTCTACAAATTTTTATTTTATATGGGATTTTATTGAGGATCGGTTTCGTTGACGTATGATGGTCCTTCCTATATATAGATAAAAAACTAATTGCAAAATACATATCACCGGAGGAGGCTGCTTTGTGTTTCTGTCATTTTGAATGGGCAAAGAGCGGAGATTTATTTTTTTATAGATTTATGATATGCTAATATAGGAAAAACAGGATTATTATGCAGTTTTTGTTCGATAAACATATTTCGATTATTTATATAATGAGGAGATGAAAGAGATGAAAAATTATGTATTTGGATTTTCACTAACAGGCCTTATATTGTATGTATTGCAATTGTTCCCCAACATTATATGGATGCTCATACCGCCGGCTAACAATGTGCTTGTGAAGAATTCTTCACTGTATCCAATATTTAATATTATAGAGCAGGTTTTTGGAATCATGACAGTTGCTCTATTGATTTTGATATTAAATAAAAAGGGTGAGAAAAACAGTGGCATTTATATTGGATTGGCGATTATATTTTTGGCAGGGTATTATATCTCATGGATTTTTTACTATCAGGGGGTAGTATCTCCTTGGCTTCTTATCATAGGGCTTGCCGCCATGCCGCCTTTGTATTTTTTATTTGTTGGACTCTGGATGAAAAATTACATTGTCATACTTCCATGTATTATTTTTGAAATTGCACATATTGCAATCACATGTTCTAATTATTTAAATCTGTACAGATAATAATGGCAATTATATTTATGTTACGGTGGAAAGATACTACGAACAAAAGGGAAAATAAAAATTTTTGTGGTTAATGTTGACAATAATATATTTAAATCATATAATATTTAATATAAATATGATTTAAAAAACATATAAATTTAATGAGGAGGATTATTGTGCTCGAAGAAGAGTTTAAAGATGAAATATGGGATATTCTTCACGTTGTTAAGGTTGGAGCAGAGAAAGTACTGCATCCTATTGTGCAACCTGAAGGACTAACGGTGATCCAGACATATGTCCTTTTTGCTGTCCAAAAATATGAAATTATAACTGTAGGAAATTTATCAAAAATTTTTGAAATCAATCAGGGAAATGTTTCTACCACATGTAAAAAGCTTGAAAGATTAGGATTTATATATCGAGTTCGGCAGAGTGAAGATGAACGTATAGTTTCTTTATCTTTGACAGAGCATGGAAGACAAGCACTGAAAAATATAAGAGAAAGAGCAAAAAAATATGATCCTATTTTACGAACCATACCAAAGGAAAAATTCCAAGTGATTTTAAATGGTTTTTCTGAGCTTAATGAACTTTTTAAACTTTTAGGTACTGTTGAGGTGAAATGATGTTTTTATGTAGTATGAAATATAAATCAAAGATTTGAGGGGGCGAGAAATGAAAAGAAATCTGAAAGCAAAAGTAAAAGAAGCATTGTTATCTGTGCTACCTATAACTATAATTGTTCTTTTTTTAAGTATTACAATTATTCCTATGCCAGTTGGTACCACATTGTTGTTTTTATCCGGTGCTGTATTGCTTATTATTGGAATGGGATTTTTTTCATTGGGTGCAGATATGGCTATGATTCCAATGGGTGATGGCCTTGGAATTGAACTGGGTAAATCTCAAAAAATTTTTCTTATGACAATAGTTAGCTTTATTCTGGGTTTTTTAATTACTGTTGCCGAACCTGATTTACAGGTTTTAGCTCACCAGGTTCCTTCCATTCCTGATAATGTACTGATCTTTACAATAGCCTTTGGCGTGGGAATCTTTTTAGCGATTGCGGTATTACGCACATTTTATAAAATTAGTTTCTCATATATGCTTATCTTTTTTTATTCTCTTGTTTTTATTCTATCGATATTTGTGCCTAAAGATTTTATTGCTATGGCTTTTGATAGCGGTGGAGTTACTACGGGCCCGATTACCGTTCCTTTTATTATGACATTTGGAGTGGGAATGGCTTCAATACGAAGTTATAGAGATTCACAGGACGATAGTTTCGGCATGGTTGCTCTTTGTAGCATCGGACCAATTTTAGCTGTCCTTATCTTAGGTATATGTTATAATCCAACCACTACCGATTATACATCTGCTGTAATTCCTGATGTTTTTACAATGCAAGATGTAGCACGGCAGTTCTTGATTGGTATTCCTATATACTTCAGAGAAGTCTCAATTGCCCTTTTTCCTATCATTTTGTTCTTTGCTGTTTTTCAATTAATTTCCAGAAGATATAAGAAACGTCAGTTGATAAAAATTGGAGTAGGACTGATTTATACCCTTGTTGGTCTGGTTTTATTTTTGACCGGAGTAAATGTAGGATTCTTGCCTGCAGGTCATTACATAGGTTCGGAGATTGCTGCATCTGCATATAAATTGCTGCTGATTCCTTTAGGAATGATAATAGGATATTTTATTGTATCGGCAGAACCGGCTGTACATGTTCTTAATAAACAAGTTGAGATGGTTTCACAGGGAACGATTTCCCAAAAGCTAATGCAACGAAGTCTATCTATAGGAACGTCTATTTCCTTAGCTTTTGCTATGATTAGGGTATTGAGCGGTATATCCATTTTCTGGTTTTTGGTTCCTGGTTATTTCATTGCCATAATATTGACTTTTTGGGTACCAAAAATATTTACGGGAATTGCCTTTGATAGTGGAGGCGTTGCCAGCGGGCCTATGACTGCTACTTTTTTACTTCCTTTTGCCATAGGAGTATGTAAAAGCCTTGGAGGTAACATTATGACAGATGCTTTTGGTATTGTAGCCATGGTTGCTATGACTCCTCTCATTACTATTCAGGTTATGGGCCTTATATATAAAATTAAAATGGAATCATATGATGAGACAAAAAGTGTCGCTATATTAGATACTGAGGATAGCATAATAGACTATGAGGAGGAGTAAAAATATGAATAGAGATGTAAGTAAGGGGATTGTTAAACTTGTCGTGACAATTGTTGATCGTGGTAATGGACAAAAGATTACTGAAATTTGTAATAGAGAACAGCTTCATTTTCATTTTATTTGCTTTGGATGTGGTACAGCGGATTCGGAGATGTTGGATTATTTGGGAATAGGTGAGACTGAAAAAGATGTTGTCATAAGCATGGTACCGGATTCTAAAATACCATTGTTGCTTTCAACTCTTTTAGAAGAGATGCAATTGAAAAGTCCCGGTAAAGGCATATCTTTTACGATGCCGATATCAGGAATTGGTAGCTTGATTTCGAAATTGTTAATGCGGGAAGAACGTATAAAAATAGAAAGTGAAGTGAGAAAAATGGAATGTAATGTAAAATATGCGCTTGTTATAATTGTCGTTAATCGCGGATACAGCGATGTAGTTATGACTGCCGCTAAATCTGTCGGAGTAACTGGAGGGACTATGCTTGATGCGAGAGGGATAGGATATGAGGAAGCAGAAAAGTTTTTAGGAATTTCTATACAATCTGAGAAAAATATTTTAGCTATTCTTTGCAGTCAAAAAGATAAGCATACTATTATGGAAACGATTAATCAAGTTGCCGGTATGAGAACAGAAGCTGGAGGAATTGTGCTTTCTTTGCCTGTAGACAATATAATAGGAATTAATGGCCTTGAGTAATGAATAAACTGAAATCCCATGTAATAGTAAGTTTTAATATCCCCTTTTGTATGTTGATAAGAAATGTGATATAGATGCTCCTTCTATTTGTTGATGATATAAAACTTTTGTGAAAGAAAAAAAGCCGCAATTTACTATCTGTGAGTTGCGGCTTTTTGTTATTGCGTTATTTATTATGACGAGTTTTAACAAAATCTTTAAGAACGAATATATTATAATAGATATACGCATTTGATAATTAATAAGGAGGATTGAACAGTTATGTCAACTAACTGTGATGATTTTATAAAGGTAAAAATTCCCAAAAGTAATTATTGTCATTGGCAATACTATAAGAAATGCTGCTGTAAAGGTCCAACAGGAGCGACCGGCCCAACAGGCCCGACTGGGCCAACGGGACCTGGAGCTGGTAGTACAGGAGCAACAGGAGCAACGGGACCAGTGGGAGCAACAGGAGCAACGGGGCCAGTAGGAGCAACAGGATCAACAGGGGCAACAGGATCAACAGGATCAACAGGGGCAACAGGAGCGACGGGAGCAACAGGAGCAACGGGAGCGACGGGGGCAACTGGAACAACGGGAGCGACAGGAGCAACGGGTCCAATTGGGGCAACAGGAGCAACGGGTCCAATTGGAGCGACAGGTCCAACAGGAGCAACGGGACCGATAGGTCCAACGGGAAATGATAGTGGAGGCGCCATTATTCCTTTTGCTTCAGGATTTCCTATTTCATTGGAAAGCATAGCCGGAGGGCTTGCAGGAGTACCTACTTTTTTAGGATTCGGGTCATTTGGAAATGGTTTTGGTCCTTTGAGTCCTACAATTGATCTAAGTGGTGCCATAGGGCAGGAAGTAAATTATGCATTTTCTATACCTCGGGATGGATTCATTACATCTGTCGCTGCTTTTTATAGTTCAGCGCTGGGATTAGATATTCCTGGTTCGACGATTACCATTCATGCACAGGTTTATACTTCTATTGTTCCAAATAATGTTTTTAATGCTGTTGCAGGAACTGAGGTGATCTTATCTCCTTCTTTAGGGCCAAATGTTTCTGTTGGAGATATCAGCAGCGGCATAGTTGATGGACTGATGATCCCTGTAACTGCAGAGACTCGATTAATTTTAGTATTCTTTATGACTGCAGAAGGAGAAATACTTGAAAATTTAGTGTTAGGGTATGCAAGCGGAGGGATAGGAATACTATAAACAAAATTACTAAAACAAGTAAATAAAACTTGCCTTATTCAAGTAATGGCAAGTTTTATTTTATTAACTATAAAATAGTTTATAATAGAAGACGATTTCTGACATTACCAATTCATCTTTTGTTGTTTTTTAAGCTGTTTCACTACAATTTAAGTAACGAATGGTATGGACAACAATTTTAATCCATATAATGTGGTTCACGATCTTTCTTTTAAATAATTTTTTTGCTGTAAGTGGGGTTATCTGGATATTTCGGTATCTAAATATATTCTTGACCCTGTTACCCCACGCTGTCCCTGATATTTGCCTCTGTACGGATTAAGAGCATCCTTGTCTAATTGTGCGAAGACCAATTGTCCAATACGGCGTCCGTATTTCAACTCAATTGCACACTTATTGGCATTAAAAAGCTCTAAGGTTATTTCTCCTTCAAAACCGGGGTCAACCCATCCGGCATTTTGAATAAACAATCCCAATCTTCCGATAGAGCTTCTCCCTTCAACAAATGCAGTCATATTATTAGGCAGACGAATATATTCCATGGTTGTTGCTAAAACAAACTGTCCGGGGAGAAGTAAATATTTTTCGGTCTGAATTATCTTATACTGTATTTCTTTTTCTAACTGGAGGATGCCGTCACAGTTGTCTTCTACTATTCCAAATGTGTTTCCTAATCGTATATAAATGCTTGCAGGTTGAATTTGTCGTTCCTCAATCGGAGAAATGTAAAGTTCGCCTGATGCGAGTTGTTTTTTTAAGGTGAAATCGGATATTATCATTATTTCAATACTCCTTTCAGGTATAGGGCCTACTGATATTATGATTTTTTGATCACTATATCACATTTTCAATTATGAATAAAGATATAGCTTCCTGTTGACAGGAAGCTATATCTTTATAGTGCGCCCTGAGGGATTCGAACCCCCGACCAACTGATTCGAAGTCAGTGACTCTATCCACTGAGCTAAGGGCGCAAATATTTCTAATTTCATTATAATATTTTTTGCATGACTCGTCAATTTAGAACTACAAATTAAATTCCATTATTTTTACTACTACTCCATTTATTTTATCGAGTTTTTCTTTTAATTCCTTTATTTTTTCATCTTTTCCTAATATTAAGTCCAAAATTATGATACCTATAGGACTACAAGTTTCACTTTTTGATTCTACATCATGAACTCCTATTCTGGTCTTTATGTAGCAGCCATACTCAGTCAACAATCTCTGTACCTCTAATGCCTCTTCTTCTCTATCTCCCAGTTGAATTCCCATAATAGTTTTTTTCATATTTATAACCACTCCTTTCATTTTGCTTAAAACAAAACATCTATGAAATATATTATCTTAAGCAATTATTTTTTTTATTTATTTTTGTAAAATTAACATAGTTAGCTATAAATTACATAAAGAAATGAATAAAATATACAAAATTTTTTAGAGTTAAAATGTAAAAATTTATTAGTTTTATTATAACAATTTTATCACAAAATATGAATTATTAAAATACTTTTGATAAATTGTAAAATTCGAAGATTTGTATACTAAATCTTCGGACTTTTCCTTTGTCAGCAACAGGAAAATGATATAATATAAAACAGATAAATAGATCAAATTGCAGGCATATCGAGAAGGGGGCAATTGGTATGAAGATATCAGAGTTCAACATAGCCCGTGATCTGAACAGAGTATTAAAATTGTTAAAAGGCGAAGATGAAATTTCAGAGTGCTTCCGAAACGCAGCAGAATCCGATCATGCATCCATATATATTGCTGAAGAGATTCCGAGACATAGGTAGCAGATATGGTTATATAAAATTCAATAAAACTGACAGCAGGCCAAAGGCACCAAAAGGCTATTCAAATGAGAAAGAAATTATGGAAGCGTTCCGCCTTCATGGTATGCTGGAAGAAGAAATGACTCTGTGACGGACTGTTGAGGAACCTACATCTAAACCGAGCAATTGACACATTCTAAAACATTGTACGAATGGTTTGAATCCCATTGGTTTAAGTCGTTTGTACAATGTTTTGGGTTTTATCTAAAGAAGTTGATTTTATTTAACCAACATCTTTGTCTTTATGATAAAATGCTAAAAACAGTTCGAATTATTGATATTTTACGGTGGTGCAACTGTTGGTTGACAAAAAAGAAAGGGCAATTGGTGGAATGGCAACCAGTACTTTTGTTAAAATGACATTACTATAAAGGAGGGAGTGTCAGTTATGAATATAGCAGACAGAATACAATATTTGCGAAAAACAAAAGGTCTTTCACAAGAAGAACTTGCTGAAAAAGTCGGAGTTTCTCGTCAGGCAGTATCAAAGTGGGAAAGTGAACAAAGCATTCCGGATATTGATAAAGTGATAATTATGAGTGAATTCTTTGATGTCACAACGGATTATATTCTTAAGGGAATAGAGACTGAAAAACAGACTGATAAAAAGGCAGTAAATGCAAATGTATTTGTGATTGTTGGAACGGTTTTGAATTTTATTGGACTGCTTGTGGCTAGCGCAGTTTGGTATGAGGAACAAGTGCCGATGGCTGTTGTTATTGGACTTGTTTTTATGGCACTTGGATGTATGGTATTTGGAATAGGCTTATATGGATCTGCCCAGAATACTAAGATGAACGCAAAGCGTAATTTTTGGATGATAAATATCTGGATTATAATATTTATTCCATTGTCATTTGTTTATAATATTTTATTTACAGGTTCAACAGCTCCATACCCACTACTATCAAATCCTTTGATTGCGTTTCCGATTTTTTGGTTAGTTTATTTTACAATTAGTTTAACAGTGGTGTTTACTCAGATAAAAATTAATAGGAGAAAATGAGTATAACAAAAAGTCTTCTATCTGGTATTTAGATCGAGCAAATGAGACAGGATAGAGTCAGAATATCAGCACATAAAGGGTGTTGAGAGTTCTGGCTTTTTTGTTGTACTCTAATATAGAGTATAAAATAGGGCAGGAAGGTTCATTATTTAAATAATAAAACAACCCAGAGGAGAATATAAATAGATTATACTTATAAAAAAATTAAATAATGTTTTTTAAAATGTTTTTGGAAAGAACAATATGTAAATTAGTATGAAGGTATTTGTATCATATAAGAAATAGTAAAAATTTACATATTGTTTATATAAGCAGTTTTACTCAAAAAAGGGGGGAAAAATGTGTATAATGACTTTTTGACAGCAGAGACTTTAGCAACATTTGTTGGGTTAGTAGCAGCAGTAACAATTATTGTCCAGTTTACAAAGAGTATAGTAAAGAAAAAATTTGATGATTCATACGTAAGATTATATAATTTTATAATTTCTCTTATACTTACCTTTGTATTTGCCAGATCCGGTTCTGGATTGGGAGGTATAGTATTAACAGTAATAAATGCCATTCTTATTTCGGTAGCAAGTGCGGGAACCTATGAAATTGTATCAGACCCAAAAGCAGAAAAGGTAAAGATGAGCAAAGGATAATAAAAGAAAGTGAACAAAGGAATATTGAATTATTAGGTAACAGCATAGCCAAAATGGCTATGCTGTTTTGTAGTTGTATCTGGCTAAGCCCTTATTTTATCCAGTATATTGTATTTTTTTAATTTATAATATAAGGTTTGTCTGGGAATACCTAATGCTTTAGCTGTTTGAACTATATTATATTTTTTCATCTTGATTGTTTTGATAAGAATATTTTTTTCATATTCATCTACCAACTGAGAAAGGGGTTTGTTGTCTGAACTGATTAGGTTATTTTTATTTGTATTTGAATATAAAATATATTCAGGAATATGTGATGCCTTTATATATTCTCCTTCGACTAAATTGAATGCACTTTCCAGACAATTTTTCAGTTCCCTTACATTTCCCGGCCAATCATATTCCATAAAGAGAAATTTTACATCTGATTCCAAATCCTTAACATTTTTATTGAATATATGATTAAAGTGTTTGATGAAGTGTTGACAAAGCAATTCTATGTCCTCTTTTCTTTCTCTTAAAGGAAATATTTCCATGCTTACTACGCTTATTCTGTAGAACAGGTCCTGACGAAACTTATTAGACTTTACTAATTTAGATAGTTTTTCATTAGTGGACGATATAATTCTTACATCTATATTTATTTCTTTGTTATCTCCTACTCTTCTTATAGCCCTATTTTCAATTGTTCTTAATAATTTTGATTGCATACTTTGGGGCATTGAATTTATTTCATCCAAATATATTGTACCTCCATTGGCGATTTCAAATAAACCTGCTCTGTTTTCAGAACCGGTAAAACTTCCTTTGACTGACCCGAATAGTATACTTTCTATAAGGGTAGACGGTATTGCGGCACAATTTTGAGTTACAAAAGGTTTCGATGCTCTGTTACTGCAGTTATGAATAGAGTGAGCTATTATTTCCTTTCCAGTTCCTGTTTCTCCGTAGATGAGAATAGTAGAATCGTTTTTCGAAATTTTTTTCATATTTTCAATAGCAGCTTTCATTTGACTATTACCAGTAATAAAATTGTCAAAATTGTATTTTGCGCTGTAATTTAAATACATTTTTTTCTTTTTGGGAGAATCTTTTTCCGGGGAAATATTTGTGGATATTTCTATTGCCCCGATTATTCCCTTGCCGTTTATAAGAGGAAATGCTGAATTTATTGATGAAACTGTGACTTTGTCATCTATTTTAATAAACTGAAACTGGTTTATCAGAGGTTCACCAGAATCTATGACTTTAAATATGGTACTATTTTCTTTAGTTAGCCAAGGATATAATTCAAATATTGATTTTCCGATATTATCTTGATTTCCCGATTCATTATATATGTCGTTAAAATTATTGTAATACATTATTTTACCTGATTCATCGGTTACAATTATTAGGTCTGTATTTTTTAGTGAATTTTTCATATCATCTAAAAATTTTTCGTACATTTTTTCACTCCCAAGTGACCAATTATTATACATATTGTATTATTATATATAATAACATTAAAAATTAAATAGTCAACTAATTTTAAGCATTTTTCCCGTTAATTTTGTAATGGAATGCGGAAACTATTGTTATGGTCAAAAATTATGTCAGATAATTGTACATATTGTTGTTATTAATAAAGGATATATTGCTGAAATACCCAAAACCATATTTGGCATTATAATTGCTAATAAATAATGAAGAGATCTCAATTAAGTTATGAAACCGTTATTATAATAGTTTAAAAACTGTAATTATTTTGATGAATTAAAATTAAGATATGGGAGGAAAACATATGGGCGATAATGGTATAAATAAAAAAGAGAAAGTGGAATTAAAAAAAGAAATAGGGATTGCAGGAGCCGTTTCAATAATTGTGGGGAATATGATAGGTTCAGGCATATATATGACACCTCAGACATTAGCATCGGCATCTAACCCTAAATCAACTATGATAGCTTGGGTTATAACTGCCGTCGGTTCAATACTGGTAGCACTGGTTTTTGCAAGGTTAGGGGAGAAATATCCTGTTAACGGAGGGCCTGTTGTTTATACAAGAGATGCATTTGGAGATTTTGCGGCATTTTTAACTGTGTGGACTTATTGGATTGGAGCATGGATTTGTGATGCAGCCGTAATAACGGGATTTTTAAGTTATTTGTCATTTTTTATACCCATATTAAATCAAAGCAGATTATTGGCATTTTTGGCATCTACTTTAACTTTATGGCTTTTTACCGGCATTAATATAAAAGGTTCAAAGGAAGTAGGAATTGTAGCAGTAATAACTACGGTCTGTAAGATCGTTCCTCTGCTTATATTTATAATAATTGCAGCAATGCATTTTGAACCATCCAATCTATCTACGGTATCAAGTGAAGCTCTTCGCGGGACCAATACAGTTTCTGTTGCTGTGGGAATTACATTATGGGCATTTTTAGGTCTTGATTCTGTTAGTGTTGCAGCAGGAGATATTAAAAATCCGAAGAAAAATGTTAAGAAAGCAACTATTTTAGGTATTATAGGAACTTCAATAATATATATGGGAATTAATTTCTTTGCTATGGGTGCGGTTTCTCAAGGATATCTTGCAAAATCGACGGCTCCTCTTGCTGATGTTATAAATAAGGCAACAGGTTCTTCCTGGGGAGGCGGTTTTGTGGCAGTAGGAGCAATAATAGCAACTCTCGGAGCTACGTCAGGATGGATTTTGATAACGGCAAGGGTAGCGTTGTCTGCCGGAGAAGATAATTTATTTCCTGAAGTATTTGGGAAGATAAGCCCTAAAACTCATACGCCGATCAACGCATTAGTAATTAGCGCAATAGCTGCTAATATATTGTTGTTGTTAAACTTTGTAGGAAGTCTTCAGATGGCATACAATTTTATGGTTCTGATAGGAACTTTGGCCTTTCTTCCTGCTTATGCTTTTAGTGCTGTAGGAGAAATAGTGCTTTTGGCAAATAAATCAGATAAATTTAATTTCGGGATATTCTTAAAAAACAGTTTTATGTCATTGATTGCTTTCATATATGTACTTTATGCAATATACGGAATAGGAGCTAATGCAGTTATGTGGGGCTTTATTTTGATGCTTGCCGGAATTCCTTTCTTTGTATATATGAAAGTCCAAAAAATAAACGAAGCAGATAAAAATTAAGTTAATTATTATTCTATATTTATAGAATTTAAATTATAAAAATCATCTAAGGAGGAAAATATTATGGACAAGAAGAAGAGAAATAAATTTGGAATATTGGGATTGAATTATGACACAGAGGCAGGCTTGGGATGGCCGGGAGCAAGATATGCGCCTGATCAAATAAGAGAATCATTAAAATGGATTTTGAACAGAATAAGAGATAATGAGTTGTTTGATACTGAAAACAATAGACTTATAGATATGTCCAAAGTGGAAATCAAAGATTTCGGAAATCTTTCAAAAATAAGCAGGTATAACCATGAGAAGAGTATGAACGAAACAAAGTTAGAAGTAGATAAGGTTTTTGATCAAGGCTATGTTCCCATACTTTTGGGAGGAGATCATTCCGTAGCTTGGCCGGGAATAAAATCTTTGTACGATCATACTAAAGGAAATATGGGTCTGATTCATTTAGATACTCATCTTGACTTAGTGGAAGATTCTCCGATACAAGGAAAGTATTCGGGAAGCAGCGAGATAAGAAGGACAGCCGAATTGGAGAGAGTCAAAGGGGAAAATATAGTTCAAGTGGGAATCAGAGGTTATAACTATGCAGAACATTACCATTTTATAAAAGACAATAATATCAACGTAATTAATCCCGAATTATTTTTTACTAAAGGAGCAAAATATGTAGCACAAAAATCATTGGAATTGGCTTCAAAGGGAGTTGAAAAGATATACTTTACTTTGGATATAGATGTACTTGATTCAGCCTTTGCGCCTGGTTCGGGAGCTAATGAACCCGGAGGAATCAGCACTTATCAGTTGTTTAAGTTCGTAAAAGAAGTTGCTCCATATGTGGATGCCATTGATATAGTTGAAGTCAATCCTATGACTGATTATCGAAATATGACAAGTACTGTGGCTTCTAAAATAATAATGGATTTTATTGTAGCTAACTATTATGCGCTAATTGAATAAAAAGAAAATCGTTGTAAAATATGCTTAAAATGCCTGAAAGAATGTTTTTTAACATTCTTTCAGGCATTTTTTGGCGACAAACTATGCCAATCCCAATAATCGAATTGTATTGGCAACCAGGAAGCAGACGATAATTCCTGTCACCGTTGGAATGGCAAAGCCAAGGACGGTCCATTTTGCACTCTGGGTTTCTTTCTGAATTGTAAGACATGTCGTACCGCAGGGCCAGTGCAGCAGGGAGAATAGCATGACGCACACGGCGGTAAGCCAAGTCCAGCCGTGAGCGACAAAAAGAGCGTGGAGTTGCGCAAGGTTTTGGTAATCCGTCAGAGTGCCTGTTGCCATATAGCTCATGATGATAATCGGCACCACGATTTCATTTGCGGGAAATCCTAGGATGAATGCCATCAGAATGTAACCGTCAAGCCCCAGAAGTCTGGCGAACGGGTCCAGAAATCCTGCGCACTGTGCGAGAAGACTCATGCCTCCGACATGAAGATTAGCAAGAAGCCAAATTAGCAGACCGGCCGGTGCAGCGACGACAACAGCCCGGCGCAGCACGAACAACGTCCGATCGAAGATGGAACGCACAATCACGCGGCCAATCTGCGGACGGCGGTATGGGGGAAGTTCCAGATTAAAGGAGGACGGCATTCCTTTTAAAATTGTTTTAGAAAGTAGTTTGGAAATCAGCATAGTCATGAAGACCCCGAAAATGATTACTGCAGTCAAAGTCACGGCAGATACGGCGGACTGGAATGGACCAGCCACTGCTGCTGCAAAAAACATTGTGATAACGGCGATCAGGGTTGGAAACCTTCCATTGCAGGGAACGAAGTTGTTGGTCAGGATTGCAATCAGGCGTTCCCTTGGGGAATCGATAATACGGCATCCGATCACGCCGCAGGCGTTGCAGCCGAAGCCCATGCACATGGTCAGGGACTGTTTTCCGTGAGCGCCTGCCTTGCGGAAGAAATTGTCGAGATTGAAGGCGACACGCGGCAGATATCCCAAATCCTCCAATAAAGTAAATAAAGGAAAAAAGATTGCCATAGGCGGCAGCATGACGGAAACAACCCAAGCCAAGGTACGGTAGACTCCTTCAACCAGCAGACCCGTGACCCATTCGGGAGCGGAAATCCAATGAAAGAACTCCATCAGCCGATCCTGTACCCAAAACAACCCATCGGCAATCAAGGCGGATGGTACATTTGCCCCTACGATCGTAATCCAGAAGATTCCGAGGAGCATCAGAATCATGATGGGAATACCAGTTGCCTTTGATGTCAGTATCTTATCGATTTTTCGGTCCCGTTCGAAGTACTCCTCCTTTTCATAGACGACTGTTTCCCGGCTGATGTTCTCACAGAGATCGATGATTCGGGTGACGACCCGGTCGCGAAAGGAGTTGCCGGGAATTTCTGATTGTTCCAGAAATTTTGTTGCCTCCAGTAAGCGGGCAGCAACAGCTTCATCCGACAGAAGGTCTTTTCCCAGATAATTCTGCATGGATTCCAGCAGGCTCTTGTCGCCGTCCAGTAGTTTGAGCGAGACCCACCGGCCGTTCAGTTTTCCGTCCAGCGCTTGCTCCACGGCGGGCTGCAGGATGGAAATCACCTGTTCTATTTCCTTGCCGTAAGTAATTTTTAACGGCTCTGTTTGGAGACCGTCCCGTGTTACGGCTTTGACTGCGTCCATCAGGCTTTCGAGTCCTTTTCCGTTCCGTGCGCTTGTGCCGACAACGGGGATTCTTAATTTTTGGGATAGCGTACCGATATCGATTCGTATTTTTTTCTTTTCCGCTTCGTCCAGTAGATTGACGCACAGTACGACGCGTCTGGAGATTTCCATGGCCTGAAGGACCAGATTCAAATTGCGTTCCAGGCAGGTTGCGTCTGCCACGACCACAACGGCGTCCGGATCTCCGAAGCAGATAAAATCACGCGCGATTTCTTCCTCTTCGGAATTTGCCATCAGGGAATAGGTTCCCGGAATATCCACCAGAATGAAATTAGTGTCCTTATAGCGGTATTTTCCCTGAGCATTGGCCACGGTCTTGCCGGGCCAGTTCCCCGTATGCTGGTTCATTCCGGTTAAACTATTAAAAACCGTACTTTTTCCTACATTAGGATTTCCGGCCAATGCTATCACTTTATCGTCTTCTGTTTCTTTTTTAATTTGTAATATACCACTGCTGTTGCAGCTCAATACTTCTGCCCCAGTGGATTCACTTGATAGTCCCATAAAATTTCCTCCTAAACTATTGTATTTGAATTATGTTGTTACCATGATTTTGGAAGAAACATCTGATCGCAAAGCAATTACAGCGCCGCGGATCAAATAGGCCACTGGATTACCAGACGGACTTTTATAAAGGGGTTCTATTTCTGTTCCCTTAATTATTCCAAGATCCAACATACGCCTTCTTGTTGTACCATCTGACGTTAACATAGTGACATTTGCTTTTGTGCCAATCGGAAGTTGATCCAAAGAAATTTCCTTATTATTCAAAGTAAAAACCCCCTTTAAATTTATATAAAGTAAATTGTTTTAATATATAGATTTTATTATCACACTGTATTACTTAATTAAGAAATACTATTAAAAAAAGAGTCTTGTAATATACTATTGTGTATGCATTTGTTACGTATTTTCTATATCATCTACATCGATATGACATGCAGCTTTGTAACTTAACTGTATTTGCCTATCCTCAAGGTCAATAGTAATTGGCCCTTCATAAGGTCCTATAGATACAATAGTAAAATGACTCCCGATTTTGATACCTAAATCCTGTAAATAATCCAAGAGTTCCTTTTCTTCCGTTACCCTCCGAATAGTAGAACTTTCTCCAACAGTCATCTGACTTAGTTTTCGAAGGGGTATTATTTTAATTTCACCGTCAGGATGTGGTATGAAGAAACCGTGAGGACAGTAATCAGGATGATTTAAGAACTCATCAAGCCGCTGCGCCAGTCGTGGAGATGTCACGTGCTCTAAAAGTTCCGCATCCTCATGGGTTTCGCTCCATGAGTAGCCTAAATACTGCATTAGAAATACTTCCCACAGCCTATGGCTTCTAAGAAGCAATACTGATTGTTTCATTCCGTACTCTGTCAGACGGATGCCATGATATGGTTCATATTCAATAAAGCCATCCTTTTGTAGTTTCACCAGCATTTCACTGACAGAGGCAGGAGATACATGTAATACGTCCGCAATTTGTTTATTTCCGATAAGGTTGCCGTTTCCACCTAATTTACAAATTTCTTTTAAATAATCTTCTTTGTTTGGTGTCATTATATCCTCCTATTTTTAGGTATACCTAATTTATTTTTATTATATACCTAATTTGCGATTATTGCAACCTCTTTTTGTTAGGACTGGCTAAATATTTTTCCTTAAGCTAATATATGGTTCTTAATTTAAAAATGTTACGAATATATTGTAATAATTTTAAAGTAAAGGACTGATTCTATGAGTGATAAGATGAACTCTGAATTCCGGACTTCGAGGGGATACCAAATTTTAAACCGACAGGAAAAAAAGCTTACTTCGGCAATGGAAGATTATCTTGAAATGATCTATAGACTTTGTCTTAAGAATGGCTATACTCGAGTGGGTAGGTTATCTGAATTACTTCATGTGAGACCATCTTCTGCATCTAAAATGATTTCTAAATTGGCGGATATGGATTGTATTAAATATGAACGTCATGAAATCATTCTTCTGACAGATTCAGGTAAAAAAATTGGGTCTTATCTTCTTTGCAGACATAATATTGTGGAAGAGTTTTTACAATTAATCGGAAGTAATAACGTACTTGAGGAAACTGAATTGATCGAACATTCCTTAAGCCCTTCTACTGTTGAGAATTTAAATACTTTTTTAGAGTTTTTTAAATCTGATCTTTATGCAGACAAAAATTTTCGCGATTTTAAGAAAAGCAAGGAAAGGATGAATACTTAACTCAGTATGTCAAGAAAGAAATTTAATGTATAAAAAACAACAGATCGGACTTATTATTAGTCTAATCTGTTGCTTATAGTTTAGCATCTATTGTTAAACATTGGCCCGCAAAATAATATTATGAGTAGAAGAAAGAAAAACAACAGAGAATCATTATTACAACCACTACCGCCAAACAAACCTCCCAATATTCCATTATTTTGATTTTCAACCATAGGAACACCTCCTTTACAGGTTTAAGATTTATTCTTCATTATAGATTATGTAGATAACAAAAATGTGTTACTGTTAATAAAAAAGTTTTGTATCGAAGAATTAAGAAATTAAAGGAAATGAAATTTTCCCATGGGTTATAAAAAATTAATGTGACAGAGGTATGAATTCTGTCACATTAGTGAAATCCAATGTTTCCTATTTTCTTACAGTAATTTATTACTTTATTTAAAATTTGTATTCCGACTGTAATTCCGAAACACATAAATATCAGAAGTATTAACCTTTCCGTATTTAACGGAAGAATAGTGTGTGTATCCAATAGTATTCCCCTGATTGCATCAAAACCATAGGTCAAAGGGAGAGCAAAGGATATGGCCATTAAATATTTTGGAAGAACGGTTATAGGAAAGTTCTGGCCGGATAATGTAGTTAACAGATAATTACTTATATCAATTATATTATTGGCATTATTTGTAATTAGAACTAATGAAGCTATACCAAATCCCAGACCGTATAATGCTATTAAAAACGGAATAAGAGTTATTATAGATGATAGTATTCCTCTGCCTATATTAAATCCAAACAAAATCCATATTAAAAAAGCGGTAGTGACAGAATTTATAGTTGTGATTACCAATGAAAATAGAGATCTTCCTATAAGTTGTATCCATATGGGGATTGGGGTAAGCCAATTTGATTCAATCACTCCCGTATCCATTTCCTCTTTGAGGGAGAATCCCATTCCCCACATCACGGAACTTATAAAACTCCCTATTATGCTGCCTATTACTATATATGCCATATAATCATTTGTACCTGCATACTGTTCAAATCCTATATTTTTACCGCCTATTTGAAATGATTTAGCAAGAAAATAAACGGGAGCGATCCATATGACAGGTTCTAATATGCTGAATATTGCGTTTATAGGATATCTGAAGAAAATTTTCATATCCCTTTTAATAATTGCTCCTATTGAAATTAAGTATAACTTTAAATTTTTCATTTTCATACTCCTTCCTTTATCTGTTTAATATTGACCTAAGGAACCTAATTCCTTTACTTTTTTCTGCGTATAGTTAAATGCTAAAATACCTGCAAACATCAGTATTATTCCGGAGATTATCAGAAATATCAAATCATTTTTTATATAGGACAAATTTTTCCCTTCCGCAATTACCTTTCTTAAGGCATTGATACTATAAGTAACCGGGATGACATTTGAGATATTTTTCATCCAGCCGGGAAGAACGGCTAAAGGATAACTGATGCCGCAGAAAACCATTATTATGCCTCTTACAAGGAACACCATGGAATTTGTTTCTTTTGCCCACATCACCAGGCTTGCAAATATGAATCCCAGTCCGTAAACAGAAGGAATTGAAATCAGCATTACAAGTAAAGCCAAAAAGGGATTCCCGACTATCTCAAATCCGTATATGATTTTAAATTCTATTAAGGATACTGCTATATAAACTGTATTCATCAGTAACTGAGAAAGGGAATATCCAAAGAGCAAACTTATTTTGGATATGGGACATAACCAATTGGATTCCAATGTTCCTTCCACCTGTTCAGATCTTAGACTTGTTCCTAAGCTCCACAGCATTAAGTTCACCCACATCCACATAGTTGTTCCTATTAACATATAAGTAACATAATCATTAGTTCCTGCCAGTGCTTTAAAAGAAGCTAATGATTCTGAATTTGTTCCGGCAAGGGCTTTGGCCGTGAACAAATAAATAAACGGGAAAATTATAGGCCATATAATTAGAGAAATAAACCAAGAAGGATATCTTAACATTATGGTGACTCTTCTTTTAAAAATGACTAACATGGCAGTGATATTTGAAGGTTTTTTATAATCCTTATTGACTTTAGGCTTAAGATTGACAGTTTCCATTTTAATTCCCCCTATTCTCTTAATGATTTTCCTGTAAGGTTGATAAATACGTCTTCCAATGTAGGTTCTTCTGATCTGAAATTACTTATTTTAATATTGGAAGCAGTAATGGTGGAGATAATATTGCTTACGGTGTTTGAACCGTTAGTGATATGAATCTTAACTTCATATTCTCGAGCATTATCATTAAATTTTGAATTTACACTTTTAACAAAAGGAATTTCTTTGACTTTATGGGCAATTCCTTCATCCCAATTATTTAATTCCACAGTTACCGTATTTGTTTTATTTAGACCTTCTTTTAAATTTTGAGGAGTATTCAAAGCAATTATTTTTCCGTGATCTATTATTGCAATTCTATCACTAAGTAAGTCCGCCTCTTCCATATAATGAGTTGTGAGGAGTATTGTTCTTCCTTCTTTTTTTATTTCCAGTATGACTTCTCTTAAATTTCTTGCAGATTGAGGGTCTAACCCGGAGGTCGGCTCGTCCAATATGATTATTTCCGGTTCCGAAATCAATGCTTTAGCGAGAGCAATTCTCTGTTTCATTCCGGTTGAATATTTTTCCACAGTTTCATCAGCTCTTTTATAAAGACTAAATCTTTTTAGCAGATAGTCCGTTTTATCTTTGGCTACTTGCCCTGTTATACCGTTCATAGCGGCGAAATAAAGAAGATTTTCTCTGCCTGTGAGTTTCCAATATACACTTCTTTCTCCGGCAAGAACTGTTCCCAAATTTTTCAATACATCAATAGGATTTTTAACGGCATCAATTCCATTTACCATTACTGTTCCGGAAGTGGGGCGGAGCAGAGTAGAAATCATTTTTATAGTAGTTGTCTTTCCTGCCCCGTTAGGGCCTAAGAATCCGAATATTTCACCTTTATTTACGTTAAAATTTATGCCGTCAACTGCTGTGAATATTTTTTTCTCCCTATTTTTTATCTTTGCAAAAAATCCTTTTTTCTTTTTGACTACAAAATTCTTTTTTAAATTTATTACTTCTATAGCATAACTGCTCATAAAAGCACCTCCTTAGAAAAATTATGAGTATGTATTATTGCTGTTATTAAGATAATAGTATATTATTTTAGAAATGTCAATATAAATATTAATAATTTTAATTTTTATATTAAAATTATTAATCAATTAATTTAAATTAATAAGAAATATATAAAAAAGGACCATATTAAAGCATTGACATACTTAAGGTCAAGTATAGATAAAAAAAATTAGAAACAAAAACTGTTGACATAAGGTGTATATTAGTGTACTATTTAAATAGTACACTAATATACACCTTATTCAGGGGGTGAAAAAATGGAATTTAAAGATGATTTGCCCATATATGTTCAAATAATGAGTTTAATTAAGAAAAGAATAATTTCCGGAGAGTTAAATGGAGGTGACAAGATGCCATCTGTAAGGGAATTTTCAACTGAACTGAAAGTAAACCCTAATACCGTACAAAGAGCGTATCAGGAGTTGGAAAGAGAAAATTTGGTTTTTACCCAAAGAGGAATGGGAACTTTTGTTTCAAAAGACGAAGAAATAATTATGAAATTAAAAAAAAACATGGCAGACGAAATAGTTGACGGTTTTATAAATGATATGAAGTTTTTAGGGTATAGTTCAAATGAAATAATTAATTTAATTACTATAAAAATAAAGAAGGAGGAGTAGAATATGGAAAGTATTGTAAAAATAAAAGATCTTTCTAAATCCTATTTTAATAAAAAGGCATTGGATAATATAAATTTAGATATAGAAGAGGGGAAAATAATAGGTATATTGGGGCCTAACGGAAGCGGAAAGACTACATTATTGAAGATTATCAGTGGGATATTGAGACAATCCAAAGGAGAAATATTTATAGAAGGGCAAAAGCCGGGACCTTATACTAAATCCGTCGTATCTTATCTTCCGGACAGAAATTATCTTTATAAATGGATGAAAATAAAGGATGCAATAGAATTTTTTAAGGATTTTTATAAGGATTTTGATGAGAAAAGAGCTGATGAGCTGTTAGATTTCATGAAACTTGATAAAGAAATGAAATTGACTTCTCTTTCAAAAGGAATGGTTGAAAAATTGAATTTGACTTTGGTGTTGTCAAGGAAAGCCAAATTATATGTTCTTGACGAACCTATAGCGGGAGTTGACCCTGTCGCAAGGGATAAAATACTTGACAGCATAATTAACAGCTATGATGAAAACAGTTCAATGATTGTAACAACCCATCTGGTAAGGGATATTGAGAAGATATTTAACAGGGTAATATTTTTAAAATCCGGAAAAATCGAGCTTTCAGGAGATGTGGAGGAATTAAGGGAAAAAAATCAAAGTTCAATAGATGAATTATATAAAAAGGTATTTGAAGAATAGGAGGAATTATTATGGGAAGATATATGAAATATGAAATTAAAGGTAGCTATAAATTTATTTTAGGGGTTATTGCCATATTTTTAATATTAAATACGATTTCTTATATTAAAATTTCAAGTGATTATATACGATTTATTGCTTATATGATATTATTCGGAACATCCTTGGCGGCATTTCTGTATATAGTGGGTTCATTTAAAAATGAACTTTATGAGGATAGAGGGTATTTGACCTTTACTTTGCCCTTAACGGGAAGGGAAATACTTGGAAGTAAACTGATAGTTGCCATGATGTGGTTTGCTATACTCGGAACAATTGTATTTTTACACAATCTTTTCATGATGAGCTGGATAAGCAGAGTAAGCTTAAGTGAAATTTTAGAGTATTTTTCATCTGTGGATATAAATATAATAAAAATGTTTTTATATTGTATGATGCTTTTGATAATAGGGGTGATAATCACTTTACTGTTAATATATTTTTCTATGGCTTTAAGCAGGGTATCATTAAAGAATAAAAAAATAGGTGGAATATGGTTTGTAGTATTTTTAGTTTTAAGCATTGTGTTCTTTTATTTTTTAGCAAAGATAACTTCATGGATACCTTACAGTATTGATATGAGTACATTTAAAGTAGTCGTTCCGCTGAATGGTTCAATATTCAATTTAAATATTGCGGGATTTATATATACTATTGCTGTAGGAGTAGGTGCTTTTTTGACTACAGGATATATAATAGACAATAAAATAGATCTGTAAGATTTTAATAATAATCTTTAAAATATTCCCTACCAATAAAAAGTAGGGAATATTTTTATTCTAAGGGTATTAAAATTACATAAATATGATAGTATAAATGTATGAAGGAAGGGATTATATGAATAGAAAATTAAAATTTGTTTTTCTGATATTTTTTGTATTGCTTATTAGTTTTATATTCATAATTCTGTATAGCGAGAAAAAAAATATGGATGAATTGAGGACAGAATATCCTGATATTTCAGAAAAGGCCTATTCTTATAGAAATACTAATTTGAAGATTTGGGGATTGAGTTTATTTTTGAAATTTCTTATTCCCATATTATTTTTGACTACGGGATTTTCTTCTTATATACAAAGATACGCTAAAGGTAACGGACGAGGGCTGTTCTTAACTGCTGCCATATATATATTGATATTTTCCATAGTAGATTTTATTATAGATATTCCGTTGAATTATTATGGCAATTTTGTTATACAACATAGATATGGTCTTTCGGCCCAGGGCATATACAGATGGCTTGAGATGGAATTAAAGGGATTTGGATTGAATTTAATAATTTCTATAATAGTAGGATGGTTCCCCTTTTATTTAATAAAGATGAGTCCTTCAAGATGGTGGCTGTATTTGGGAATAATTGCAATACCAATATTTATATTTGTCAATATTATATCTCCTATGTACATAGATCCTATATTTAACAAATATACTGAATTGAAGGATAAAGAGCTGGAAGCTGATATAAAAAAGCTTCTGGAAAAAGCGGGAATAGAAAATGCTCAAATATATGAGGTGGATAAGAGCAAGGACACCAATACCATGAACGCTTATATGACAGGTATTTTAAAATCCAAGAGAATAGTTTTGTGGGATACTACTATTAATAAGCTTACTCGGCAAGAAACAGTAAATGTTACTGCTCATGAAATGGGTCATTATGTAAATAACCATATAATCAAAAGTACCATAGTGGGAGGTATATCCACCATACTGTTATTGTTCTTGGTGAATAAGACATCCCTTTGGATTTTAAAAAATTCAAGAGGAATATTTGGATTTAAAAATTTATATGAGGTAGCTGCTATTCCTTTGCTGATTCTTTGTTTGAATTTCTATTTGTTTTTGTCTTCTCCTGTTTCAAACTGGTATTCAAGAAAGATGGAATGGGAAGCCGATAAATACGAATTAGATATTACAAAGAACAAGGGAGCTACCGTATCTTCTCTTGAAAAAATATATGAAGAAAGTTTATCCATACCGAGACCAAGCAATATATATAAGATCTGGTATTATAGTCATCCATCCTTAGAGGAAAGAGTTAAATTTGCAGAAAACTATAAATTTGAGAATAAGCTCCCATAAAAATTCCCTAATTTAAAAATAGGGAATTCTTTGTAATTTATATATAGTTTAAATACTCTTTAAGTCTTTCATTTTGACTGGATTTCCTGATTTTTTTTAATGCATTTTCCTCAATTTGCCGTATTCTTTCCCTTGTAAGGTTAAATTTTCTCCCTATTGCTTCTAAAGTCATGGGTTTTTCACCTTTCAGTCCAAACCGAAGTTTTAATACCTCTCTTTCTCTTAAAGAAAGGGAGTTTAAAATTTCGCAGATGTCTTCCTTCAAATGCTTATTTAAAATGATTTCTTCTATAGTAATTTTTTTATCAGGAATAAAATCCTGGAGTTCAATGAATATATCGTCACTGTCTATGTGAATAACTGTATTTAAAGAGACAGGATTATAATAATATGTTTTGTAAAAGTTAATATGTTCATATTCTCTTTCTGTAATATTTATTTTTTCACATAATATTTTGGAACTAATATCGGAGTCATATTTAAGGTAACTGTTTTCTTCTTTACTAACTTGATTCATTTTTTCATATATATGAGCAGGAAGTCTTATTAAATAACCGTCATTCATTATGGCTCTGCTTATTTGCTGTGAAATCCAATAGTAAACGTAAGTGGAAAAATTCGTATTTTTAGAAATGTCAAACTTTTCTATACCTTTTATCATTCCTATAATTCCTTCCTGAATCAGATCTTCAAAGGTAAAAGAAGTATGTAGATTTACTTTTTTCCTGGCAGCAGTATATACAAGACCTATATTATTTATAATGAGTTCATTTCTTGCATTGATATCATTATTCATCTTGTATAGAAGAATAAGCTCTTCATTGGATTTTATGGATTTTTTTTCTTTTTTCATTTTCATCACCTATTAAATATATTATTCTCTAAATAGTGAATAAATCCTTTAATTATTGAAAAAATATTGATTTTTTTATGGGTTGTTGTACAATGTTATGTAACAAATGTAAAGTAAGAGGAATAAATATAATTTAATGATCAGATAAAAAATTTTAAAAAAAAAATTTTTTTGATAAACAAGGGGTATAAATTTAAAATAGAAAATATTTTTAATATATCTGATTAAAATATAGGAATAGGGAGGATTTTTATGGTATCTAAATTTTTAGTTTCACATTTTATTAAGGATTATAATAATACTACTGATGAGAAAATAAGAGAAAGGTACGGTTATCTTGGAGGAATAGTTGGAATTCTTATCAACTCCCTATTGTTTTTAATAAAACTTTTTACAGGTATTACAACAAAAAGTATATCTATAATTGCAGACGGATTTAATAACCTTTCCGATTTAATTTCTTCAATTATTACAATGGTAGGATTTAAATTAGCAGGTAAGCCTGCAGATGAAGAGCACCCTTTTGGACATGGCAGAGTGGAATATTTGTCTGCTCTTATAGTATCCGTTATAGTGATATTGGTAGGACTCCAATTTATAAAGGTGTCTTTTAACAGAATAGTTAACCCTAAACCTGTCATATTTAATATGGTTGCATTTATTTTGATTTTAATATCAATATTTGCCAAAATATGGCTCAGTCAATTTAATAAATATTTGGGGAAATCAATAAATTCAAATGCGTTGGTAGCAAGTTCATTAGATGCAAGGGGAGATGTTTTTACATCCTTTTGTGTTGCAATATCATTGATTTTATCTAAATGGACATCTTTTCCTATTGATGGGTATATAGGAATTTTGATTTCTTTGTTCATAGTATATTCGGGATTTTCTCTTATTAAAGACACGCTCAACCCTCTATTGGGAGAACCGCCGGATCCTCAACTTGTAGAGAAAATAAAAAAAGGAGTTTTAAAATATGAATATATAAGCGGTGTTCATGATTTGATTATTCATAATTATGGTCCGGGAAAATGTATGGCATCTATCCATGCGGAGATTCCCCAGGATATTTCGGTTGTTACAATTCATGAAGTTATAGATAAAGCCGAGCGGGAACTTTCCAGTGAACTTAACATTTACCTGGTTATTCATATGGATCCTATAGATACGGACTGCAAATTTACGAAGGCAGTAAAAATGGAAGTGGAAAACATTATCAGTGAAATTCCGGAAGTTAAATCAATGCATGATTTTAGAATTACGGGAGAAGGGGAAAATAGAATAGTTATATTTGATTTGATAATAGAAGGCAAGGGAAATTTTAAACAGGATGATGAAAAAATATTAAAAGAGAAAATTAATTTTGAAATTCAAAAACTTCATCCTAACTATACTACAGTTATAACTTTAGATAAAAGTTTTACGGTGTTATAATATTTTTTAATATTGTTGAACATTATATTATCTTGTTATATTATATGGCTAAGAGGAGGTGTTTTTTTGTTAAGACTGGAAAATGTGACAAAGACTTATAGCAAGAACAGTATAAAAGCTGTAGATAATATTAATCTTGAGATAGAAAAGGGAGAAGTATTTGGATTTCTTGGGCCTAATGGAGCAGGAAAAACTACAACTATTAAGATGATAGTCGGGCTTTTAAAGCCGGATAATGGGAAAATAACAGTCAATGGTATAGATGTATGGCAAAATCCTATAGAAGCTAAAAAGCTTATGAGTTATGTTCCTGATGATCCCGAACTATATAATAAGCTAAAGGGAATAGAATATTTGAATTTTGTCGGAGATATTTACGAAATTTCCAAAGAGGAAAGAATTGAAAGGATAGAGAAATATTTGGACATATTTGAGTTAAAAGGAGCAATAAAAGATACGATAGGGAGTTATTCTCATGGAATGAAACAGAAACTCGCATTGATATCCGCATTGATTCATGAACCGGAAATACTTATATTGGATGAGCCTATGGTGGGCTTGGATCCCAAGTCAGCATTTAATCTTAAAGAGATAATGAGGGATATGTGTAATAAAGGGAAAACAGTGTTTTTTTCAACTCATATATTGGAAGTGGCAGAAAAGATTTGCGACAGGATCGGAATTATAAAGGAAGGAAATATTATAGCTTTGGGGACAATGGAAGAACTGAGGCACCATTCGGCTAAAGAAGAATCCCTTGAAGAAATATTTTTGGAGCTGACAGAATGATGGATAAATTGATATCTTTGTTAAAAACGGATTTAAATATTACCTTTGGATTATCCTCACTAAAATATGATTTAAAAAACAGGAAGGATAAATGGAAGATAGGGCTTGTAATTCTTTTTATTGTTTCCGTAGTTCCGGCTTACGGTATTTTTATAAAATTTTTACTTAACTTATATGAAGGATATAAAATTGTCGGAATAGAGAGAGCTTTTATTCTTTCGGGTTTTTTAATTACCCAGATATTGATATTTTTATTTGGAATAATATTTGTAATGTCCAAATATTATTTTTCCAATGATTTGAATATACTTCTTCCCTTGCCTTTAAAAGCCGGTACTATAGTTGGAGCTAAATTTTTATCCATGGTTGTTAATGAATATATCGTATCCTTCCCAATAATAATTCCTTATATGGTAATATATGGGCTTAAAAGCCAAGTTAATTTTATTTATTGGATATATGCTTTATTTCTTATATTGCTGCTTCCGTTTATTCCTTTAGCATTGGATTCTGTGATAGTGATGTTCTTCATGAGATGGACCAATATTAAAGGTAAAAAGGACTTTATGAGAATAATAGGGTATGTCCTGATGATGGTGTTGATATTGTTTTTTCAATTTAAGCTTCAAAATATGGGAAATGATTTGTTGGCACAAGGCAATACCGATGCTATTATGAAATATATAGATCAAAAAAATGATTTAATACGTAATTTGGGAATGTCCTTTCCACCAAGTTCATGGGCAACATTGGCATTAACCGAAAGCAATAAAATTTTGGGATTTGTTTATTTGATTGTTTTCGGAGGAGCATCTGTTGGAGGCTTTTTATTGGTCAGTGCTTTGAGTGAAAAATTGTTTTTCAAGGGATTAATGGGGAACTTTGAGGAAAAGGGAAGAGGCAGTAATGTAACGGAAGAAGAAATAAAGAAGGGATTTTCAAAGATAAGGCCTCAATATATGGCGGTATTTTCAAAAGAAATGAAAACACTTGTAAGAACTCCCATATACCTCTTTAATTCCATCGGCGGAGTTATAATAGTCCCTATAATTCTTGTAATGACTACCGCGATGGATAATGGAAACTCGTTAAAGGTATTAACGGTCTATGCACAAAAATTTCCTCATTATATAACATTGTTCGGAACTGGGTTTATAGTTTTTTTGGGGATTGCCAACAGCGTAGGGGCTACTACTTTTTCACGAGAAGGGAAAAACTTTTGGATAATAAGATCCGCTCCTTCAAAATACAGTGATCAAATAATTGGCAGATTGTTATCTTCTTTGATGGTACAGGCAATTGGTATTGTATGTTTAATTGTAGTTTTGCCGTTTTTAATCAAAATTAATTTGGAAAACATAATAGGGATTATTGCATTAGGGATGCTGGGAAGTATTCCGGTTACTCTTTTGGGAATGTCTGTCGATATATTAAGGCCTCTTCTTGACTGGGATAATCCCCAGAAGGCTATGAAAGAAAATTTAAATGTGTTGATAGGCATGGGAATAGGAGCGTTATATATTTTAATAGTGGGTCTTTTAGTATATTTGTTATTAAAGATAGATGTGAATATTTATTTAATATATCTTTCGATGGGCTTAATATTTTGTTTATCATCTTATTTTTTATTTAAAATTCTCACTAAATTAGTTGAAAGACAATTTATTAATTTAGAATAAAAGAAAAAGGTTGATAGAAAATCATAAAACTATCAACCTTACTTTTTTATAACTTATAGGAAAGTCCTATTTTCATTAATATACGATTTTATTTGTGAGATTTTTTATAGTTTTCCTTAGCCTTTTCTATCATTGAAAAAGCTTCTTTTTTCCCTGCCCATCCGTTTATTTGAACTTCCTTTTTTTGTAAGTCCTTATAATGAGAGAAAAAGTGTTCGATTTCTTTTTTCAGGTGGCCATTTACGTCGTCTATAGTTTGAACATTTTCATATCTTGGGTCCCCTACAGGTACGGCAATTATTTTTTCGTCTCCTTCCCCTTGATCTATCATGAGAAGCATTCCGATAACTCTGCTTTCAATGGTACACCCCGGGAATGTGGGATAAGCCGTAAGAACCATTATATCAAGAGGATCTCCGTCATCTCCGAGAGTTTCAGGAATAAATCCGTATTCTGTCGGATAAAACATCGGAGAGTATAATGTTCTGTCTAAGAAAAATTCTCCTTTCTCCTTGTCATATTCATATTTGTTACTGCTCCCTCTCGGGATTTCAATAAAAGCTTTTACTGTATTTTCCATTTTAATTCACCTCTATTTAAATATTTAAAGTTTCTCTGCTCTTAATCGAGTGTTCCTTTCTTCTTCATCGGCAGGTTCATCCAACACTATATGGTGAGGGGTAGGCCGCCTATTTTCTCCTACAAAAACAAATGTTATAAATCCGTCTGAAAGAATATCGGAAGAATTATTTCTGGTTATTTTACAATAGACTGTGAAACTTGTCCGTTTGGCTCTGGCTATGTAAACTTCCATATTGATTACATTTCCCAGATCCGCGGGATGGGAAAAGGTAAGCCCGTGAATGTTTACACATAATATGCTTTCAGGTTTTTCTGTTTTTTTCGCGGCACATATAAAGCATGCTTCAACGAACCATTCTGCCATTCTTCCGGCAAACAGAGTACCGTGATGGTTTAAATCCTCAGATTTCACTAGATGAGCTACTTTAATTCTTTCCATAAATATTTTACCTCCCTTAAAATTAAAAGGTAATGAATTATACAACTTATTATAACACATTATCGTTAAGTCAAACTCTTTTTGTTTTCCATTTCCCGTTTTTGTATAATAATATGATTATGAGCATTTCCGATATATCCGTTACCATAAAACTTATCCATAAAAAAATTATAGGAAGTTGAAGCAAATTTGTAACTATAAAAAGCATGGGAACCTGAACCAGCCATCTGGATATAAAGCTTGAAATAAGATAAGGGATATTATAGCCTGAACCGGAAAAGGCCGAACTTATCCCCATAGATATTCCGCCGAATATTAAAGAAGGTATAATTATTCTTATCATCAATATCCCTATTTCTATTACATTTTTATCCGATATAAACAGTTTCATAATGTTTTCCGGAAATATTATGGCAACTACAGATACTAAAATCATCATTATTAAATTAAATTTAACAGAAAATTTTACGGTTTCTTCAGCTTTTTCCACACATTCCCCGCCGAGACATTGACCTATAATAGTACTTGAACTTATAGCTATCCCTGAGACAGGCATGAAACAAAAATTTAAAAGTTTTGCTCCTATTCCCATAGCGGCAACTGCATCAGTTCCATATAAAGATGCAAATTTAAGGGCGAGGACTCCGGCAAAATTTCGTGAGAAAATTTGAAGACCTGATGGAATTCCTATGGCTAACAATTTTTTATCGATATTCCAATCCAATTTAAATAAACCCTTAACTGAAATTTTAAGCTTTTTTTTACCCTTCAAAAGAATATAAAAGCCTAAAAGAAAAGCAATCGAAGTAGAAATAACGGTAGCAACGGCTGCTCCAAATACTCCCATATTTAATCCGGGTATTGAAGTTCCGGGAACAGTTTTAAACATGAGAAAAGGATCAAGTATTATATTTGTAACTGCTCCGACAATCATTATATACATTGGAGTTTTAGAATCTCCCAAGCACCTTAAAGCAGTATTTACAGAATAAGATGAGAAAGTTATGGGAAGAAAAAATATTCTTATATATCCAAAGTCCAATGCCGCCTTTATAACTATGTCGTCTTTGGTAAAATAGGAAAGTAGAGGTTTCAGGGATATTATCATTATACCTGCTGCTATGAATGCCACCAATGCTTTAAAGGTCAATGTTTGTTCTACAATTTTCTGAGTCTTTTTTTTGTTTCCCATTCCATAGCTTTGAGAAATAAGAGAAATGGAACTTGTCCCAATTATTTCATTCAATACTGTTACAAGTAAGAAAATTGTAGAGAATATAGTTATTCCCGCTACTGCAGAAGAGGATATTCTGCCTACCCACATCATATCTATGATATCATAAACATATTGTAGGAAATACCCTATCATTGTAGGAAAGGACAGCTTAAGCAAATTTTTTTTCAAGTCTCCCTCTAAAAGTTCACCGTTCTCCATATTTATACACCTCTTCGTGAAAATTTAGGCTTTCTAAATATACATCATAATATATTAGTAATGTTTTTACAATAGATTGAATGGATTTAACGCTGTATATAAAAATTAAAAATTTTTAATCTTTATATATAGAAAAAGTATGTAATATTAGTATAGAATAATAGTTAAGTATATGATAAGGAGGATTTATAATAGATGAAAATATTTATAAGTGCAGATATTGAAGGGACTACAGGAATTGCCCATTGGAGTGAAACGGAGAAGTCAGAGAAGGATTATCAATATTTTCAGGAACAGATGAACAGAGAAGTAAGAGCTGCCTGTGAAGGAGCTATAGAATCGGGGGCAAATGAGATATGGATAAAGGATGCTCATGATTCGGGAAGAAATATTGAACCGAATAAGATGCCGAGAAATGCAGACTTGAAAATCATAAGAGGCTGGTCCGGACATCCTCTTTCTATGATACAGGAACTAAATGAAACGTTTGATGCTATAATATTTACCGGATATCATTCCTGGGGGGGTTCGGACGGCAATCCTCTTGCTCATACCATGAACACCTCTTCCGTAAACATGATTAAAATAAACGGAGAATATTGCAGTGAATTTATGCTCCACGGTTATGGAGCTGCATATTTGAAGGTACCTGTGGCATTTTTGAGTGGAGATAAGGAATTATGCAGAGAAGTTAACAGAATAAATGAAAACATAGCAACTGTCGGAGTGAATGAAGGAGTTGGAAATTCATCCATCAGTATTCATCCGGACATGGCCGTTGAATTGATAAAGAAAGGAGTAAGCAAGTCCCTTAAAAAGGATTTGAGTAAGAATATTATTCAGCTTCCCGATAAATTTAAATTAGAGGTAGACTATACTACTCACGGGAAAGCTTATAAATCAAGTTTTTATCCGGGAGCAAGACTTGTTTCACCTAAAAAGGTAGTATTTGAAACTGAGGATTATTTTGAAATTATGAGAGCTGCAATGTTTATACTTTAGTACTTGTTTAGACTGTCTAAATATTGTACAATATAATACGTACATATTTAAATGGCAAAGGAGATTATTATGGCTGCGGAAATTGAAAGGGAAGAAAACAAAAGGATACGAAACAGAATACTTGCTATGATCATCCCTATCACTATTGAAAATATTCTCCAGATGATGACTGGTTTTGTTTCCATGGCAATGATAGGAAGAATAGATGCTATAGCAGTAGGGGCTTTGGGAATAAGCAATAGAATTACTCAAATAATATGGGCGCTGTTTAATGGAATAGCTACAGGGGTAACCGTGTTTGTTGCTCAGGCTTATGGTTCCAATAATAGGGAGAAGATAAAAAAAGTTGCAATACAATCGCTGATGGCATCTGTAATTTTAGTGGTGATACTTCAACAGATTATATTTTGGAATGCTTCAAATATTTTAAAAATTTTTGATCCCAACGACGTTCTTCTCCAAAATGGAACGATGTATTTAAAAATTTCATCTTGGGGTCTTCCCTTTATTACAATAGTATTGATTGTAGCGGGAATTCTTCATGGCGTAGGAAATACTAAAACTCCCATGCAAATAGTTCTTATCATGAATATAATGAATATATTTTTCAGTTATATTTTGATATTTGGGAAATTTGGAATTAGTCCTCTTAAATTGAAGGGAGCGGCCATTTCTATTGTGTTAGCTCAAATTATTGCTGCTTTTTTAGGAATTTGGGTATTGTTTGGGAAAGATGGAATTTTATCTAATCATTTTAATAAAAAGTCTTTTAAATTAGATAAAGAGGAAATCATTTCGATATACAAAGTAGGATTACCTACTTCTTTTGAGTCGATATTTTGGCAGATAGCTGCCATTATAATTACAAAGGCTATACTTACTTACGGAGAATCGGCTTTAGCAGCTTATCAATTAGGTCTTCAGGCAGAATCGATTTCCTATATGCCTGCAGCAGGATTTTCCGTAGCGGCTACTACTTTTATAGGTCAGACCTTGGGCTCGGGGGAAAAAGATTTGGGAAGAAAATATTTAAAACAGTTGGTAATAGGAACATCAATTATCACTATATTTACGGGAGGTACTTTAACGTTTTTCCCTCAGCTGATAATGAGACTTCTTACAAATAATAAAGAGCTTATCAGTATTGGAATCGGATATTTGATAGCTATGGGAGTTGTCCAAATTCCTCAAAACATAGCAGGAGTATTAAACGGTGCTTTGAGAGGGGCAGGTTTTACAAGAGTACCCATGATTGTAGCAGGAGTCGGATTGTGGCTTATTAGAGTACCTTCAAGTCTGTTGGCGGCTTATTATTTTAAAACAAGTCTTTCCGTTATTTGGATTATTATAGGTGTGGATATGTTCTTTAGATTTTTATTAAGTTTTATAATATATAAAACAAAAGATATTTATAATATGGATTTAATTATAAATAAGTAATAAACAACCTCAAACAGTTCTACGGTTTGGGGTTATTTTTGTGATATAATATTTTTAAGAATTGGATTGGGAGGTATGTAAAATGTTGACATTGATAGAAGGTATTAAATTGCTTCCTATGGGAAGTTCTAAGAAAATTATTAATGATACGAATATTTATATTCAGAATGATAAAATTGTTCATATCGGAGATTTAAAAAGAGAAATGAATCCTGACAGAATAATAGATGGGAAAAATAAATTAGCTATGCCCGGCCTTATAAATGCACATACTCATATATCCATGTCTCTTATGAGAAATTTTGCAGATGATTTACCCCTTCAAGAATGGCTGACTCAGAAGATATGGCCTGTAGAAGCTCATCTTACAGCAGAAGATGTATATTGGGGTGCAATGTTAAGTATTGTGGAAATGATTCAATCAGGGACTACCTGCTTTGCAGATATGTATTTCTTTATGGATGAAGTGGGAAAGGCAATAGAGGAAAGCGGAATAAGAGGGATGATTTCAAGAGGGATTACGGAAGAAGATGATGAAGAAAAAAACGAGGAAAAGATAAAGGATACAAGAAATCTTTATAATAGTTGGAACGGTAAAGCCGACGGAAGGATAAAAGTATTTGTGGCACCTCACGCACCTTATACCTGCGGTGTGGGATTTTTGGAGAAAGCCTTGAATTTGGCAAAAGAACTAAATACGGCAATACATATTCATCTTTCGGAGACAAAAAGAGAAGTGGACGACAGTTTAAGAATATATGGAAAATCTCCAATAAAACACGTATACGATATAGGTTTATTTGATGTGCCTACATTGGCTGCCCATTGCGTTCATGTTTCCCCAGAGGATATAGAAATCCTTAAAGAGAAGAATGTCAACGTAGTAAATAATCCCGGAAGTAATCTGAAGCTGGCAAGCGGATTTGCTCCGGTAGTTGACATGCTTAAGGCCGGTGTTAATGTGGCTTTGGGAACAGACGGATCTTCCAGTAACAATAATCTTAATATGTTTGAGGAAATTAATTTGGCTGCTATTATAAATAAGGGAATCACGGGAATTGCTACGGCAGTACCGGCGATAAAGGCAGTTGAAATGGCGACTGTAAATGGTGCTAAATCATTATTGTGGGAAAATGAAATAGGGACTATAGAAGCTGGGAAAAAGGCCGATATAATACTTATAGATATGGACAAACCCCATCTTTATCCCATACATGATATCATATCTTCTCTTGCCTATACAGTACAGGGATCAGATGTGGATACAGTAATAGTAAACGGAAAGGTTATAATGGAGAAAAGAGAAATGAAAACCATGGATGTAGAAAAGATAAAATATAATGCGGAGAAATCCGCTGAGAGTTTAATAAGGAGATAGAAGATTAATAAAGATAGCAGAGTATTTCTACTGTCTTTGTTAATAAATTAAGAATAATTGACAAAGTATTGACTACTGTATATTTAATGAAGGATTATGTCGATTTTTTAGTTTAAATGGGTAGTTATAATAAATAGTTATGTTTTTTATATTGCTTTCTTAATATATTAAAATGGTGGTGATAAAATTGCTTGATGTTTTAACTGAGATAAAAGGAGCAGAAGATACTGCTGATAAAATTGAGGCAGATGCTCAGTTGAATGCGAAGAAATTGATTAAGTCTACAGAAGAAAAAGCAGATGTAGAAATACAAAATGCAGTAAAGAAAGCTAAAACTATAGAAGAAGATATAATAAAAAGAAAGGAAGACGAAGGAAGAAGGGAGGCTGAAATCATACTAAAATCAGCAGAAGAGGAATGTAAAAAAATTAAAGAAATACAAGATGACAAAATTGAAAAAGCAGTATCTCTTGTAATTGAGAGGATAGTGAACGGCTATGGCAATAGTTAAAATGAAAAAGATAATAATAGCGGCACCGGAAAGTGATAAAGATAGTATGTTGAGTACAATTCAGTCTGAAAATTGTATTGAAATTGTAGATTTAAAAAGCAGTGTCGAGATTGAAGAATTAGATTATACTAAAAGCGGTAATACTGTAAGCCAAATAGAAGTTGATTTAAATAATATAAAGTTTACATATGATTTCCTTAAGCAGTACAATAAGAAGAAGCATGGAATTTTAGATAAAAAGGAAACATTAACGGAGAAAGAATTTAAACAATTAGGCAGTTCTTTAAGATGGAAGGATATATATTTGCAGTGTAAGGAAATAAAAGAAAAATTGGAATTAAATAAAAATGAAATTTCTAAATTATATTCTCTGATAGAACAATATACTCCGTGGATAAATTTAGATATAAATGATGAAAAACTTAAAGGTTTAAAGAAAATATCTTATTTTTGGGGAAGTATATCAAAAAAGTTTGAAAACCAGATGTATGATGAGTTGAAAAGTGAATTTAATGATATATACATTGAAAGAATTTCTGAAAAAGGGCAAAGCATAAATTTGTTTTTATTAGGATATAAGGATGATGAGCATAATATTTCAGATGTGCTGAAGAAATACGGTTTTACAAATAATAATTTAAATTTAAGTGATATGCCAAAAGATAAAATAAATGAATTCAATGAGAAGATACACAGCCTTGAGAACGAATGTCAGAAAATGAAAACTAAGGCTGAAAAATTAGCTGAGGATATCGGCTATATAGAGAAATTGTGCGATTATTTCAGCAGCAAATTGGACAAACAAAAAGTACTGTCAAATCTTATAGAAACAAAAAAGACTTTTATCCTTGAAGGATGGATTACCGAAAATAATTCGGAAAAAATGAAGTCATTTTTGAAATCTAAATATGAATATATATATATTGAGCTTAAAGATGTATCTGAAAGTGACAATCCGCCTATCAAATTAAAAAATAATTTTTTGGTAGAGCCTTTTGAGGCCATCACATCCCTTTATGGACTTCCCAATTTTAGCGAGGTTGATCCTACTCCGGTTCTTACACCCTTTTATATGATATTTTTCGGAATGATGATGGCGGATATAGGATATGGACTGGTTATGATTGCTGCATCATTATTTATGCTAAAATTCATTGATATGGCAGATGGAATGAAAAAGATTGTAAAATTAATATTTTATTGTGGATTTCCTACAATCTTGTTTGGCTTTTTATATGGAAGTTTCTTTGGAGGTATAATTAGTTTAAAACCATTATGGGTTAGTCCGGTAGACAATACTGTAGAGGTACTGATAGCTTCTCTCGTTATGGGGATAATTCATATTTTTACGGGTTTGGGAGTTAAAGCATATATGCTTATCAAAGATAAAAAATACAAAGATGCTTTTTATGATGTTTTTTCTTGGTATGGTCTTATAATAGGGCTTATATGTATGCTTTTAAAGGTAGGAGGAAAATTTCCCAAGATATTGGCGGGAGTAAGTGCTTTAGTTCTTTTGTTAACTCAGGGCAGAAATAATAAGTCCATAGCAGGGAAATTCTTTGGTGGGCTATATGGTCTTTATGGTATAACGGGATATCTGGGAGATACTCTTTCTTATTCAAGGCTTTTAGCCTTAGGGCTTTCTTCAGGTCTTATAGGATGGGCTTTTAATATTCTTGTCGGGATGGTTGGAGGCAAGGGATTTGTTTCCATGATATTTGCGGCATTAATATTTATAATAGGGCATACTTTCAATATTTTGATAGGAGGTCTGGGGACCTTTGTTCATACATGCAGACTCCAGTATCTTGAATTTTTCGGAAAGTTTTATGAAGGCGGAGGCAAAGCTTTTTCACCTTTAAAATTCAATACAAAATATGTAAAAATTAAAACAGAATAATAAATAAGGAGGAACTATAATGAGCACATTAGTAAATTTTTTTCAGGAATTCGGAGGGGTATTATTGGCTTTGTTGGCGGCAGTTTTAGCTGCTTTAACATCGGGAATAGGTTCGGCTCGAGGAGTTGGCATCGTAGGGCAGGCATCCGCAGGATTGATTGCAGAGGAGCCGGAGAAATTTTCTAAAGCTCTTATACTTCAAGTTTTACCGGGTACTCAAGGATTTTATGGTTTTATTACAGCGTTAATTATTGTTTCCAGAATAGGTTTTCTTTCGGGAGAAGTACAAACATTAACTATTGGACAGGGTTTTTCATTTCTTTTGGCAGCACTTCCAGTAATATTTGTTGAATATAAGTCGGCAATCTACCAAGCTAATACGGCAGCATCAGGGGTGGAAATATTGGCGAAACAGCCGGAAAGGTTTTTTGATGCCGTAATATTTACCGTAATGGTTGAAACTTATGCGGTGCTTGCACTTATAGTATCTGTACTTATGATAGTTAATATAAATCTGTAAGGAGATATATAATATGGCTGAAATTGATAGCTTGAAAAATAGAATATTGAAGGAAAGCAAGGATAAGGCTGAGGCTAAGGAAAGGGAAGCAGAAGCTCAAGTTCGGGAAATGCTGAAAGAATCGGAAGAAAAAATACAGGTTATATTAAATGACGGAAAAATTAAAGGAGAAAAAGAAGGAGATGCATTAAAAAATAGAATAATTTCAAAAGCACACATGGACTACAAAAATATGATTCTTGAAGCGAAGCAGGAAGCCTTAGAGAAGATTTTTGAACTTGTTTTACAGAGAATTAAAGAAATGAATAAGGAAGATTATACTCATTTTTTGGAAAGACTTCTTATACATAATACGGAGACAGGAACAGAAGAGGTTATATTGTCCAAAAATGATGAAGAAGGAATAGATGCGGAACTGCTGAATAAGGTAAATAAAGAGCTTATTTCTCAGGGAAAAGAAGGAAAATTGATACTGAAAGGTTATAGAGATAGTATAAGTTCAGGGTTTATTCTTCAAAGAGACGGTATAGAAATTAACTGCTCTCCAAAGTCACAGCTCAGATTATTAAGGGACAACCTTGAAGAAGAATTAGTGGATATTCTTTTTAAATAAGTATACCTCTTAAGGAGGATTGTATAATGGATAATAGTATTTTTATTAATAGTATCAGCCATATGAGAGTTCTGGAAGCAAGGATGTTCAGCAAAGCAAAGCTTGATTCCTTAGTAGATTCAGAGGACTTTTCAGACTGTGTAAGGATGCTTCAGAATTCTTATTATGGGAAATATGTAAATATGATTTCTTATGAGAAAGGGTTAAAGTTAGCTGTTGAAGATTTCTATAAGGATATGTATAAGCTTTTTCCTTTAAGAGAAGTAGTGGATATAATGGCTGTAAAATATGACAATCACAATCTAAAGGCAATTATAAAGGGAGAAATTTATAAAAAAGATTTTCGGGATATGATTATTGATGCTGGGAGCATTCCTGTGGATGTTTTAATGAATGGAATAAAAAAGAGAAATTTTGCTGATATACCGGAAACAATTTCATTGATGATAGAAAGAATATTTGACAGTTATAATCATAAAAAAAATCCTCAGGATATTGATATGGAAATAGATAAAGAAATTTATAAATACATGTTTCAAATAGCTGAAAAAAGTGAGATGCCGTATCTTTTTGATTTTACTAAATGTTCGATAGATTTATCTAATATAAGAATGTTTATTAGAATAAAGGCCCAAGGGAAAGGAGAGGAATTTTTAAAGAGAGCTTTTATATATGGAGGAAAATTGAATTTAGATCTGTTTGTATCCTACATAAATGAGCCGCTAGTTAGATTTTCAGATAAGATCATGTATACTCCATATGGAAAATGGTCTGAAGGATGTATAAAAAAATATATCGAAACTAAAGACTTGTCATTAATAGATAAGTTCAGTGATGACTTCATGACTAATTATTTAAAGAAAGCAAAGCTGATAAGCTTTGGGCCGGAACCAATTATTGCATATATATTTGCAAAGGAAAATGAAATTAAGGCTGTGAGAATAATTTTAACAGGTAAAAAGAACGGTGTAGACCCGGATATTATAAAAGAAAGGCTGCGTGAAAGATATTATGTATAAGATAGGTGTCGTAGGCGAAAAGGATATAGTAACGGCTTTTCTTGCTCTTGGGATTACGATAAAGCCTGTGGAAAATTCCGGGGAAGCGGTAAAAGCTGTGAATAATATGGCGAAAGATGGATACGGACTGATATTTGTAACTGAAACTATGGCACAGAATATGAAAGAAACTATAGAAAGGTATAAAAGCGAGATGCTCCCTGGAATTATTCTTATACCAGGAGTTCAAGGAAGCCTTGGAATAGGTCTTGAGGCAATAAAAGACAATGTAGAAAAAGCAGTAGGAGTTGATATTTTAACAAAGAAAGAAGGTTGATGATTTGAGTAATGGAAGGGTTGTTAAAATTTCAGGGCCTCTGGTTATAGCAGAGGGAATGGATGGATCGAAGATGTTCGATGTTGTCAGAGTAGGGAAGGCAAAATTAATTGGTGAGATAATAGAGATGAGGGGAGATAAAGCATCCATACAAGTATATGAGGAAACTTCCGGTTTAAAACCGGGAGAAGACGTTGTATCCTCCGGTTATCCCCTTAGTGCAGAATTAGGGCCCGGCCTTATTGAAGGAATATTTGACGGGATACAAAGACCTCTTAGAGATATAGCTGAGATAGCAGGGAGTTTTATTTCAAGGGGAATAGATGTAGTATCCCTTGACAGAAATAAAAAATGGCATTTTCATCCTGTAAAAAAGCCGGGAGACCATGTGGTGCCGGGAGATGTTATAGGAACGGTACAGGAAACTTCAATAGTGGAGCATAAGATAATGATTCCCTATGGGATAGAAGGAGAGTTAGTTGAGATAAACGAAGGAGATTATACAATTATAGAGCCTGTCGGTAAGATCAGAGTTAAAAGCGGAGAAATAAAGGATGTTATAATGCTGCAGAAATGGCCTGTAAGGAAGGGAAGACCATATAAAAGCAAACTTGCACCTGAGGAGCCTATGATTACGGGACAGAGAATAATAGATACATTTTTTCCTGTAGCAAAGGGAGGAACTGCCTGCGTTCCGGGACCTTTCGGAAGCGGAAAAACCGTTGTTCAGCATCAGCTGGCGAAATGGGCAGATGCGGAAATAGTTGTTTATGTAGGCTGCGGTGAGAGGGGCAACGAGATGACGGATGTTCTGATGGAATTTCCGCAGCTTAAAGATCCTAAATCCGGAGAAGCATTGATGAAAAGGACGGTACTTATTGCCAATACTTCCAATATGCCTGTTGCTGCCCGTGAAGCTTCAATATATACGGCTATTACTATAGCTGAATATTTTAGAGATATGGGGTATTCTGTTGCTCTTATGGCAGATTCTACATCAAGATGGGCTGAGGCCCTTCGTGAGATGTCGGGGCGTCTTGAAGAGATGCCAGGTGAAGAAGGTTATCCTGCTTATTTGTCGTCGAGACTTGCCGAGTTTTATGAAAGAGCAGGTAAGGTTATATGTCTTGGAGATGATGACAGAAAGGGAGCATTGACTGTTGTGGGAGCAGTGTCTCCTCCTGGAGGAGATTTGTCTGAACCGGTAGTTCAAGCAACTCTGAAAATAGTTAAAGTGTTTTGGGGACTTGATTCTAATCTTGCCTATAAAAGACATTTTCCGGCTATAAATTGGCTTTTAAGCTATTCACTTTATCTTGATAAAATTGGTGAGTGCATAGAAAAATCAGGAGCCGAAGGATGGATGAAATTAACAAGGGATGCAATGAAGGTTCTTCATGAGGAATCGGAGCTAAATGAAATTGTTAGATTAGTCGGAATAGATTCACTGTCACAAGAGGATAAACATACTTTAGAATCGTCAAGATCTTTGAGAGAAGATTATCTTCATCAAAATGCCTTTGATGATATAGACACTTATACATCTATTAAAAAACAGTATAAAATATTAAAGCTGATAATGGACTTTTATTCTCTCGGACAAAAAGCTATCAAAAATGGAGTTCCTTTCGATAAAATTGCTTCTTTACCCATTAGAAATGAAATATCCAGAGCAAAATATATTCCAGAGAATAATATTGAAAAAATTGATGAAATGGATTTATCCCTCAGACAGGAAATAGAAGATTTGATGGAGGGGAGAGTATAAAATGGTTAAGGAATATAAAACAATAAAAGAAGTTGCAGGACCTTTGATGATTGTGGATATGGTAGAAGATGCGGCCTATGATGAGTTAGTTGAAATTGAAACCCAGTCGGGAGAAGTGAGAAGAGGGCGAGTTCTTGAAATAAATGGAAATAAAGCATTGATTCAGCTTTTTGAAAGTTCCATGGGAATAAATTTAAAGAACAGCAAAGTGAGATTTCTTGGGAAATCCCTTGAACTTGGAGTTTCCATAGATATGCTCGGAAGAATATTTGACGGCTTAGGCAGGCCAAAGGATGGAGGGCCTAAAATAATCCCTGACAAAAGAGTAGATGTTGAGGGAGAACCTATAAATCCGGTTTCAAGAGATTATCCTTCGGAATTTATACAAACGGGAATATCTGCAATAGATGGGTTAAATACATTGGTAAGAGGACAAAAACTTCCTATATTTTCAGGCTCGGGTCTTCCTCATTCTCGCCTTGCTGCTCAAATAGCAAGACAGGCAAAAGTTTTAGGTTCTGAAAGTGAATTTGCCGTTGTATTTGCAGCTATGGGAATAACATTTGAGGAAGCAAATTTTTTTATGGAAGATTTTAAGAAAACGGGAGCCATAAACAGGGCGGTTTTGTTTGTAAACCTTGCCGATGATCCTCCGATTGAAAGAATTGCAACTCCGAGAATGGCACTTACATGTGCAGAATATTTAGCATATGAAAAGGACATGCATGTTTTAGTTATAATGACAGATATGACAAATTATGCAGAGGCTTTAAGAGAAATTTCCGCAGCCAGAAAAGAAGTACCGGGAAGAAGAGGCTATCCGGGGTATCTATATACAGATCTTTCTACTTTGTATGAAAGGGCAGGAAGAATAATCGGGAAAAAAGGCTCAATAACTCAGATACCTATTCTTACGATGCCGGAAGATGACATAACCCATCCTATTCCGGATCTTACGGGGTATATAACGGAAGGACAGATAATATTAAGCCGTGAACTTTACAGAAAGGGAATTATACCTCCGGTTAATGTTCTTCCATCTCTTTCGAGGCTGAAAGATAAGGGTATAGGTAAAGGAAAAACAAGGGAGGATCATGCAGATACTATGAACCAATTATTTGCAGCTTATGCTCAAGGAAAGCAGTCTAAGGAGTTGGCTATAGTATTGGGAGAATCGGCTTTGTCTGATATGGATAAGATATATGCTAAATTTGCCGATGAATTTGAAAATAGATATGTTTCTCAGGGAGAATATGAGGAAAGAAGCATAGAAGAGACTTTAAACCTTGGATGGGAACTTCTCAGAATGATTCCTGTTTCAGAACTAAAGAGAATAAAAGATGAATATATAGAGAAGTATCTCCGAAAGGATGAGAAAGAATGAGATTGAATGTAAATCCGACAAGAATGGAACTTACTAACCTTAAAAAAAGGCTTAATGTAGCAGAGAAAGGCCATAAACTCTTAAAGGATAAACAAGACGAGCTTATGAAAAAATTTATTGATATGATCAGGCTGAACAATGACCTTAGAGTAAAGGTTGAAAATGAACTTTCTCAATCTTTGAAGGATTTCATGATGGCAAAAGCTGTTATGGGAACAGAAGTTCTTGAGGAATCCATAATGATTCCTATTGAAGAAATAAGCCTTGACATATCTAAGAAAAATATAATGGGTGTTAGTGTTCCTGAAATGAATTTTGTAAAAAAAGGTAAAGACAATTTTAGTATTTATCCCTATGGTTTTGTTCAGACTACCGGAGAACTGGATATGGCAATAAAAAAATTTTATGATATCCTTCCCTCTTTACTTCGATTGGCCGAAATAGAGAAATCATGCCAGCTTATGGCAGATGAAATCGAAAAGACAAGAAGAAGAGTCAACGCATTGGAATATATAATGATACCCCAATTAGAAGAAACTATAAAATATATAACTATGAAGTTGGAAGAAAATGAAAGAGGAAACATCGTAAGGCTTATGAAAGTTAAATTAATAATAGAAAATGAATAGTTTTGAAGGTAATTAAAAAGTAACTTTTGCTTTTTATTTAATATGGCGGAAGTTACTTTTTTTAGGTTGATATCGTATTGAGATGAAGTTTATTTGTGATATAATGGTTATAGTATGAGAATATTTCTATTCTTTGGGAGGAAAGAGGATTATGTTAAAGGCTATAATTGGTGGTACGGGAGTATATGATATAGGGGATAAAATGAGTGAAAAAGCTGTGTGGACTGAATATGGTGAAGTTTTAATAGATGTAGTGGAAGTTCAGGATGAGGAAATAGCTTTTTTAGCAAGGCATGGTAAAAATCATTCTGTTCCTCCTCACTTGATAAATTACAGGGCAAATATGAAGGCACTGAAAAAGGTCGGAGTAAAATATGTATATTCGACGGCAGCCGTAGGTTCAATGAATGAGAAATATAAACCGGGCAGCATAGTAGTAATTAAAGATTTTATGGATTTTACAAAATCGAGACCCTCTACTTTTTATGAAGGCAAAGAAAAGGGAGTAGTTCATGTCGATATGAGGGAACCCTACTGTAGAAATTTAATAAAACTTTTCTATGAGGAAGCAAAGAAAGAAAATCTTCCTATTGCTGGAGAAGGAGTTTATGTATGTACTGAAGGTCCGAGATTTGAAACCGCTAGTGAGATTAAAATGTATAAGTCCTTAGGAGGAGATGTAGTAGGTATGACTAATGTTCCGGAAGTAGTTTTGGCAAAGGAATTAGGAATGTGCTATAGTACTGTAGGGATTGTAACAAATTGGTGCAGCGGAATAGATAATCTTGATACGGCAATCCATGATATTTCTCAGGCAATAGGAGATAAGAAGGAAAAAATAACAAAGATATTTACAGAAATATTTAAAAGAGAATTGGATCAGGAAAACTGTAAATGTAATAAATCTTTTATTAGATTAAAATAGGTTTTCTCATCGGTTGCAAAAAATAAATTTAAAATATTTTTTGTTGAAAACATTATCCTCTGAAATATCACCTTGACTTTTTCATGGTAAAGAGATAAAATTAAAAAATATTTATTGAAATATGAATAAGGAGGATCAGCATGAAAGAGTTGAAGGGTGAAAAAGAAAATCAGATTGAAAATATCAGAAGAATTATTAAAGAAAAAGAGATCAGATTTATAGTTCTTCAAATTACAGATATTTTTGGAAAATCTAAAAAAGTCACTTTACCTTCCAGTCAATTGGATAAAATACTTGCTAATGAAGTCATGTTTGACGGTTCATCAATTGAAGGTTTTACCAGAATAGAAGAATCAGACATGTACTTATATCCTGATTTATCCACCTTTGTGGTACTTCCTTGGAAAACTCATGGAGGAGAAAATACTGCCCGTATAATATGTGATGTATATACTCCTCAGGGAGAACCATTTGTTGGCTGCCCAAGGCACGTTCTTAAGTCAGCTTTGAAAAAAGCAGAAGATATGGGATATGATTTTTATGTAGGACCTGAACCGGAATTTTATATATTTGGCTTGGATGAAAACGGAAATCCTATATTAGATAGTAATGATAAGGCAGGATATTTTGACATCGCCCCGTTAGATGAGGGAGAAGAAGTAAGGGAAGCTATAGTTCTTACTTTAGAAGGATTAGGCTTTGAAGTGGAAGCTTCTCATCATGAAGTAGGGCCGGGACAGCAAGAAATTGATTTTAAATATGCTGATGCCTTAACTACTGCAGACAGAATTACTACATTCAGATATGTGGTTAAAAAGGTAGCAGATGATTTAGGGCTCTTTGCCACCTTTATGCCGAAACCTGTGACAGGAATTGCGGGTTCGGGAATGCATTTAAATATGTCACTTTTTAAAAACGGAGAAAATATATTTTATGATAAAAACACAGAAGATCACATCAGTCAAGAAGCTCTCTATTTTTTAGGAGGAATTCTCAAACATGTTAAAGGATATCTGGCTATAACAAATCCTTTAATTAATTCTTACAAAAGGTTGGTTTCAGGATTTGAAGCTCCTGTCTATATAGCTTGGTCCGAAAGAAACAGAAGCCCGTTGGTTAGAATACCCGCAAAAAGAGGTTTGTCTACAAGATTTGAACTTAGATGTCCTGACCCTTCATGTAATCCCTACTTAGCTTTAGCAGCTGTTCTTACTGCTGGCCTTGACGGAATAAAGAATAAAATTGTTCCCCCTGCACCTATTAATGAAAATATCTATTCAATGAGTTCGAAGGAAAGAGAAGAAAAAGGAATAAAGTGCTTACCCAAAAATATTTTTGAAGCAATAGATGAGTTTTCAAAAGATGAATTAATAAAAGATGCATTGGGAGCGCATATAACTAATAAATATATTTCCGCTAAATTAAAGGAATGGGAAGAATACAGGCAGATAGTTCAGCCTTATGAGATTAAGGAATACCTTAAGGAATATTAATTAGCCCCTGATTGCCAAATTTTTAATAGATAAAAAATTAAGATAAGAATTAATTCTTATCTTAATTTTTTTTGTTTTAATGTTATTTCATATAGTACTACTGTTGCTGCAATAGCCACATTTAATGAATCACAGTCTCCGAACATGGGAATGGAAACGGAAGTATGATTTGTGCTGTACCATTCTTCCGATATACCGTATTTTTCGCTTCCCATTACTACTGCTATTCTTCCAGTGTAATCCGATTCGTAAAAATTTAAATTTCCTTTAGTATCTGTAAGGATTATCTTAAAATTATTTTTATTGAGCCATTTTATGGTTTCGTCGAAATTCGAGTCGATAACCGGTACCTTAAAAAAACTGCCCATACTGCTTCGTATAAGCTTAGGATGATTTAGCCGAATTTTTCTGTTAGTAAAAATTACGCCGTCTACATCGGTAGCATCTGCCGATCTTATTATAGTTCCTACGTTTCCCTGTATTTCCAATCCATCAAGGATGACCAAAGTGCTGTTATTTTTTAATGGAATGTCTTCTAAACTTTTAATGGGTAAATAACATACTGCAATGAGACCTTGAGAATTTACCTTTTCACTTATAGCTTCAAATACTTTCTTTGAAATTGCAAATATTTTTTGAGTACTTTCGGCATAGCTGTTAACTAATTCTTGGGCTTCTATGGTATATATTTCTTCAATGGATATTAAAAAATATTTTATTTTAATATTATATTTTTCAACCATGTTTAATTCCCATATTCCTTCTACAACACCTAATTTTTCGGGATTTGGTTTTGTGTTTTTATTCAGAGCCCTTATAATATTTATTATTCTATTGTTTTTGCCTATGAATTGAATTTTATTTCCGTATCTTTCTTTAAATATATTTTCTTTTTCTTCCAAAGTATAAGATTTTAAATCTGTAAAATGGTTCATATCATTTTCCTTTCATTAATATTTTTATATTCCATAGGAAAATCATAATTTCCTTAATATATTAATGCTTCAATAGAGGCCTTTTTTATGAGACTAAATTCCTATTTTTTTGATTTAATAAAAATTGTTTTTTGAATAAAATTCTTATATTCAGCTATAAAGGTATTTTTAAACCCTATTTAATAATATCATACATTCCGTAAAAATTTAACATCTAAAATACTTTTTAATTAATAGCCCTGTTTATAGTATAATTAAATTAAGGGGGTATGGAAATGATTTTAAAACAAATAAATATAGATGATGATATAATGGTAAAAAATAAAATTCCAATATTAATTGAAGATAAAAATTGGATTAAGCTATTCGAAGACGTAGATTGTATAGATATTCAAAAATTAAAAAAGAAACTTGAAGAGTCTTTAGAATCTGAAAGAAATTTATTTAAAGAAATAGATGATCTTCAATATAGAAAATCACAGATCATGAAGAAGATCCTTGAAGTGTCTAATGCGGTTAATAATAAAGAAGAATTTGAAGAAGTTGATAAATTGGATGATTATAAGGAAGAGATTTTATCAATTAATGAAAGGGCAGATGAATTATCTCTTGATTCCGAAGCGATTTCTAAAGAAATTGAGGAGATAAATTTTCAGCTTTTGAAATCTACAATAGAATATGGATATAATATTTTAAAACAGGAAAAAGAAAGATTTAATTTTTTAGTAGAGGAAATAGATAGAATGAGAGAAGAAACTAAAACCCTTATAAATGAAAAGTATGATCATGAAGAAAGAATAAATGGCATATATATATTTCTGCATAATATGTTGGGAAATGACGAAATAGAAAAATTAGATAAAAGAATATTAGATAGAGAGGGTTAATATGCTTATTAAAGTTATATTTTTGATACTATTGTTATTAGGAGTTTTAGAAATATTTTTTGGATTTTTTACGATGATAATTGAAAGATATATTCGAAAGAAAAAATTAGATGATAAATCAAAAGGAAAAATAAAGTTATTTTTTGTTTTAATATTTTTTATAGGAGTTATATATTTTCTGTTTCAGTTTGTTATAGTTATGGCTAATTTATTAGGAATAAATTTAGGCAAAAGATTTACCGACATATTCAGATAAAGGAGATATTAATTATGATCGTGAATGTTGGTACCGATATTGTAAAGGTGGAAAGAATAAAAAATATATTAGAAAGATATGATGAAAAATTTTTAAATAGGATTTTTACTAAAGAGGAAATAGAATATATCAGATACAAGAATAAAAGTTTTACTACTGTAAGCGGAATGTTTGCCGGAAAAGAAGCTGTATTAAAGGTCTTAGGCATAGGAATGGGAAAAATTTCATGGAAGGATATAGAAATAATTCATGATAAGAAAGGTAAACCGTCAGTCAGATTGAGAGGAAAGGGATATTCTATCTTTAGTGGAAAAACTATAGACAATATTCATATCAGCATAAGTCATGAGAAAGATTATGCTATAGCCTATGCTGTAGGAGAAAGAAATTCCTGCGGCGATGAAATTGTTGTTGATGAAAATATGATTTCTATATTACCTAAGAGAAAGAAAGATTCCTATAAAGGAAATTACGGAAGAGTAGGAGTGATAGGAGGAAGTTTGAAATATACCGGAGCTCCTTTTCTTTGCAGCAAATCTTCTTTAAAGACCGGAAGCGGATTGGTATATTCTATAGTTCCCAAATCAATAAGAGACATTCTTTCCGTTAAATTTACGGAAGAAATAGTAATTTCTGTTGAAGATGATAAAAAAGGATTTTTTAATTTGTCTTCAATGGATGAAATGTTAAATCAAATAAGTGAAATGGATGCTTTGGCTTTGGGACCGGGCATTGATCGAGACGAGGAAACAAAGGAAATGGTATTTGAAGTACTGAAAAACTTTAAAGGCCCTATAGTACTGGATGCAGATGGACTTTACTTTCTATCCTTTGATTTGGATGTTCTTTATGAAAGAAAAGGACCGACCGTTATTACACCCCATATGGGAGAATTTTCAAGGCTTATTAAACTCTCTCCGGAGGATATAAAACTTAACAAAATTAAGTATTCTAAAAATTTTTCTGCAAAATATAATGTAATAACTGTTCTTAAAGGGGTAAATACTATTGTTGCAAGTCCGCAAGGAAATGTTTATGTGAACAGAACAGGAAATCCGGGCATGGCTACAGCAGGAAGCGGAGATGTCTTGACGGGCATAATATTGAGTTTGTTAGGGCAAGGTATTGATGAGTTTCATAGTAGCATGTTGGGGGTATATGTTCATGGACTTTCGGGAGATCTTGCCAAATTATCAAAGGGAGAATACGGCATGACCGCAGGAGACATAATGAATAGTATACCTTCGATATTAAATATTATGGAAAAAAGGTTGGGATAATTTTAATGAAAAAATTATTTGTTGGTAGTATAATTATATTGATACTTTTACTACTTTTATTTAAGATACCAACAGATAAAGATAATTTGTATGAATTACAGAAGACCATCAATAATTTTGAAAATTACTCGACGATTTCAAACATTACAATAATGAATCAAAATAAGAAATCTACATATAAAATAGAAGAAACGTTTGTAAAACCGGATAAATTTAAATTGAAAATTATTGAGCCAAAAGAAACAAAAGGGTGTATAATTATATATAATGGAAATAGGCTTTTTCTAAATCAGCCTATTATAGGTCAGTCTATTTCTATTGATAAAGTGGATAGCCTGGATAAAGAACTTTTTATGGGAGATTTTTTTAGAAACTTAAACCTTTTGGAAGAATCACATATTACCCAGGAAACCATTGAGGATGAAAAGTATATAGTAATTAAAATTCCTATGATTAATAAGAGCGACTTGAGGTATTACCAAAAGGTATGGTTTAACATAAAGGATTTTACTCCTTATAAGCTGAATTTGCTGGATAAACATGATAATGTAAGCGTAGAGATACTATATGAGAATTTTTGTTATGATACTGTAATTGAAGAAGAATTTTGAGGAGGGAATCGTAAGATGAAAGAATTAGAAGAAACAAGGCCTGTATGGGCGGAGATAAATCTTGATAATTTAGCCCATAATATTAAAGAGGTGAGAAGATTAACTAAAAAAGGAACTATGGTTACTGCTGTAGTAAAGGCAAACGCTTATGGTCATGGGGCCGTTGAAGCTTCAGAGGTATTTTTAAATAACGGAGCAGACAGATTGGCTGTTGCAACTTTATCAGAAGGTATAGAATTAAGAAAAGCAGGGATAAAAGCTCCCATCCTTATATTGGGATATACTCCGGGTTCTCAAAATCATACGGCAATTGAATGGGATATTATACAAACGGTTTATAGTTATAAGGATGCAGAGAATATTTCTAAGGAAGCCAAAAAACTTGGGGAAAATGCCGTAATCCATATAAAAATTGATTCCGGTATGGGTAGAATCGGATTTCTTCCCAATGATGAAAGTGTTAAAGAGATAGAAAAAATATCTCATTTGCCTTATATTACAATGGAAGGAATATTTACTCATTTTGCAAAGGCAGACGAAAAGGATAAAAGCTCTGCAAGGGAACAATACAAAAAATTTAATTGGGTGATGGAAGAACTTGAGAAAAAGAAGATAAACATTCCCATAAAGCACGTATCCAATAGTGCTGCTATAATAGATCTGCCGGAATATAATCTTGATATGGTAAGAGCAGGAATAATTATATACGGTTTATCTCCGTCTAAAGAAGTAAACTTAAATAAAATTGATCTTAAACCTGCATTGACCTTAAAAGCCAAAATATCAAATGTAAAAACAGTCCCTGAAGGAACAGGAATAAGCTATGGGCAAATATTTGTGACAAAAAGAGAAAGTAAAATTGCTACTGTACCAATAGGATATGCCGATGGCTTTACAAGACTTTTAACAAATAAAGGAGAGGTTGGGATTAAAGGTAAAAGAGCTCCTATAGTAGGGAAGATATGCATGGACCAATGTATGATAGATGTAACGGATATAGATGATGTAAAAGTAGGGGACGAAGTGATACTATTTGGAGATGGGAGAGACAATTCTCCTCATACTGATGAAATAGCGGAGAAACTCGGCACTATAAATTATGAAATAGTGTGTATGGTAGGAAGACGTGTTCCCAGAGTATATATAAAAGATGGAGAAATAGTAAATATTGTAGATTATTTATTGGAATAATATAAATATATGGCTTACCGTTGACATGGCGAAGATAAAATAATATACTTATTTTAAGTGTATCTTGCGAGGGGATTATTTTGTAAGGCTTCAAAGCTTGGGGGTGCGATTAATAAATATGGCTGGGACTAAAAAAATTATGATAAGTTTACCTGATAGCTTATTGGAAGAAGTAGATTTTATAGTATCAATTGAAAAAAAGAATAGAAGTGAATTTGTACGAGAGGCTATGAAACTGTACATTAGGGAAAAAAGCAAAGTGGAAATAGAAGAGAAGTTAAAGAACGGATACAAAGAAATGAGTAAGATTAATTTGTCCATAGCTGAAATAGGTATGGAACAGGATATGAGAGAATTGTATGTTTACGAAGCAAAATTAACAGGGTGTGAACAATGGTGATTATAAAAAGAGGAGATATTTTTTATGCGGACTTAAGTCCGGTTATAGGTTCCGAACAAGGAGGGGTTCGGCCTGTTTTAGTAGTTCAAAATGATATTGGGAATAGATATAGCCCTACAATTATTATAGCTGCGATTACATCTCAAATAAATAAGGCTAAATTGCCTACACATGTGGAAATTAATGCGGAATATGGTCTTCCAAGAGATTCTGTAGTACTTTTAGAACAAATAAGAACTATAGATAAAAAAAGGCTTAGAGAAAAAATTGGAAGGTTCAGCGATGAAATGATGGTTAAGGTTGATGAGTGCATAAAAATAAGTTTAGGGTTAGTGGACCTTTGAAATAAGCATGAAAAAAAACATGCTTATTTTTTGATGTAATTTTTTGTTTTACATAATAGAAATGTATAGTATAATCAATAGAAGGAGGAATTTTTTTATGGAAAGAAAAACAAAAATAGATATATTTTTGTTAAGTGTATTGATATTAGCATTAGTGTTAGTATCTTTGGGGACAAGAAGTTTTTCGGAGCCGGGAACAGAAGAAGATCCGTTGGTTTCTCAAACATATGTAGAAAAGAGGATAGATCAGCTCAGATATTATATAGATGAAAAGGTATCAGGAAAGAATAAGTTAGAAATAGTAGAAGTAGAAGAAGGTCAATCAATAATAGGTAGTTCGGGGACAGAAATAATACTTAGAGGTGGAAAGGGTAAAGTTATAGCTGGGCAACTGGGAGGAATTTGTGATGTTACCGACGGAAAAGATCTTCAAATGGATGAAAACGTGCCTGCAAATCATATGATTCTTATACCAAGAGACGATGGGAGAGGAATATATGCAGCAGACAAATTGATTCTTATGGTTATGGGAGAATATGAAATCAAATAGATGAGAAGAGGGATTTAATTGGCGGAATTAAGACCTTACAAAATAGGAGACGAAGAAGGAATAGTCAAACTTTTTAATGAGGTATTTAATAAAAATAGAAATGTAGAATATTGGAAATGGGAATTCCTTAAAAACCCTTATGGACAAGGAGTAATGGCTTTGGAAGATGAAAATGGCCGAATAGTGGGACAATGTACTCTTCTTCCTTCCAAAATGCAGTTGGGAGGCAGAGAAGTTTTGGGAGGACAATCAATTGATGCCATGGTTCATAAGGATTTTAGAAGAAGGGGATACTATGAGCATATGGCATTTTATTCCTATGAATTGGGAATAAAAAGAGATATTAAATTTAGATACGGGTTTCCGAGTAAACCAGCTCTTCAGGGAATACTTGAAAAGCTGGGAGGAAGCTTGGTTTGTGATATTCCCCTATATATGGATGTATACAGGATAGATAATTTAATGGAGGACTTGATTAAAAATAAAATTTTAAGTAAAATATTAGCTGTACCTGCAATGCTCATGGTAAAAATATATAGAGGAAAAGTTATCAAAAGCAAAAATACTTATGAAATAGAAGAAATCACTTCTTTTGATAACAGATTTGATGAATTTTGGAAAGAGGTAAAAGATAAGTATCCTACAATGACTGCAAGAGAAAGTGTATTTTTAAATTGGAGAGTGAAGGACCATCCTACCATACCTTATAAGACTTTTGCAGCAGTCAAAGACGGCAATATTAAAGGATACATAATTTTTAAAGTTGAGGAAAAATTTGTCAGAGGAAAATATCCTTTAAAATTTGGGAGTATTGTAGACTTGGTTGGAGAAAATGAAGATGTTATAGTGTGCTTATATGAAAAGGCTAAAGAATATCTGAAAACTGACGGAGTTAATTTTACTGTATGCTGGATATTGAATGGGATGATATATGGAGAAACGATTAAAAAATTGGGATTTATTAAAACTAAAAGTACCATTCCCTTTGCAGTGAAAAATTTGACTGAAAATCATGAAATAGACCCTTATATCTTTGAAGAAAAAAATTGGTATTTAATGCCAATAGAATCGGATATATATTGAGGTGAGAATATGATAAAAAGAATAATAAAGATATTATTGAAATATCCCATTATCCTATTTAATAAAATTTATACTTATTATTATTATAAAAACAGTTCTAAAAATGATAATATTGATGTGGATGATATGTTTAAAAGAGGGAAAAATGTTCTTGTATTTTCACCTCATGTGGACGATGAGACGATAGGATTGGGAGGAGCCTTATTAAAGCATAAAGATAACTCTGATGAAGTATCTGTCGTATATATAACAGACGGGAGAGGAAGCACATCAGAATTTTCTGAAGACAGAACGATAGAACTGAGAAGAAAAGAAGGAGAAGAATTAAAGAAAGTTTTAAACATAAAGGAAATGTATTTTTTAAATGAAGAGGACGGACAAGTAGATTCAAATAAAATTGAATTAATCAATGAAATATGTGAAATACTTAATTCAGTTAAACCGGATATTATCTATACTCCATTTTTGATTGATGGGCATAGGGATCATGTTGAGACTACTAAATTACTTATAAATGCCTTGAGCAAAGAGGGAGGAAATTTTGAAAATATATATATGTATGAAGTTAACTGTCCTATTATGCCTGAAATTATAAACAGTATGAATATTATGGAAGATGATATATTTGAAAAGAAGGAAAAATTATTTTCAATATTTAAATCTCAATGGGCAATGGGTTTCGACGCCTTTATCCTTTTGAACCGGAGAAAAAAGCTTATATTAGATAAAGGAGACGCCGCAGAAGTATTTGTTAAGGGAAATTATGAGGAAGTCAAAAAAATTAAAGAGTTTCTTGAAACAGAAAAATTTGATTGCAACAACTTTAGACAATTAAGTAGTGAATACAATCTTTTTTTATCATTTCGAAAGGGGAAAGCTTATAAAAAAAAGTACAGCCACGTAGTAAATGAATTTATTGAAAGAAAGGCAGTATCACAATAAGGAAATCAGAAGGGAGGAAAGCTCCATTGAGGAGCTGAAGAATAATGAAAGTACTTCATCTTATAAGCGGTGGAGACACTGGTGGGGCTAAAACTCATATTATATCTTTGCTTAAGGGTTTAGGGAAAAATATTGATGCCAAGGTTATTTGTTTCATAGAGGATACATTTTATGAAGACGGGTTAAAAGCAGGTATTAATATAGAAGTTTATAAGCAAAAAGAAAGATATGATTTAAGTGTAATTACAAGGCTTGAAGAAGAGATTGAAAAGGAAAATTATGATATTATCCATTGCCATGGAGCAAGGGCCAATACTATCGGTATGCTTTTAAAGAGAAAAATTGATAAACCTTTTGTTACTACTATACATAGTGATTATAAATTGGATTTTAAAGACAATGTTTATAAAAGAATAGTGTATACGGCAATTAATTCTATTGCATTAAAAAAATTCGATTATTATATTGCCATTTCCAATAACTTTAAAAAAATGCTTATCGATAGAGGTTTTGATGAAAAAAAGATATTTATTGTCTATAATGGAATAGATTTAAATGAAAAAATAGAGTATGTTAATAAAAAAGAATTTCTTGAAAGATATAATATTTCAGGAGAGAATAAAATTTTAGTTGGAATAGCGGCAAGGCTTGATGCCGTAAAAGATCATGAAACCTTTATAAAAGGGGCCGCTGAAGTTTTGAAGAAGAGAGATGATGTTATATTTCTCATTGCAGGTGAGGGAAATGACCAAAAAGAGCTCGTCTCTTTGACGGAAAAATTGAATATATCGGATAAGGTATATTTTTTAGGATTTGTAAAGGATCAATATTCGTTTTTTAATGCAATTGATATTAATGTCCTTACTTCTTTAAGTGAAAGCTTTCCTTATGTAATATTAGAAGGAGCGAGGGTTAAGAAACCTGTAATAAGTACTAATGTAGGAGGTATAAAAGATTTGATAGAAAACGGATACAATGGTTTTCTTATCGATGTGGGAGATTATCGTGCTCTTTCAAAATATATACTTAATCTTTTGGAGGATAAGAGTATAATAAAAACTATGGGAGAAAATCTATATAATAGTGTAGAAGAAAAATTTTCTTCTGATAAAATGGTAAAAGATCATATTAAAACTTATAATGAAATTTTGAAAAACAGGAGGCAAAAATAATGAAGATAATAAATGAAAAGGGAAAATTATTTGGAATAATAAATATAATTGATTTGGTGGTAATAGTTGCTCTTGTATTATTAATAGTAGGCGGGGTTAAAAGATTTGTAACAACAAGGCCTGAAATGGTTTCGGATTCTAAAAAGGCAATTATAACGATAGAAGTTTCCGAAATAAGAACTCCTACAGTAGAGGGGCTTGTAGTTGGAGATCCTTTGTATCATTATGACAAGGGAACTTATCTTGGAAAGATAGTAGATAAAACCGTTGAGGATTACAGAGAACCTGTGGAAAGCGGAGACGGACGATGGGTTAATGCAGTGGTTCCCGACGAATATGTAGCGATACTTACTGTTGAAAGTGATGATGCAAAAGAAACACAGGATGCGGTAATAGCAGGAGGAGAACAGATTAGGATAGGTGCTCAGTACAGACTTAAAAATAAAAAAGTTGCGGTATTTGGGACTATTTTAGGTGTTGAAGTAAAATAGATTCTTAGGAGTGGTAATATGTACAGTAGTATATTTGTAGGCATACTTTCAAAGATATGGAACTTTATTAGAAAAAATTACGAATATAGTATATTAAAAAGAATTTTGAATTTTATAGGAAGAGGAATTAAAGCTTTATTTAAAGGTTCTGTATTTGCAGGTATTTTTATTTCAAACAGAAAGCTTATAGAGGAAAGCTTATTATATAAAATTTATAGGATATTTATAAAAGGCATTAATAAATTCATCGAGTTTATTAAGAAAATAGTTACTAAAGACAAGAAAGGAAGTATTATAAGTAATTGTTGTTCCGTGTTATTTAAAGATGATGTTTCTATAATAAATACTTTTTCCTTTTTCTTTATTTCCTTTGGAATATTTATTATTATAAATGATATGGTCAGAGGGAAATTTACAGGTAAATCCTATATTGTATCTTTTATTTTAATTATTTTTTCTTTAATGAGCTTAAAATTGGAAAAAAATTATAAAGAAATATTGGAAAACAGCTTTATGTTTAATTTTGTAAAAAATTTATTTTTAATAGATGAGGAAAGAGGGGAGAAATGGTGGTAGAAAAAATTCATAAAAAAGAACTAGTCCTCCCTATAGCTTTGGGAATAATTTTTTCTCTAATATATTTTGAATTGCCTTTGAAATATTTCGCCGCTTTATTTATGGGAACGGTAGTAGGAATATTGATACTTCATGATATAAAAATAGGAATATTTTTGGCTCCTCTTTTCATTCCATTTTTGCCTGATATGGCAGGATTGATTTATTTGATTTTCATTTTTGCTGCTTTTTTGTATAAAGGTACTTTTAAAAGAATAAATCCTTTAACTACGAATTCCATAGATACTCCTATTGCTCTTTTTGTTATTGCGATAACTATTTCGACTATTACAAGTTTAAATCCAATGGGAAGCTTCAGGGATTTTGCTATTCATATTTCTGCTATTGCTTTTGCTTTTACGGTAATGAATAGTATAGATAATAAAAAGGATTTGAATATATTATTAACGGTAATGGTATTTTCTGCAACTTTAATAGCCCTTTACGGATTTTATCAATATAAGGTAGGAGTCAAGATGGAGGATAAATGGCTGGATATGGCCAATAATCCGGGTGTAACCACTCGAATATTTTCCGTATTCGGTAACCCTAATATATTGGCGGAATATTTAATAATGTCTACGCCTGTATCTATAGGATTATTTTGGTATAATAAAAGGTTTTATAAAAAGGTCATGTTTTTAGTCACTTCTTTAATATTGATGCTGGCATTGATTTTGACTTTATCCAGAGGAGGTTGGCTCGGATTTGCCTTTGGAATGTTGGTGTTTGTTTTATTGGTGGAAAAGAGGCTTTTGCTTTTGCTGATTCCTCTAGGAATAGGAGGAGTATATTTACTTCCTGAAACGATAATGAACAGAATAATGAGTATAGGGAATTTAGCAGATTCATCCAATGCTTACAGAATTAAAATTTGGAAGATTGCTATTGATATTATAAAAGATTTTCCCATTGCCGGTGTAGGATTTGGCTATATTCCTTTTAAACAAGTTTTTGAAACTTATATAAGAACTATGCCTGCTTATCATGCCCATAATACATATCTTGAAACTTTGGCTGAAATGGGGATAGGAGGATTTATTATATTTATAATATTAATATTCATTTTGTACAAATATTCAATAAAGAAACTTATAGTAAATCAAAAGGATAGATATATCCGTACTGTGTCGGCAGGGGTTCTTTCAGGGCTGTCAGCTATATTGGCCCATGGAGCTGTGGAAAATGTCCTATATCTTCCTAAAATAATAATTACATTTTGGTTCTTAGTATCTTTTATTTTAGTACTCATGCGTATATCAGATAAATCTGTAGGATTAGATAGGTAAGAAGGAGAATATATATGAAAGCAGATAAGAAGGTACTTATTTCCGGATACTATGGATTTGATAATAGCGGAGATGACGCTATACTCAAAGCCATAGTAAAGGATTTTCAAAAAATGGATGATAAGGTGAAAATACTTGTTTTATCCAAGCGGCCGAGCCATACGGAGAAGATGTATGGAATAAAAGCTATAAACAGATTTCAAATTCATGATATTGTAAAGGAAATGAAAAATTGTGATCTGTTTATAAGCGGCGGCGGAAGTCTTCTTCAGGATGGAACAAGTACCAGATCTATTATATATTATCTGACTTTAATAAAGTTAGCGTTAATGAATAAAAAGCCCGTTATGATCTATGCCAATGGGATAGGGCCCATAAATAAGAAATTTAATAGAAACTTTACAAGGAAGATACTTGATAAGGTGGACTTGATAACCTTAAGAGATGAAGACTCTCGGTATTATTTAAAGGAATTGCAGGTAAAAAATCCAAATATATATGTGACTGCGGATCCGGTTTTTACCCTTGAGCCTTCCAACAATGAAAAGATAGAAAATATATTTAAAGCTGAAAAAATACCTTTAGACAAACCTCTCATAGGGGTATCCGTAAGAGAATGGAAAAGTGCGAAAAATTTAATTTCAAATATTTCTCAGGCCATAGAATATATGATAAAAAAATTTGGAGTTAATGTGGTACTCATACCTATGCATTACCCCGAGGATTTGGATATAAGCAAGAAAATTTATGAAAAAATTACGATAGAAGGTTGTTTTGTTGTATCCGAAAAATACAGCGTAGAGGATATTATGGGAATAATCAGGAGGTTGGATATGATTATTGCCATGAGGCTTCATTCTCTTATATATGCGGCTACTCAGAAGGTTCCCATGGTAGGATTGATTTATGATCCTAAAATAGAGGGCTTTTTAAAATTTATTGAAATGAAATACATGTGTAATGTAGAAAATGCAGAAGTAATAGAACTTTGTTCAATTATTGATAAAGCGTGGAACAATAAAGGTAATCTCAAAACCAAATTAAAAGAAAAAGAAGACGTATTTAAAGAAAAAGCTCTGGAAAATGTCTACATGGCATTAAGATTGATAAATGGTAGGTGATTTCATGGGGAAGATAAACATATTAGGAATAGGAGTGGATAATCTTACTTCAGAAGAAGTAGTGAAAAATATTAAAATCTTTCTAAAGGAAAACAAGCCTAAAATTATATATACTCCGAATACAGAAATGATAATGATGGCGCAAAAAGACAAGGAATTGATTAAAATAATAAATTCGGCGGATTTGGTTATTCCTGATGGGATAGGACTTATTTATGCTTCAAAGATAAAGAAAAATCCATTGAAGGAGAGAGTCACAGGATTTGATACATCCCTAAAAATGCTTGAAGTAGCAAATGAAGAAAAGTTAAAGGTTTTTCTTTTGGGAGGAAAAGAGGGAGTAGCCAAAGCTGCTGCTGAGAAAATAAAAGAAAGATATCCTCATTTATATATATCAGGTTACAATAATGGATATTTTAAGGGAGCTCATACAGGATTTCCGGGAAATGATGAAGAATTAGAGGTAATAAGGAAGATAAATGATTCTGAGCCGGACATCCTGTTTGTCGGTTTGGGAATACCTAAACAAGAGAAATGGATAAACTTATATAAAGACAAGCTTAAGTGTAAAGTGATTATAGGAAATGGAGGAACAATGGATATTATTGCAGGTAATTTAAAAAGAGCGCCGGAGGTATTCCAGAGATTAGGCTTGGAATGGTTCTACAGGCTTATTAAAGAACCATCGAGGATTAAAAGGCAGATAGTTCTTCCTCAATTTATATTAAAGGTTATTTTTAATAAGGATGCTGTAAAATAGGTAAGGAGATATGTATGGTATATATTGAAAAATGGTATAAAAAATTTATTTCATACTCAGGGATTACAATAGGTGTCGCTATAATGGCCGTATCATTAAATTTTTTCTTGGAGCCCAATACTATAGCTCCTGGTGGAGTTACAGGACTTGCCATTGTTATTAAGAAGATTACAGGCGCTCCGGTATATATCACAAATTTAGTTATTAATATTCCTTTATTTATATTAGGAATGTTGATGTTAGGAGGAATATTCGGAGCCAAGACTCTTTTTGCCACAATCGGTCTTTCGTTTTTTTTAAAAATTGTTCCTTATAAGGTTGTAACTACTGATTTGCTTTTATCATCAATATTTGGAGGAGTACTGATGGGAATAGGTCTGGGAATTGTATTCAGAGAAGGAGGAACAACAGGAGGTTCCGACTTAGCCGGTGCAATCCTTAATAAAAAATTCCCGGCTTTAAGTACTTCCGTATTTATGATGGTTATAGATACGTTGGTAGTAATAATTGCCGGTGTAGCGAATAAGAAAATAGAAGTTTCTCTTTACTCTATTATATCCTTATACGTAAGTGTTAAAGTAATAGATTTGATGCTGGAAGGATTCGGATATTTAAAGGGATTTATGATTATAACGGATAAACCTTTAGAAGTAAGTGAAACAATAATGGAAAGATTGAATAGAGGAGTGACTTTGTTTAAGGGAAAGGGTATGTATACTAAGGAGGAGAAGGATATACTTCTCTGTGTAGTAAACAGATCTCAGTTTGCTAAAATAAAAGAAATTGTTCTGGCCATTGATAGGGATGCGTTTATTATGATTACTGAGATGAATGAAGTTATAGGAGAAGGTTTTAAAGAGATAGAAAAAAAGTAGGAGGGATTTTATGGAAAATTATAACGAACTAAAGTCCGTTGCAAAAAAATTGAGAATTGACATTATTAAAATGCTGGAGAAATCAAAATCCGGCCATCCGGGAGGGTCTCTTTCGGCATGTGAAATATTGACGGCTTTGTATTTTAAAGAAATGAAAATAGATCCTAAAAACCCAAAATGGGAAGACAGGGATAGGTTTGTCCTTTCCAAAGGCCATGGTGCTCCCGTACTTTATGCAGCTTTAGCCGAGAGGGGATATTTTCCTAAGGAAGAGTTGATGCATTTGAGACAAATTAATTCAATGCTTCAGGGCCATCCGGATATGAAGGGTACTCCGGGAGTCGATATGACGACAGGCTCTTTAGGGCAAGGCTTTTCTGCAGCGGTAGGAATGGCATTGGCAGGTAAAATTGATAAAAAGAATTATAGAGTATATACTCTCATCGGAGACGGAGAATCTCAAGAGGGAATTATATGGGAGGCATCCATGTTTGCCAGCCATAACAAATTGGATAATCTGACTGCTTTTATGGATCACAACGGATTGCAGATTGACGGAAAAAACGATGAGGTAGTAAGAATAGAACCGATAGATGAAAAATTTAAAGCTTTTGGATGGAATGTTATAAATATTGACGGACATAATTTTGAAGAAATATTTTCTGCAATTGAAAAGTCAAAAAACACTAAAGGAAAACCTACAATGATTATAGCCAAAACGATAAAAGGAAAGGGAGTTTCCTTCATGGAAAATCAAGTAGGTTGGCATGGAAATGCTCCCGATAGAGAACAGGCAGAAAAAGCATTAATTGAACTTGGAGGTGAAATAGATGACTAAGGCAATGGCGACAAGAGATGCATACGGAGAAGCATTAAAAGAACTCGGAAAACTCAATAAAAATATAGTAGTACTTGATGCGGATTTGTCTAAATCCACCAAGACTATAGTTTTTAAAGAAGAATTTCCGGAAAGATTTTTTGATGTGGGAATATCTGAACAAAATCTTATGGGAATTGCAGCAGGGTTATCGACCTGCGGGAAGATACCTTTTGCAAGTACCTTTGCTATGTTTGCGACAGGGAGAGCTTATGAGATAATCAGAAATTCAATTTGTTATCCCAAATTGAATGTAAAGATAGCGGCAACTCATGCAGGACTTACCGTAGGAGAAGATGGAGCAACTCATCAAGCTATAGAAGATTTAAGCCTTATGAGATCTATTCCTAATATGGTAGTATTGAATCCGGCTGACGGAGTGGAAGCCCGTCAGTGTATATTTAAAGCAGCGGAACATAAAGGGCCTGTATATATTAGACTGGGAAGAAGTAAAGTACCGACTATATTTGACGACAGTTATAAATTTGAAATAGGAAAAGGAGTAGAGCTTAAAAAAGGTAAGGATGTAACCATTATAGCTACGGGGATAATGGTAGAAAAAGCTTTGAAAGCCGGAGAAATGCTGGAGAAGGAAGGGATATCTCCAAGAATAATTGATATTTCTACAATTAAACCTATAGATAAGGATATTATAATCAAGGCTGCGAAAGAAACCAAGAAAATAATTACTGCCGAAGAACACAGTATTATAGGGGGATTGGGCAGTGCAGTAGCTGAAGTTCTTTCTGAGAATTACCCTGTTTTATTGTCAAGAATAGGAGTGGAGGACACCTTTGGAGAATCCGGTACAGTAGATGATGTTCTTGAAAAATATGGGCTTACCGCAGAAAATATTTATAATAGAGTAAAGAAGATTATATAAGAACTTTAAATTTAACGGATAGATAATTATTAGTATGTTATCTATCTTTTTTTTTACATAAACCATTTCGATATAGAATAATATTATGGTAGAGATAAAGTGGAGGGGGTACAGGTGAAGAGAGCCATAGTTATTATTGGAATAATAGGGATAATCATATCAGGAATGATTTTTATTCCAAAATATTTGAATGAAGGTGATAAAAGAGTGAAATTCAAAGTTTTGAAATCTGATGAAGTTCCACAAAAGTTAGAAGATATCCTTCCTAAGTATTTAGTTCAGGAAAAAGCATTAAGCTGTAAAATTGGTGATGAGGTTTATGTTGTAGTAACAAGAGGTGAAAAGATGTCAGGAGGTTATAGTGTATTTATTGATAGAATTGAAAAAATCACAGATAGGAAAGGCACATCTGAGTTGATAGTATATGCCAAATATGTTGATCCAAAACCTGACGAAATGGTAACCCAATGTATAACTTATCCTTTTATTGTTGTTAAGACCAATATGGATGATATTCCTGACAGTATAAAATTGGAGGTGGAAAGAGAATAATAGGGCATATTTTGATTTAGCACCATAAATTGCTTAAAGGAAATAAACAATTTGTATAGAACCCTTATTGAGTTTTAAATTTTATCTGAAGGGAGAAATACAAATGAGAAAACTTAAAAAGAAGGTGGGCATAGTAATGTTGGCTTCAGTGGTGGGGCTGACATCTACATCTTTTGCTACACCTTATACTATTAAAGAAGGAGATTCCTTTTGGAAAGTAAGCCGGCAGTATAATGTAAGTTTAGAGGACATGCTTAAAGAAAATAAAGCTAATAAAAATACGGTGATATATCCGGGACAGATTATTCAGATTCCCGGCAAAGAAGAAGTTAAGATAAGCAGCAGAGGGGGAATAAAAAGAGATGTGCCGGATTTGACCGAATATACTGTGGTTGACGGAGATAATATTTGGGACATATGTAAAAAATACGGCGTTACTATAGAAAGCATTTTTGAGGCAAATAAAGGAATAGATGAGAATACAGTACTTAAAGTAGGGCAGAAATTAAACATAGCAAAACAAAATAAAGAACAACAGAACATAAGCGAAGGTTCCAAAAAAGATGAAACTAAAGTATCAAGTCAAAATGTCAATGAAAGTGTAGAGAAGCCATCCAACCAAAAAATTGATACGGAAGGAAAATATGGAGAGTATTTAGACTGGAGCAAAGTAGACGGGCTGATTCCAAGAGGTACAAAATTTAAGGTAATAGATTTTTATACAGGAAAATCTTTTATGGTTCAGAGGTCTGTAGGCAGCCTTCATGCGGATTGTGAAACCTTGTCTTTAGAAGATACAAATATAATGAAAGATATATGGGGAGGATTCAGTTGGGTAAGAAGACCTGTTCTTGTTCAAATAGGGGACAGGCTTATAGCCGCCAGTGCTACTGCTATGCCTCACGCAGGAAATGATAAAGCCGAGGGAGGAGCTTATACTACTTGGAGAAGCGGAGGATATGGAAAAGGGATAAATTTTGATTATGTAAAGGGTAATGGAATGGATGGACATTTTGATATTCATTTTTTGGGAAGTAAAAGACATATGGATGGACAAACAGATCCCCAGCATCAGCAATGTGTTAAAATTGCAGCAGGCTTGAATAAATAATAAAGTTGCTAAATAAATGATTTTAGTGTATCCTTGAAAGTAAAGAATACACTAAAATTGTTTTTAATCAGGATCTTTGCAGTTGATTAATTCTTTATTTGTAATTACATAATCTACAGGTAAATCATATTTTCCGGCTGGAACCTCAGGAATGATTTGGATATCAAAAGCAAGGCCTAACTTTATGGTATGAGAATCTAATTTTTCAAAAAATCTGTCGTAATATCCTCCTCCATATCCTATTCTATAGCCCTTCCTGTCAAAGGCAACAGCTGGGACTAATACTAAATCAATTTCTTTGGGAGATATTTCTCTTATGAATTCTTTTTTGGGAGTTAATATGTTATAAACCCCGTTTTCTAACTCTTTATCGAAATCGAATAGCTCAGAGATTATTAATTCTCTTGTTTTGGGAATAGAAATGGGAACTCCTATTCTTTTAGATAATTTTAATGAATATTTAATTATTTCTTTTGTTTCCACTTCATTCCTGAAATCAATATAAGCCATAATAAATTTGGAATTCTTATAGATGCCTGAATCATACAATCTTTCTTTGATTAATTTATTTTTTTCTTTTATATCGTCGGTGTTCATATTTCTTCTTTTTTCTAAAAGTTTTTTTCTGAGCAAAATTTTATCCAAAAATACCACTCCTCATAGTTTATTTATTGTTTCTTTTATATTATAATAATATCATTGTATGGATATATTTTGTTGAAAAAAATTATATAAAAATAAAGGAGTTATGAAATTTACATAGAAAGTATTAATATGTTGTATTTTAAATTTTAATTATAAATTATCCATGATATGTGCTAACAGAGGTGATATAGTGATTAGATTCGTTAATGCAAGCAAAACTTATGACAATGGAGTAAAGGCTTTATCAAATATAAATGTTAAGGTAGATAAAGGAGAGTTTGTTTTTATAGTGGGGCCAAGTGGTGCCGGAAAATCAACTTTGATTAAACTCCTTTTAAAAGAAGAGGATTTGACTTCAGGAAGTGTATTTTTGAATGAGATGGATATAACGAAAGTGAAAAGCAGAAGAATCCCGTATATAAGAAGAATCATAGGGGTAGTTTTTCAGGATTTCAGAATTCTTCCCAATAAAACTGTGTATGAAAATATAGCTTTTGCTATGGAAATATTAGGTGCACATCCAAAGGAGATACGAAGGAGGGTACCTATGGTGTTAAGTATGGTTGATTTAAGCAATAAAGCAAATTGTTATCCCAATCAGTTGTCGGGAGGTGAACATCAGAGGGTTTCCATTGCAAGAGCAATAGTTAATAATCCGCCTGTACTTATTGCGGACGAGCCTACCGGAAATCTTGATCACGATACAGCATGGGGAATAATGGAAATATTTAAAGAAATCAATAGAAGAGGTACTACAGTTTTAATGGCTACTCATGCCAAGGAAATAGTTGATTTAATGAAAAAACGCGTAATAGCTCTTGAATCAGGAAGAATAGTAAGGGACGAAGAGAAGGGTGTGTATAACCATGAGACATCGCATATTTAAGAATATAGTCAAACAAGGTTTTCAGGGTATGTGGAGAAACAGAACAATGGGTTTGGCTTCCGTAGGCTCCATAACGGCAGTTCTTGTAATACTTGGTATGGTTCTTATTATTGTATTGAGTATAAATAATGTGGTAATTGAAACTAAGAATAAATTTGATGAGATACAGGTATTTTTAGATGATAATGCAGATGAGGAACAATTAACTAAAATTGAAAACCGTATTAAAGAAACAGATGGGGTAAATTCAGTAGTATTCCAATCTAAAGAACAAGCTTTAAATATAATGAAAAAAGAATGGGGAGATGAAGGGTATCTCCTTGAAGGACTTGAAGAAAATCCTCTTCCTAATTCTTATGTAATTCAATTGAAGGATATAAAATATGCTGATAATGTAGTGGACAAGATAAAAGGAATGAGCGGAATAGAGGAAATTAAATATTATAAGGATATTATAGATAAGATGTTGACTGTATCAAGGTATATAAAAATAGGCGGGATAGCAATAATTGCTATATTAATGTTTATTTCCGTATTTATTATTTCAAATACCATTAAAATTACTGTTGCGGCGAGAAGAAGGGAAATAAGCATTATGAAATATGTTGGAGCAACTAACGGATACATAAGAGGACCATTTATTATTGAAGGCATCCTTTTGGGAGTTGTAGGAGCCGGATTATCCATATTAATAGTCAATTTCGGGTACAAATATCTGTTTAAAGTAATAAACGAAAGGCTGTATATCATATTTACGGTATATTTAGTTTCTCCTTATGTTTTATTTCAAGATATAGTCATAATATTTCTTGCCATAGGTATAGGTATAGGGGTTCTGGGGAGCTTGTTATCACTTAAGAGATTTTTGGATGTATAACGGTAAGGAGGTAATTTGATGAAAAAAAGAATAATAGCTATACTTTTAATCGGAATTTTTCTATTTTCTTGTTCCGTATCCGGAGCGGAAAAATCCTTAAATGATTTAATGAAAGAAAGAGATAGTTTAAAGGAAAAAAGAGAAGAAAATCAAAAAAATATGAAAGAGACCAAAAAAAATATTAGCAATGTCAGTGAAGAAATAGCAGAGTTGGACAAGCAAATCAATGATGTAAGTAAAAAGTTAGGTGATGCTGAGGAAAATTTAACTAAAATAAATGCCGACATAGGAAAAGTTAAAAAACAATTAGAAAAATCCGAAAAAAACATTTCGGAAAAAACCGATACTTTTAATTCACGGCTTAGGGTAATGTATAAAAATGGTAATGCCGGATATTTGGAAGTTCTCCTTTCTTCGGCAAATATCAGAGATTTTCTTCAAAGAAAGGATATGATTCAGTCTATAGTAAACTATGATAAAAATCTTTTAAAGTATATGAAATCTCAAAGGGACATTATTCAAACAAGTAAAACAAAATTGGAAGCTCAGAGAGCCTCGGCAGAAGTTGTGAAAAATGAGATTAAATCCAATAAGGCTGATCTGGAGCTTGCTTCAAGAAGTAAGGGCAAATTTATGGAACAGCTAAGTTCAAATCTTGAAGCACAGAAGAAATTTGAAGAACAATGTGAAGAAGATGAAAAGAGAATTCAAGAGGAAATAAGCAAAAGACAAGTAAAGACCGGTCCTTATTCGGGAGGAGTAATGGGTTGGCCTGTCCCCGGCTATTCAAGGATAAGTTCTCCCTTTGGATATAGGATACATCCTATCTACAAAATAAAAAAATTACATACTGGCATTGATATTCCTGCACCTACCGGGACTAAAGTAGTTGCGGCAGCAGATGGTACCGTTATTTTTGCCGGAAGTCTCGGAGGATATGGAAAGGCCATAATGATTGATCACGGAGGAGGAATCGCTACTCTTTATGGACATAATTCATCTCTTCTGGTAAGCGAAGGAGAGGAAGTAAAGAAAGGTCAGGGAATTGCAAAGGCGGGAAATACAGGAACTGCAACAGGTTCTCATTGCCATTTTGAAGTTAGAGTAAACGGCAAGTATGTGGATCCTATACCTTATCTTAAGGGGAAATAATCCTATAAATGAATTTCAAAAAGGCTTCTTTTAACATGTTGATGTTTCAACAGAAGCCTTTTTTCATATGTAAAAGATTATAATAGATTACGTATACTGTAAACATTTTTTGAAAAGTGGAAATGCTAATGGTATAATGTTTACATGAGTTTAATAAAATAGATTACATAATGTTTTATAGATAAGGTGGGAATACAGAATGTCTAAAAAGAAAAAAATTATAGGTATAATCCTCTTATTAGTGGTTACTAATGTGTTGACTTTTATTTTTTCCAATGTTTTATCTTTAACTTATGATAATAAAGTGATTCTTCCGAAGGACGAATACAATCAGTTGAGTGATATGTATAAGAAGTATTCCAAGAATTTAGCTTTAGAGGATTTTATCAAAAAAAATTATTTAAAGAATGTAGATGAAGAGACCCTCATTAATGGAGAATTAAAAGGAATGTTTCAATCTCTAAATGATCCCTATTCTACATATATGACAAAGGATGAGTTTGAGGATTTTACGGAGCATACAAAGGGAATATACGGAGGAATAGGGGTAATAGTTACTCCAGGGGATGATAATTTAATTACAGTTGTATCTCCTATAGAGGGAACTCCTGGAGAAAAAGCAGGAATTAAAACGGGAGATAAAATAATTAAAGTAAATGGAGAAGAGTTTAACGCGGATACGATGGATCAAGCAGTAAAAGTTATGAAAGGAGATCCCGGAACAAAAGTAAATATAACGATAGTCAGAAAGGATAAAGAAGGTAACAACAATGAAATGGATATAACTATAGTAAGAGAGGAAATAAGGCTTCAGACAGTAAACTCAGATATTATTGAAGGCAATATAGGGTATATAAATATAACAAGTTTTGATGATTTGACTTATAAGGATTTTAAGAAAGAAATTAATGGCCTCATGGATAAAAATATTAAGGGGATAATATTGGACTTAAGAAATAATCCGGGAGGACTATTGGATGTATGTGTAGATATTGCAGATGAATTCTTAGATAAAGGTATTGTAGTATATACTCAAACTCGAGACGGGCAGAAAGAATATTTAAGATCTGATAATGATAAAATAAATCTTCCCTTGGTAGTTCTTGTTAATAAGGGAAGTGCCAGTGCATCTGAGATATTAGCCGGAGCGATAAAAGACAGAGGAAGAGGAACCTTAGTCGGAACAACTACTTTTGGGAAAGGGATAGTTCAACGGATAAAACAACTTTCAGATGGTTCGGGATTTAAGCTAACAGTATCTCAGTATTTTACTCCGAACGGAATTAACATTCACGGAGTGGGAATAAAACCTAATGTAGAAGTTGAACTTCCGGAGAATGTGGAAACGATAGGTGTGGAAAATTTGAAAAATGATACTCAGCTTCAAAAGGGATTAGAGATATTAAAGGGAAAAATAAATCAGTAGATGGTGTCAATAGGGGAGTTGCATATGTTTGAGCTGAAAGAAATATTTAAGTCTTCTTTATATACTGTACTTTCTTCTGTGAAATTACCGTTATATTGGATAGTTATAATAATAATATTTTTTCAGTATTATAAACAAAACAAAATAGAAAAAACAATATTAAAACAGTCTAAGCAGCCGTTATTTTTAAAAGTAGTATCATCGGCTGCTTTTGGCCTCTTTGGAGGAATCATAGGAAGCGTCATAATTATTCTTTTGAGGATTACTTTGAATCCTAAGGATTTTGAGATGATATTTTTGTTGGCATTGGTCCTTGCATTATTTCATCCAAGATTTTTATGTTTTTCTTATGGAGGAGGAATTATTTCTCTTATAAGTCTTATATTTGGATATCCTCATATCAACGTTGAAAATGTACTATCAATAGTTGCCGTTTTGCATATGGCAGAAAGTGTTTTAGTAATACTTGACGGGCAAAGTTCGAAGATTCCTATATTTATGGAAAGAAATGATCAGATAGTGGGAGGATTTTCAATGAGCAGATTTTGGCCGGTACCTTTCTCGGTGTTTGTCAATGGATATGGAAATTTTCCTCTTATTACAATTGCGGCTTTGGGGTACGGAGATTATGCTTTAACGAAATATCCGTCTCAAAAGGTAAAAGAAACGGCAGGGCGGCTTTTCCTTTTCAGCTTTATTTTGCTTTTTCTTTCTCAAATATCTAAGAACAGTTTGCTGTTTAAATATATAGGTTCTGTTTTTTCTTTTTCTGCCCATGAATTTATAATCCAATGGGGAAGAAGAGAGGAAAGTAGGGGAATACCTATATTTAAGCCTTCCGAATTTGGAATAAAAATTTTATATGCTCTTCCTAAGGGAATAGGAAAAAAGATGAAGTTGAAAACCGGAGATGTTATTATTTCAATCAACGGCCATAAGATTTTATCAAGGGATGATTTAACCAGAGTTATGAGCCTATGTCCTAACTATATCCGGATGGAAGTATTTGATAGAAAAAGAGGAGTTGTTGTTAAAGAGTATAAGGATTATAAAAATCGAATAAAAAATCTGGGTATTTTTATCATACCTAAGGATCCGGAGTATGCCTTTGTGATGGAGGAGGGAGAACCCAGGATCAAAAAAATCATAAAAAAACTTATATTAAAAGAGAAAGAGAGAGAATATCTTAGAAGATAATTAGAGATGTATTTAAAAAGAGGCTTATTAGGCCTCTTTAATTTAATCCTATGTTGGATTTATTGAAATTGATAGAATATATGATATTCCTTTTGGATTCATTTATTGAAGGACTTAAATTTAAATATCCGGTATTTTGATTACTGTCATAGAATAAGTTATCTCCTACTATTTTGGCTATGGAAGTTTCGGAATAGTTATCCATATCCAATTTTACAAGAGTATAATCGTTATTATAAGTGTTTCTTGTTATAAGTACCAAATCGCTATTGTTGATCAGTAAATAATTTTTAATATCCAGCTGATCTTCCACAATCTTTGAATCCTTATTTAATGTGTAAGAACATAATATGTTGTTATCATTCTTCTGAATATTTTTTAAGTAAAGCACATCTTCTTTACCGGCAAAGTTGATGTTAAATCCCTCATCTATTTTTTTAAGATCTGATCCTTCTTTTGTAATGTAAATATTTTTGTTTAAATCTTTATCATCAAATTCCGTAAAGACAAAATATTCTCCGTTAAAATCGAAGCTTGATACATTTTTATTTATGGAAAACAGCCCTTCTGTTTTTCCCACATTCAATGTATACTTTGAAAATAGCGATGATTTTTCGGAACTGTTATTTACGAAGTAGAGGTGATTTTTATCTGCCCATTTCATCAGCCAAATGTGATACTGACCTGACGGAGTTATATTTTTTGATGATTTGTCATTTATATTGATTAAGTATATACTTGAATTTTCATTATGGTTTTCAATTAAGGACAGATTTTTATAATCCGGACTAAATTTAGCATCATATATTAAATTGGTTGTAGAAAAAATTTTTTCCTTTTCTTTAGTCTTAATATTATATAACCAAAGAATTTCATATTTTCTTTTGTCAATTAAAACTTCCTGCTTATAAAGAAGATATTTATTTTGGCTATAGTCAACAACAATTCCATCATCTATATAATCAGATATTACGTTTTTTTCAGAAGAAATTATTTCCCCTGTATCGGCATTTGCTTTAACTTTTAAATTTACAAGGGGAAGTTTGGAATTTTCTTTGTCAAAGATACTGTTAAAGGTTATGGACCATATATAATCATCTTTATATCTTAAAAGATTTACATCGGGTATTGTATTAGGCGATATTTTAAATTGAGAATATATTTTGTTTAATATTTGGGTTTTGCCAACAGCTATATTAATGGGTGTGTAATTTTCATTTATTATGTTGAATTTTAAAGTATCCAATTTCTCAGATACATTTTTATCAAAGGATAGTAGTATTTGTGGTATTGACAGTTGAATTTTATCTTCTTCCAAAAGACGGTTAATATATATATTTACTTCGTTATCTACTTTTGTTATTTTATCGATTGTTACTCCCGAACACTCTACTAAACCCAATGAAACCAATACCGTATTATCGTTATTTTTTTTCGTTATTTCTACGTTAGGTTCTATTGATTGATAACCCTTTGAAAGAACAATATGTTCTATTTTATATCCTATAGGTTCTTCTTCATTTTTTTTGGAAGTTTTAGATTGAGAATTATTTGTATTATTACAGCCGACAAGCATAATCCAAATAATCGCTGTAAATATGAATAAAGATATTTTTTTCATATCATATCCTCCTTATATATCAGTTTATAATATTAATTGCATAATATCAACTTTCTTTTTTCAAAAAATAAAAAATCTATTTATTTTTTATATGATATATATTATAATGGTATTATTGCATACGAACATGCGTTCAATGAGAGGTGATAAGTATGGGTAAATTTAAAATAAGATCGGATTTTAAACTTGAAGGAGATCAACTAAAGGCGGTAAATCAGATTTCCAAGGGGATTATAGATGGGATAAAATACCAGACCCTTTTGGGAGTTACCGGTTCGGGAAAGACTTTTACTATGGCCAATATCATTGAAAGAGTTCAAAAGCCTACTTTGATAATTGCACATAATAAAACCTTGGCATATCAACTTGCTAGTGAATTCAGAGAGTTTTTTCCGGATAGTGCGGTAGAATATTTTGTAAGCTATTATGATTATTATCAACCGGAAGCTTATGTGCCTCAGACGGATACTTATATTGAGAAGGATGCATCCATCAATGATGAAATAGATAAATTAAGACATTCAGCCACTGCAGCTTTATTTGAAAGAAGAGATGTGATAATTGTTGCCAGTGTATCATGTATTTATGGATTGGGAGATCCTATAGATTATGAAAATCTTGTTGTTTCTTTAAGGCCGGGAATGGTAAAGGATAGAGATGAAATAATCAAGAAGTTGGTAGATATACAATATATAAGAAATGACATTAATTTTACAAGAGGGACATTTAGAGTGAGAGGGGATGTTTTGGAAATATTCCCCGCATCATCCAGTGAACATACTATAAGAGTAGAATTCTTCGGAGATGAAATTGACAGAATAGTAGAGGTAAATTATATTACAGGAGAAATTATAGGATTGAGGTCCCATGTATCAATATTTCCGGCATCTCATTTTGCCACTTCGGAAGATAAAGTAAAATCTGCGATTATAAGGATTCAAAATGAGCTGGAGACAAGGCTTAAAGAACTCAGGAGTGAAAATAAACTTTTGGAAGCTCAAAGACTTGAACAGAGAACTAAATATGATTTGGAGATGCTTAAGGAGATGGGGTACTGTCAAGGAATAGAAAATTACTCCAGACATTTAAGCGGAAGGGGAGCAGGAAGCAGGCCTTTTACTTTAATAGATTATTTTCCCAAGGATTTTCTTATGATGATAGATGAATCTCATGTAACGATACCCCAGATAAGGGGTATGTATGAAGGGGATAAATCGAGAAAAACCACTTTGGTAGAATATGGTTTTAGACTTCCTTCGGCATTGGATAACAGACCTCTTAAATTTAATGAGTTTGAAGATCATATTAATCAAATAGTATTTGTAAGTGCAACTCCCGGACCTTATGAGATTAAACATTCGGCAAAAGTTGTAGAACAGATTATAAGGCCTACGGGATTATTGGATCCGGAATTGGAAGTAAGGCCTACACAACATCAGATAGATAATCTGATTAGGGAAATAAGGATAAGAGCTGAAAGAAAGGAAAGAGTTCTTGTCACGACTTTAACTAAAAAGATGGCAGAGGATTTGACTAATTATTTTAAAGAGATAGGAATAAAAGTTACTTATCTTCATTCTGATATAAAAACCATAGAAAGAATGGAAATCATCAGGGATTTAAGAATGGGTAAGTATGATGTCTTGGTAGGGATAAATTTGCTGAGAGAAGGATTGGATTTACCGGAAGTATCATTAATAGCCATACTGGATGCGGACAAAGAAGGATTTTTAAGAAGCGAGACCTCCTTAGTTCAGACTATAGGGAGAGCTGCAAGAAATGTGAATGGAAAGGTAATAATGTATGGAGATGTTATTACGGAATCAATGAACAAAGCAATAACTGAAACTTACAGAAGAAGAAAGATACAAGATGAATATAATAAAGAACATCACATAATTCCTAAAACTATAAAGAAAGGGATACGAGATATTATAGAGGCTACAAAGGTCGTGGAAGAAGACGGTAAATATGATACAAAGGTATCCAAGGTTGAAGCTTTAGATATGATCGAAAATTTAAGAGAGGAAATGCTGAAAGAGGCAGAAAACTTAAACTTTGAAAAAGCAGCGGAATTAAGAGATAAAATGATAGAGCTAAAGAAAAAGGTAAACCAGAGGTGATAAAATGTCAAAGGAAAATATAATAATAAAAGGGGCAAGAGAACATAATTTAAAAAACATTGATGTAGAACTTCCAAGAAACAAGTTGATAGTTATTACAGGGCTAAGCGGCTCAGGAAAGTCTTCTCTTGCTTTTGATACTATTTATGCAGAAGGACAAAGAAGATATGTCGAAAGCCTTTCTTCCTATGCCAGACAATTTTTGGGACAAATGGAGAAGCCGGATGTGGATTACATAGAGGGACTTTCTCCTGCTATATCCATAGATCAGAAGACGACTAATAAAAACCCCAGATCTACAGTAGGAACCGTAACTGAAATATATGATTATCTGAGACTTCTGTTTGCACGAATAGGAACTCCTTATTGTTATAAATGCGGAAAGGAAATTTCAAGTCAGACGGTAGACCAGATGGTAGATAAAATAATGAGTCTAAATGATAAAACAAGAATCCAAATTCTTTCTCCTATAATAAGGGGAAAGAAAGGAGAACATCAAAAAATCATCGAAAATATAAAAAAGGACGGTTTTTTAAGGGTAGTAGTAGACGGTCAAACCTATGAGGTATCGGATGAAATAAAAATGGAAAAGAATAAGAAACATACTATTGAAGTAGTAGTTGATAGGGTGATAGTAAAAGAAGGAGTAGAAGGAAGACTTACGGATTCCCTTGAAACGGCTCTTAAATTATCCGACGGCCTTGTAATAATTGATATTATAGGGAAAGAAAAAATAATGTTCAGTGAAAAACTTGCATGCCCTGACTGCGGAGTTGTTATAGAAGAACTTTCTCCGAGGATGTTTTCCTTTAACAGTCCCTTTGGAATGTGTCCGGAGTGTAATGGAATAGGATATTATAAAAAAATTGATCCGGACCTTATAATTCCGAATCCCTCTTTAAGTATAAATCAAGGAGGGCTTGCTCCTTACAGTGGTTCTGCAGAAGATACTTATTATTATCAGATATTTAAAACAATAGCCGATTCCTATGACTTTAGCATGGATGCCCCATTAAATACTGCTCCCAAAGAATTTTTAAATGAAATTTTATACGGAACTAAGGGGTCAATTAGTTTTGAATTTAACAGCCATTTTAGCGGAAGGCGAAGTTTTAACGGAAGATTTGAAGGCATCGTTCCGAATTTGGAAAGAAGATATAAGGAAACCAATTCAGATTATATAAGGGATAAGATCAACGATTTTATGGCTGAAAGGCCATGTACCAAATGTCATGGGAAAAAGCTTAAAGATGAAATATTGGCGGTAAAAATTAATGGCCTGAATATATGGGATGTTACCAATCTTTCTTTAAAATCGGCTCTTGATTTTTTTAACAACATAAAGCTTACGGAAAGACAAGAACTCATTGCTCATCAGATTTTGAAAGAAATAAGATCAAGGCTGAAATTTCTTCAAGATGTAGGCCTTGAATATTTGACGTTGTCAAGAAGCGCCTCAACATTATCGGGAGGGGAGTCTCAGAGAATCCGTCTAGCTACTCAAATAGGGTCAAGCCTTGTGGGAGTTGTATATGTATTGGACGAACCGAGTATAGGGCTTCATCAGAGAGATAATGAAAAGCTTCTAAAGACGCTGAAAAATTTAAGGGATCTGGGCAATACTCTTATAGTCGTGGAGCATGATGAAGATACAATGAGAAATGCCGATTATATCGTAGATATCGGTCCGGGAGCGGGAATTCACGGAGGATATTTAGTTGCCGAAGGGACGGTAAAGGACATAGAAAAATGTAAAGAGTCCATAACAGGACAGTATTTATCGGGGAAGAAAAAAATCGACATTCCTAATAAGAGAAGAGAACCAAATGGAAAATGGATTGAAATTGTAGGGGCTAAAGAAAATAATTTGAAAAATATTGATGTCAAGATACCTCTTGGAGTACTTATATGTGTTACCGGAGTGTCAGGTTCGGGCAAAAGTACTTTGATAAATGAAATATTATATAAAAGCCTTGCTCAGAAATTGAACAGATCAAAGGCAAAGCCCGGAAAATACGACGAAATAAGGGGAGTAGAAAATTTGGACAAAGTAATTGTTATAGACCAGTCTCCTATAGGAAGAACTCCCAGGTCTAATCCTGCTACTTATACAGGAGTTTTTGATTATATAAGGGACGTATTTGCTATGACTCCAGATGCTAAAATGAAGGGGTATAAAAAAGGAAGATTTAGTTTTAATGTAAAAGGCGGAAGATGTGAAGCGTGTAACGGGGACGGGATAATTAAAATTGAAATGCATTTTCTCCCCGATGTGTACGTGCCTTGCGAGGTGTGCAAAGGAAAGAGGTACAATAGAGAAACTCTCCAGGTAAAATATAAGGGAAAAAGCATATCGGATATTTTGGATATGACAGTAGAAGAGGCAGTTGGATTTTTTGAGAATATCCCTAATATAAAAAGAAAAATTCAAACCTTGTATGATGTAGGGCTGGGATATATAAAATTGGGGCAGCCTTCAACCCAACTTTCCGGAGGAGAAGCACAGAGGATAAAGCTTGCTACGGAATTGAGTAAAAGAAGTACCGGAAAAACTTTGTATGTTTTGGATGAGCCTACGACAGGTCTTCATGTAGCTGATATTCATAAATTAATAAATATATTGGAAAAATTGGTGGAGGGAGGCAATTCCGTAGTGGTAATCGAACATAACATGGATGTAATTAAAACTTCTGATTATATACTGGATTTAGGACCCGAAGGTGGAGATGAAGGCGGAAGAGTCATAGCCCAAGGAACTCCCGAGGAGGTAGCGAAAGTAAAGAATTCTTATACGGGACAATTCTTAAAGAAAATCCTTGAATAAATTGAGTTTAAAATCCTCAAATTTTGTCTATAATTCCTTTAAAGGAGGGGTTATAGATGAAAAAGAGGATTTTTTTATTTATTGTTGTTATGGTTATGGCTTTTATGATATATTCAATGGCATTTTCTCAAGGGGAATCGGTAAAGATAAATGTGTTCTTTAAGGAGTTTGTATTGAAAGTAAAAGACGAATGGACGAATTTGGGCAGAAGTGTATTCATATATAATAACAGGATATATGCACCTATTTCCGAAATAGTGAGAATCATGGGAGGAGAGGCGGCCTTAGATGAAGAGAACAAAACAGTAGAAATAAAAACATATAAGGATTTTTCCGAATGTGATTATCTTAAAGGAGAAAAATTTGTCTATGGTTTGATTACTGAAATAAATTATGAAAAGAATGAGGTGGAAATAGAACAGCATTTTGATGATAATTCCGTAGAAGTATTTCCGGTATTGAAAGTAAGAAAGGATGTAATAATTCTATTTGAGAGAAATGAAAATAAAATGAATATTTCATTTAATGATTTAAAAGTGGGAGATGTAATAGGGGCGACATTGGATAAGAATGGATATGTGAGAGGAATTATCCTGTCAAGGTAATTAATTAATATTTGTTAAAATAAAATACTCTTATCTTGTGATATAATGAATGTAATATAATGAAATTACAAGGAGGTAAGAGGATGATCATTAATGAAAGAATTAAAAGCTTGAGAAAATTAATGAAGGAAAAAGGGATAAATGCTTATATTATACCCACTTTTGATCCTCATCAGAGCGAATATCTTGGAGATCATTGGCAGGATCGGGTATGGATTTCAGGATTTACCGGTTCTGCAGGGACTGTGGTGATAACTGAAAGAAAAGCAATACTGTGGACTGATGGCCGATATTTTATTCAAGCGGAAAAACAAATTGAAGATAGTGAAATAGAGTTGTTTAAAATGGGAATGCCGGGAGTTCCTACTTATCAGGAATGGATTATCGATAATTTGAAGCTGGGAGATACTGTGGGAATAAACGGAAAAATATTTCCCCAATCAGATGTGAAAAATATGGAGAAAAAGTTTTCTTCGAAAAATATAAAGATTGTAGATAGTGAGGATCTGATAGGAGAATTGTGGTCGGACAGGCCTGAGCTTCCGATGGATAAAATATTTGTTCATGATGCTAAATATGCCGGGAAGACTCCAAGAGAAAAAATTGAAGAAGTAAGAGGGGAATTGAAAAAGAAAGGGGCGGACTATTATATACTGGGCAGCTTAGATGATATAGCATGGCTTTATAATATCAGAGGCAATGATGTCAGATGTAATCCTGTAGTTACCTCTTATGCTTTGATATCCATGGAGAAGGCATTTCTTTTTGTTCATCAAGAAAAAGTTCCGAATGAAGTCAGAGAAGAGTTAAAGAAAAATGGGATCGATATAGAAGAATACAATGAAATAAGAAAATATGTAGAAGAAATTCCGAGAGGAAAAAATGTATTTTTAGATCCTTCAAGGATTAACAGATGGCTGTATAAAAGCATACCTAAGGAGTGCCATATAATAGAAGGAATTAATATTACAACAACATTAAAGGGAGTTAAAAATTCCGTAGAGATAGAAAATCTGAAGAATGCTTATATAAAAGACGGAGTAGCTTTGGTAAAATTCATCTATTGGCTTAAAAACAATATAGGCAAGATTTCCATGACTGAAATATCTGCTGAGGACAAATTGGAGGATTTCAGGAAACAGCAAAAACTATTTGTTGAACCGAGTTTTGATACCATATGTGCCTATAAGGATCATGCTGCAATGATGCACTATTCGGCTACAAAAGAATCTCAGTATACTTTAGAAAAAGAAGGTATGCTACTTATAGATTCGGGAGGTCAATATTTAGACGGAACTACGGATATAACCAGAACCTTTATTCTCGGAAATATTTCCGAAGAGGAAAAAAGAAGTTATACACTGACCTTGAAAGGGCATATAGATCTGATAAAAACCAGATTTTTATATGGGGCTACAGGTTCGAGTTTAGATATTATGGCAAGATTTCCTTTATGGCAGGAAGGAATAGATTATAAATGCGGCACAGGTCATGGAGTGGGATTTTTCTTGAATGTTCATGAAGGACCTCACAGAATAAGTCCCGTCCCTAACGATATTAAGATGGAAAAGGGTATGGTAGTGACCGTTGAACCGGGAGTATATAAGGAAGGAAAATATGGTATAAGAATAGAAAACGATGTTGTAGTTCATGAGGATATAAATACTGATTCAGGACAGTTTATGAAATTTGAAATTCTGTCTTACTGTCCTATAGATTTGGAAGGAATAATTCCGGAACTTCTTGATGAAAGTGAGAGAAAATGGCTGAATAATTATCATGAGAAGGTATATGATAAATTATCTCCTTATTTAAATGAAGAAGAAAAAAGATGGCTTAAGGAAGTAACAAGGAATATATAATTTTATATGAATTTAAGAAAGATCAGCTATAAAAAATCAACTGATCTTTCTTGTTTCTATTCCATTCTTTTTAAGAATGGATATTATTTTGTTTATGGTATTCTTATCTTCTTTTAATACTAATTTTCCCTGTTCGTATTGAATAAATATCTGAATTTTATCGGGGTAGAAAATATAACTGTCTATTGCATTATAAGGATAGTACCCTTCCAAATTGTCTATAGGTTTTCCGAGAGGAATATATAATCTTAAGTCCAATCCGGCCACTATTATTCCTCTTTCCGTAAAATAAGTTTTCAAACTATTTTTTGAAACTCTTAACAAAAGTTCAAATATTACAATCGAAGGGAAAAACATAAATATATTAATTAAAGGAACGTTTTTGAACGATAAATCCCTTATAAGAGGGGTAAAATATATAAGAAATACTAATAAATAAATCCAAAGTTTTTCTGACAATGTAAATTTATCGATGTTTGCGGAAAGAAGTACCTTTTCCTTTAGTAACAGTTTTTTATTCCATCTTTTATTTAAAGAGCCTTGAAAAGTTATAAAAAACATAAGACCTAATGTCAATATGAGGTTTATTAAAATAGTTCTGGTGCTTTGGTTATTTAAATTGAAAAAAAGGCTCATGGTATTGGAAAGAGCGTATATAAATATTATAGTTACTAAAATGGATATAAAAAAGGATAAAGATTTTTTAACTGATATCATTCATTTACCTCCCGATTTTCTGTATTAATATTATTATACAATAATAAAAAAATCTGTTCAATTGTATACTGATAATATGATAATATATTTTAGAAGATTAAAACTTATATTTTAATGACAAAGGTGATTTTATGTTTAATATAGAAGAGGAATTAAAGAAGATACCGGATAAGCCCGGAGTGTATATAATGAAAAGCATAAACGACGAAATAATATATGTGGGGAAGGCAATTTCATTAAAAAAAAGGGTGAGACAATACTTTCAATCTTCACGTAATAATACTCCCAAGGTAAATGCAATGGTGAAAAATATCAGTGAATTTGAGTATATAATAGTAGACAATGAAGTGGAAGCCCTGATTTTGGAGTCCACTTTAATAAAGAAACATAAGCCTAAATACAATATACTTTTGAGAGATGATAAGTCTTATCCATATATTAAAATAACAACTAATGAGAAATTTCCTCGGATAATAAAGGTAAGAAGGGTTTTAAAAGACGGGGCTAAATATTTTGGACCATATCCAAGCGGATATGCAGTAAACAATACATTAGAAATAATAAATAACCTTTATCCTATCAGAATGTGTAATTTAAACTTGGAAAAGGATATGGGAAAGAAGAGACCTTGTTTAAATTATTATATAGGAAGATGTTTGGCGCCTTGCCAGGGCAATATAGATGAAAAGGAATATATGAAATATATTGACGAGATAATAATGTTTCTCAACGGAAAGGAAGAAAAATTAGTAGAGGTTATAGAAAATAAGATGAAGGATGCTTCGGAAAAACTTGATTTTGAAAGTGCTGCAAGGTATAGAGATCAGTTTAATTCTTTAAATATTATATTGGAAAAACAAAAGGTAGTATCTACAAACGTAACTGATCAGGATGTAATAGGAATGGCTAAAGGCACAGACGATTCATGTGTTCAGATATTCTTTATAAGAGGCGGAAAAATAATAGGACGAGAACATTTTATATTGGAGGATACTTTTGAAGAAGAGAGAGGAAGGATATTGAGTTCCTTTATTAAACAGTTTTATATTGGAACAGCATATGTTCCAAAGGAAATATATGTAGAAACAGAATTTGAAGATATGGAGCTTATATCTAAATGGCTTGGTGAGAAAAGAGGTTCTAAGGTTAAGTTTAAAATACCTCAGAGAGGAGAAAAAAGCCAGTTAATGGAAATGGTGAAGGATAACGCTCAGGACATGTTAATTAAACATAGCGAAGAAATAAAGAAGAAGAAGATGGAGAAAGAAGGAACTTTATTGGAGCTTAAAAATATTTTATCTATGGATAAAATTCCCATGAGGATAGAAGCTTATGATATTTCTGATATTCAGGGGATAGAGCCTGTTGGCTCTATGGTGGTCTATGAAAACGGGGATGCCAAGAAGAGTGATTATAGGAGATTTAAAATAAGGACGGTTACAGGTCCTAATGATTATGCAAGTATGGAGGAAATAATAAAAAGAAGATTTAAGAGAGGGGTAGAAGAAAGAGAAAACTTTAAGGAGAAGGATATAAGATTCGAGGGATTTTCATCCTTTCCGGATTTGATAATGATAGATGGAGGAAAAGGACAAGTATCTATAGCCGAAGAAGTTATAGACAACATGGGGATAAGAATTCCCGTATGTGGATTGGTAAAAGATGATTACCACAGGACCAGAGGAATAGTGTATAATGGAAGAGAGATATATATAGAAAAAAATTCTCCTCTTTTTAGGTTTATAACTCGTGTTCAAGATGAAGCTCATAGGTTTGCGATAAGTTACCATAGGAGCTTAAGAAGTAAGGATATATTTAAATCACAGTTAGACGATATAAGAGGAATAGGTAAAAAAAGAAAGGTTTCTCTTTTGAAACATTTTGGTTCTGTTGAAAATATAAAGAATGCATCTTTGGAAGAGTTAAAAAAAGCAGAGGGAATGAATATAAAAGCTGCAGAAGAAGTATACAATTATTTTAGAAAATAAGGGGGATTCAATATGACAAAAAGGTTGTACAGGTCGGCAAAGGACAGGAAGATATGTGGGATATGTGCAGGAATAGGTGAATATTTGGATGTTGATCCTACCATCATAAGATTAGTCTGGATATTGTTTACTGTTTTTTCTGCCGGCATTGGTGGAGTTTTAGCATATTTTTTAGCTTGTTTGGTTATACCGGAGCAATAGAAGGGAGATAAAGGTAATTTATGAATTATGTTACTTTGGATAAATTGGTTAAGGATTTGGACTTGGAAATTATATATGCTTCAGATGATATAAGTCAGGTGAAAATCAATAAAAGTGAGGTAAATAGGCCGGGGCTTCAAATGGCAGGTTATTTTGAACATTTTGCTTTTGAAAGGCTTCAGGTAATCGGAACTGTAGAATGGTATTACAGCAATAATCTGGAAGAAAAAACGAGGATTGAAAGGATGAGAAAAATTTTTTCTTATCCTATTCCTGCTGTAATTATCTCACGAGGATTACCGGTTTTTCCTGAAATGCTGCAGTTTGCCAAGGAAAAAAATATATCGATATTTAGAACGGGTATTTCCACTACTAAACTTATCAATGTATTGATTAATCACCTTGACTATGTTTTGGCTCCGGAAATGACGGTTCACGGAGTATTGGTTGAAGTATACGGCATGGGCATCCTTTTAATGGGACAAAGCGGAGTGGGAAAATCGGAAACCGCATTGGAGCTAATAAAGAGAGGCCATAGACTTATAGCGGACGATATAGTGGAAATTAAAAGGATGGAAGATGAAATAAGAGGAGTATGCCCTGAAATAATACGACATTTTATGGAGATCAGAGGTATAGGAATCTTAGATATTGAGAGACTATATGGTGTAGGAGCGGTAAAGAGCTGGAGCTTTATAGATTTAGTCATACAATTGGAATATTGGGACGAAAGTAAGGAGTATGACAGAGTAGGGCTGGATGAAGAATATACGGAAATATTGGATAAAAGGATTCCCAAATTGGTTATTCCGGTACGCCCGGGCAGAAATACGGCAACTATAGTGGAAGTTGCTGCCAGAAATACCAGGCAGAAACTTTTGGGATATAGTGCGGCAAGAGAAATGGATAAAAGAGTAAAATCTGAAATTGAAAGAAGAAAAAAAGAAGTTCAGGGACATTGATACAAAATAATCAAATTTATTTAAATTAATTTTAATTATAATAATACAAGAATAAAAATGTTTTCAATTAAAAGCATTGGCAGTTAGATGTTGACTTTAATATTAATGTTTACTATACTTAAATTGTGAATTGTTTGAGAAACTAAAAAAGTATTATATTTCATTTATAGTGTTAGTTTTTCTACAAAGTATTTATTTAGGGGGGTTTATTTAATGTCAAAAGTTATGAAGACCATGGACGGAAATACGGCAGCTGCATATGTAGCCTATGCATTTACAGATGTGGCGGCAATATATCCTATTACGCCTTCTTCTACAATGGCGGAATTGATTGATGATTGGTCGGCCCATGGCAAAAAAAATATTTTCGGACAAAGGGTAAAGGTTACAGAAATGCAATCGGAAGCAGGAGCAAGCGGTGCAGTCCATGGCTCACTTTCAGCCGGAGCATTGACTTCGACCTTTACGGCATCTCAAGGCTTGTTGCTTATGATACCTAATATGTATAAGATTGCAGGAGAATTGCTTCCCGGAGTATTTCACGTTTCAGCAAGAGCATTGGCAAGTCATGCATTGTCTATCTTTGGAGATCACCAGGATGTTATGGCTACAAGGCAGACAGGATTTGCATTGCTTTGTTCGGGAGGAGTTCAGGAAGTAATGGATCTGGCAGGAGTTGCACATCTAAGTGCAATAAAGGGAAAGGTTCCTTTCTTGCATTTCTTTGACGGGTTTAGAACAAGTCATGAAATTCAAAAGATAGAAGTAATAGATTATGATGTATTTAAAGATTTAATTGATATGGATGCAGTTAATGAATTCAGGAATCGTTCTTTAAATCCTGAAAGACCTTATATAAAAGGAACTGCTCAAAATCCTGATATTTATTTTCAGGAAAGAGAAGCTTCAAATACATTCTATGAAAAGATACCTGACCTGGTTAACGATTATATGCAGGAGATAAACAAAGTTACAGGGAGAGATTATAAGCCCTTTAATTATTACGGAGATCCGGAAGCTGAAAATATAATAATAGCTATGGGGTCGGTAACGGAAACTATAGAAGAAACAATTGACTATTTGAGAGCAAAGGGTGAGAAGGTAGGAGTAATAAAGGTACATCTATACAGACCTTTCTCAGCAAAATATTTCTTCGATGTTCTTCCCAAGACTGTTAAGAAAATATCCGTGTTGGATAGAACTAAAGAGCCGGGAGCAATAGGTGAACCCTTATATATTGATGTGAAATCATTGTTCTATGGGAAAGAAAATGCTCCTTTAATTGTAGGTGGGAGATACGGATTAGGATCAAAGGATACTACTCCGTCACAAATAAAAGCGGTTTATGACAACCTTAAATCAGGAAGTCCAAAAGATGGTTTTACTATAGGCATAGTAGATGATGTAACTCATTTATCCTTAGATGTAAAGGAAGTAATAAAGACCGCTCCTGAAGGAACGATCAGATGTAAATTCTGGGGGTTAGGCTCAGACGGTACAGTTGGAGCCAATAAGAGTGCTATAAAAATTATAGGTGACGAAACAGATCTTTATGCTCAAGGATATTTTTCCTATGACTCCAAGAAATCCGGAGGAGTAACTATATCCCATTTAAGATTTGGAAAGAAACCTATAAAATCGACTTACCTCATTGAGGAATCAGATTTTATATCATGTTCAAAACAGGCTTATTTGCATCAATATGACGTTTTAGACGGACTAAGAGACGGAGGGACATTCCTTCTTAATTGTACTTGGAAAAATGAAGAATTGGAAGAAAAGCTTCCTGGAAATGTAAAAAGATATTTAGCAGAACATAATATAAATTTCTATACAATAGATGCTACGGATATAGCAAGTAAAATAGGCCTAGGGAACAGAACAAACATGATTATGCAGTCGGCTTTTTTCAAACTTGCCGATGTTATTCCCATGGATGATGCGGTTAAATACCTGAAGAAATCCATAGCTAAAACTTACGGCAGAAAAGGTGAAGAAGTAGTTAATATGAACTATAAAGCCGTAGATAAAGGAATTGAATTGTTAAATAAAGTTCAGGTGACCTCTTCATGGAAAGGTGCCAAAGACGATAAAGAAGTTTCCAAGAAAGAAGTCCCAGATTTTATAAAGAATATTTTGGAACCTATGAATAGACAAGAAGGAGATAAACTTCCGGTAAGCACTTTTGCAGGAATGGAAGACGGAGTATTCCCCAGCGGAACTGCTGCTTATGAAAAGAGAGGGATAGCAGTAAATGTTCCCGAATGGCAGATAGATAAATGTATTCAATGTAACCAATGTTCTTTCGTTTGTCCTCATGCAGTAATAAGGCCGTTCTTGCTAAATGAAGAAGAAGTTGAAAACAAACCTGAAAGCTTTGAAACCAAGAAAGCTTTAGGGAAAGGCCTTGAAGGACTGGAATACAGGATTCAGATAAGTCCGTTGGATTGTACCGGCTGCGGAAATTGTGCGGATATTTGTCCTGCCAAAGGAAAAGCATTAGTTATGAAGCCATTGGAAGAGCAAGCGGAAACTCAGATTCCGAATTGGGAATATGCAATGAAAGTATCGGTTAAAGATGATTTGATGTCTTTAAACAGTATTAAGGGAAGCCAGTTTTCACAGCCTCTGCTTGAATTCTCGGGAGCTTGTGCCGGATGTGGAGAGACACCTTATGCAAAACTTGCAACTCAGTTGTTTGGAGACAGGATGATTATAGCTAATGCTACAGGTTGTTCATCAATATGGGGAGCAAGTGCGCCTTCAATGCCTTATTGTACTAATAAAGAAGGTAAAGGACCGGCTTGGGCAAATTCCTTGTTTGAAGATAATGCCGAATATGGTTATGGAATGGCTGTAGCAGTTAAACAAATGAGAAGCAAAATTGAAGATTTAATGAAGGAGTTTATTGCGTCAAATATAGACCAAGAGATATCAAATGTATTTGATGAGTGGATAAAGGGAAAAGAAGATGCAAGAAGCTCAAAAGCTGCGGCTCTTAAGATACTTCCTCTTTTGAAAAAAGAAGTGTCTGATGAGAGAGGCAAGGAAATACTTGCAGAAATTACGGAATTAAAGGATTATCTAATCAAGAAATCCGTATGGGTCTTCGGTGGTGACGGCTGGGCATATGATATAGGCTTTGGAGGACTTGACCATGTGTTAGCATCGGGAGAAAATATCAATGTATTGGTATTTGATACAGAGGTATATTCAAATACAGGAGGCCAATCTTCGAAATCCACTCCGACAGCGGCTGTTGCTAAATTTGCTTCTTCGGGAAAAAGGATTAGAAAGAAAGACTTAGGAATGATTGCAGCATCTTATGGATATGTATATGTGGCACAGGTATCCATGGGAGCAGATAAGAATCAGTTCATTAAAGCTCTGACTGAAGCGGAAAATTATGACGGACCATCTTTAATAATAGCTTATGCTCCATGTATTAATCATGGAATCAGAGCAGGGATGGGAACTACTCAAAATGAAGAAAAGAAAGCGGTAGATACAGGATACTGGCATCTGTATAGATATAATCCTCTTCTTAAAGAAGAAGGAAAGAATCCGTTTATATTGGATTCCAAGGAACCAAAAGAACCATTTATGGATTTCATCAACGGTGAAGTAAGATATACTTCTTTAAAGAAGACTTTCCCCGAATCGGCAGATGAGCTATTCAAGAAAGCCGAGGAAGATGCTAAGGAAAGATATGAGAAATATAAAAAGATGGCTGAATAAATTTGAATCAATAAAAGATGGAGAAGCTCAGCTTCTCCATCTTTTACATAATAACAGAAAGTTTTATAAAAATACAGGATATAATGTAATAAATAAAGGCAGGGCCTGTGGAAAAATATTGGGAGGGAATCTATGTACTTTAAACTTACTGCAGGGAACTGAGTTCATGCCGGATTTAAAGGATGCAGTATTATTTATTGAAGATGATGAATTGACTTTTCCGGAGAATTTTGACAGGGATTTACAATCCTTAATACATCAGCCGGATTTTGAAAGAGTAAAAGGAATTGTTATAGGAAGATTTCAACTAGCATCCAGAATGGAAGATGAAAAATTAGTTAAAATAATAAGATCTAAAAGGGAATTAAAGAATATACCCGTAATTTCAAATGTGGATTTTGGACATACAACTCCCAATATGACTTTTCCTATTGGAGGACATGTGGAATTAATTGCAGATAAAGAAGCTGAGATAATGATTAAAGACCACTAATTTGTATTTAAATTTAATGTTAAACTTTTAAGAGAAATATCCGATATGAGTTTTTATGACGGGTATTTCTTTTAAGTTTTTTGTACATAAAGATTTTTGAATTTGAATATTTATAGTTAGGAGGTGAGTCTTATGAGTGTAAGAGTAATTAAAATATTATCGGGAATTATTTTAATTATTTTCATGATATTTTGGAGTTATAATATGATTTTTAAGGATATAAAAAGTTTAATTCCCGCTGAAGAAGAACTTTATTCCGGAATTATAAATATTGGGGATTTTCCCCGGTTAACTGCTGAGACAGGAAGTAAATACGGGTGGATTCAGGAAAGAATAAAAAGATTTGAAAAAAGATATCCGGGAGTATACATTGAATTTACTCCAATGGATGAAAAAGAAGGATATAGTAAAATGAAGGAAGAAATGGATAAAGGGAATTTTCCCGATATTATTCCGGTGAACAATATGTTTCCTTATTTTGATAAATTGCAACCTTTAAACGAGTACTTTACGGAAGAAGAATTGGAAAGTTTGAGAATTCAGGCAACGAATGAAATTAAGGAAGAAAATGATTTTTTATCTCTTCCCGTAATGCTTACCACTTATACTATGTATCTCAATTTAGATTTATTTAATGAAAGAGGGGTATCTCCTCCTCTGGACGGAAATTGGACCTATAAAGAATTTGTTGACGTTCTTAAGAAGCTCACTTATGATTCTGATGGAGATGGAATAGTCGACAGATATGGTTTTTTATCATTTGTAGAAGAAGACAGCTATAATATTTGGGGAATGATTATCAGTGACGGAGCTCAAATAATTGATCCGAAAAGGGATAGATATGCTTTTTATGGGGAAAAATCTATGAAGGGGTTAGAAAAGGTAATGGACCTGAAAACCAAATATGAGGTAGCTCCGGGGCTGTTCGGGTACTTAGACGAGAGTGAATGTTGGGAAATGTTTACAAAGGAGAAGGTTATTGGGGTATATCCCGGAGGAAGCTGGTTGATTCCAACACTTCAAAGACTAAAGGATTCGGGAGAGGGATTTAACTTTGATATTGCAAATTATCCTATGGGGGATGAAAAGCTTCCGACCGTACTAAGCAGCGGAATAATTTCTTATGGAATAATGAAAGGGGAAGATGAGAAAAAAACGGATATGTGTGTAAGGTTCTTAAAGTATCTGTTAGAAGAAAGTTCTCAAAGATCATTGGAATCTATAGGAACATTTCCGGTAATAAGGGGAATAGAAGGAATGTATTCAGACGATATATATATGCAGAGAATAGAAGACAGTCTGTCTTATACAAGGTATATTCCCGTAAGTGAAGAATGGATTGGAATAGAGAAGGTAATACAGCAGGAAGTTAAGTTTGCAATACAGGGGTATAAAACTTCTTATGAGGCTATAGAGGATGCTAAAAATAGAGTGGAATTATTACTGCAATAAGGTATAATAATTAATATGAGATGAATATTGTTATAGGAGTGGTTTTCTTGTTGGAAAATATCAAAAATATTTTTAACGATGTTATAATTAAAGGAAGCATGCTTATCGGTGAACCGATGAAAGCTCATACTTCATTTAAAATAGGGGGACCGGCAGATTTAATGGTTATACCGGGAAATGAAGGAGAACTTTTAAATGCTATAAATATATGCAGAAATAATAAAATTAACTTTTATATAATGGGAAATGGAACTAATTTGTTGGTGAGCGACAAGGGAATAAGGGGAGTAGTCATAAAGCTCGGAGATGGGTTAGGTGAGATAAGGATAGAAAATAATATTATTAAAGCGGGAGCCGGAGCGTTGTTAAGTACTATAAGTAAGGTTGCCATGAAGAATTTCCTTAAAGGGATGGAATTCGCAAGCGGGATTCCCGGGAGCATAGGCGGAGCCGTAATGATGAATGCGGGAGCTTATGGCGGTGAAATGAAAGATATAATAAGCCGAGTGAAATGCTTAAATAAAGATGGCGATATAGTATATTTTAACAGAGATGAGATGAATTTCAGGTATAGAAAAAGCCGAATAGGAGATGAAAATTTAATAGCATTGGAAGCAGAAATTGAACTCAATTACGGAGATAGAGAAGAAATTGAAAAGAAAATGAATGAATTAAGAGACAGAAGAAATTTAAAACAACCTCTGAATGTTCCCAGTGGGGGAAGTACCTTTAAAAGGCCTGAAGGATTTTTTGCGGGGAAACTTATTGAAGATTCGGGACTTAGAGGTTTGAGATTCGGAGGAGCACAAGTTTCGGAAAAACACTGCGGATTTATTGTTAATATAGATAATGCAACATGTGAAGATGTTAAGAAATTGATAGGAATAGTACAGAAAGTTGTTCAAGATAATTTTGATCTTATATTAGAACCTGAGATAAAAATAATTGGAGAAGAGTAGAGGACATTTTATGAAAATATACGGAGACTATCATACTCATACTGTATTCAGTCATGGAAAAGGTACTATAAGAGAAAATGCGGAAGCAGGGATTAAAAAAGGACTTAAGGAAATTGCCATAACAGATCATGGATTTAGGCATATATCTTATGGAGTAAAGCGAAAGAATATCAAGGTAATGAGAGAAGAAATAAATGCCTTGAATCAGGAATATGAGGGAAGAATAAGAATATTGCTTGGAATAGAAGCAAACGTAATAGGATATGATGGGAAAATAGATGTAGATGATGAGATGCTGAGTTATCTTGATATTCTGCTTTTGGGATATCATTTTGGAGCAATCCCGTCTACATTTTCCGACGGAAACAAGCTATATTTTTTAAACCCTTTGGGGAAAATATCTTTATCAATTAGGGAGAAAATGGCAGGGCAAAATACGGAGGCTCTTATAAATGCTATGAATAGATATCCCATAGATATTATTACCCATCCAGGCTCAAAAGTACCGGTGGATATTAAGCGGCTATCTCGTGCAGCTGCTGAGAGAGGAGTTTCTCTGGAAATAAATTCTCACCACAGTCAGCTTTCTGTGGAAAATATCCGAATTGCAATGGAAGAAAAAGTTACATTTTATATAAACAGTGATGCTCATATACCGGAAGATGTAGGAAATATTGATGAAGGTATAGAAAGAGCATTAAAAGCGGGATTACCTTTTGAAAGAATATTAAACATAAGAAAATAGAAAAGAGGTGAAGAAATATGACTATGGAATTTTTAATAATAACAGGCCTTTCCGGCTCAGGAAAAAGCCAGGCTATGAAAGCCATGGAGGATATCGGCTATTATTGTATGGACAACCTTCCGCCTCAACTTCTTCCTAAATTTGCTGAATTATGTTATCAGTCAAAGAGTAATATACAAAAAGTAGCGGTAGTTGTTGATATCAGAGGAGGAATATTTTTTGATGATTTATTTGAGAGCCTTAATACACTGAAAATTCAAGGGTTTAAATACAGAATTTTGTTTTTGGATACGGCAGACAGTGAATTGGTAAAAAGATATAAGGAATTGAGACGTCCTCATCCTTTAAGTCCTACGGGAAGAATAATAGATGGAATTTCTAAGGAGAGGGAACTTTTTAGGGAAGTTAAAAAGAGGGCTGACTATATTATTGATACCACCAATTTAACTATTGGTATGCTTAAGAGGGAAATAGAAACCATATTTCTTGAAGGAAAAGAATCTAAAAAGCTTACAATTTTGGTAGTTTCTTTCGGATTTAAGCATGGTATATTGCTGGATGCGGATTTGGTCTTTGACGTGAGATTTCTTCCCAATCCTTATTATATTCCGGAGCTTAAGAACTTTACAGGAAATGATGATAATGTAAGGGATTATGTACTGAAGTGGGAACAGACAAAAATTTTTATTGAAAAGTTGAAAGATATGCTTGACTTTCTCATACCATATTATATAAAGGAAGGAAAAACTCAATTGGTGATTGGAATAGGATGTACCGGCGGGGTCCATCGCTCGGTGTCCATTGCCAATGTTATATACAAAGAATTAAAAGAAAAAGGAAACAGAATTATTTTGCGCCATAGGGATTTAAAGTAAGGGGGAAGATATATAGGTATGAATACTGGAAAATCGGTAAGAAAAAAATTTTTGTCCAAGGGACCTAAAATTGTGGCTATAGGAGGAGGAACGGGACTTTCCATATTATTAAGAGGAATGAAAGAATATACATCTAATATAACCGCTATAGTAACGGTAGCAGATGACGGGGGGGGTTCTGGAATATTAAGAGAAGATTTGGATATGCTTCCTCCGGGAGATATAAGAAGTTGTATTCTGGCTCTTGCAAATACGGAACCGACAATGGCAAGATTACTACAGTACAGGTTTAAAGAAGGAAGTCTCAAGGGACAGAATTTCGGGAATCTTTTTATTGCTGCAATGAATGAAATATATGGAAGTTTTGAAGTAGCAGTGAGGGAAACCTGTAATGTTTTGGCGGTAACCGGAAAGGTTCTGCCGGTAACTCTGGAAAAGGTAAAGCTTCATGCGGTTCTTAAAAACGGGGAAAAAGTTCACGGGGAGTCAAATATTCCTTTGATAAATAAAGCAATGTCCAGCCAAATTGACCATGTATATATAGAACCGGAAATCAGTTTTCCCATGAAAGAAGCTATTGATGCTATAGAAGAAGCGGATGCTATTGTACTGGGACCCGGAAGTTTATATACCAGTGTTATACCGAATCTTTTAATAAAGGATATGGCCGATACCATATCGGCTGCAGATGGAATTAAAATTTATATTTCTAATGTAATGACTCAGCCTGGAGAAACTGACGGATATTCCTTATGGGATCATGTAAATGCAATAATTTACCATAGCAGAGAGGATTTAATAGATTATGTAATTGCAAATGTAGAAGAGATACCTGAAGAGACTCTCAAAAAATACAGTGAAGATGGGGCTACTCCTGTAATTTTTTCAAAGGAGGATGAAGAAAAGTTGAATTCCATAGGAATTGGGATAATAAAGGAAAATCTTATTGATATAAAGAAAAATTATATTCGCCATGACAGCATAAAATTATGTGAAATAATTACAAGAATGGCAAAAGAAAAGAGAGCGAAAAAGGCTTTTGATTAGATTTTAATTTAATGTTTTCTGCTTTTTTCATTGATCATCTTTGATATGAGATTTCCGGCGGATTTTTTAGTTAAATTTTCATAGGCGATGTTCATATTCAGTTCATCGGATAATTTTTTAATTGTGTCAATCTGCCTTTTTGTGGGCAATTCATCGATAAAATCCGTAACCTCTTTTTTATCTTCCGAGGGAACATCTTCATTAAACAATATTTCTTCAAAAGCGGTCATTCCTATATTTGTTAAATCTCTTAAAGCTCTTGCTTTCGCCCTGGTAGAAGCTATTCTGATTAGATGAGGTACTAAGTTAGAATTTACCGATTGAGGATTAGCATCTCCTATGTCTGTAAATTTTTCTTTATCTGTAAATGCGGTAGCTTTACAAATAGCAGTATAATTATTTTCCTTCTGTGGAAATTGAATTAATTCCACATCCATGGATTTTAAATTTTTTTGGTGAGCCAGGTCTAAAAGGCCTTCATAAGTTACAAAATTTTTTCCGTTAATATTTATTATGAATTTTTCATTTATATTCATTATTATCATCCTCTATAAAATATTTAGGTTTTAAGATACCTATAAACTAAACTGTAAAATCAATTAAATTAGTAAAATTTGTTGACTTATCGTAAAAATCCTTTATAATATATTGTTATAAAATTTATTTAAAATAAACCAAGGAACTTATGACAAATGGACCATTATATGATAAACTTAAATAAAAAATAACTGAGTGCTTTAATTTGTTAAAATATTTTGTTAAAATTATTTTTTTTATAGTATAATTAATTTAAATGATATCATTGCAATTTATCTTTATTTATATATAGAATTAGGAGTGAAGAATATGTTGCAGGAGATAAGTGCTGGAGGTGTAGTAGTGTTTAGCAATACTATTCTTCTTTTAAAAAAATTCAATGGCGATTGGGTATTGCCTAAAGGGAGAATTGAAAAATCAGAAAAGATAGGAGATACGGCTTTAAGAGAAGTATTTGAAGAAGGTGGGGTAAAGGCACAAATACTAAAGTATATTGGAAAAGTAAGTTATAAATTTAGCAATGTACGAGAAGATGAAATTATTTATAAAACTGTTCATTGGTATCTTATGACTACGAAGAGTATGGAGTGCGTCCCGCAAAAAAGTGAGGGATTTGCTGAAGCGGCTTTCGTTTACATGGGTCGGGTTCCGGATATAATTAAATATGAAGATGAAAGAAATATTGTTTTAAAAGCAATATCTTTGATTAATATATAGATGGGGGAGATGAATATGTCTTTTTCCACGCTGACAAAGAATGAACTTTCAAGAATTCCTATTAAAAATAACTGTTGTATGAAGGCAGAATTAGCTTCTCTTTTGAAGACCAATGGGTCAATTCAGATAAATGGCAAAAGAAAAATACATTTAAAATTGATAACTGAAAATGCCGCTATTGCGAGAAGGATATTTACATTATTGAAAACGTTATATAATAGTGAAATTGAAGTAATGGTAAGAAAAAACAGGCAGCTTAAAAAGAATAACAGCTATTTCATAGTAATTTCAAATAGTCAGCAGACGATAGAAATATTAAAGGACTTAGGATTGATAGAAGATATTTTATCAAAAAATTGTTTGACCACTTATAAAATACCGAAAAAATTAGTAGAAAAGAGGTGCTGTAAGAGGGCCTATATCAGAGGGGCTTTTTTAGGGGGTGGCTCTATTAGTAATCCGGAAAAAACATATCACTTAGAGTTTGTTGTAAATTCTCTGGAACATGCTGAAGGACTTTCCCGTTTAATTAATAGTTTTTCTTTAAATTCCAAAATTGTCTTAAGAAAAGAGAATTATGTTGTATATTTAAAAGAAGGAGAACAGATAGTGGATCTCCTGAATATAATGGGTGCACACTCTGCCTTGCTGGATTTGGAAAATATCAGGGTGATTAAAGAAGTGCGAAATAATATTAATAGAATAGTGAATTGTGAGACTGCTAATCTGGGAAAAACTATAGATGCTTCTTTAAGGCAAATTGAAAATATAGAGTATATTAAAAGTACCATTGGATTAAATAAAATTCCTAAAAGTCTTTCCGATTTGGCATATGTGAGATTGAGTCATAAAGATTCAAGCCTTAAAGAATTGGGAAAGATGCTTGATCCTCCGGTAGGTAAATCCGGAGTCAATCATCGATTTAGAAAAATAGAAAATATTGCAGAAGATATCAAAAGAGAAAGGAGAAATTAAAATGTATTCAAAGAAGGTTATTATAAATAATGAGGTTGGGCTCCATGCAAGACCTGCAGCGTTGTTTGTTCGAGTTGCAAATAAGTTTTTAAGTCAGATAAATATTGAATCAAAAGGCAGAAAAGTAAACGGCAAGAGTATAATGGGAGTGATGTCCTTAGGAGCATTCCAGGGAGAGGAGATAATTATTACAGCCAGAGGAGAGGACGAAAAAGAAGCTGTTGAAGCTTTGGTAGAATTGCTTTCAAAGAAGTTGGAAGATATATAGAGTAGGGTATCCTACTCTTTTTGTTAGTTAGAAATTTTTTCTACATGTTATATGTTTATATGTTAAAATATAATTAATAAAATTGTTGGAAAGGATAATAGATATGTCTGAAACGGGGAAATTTGTCCACCTCCATGTTCATACGGAATATAGTCTTCTTGATGGGGCAAATAGGATAAAAGATTTGATAAACAGAACAAAGGAATTAAATATGGATACTATAGCTATTACTGATCATGGAGCTATGTTCGGAGTAATAAATTTCTATAAGGAAGCTATGAAAAATGGTATCAAACCTATATTAGGCTGTGAGATATATATATCAAGGGGAAAGTATACTCAGAAAGATCCTAAAGGAAGGGAGCAGTACCATCTGATTCTTCTTGCGGAAAATAATGAAGGACTTAAAAATTTGATGAAAATTGTTTCAGAAGGATATGTAAATGGTTTCTATTATAGGCCGAGAGTGGATAAAGACGTACTTAGAAAATATTCCAAAGGAATAATTGCATTAAGTGCATGTTTAGCGGGGGAGATCCCTCAAAACCTTCTTGAAGGTGATTTTCAAAGAGCAAGAAAAATTGCCCTGGAATATAGAGATATATTCGGAGAGAATAATTTTTTCTTAGAGTTGCAAGATCATGGTATGAGAGAAGAAAAGCTGGTAGATGAAGAAATAATAAATTTAAGCAGAGAAACGGGTATACCTCTTGTTGCAACAAACGATGCCCACTATTTAAAAAGAGAAGATGCTAAGATTCATGATGTACTTCTCTGTATACAAACAGGGAAGAAAGTCGATGACGAAGACCGAATGAAATTTCCTACAGATGAATTCTATATAAAATCCTATGATGAGATGAAAGAAATATTTGGAAATGTAGAAGAAGCATTAGACAATACAGTTAAGATTGGGAAACGATGTAATGTAACATTAGACTTTGGGCATTTACATTTACCCAGATATGATGTACCCAAAGGATATACCAATGTAGAGTATTTGAGAAAACTTGCTGAGGAAGGGCTTAAGAAGAGATATGGACAAATAGATGAAAATATAAAAAAGAGGTTTGAATTTGAATTTAACACCATAGTTAATATGGGATATACGGACTATTTTCTTATAGTGTGGGATTTTATAAAATATGCTAAGGATAATGGAATAATGGTGGGACCGGGGAGAGGCTCGGCTGCCGGAAGTATAGTTTCCTACGCGTTAGGGATAGTAGATATTGATCCCACTAAATACGGGCTTCTTTTTGAGAGATTTTTAAATCCTGAAAGAGTTACTATGCCTGATATTGATGTGGATTTTTGCTATGAGAGAAGAGAAGAAGTTATAGATTATGTAATAAATAAATATGGGAAGGACAGAGTAGCTCAAATAGTTACCTTTGGAACTATGCAGGCAAAAGGAGCCATAAGAGATGTAGGAAGGGCTATTAATATGCCTTATGGAGAAGTTGATTATATTGCAAAACAAATTCCTATGGAACTGGGAATGACAATAGATAAAGCTCTTGAAGTTAATAAGGCATTAAAAGATGAATATGAAAATAAGCCGGAAATAAAGGAGCTCATAGATTTAGCGAAAGCGGTGGAAGGACTGCCGAGGCATACTTCTACTCATGCTGCGGGGGTTGTTATATCCAAAGATTCTATAACCGAATATGTTCCTCTGTCCAGAAATGGTGATTCCATTACTACCCAATATACGATGACGGAATTGGAAGAAATGGGATTATTAAAAATGGATTTTCTTGGGCTTAGAACTCTTACGGTAATAAGGGATGCGGTAAATTTAATTGAAGAGAATCACAAAATTAAAATAGATTTTTCTAATTTTTCTTATGATGATGAAAATATATACAATATGTTTTCCAAAGGAGATACTTTAGGAGTATTTCAGTTTGAAAGTGCAGGAATGAGAAGATTCCTTAAGGAATTAAAGCCTACGATGTTTGAAAATATAGTGGCTGCCAATGCCCTATTCAGGCCTGGCCCTATGAATCAAATACCAATGTATATCGAAAATAAGAATAATCCTTCTAAAATAGAATATCTCCACATAAAATTGGAACCAATATTGAAAGTTACCTATGGCTGCATTGTATATCAGGAGCAGGTAATGCAGATAGTCAGGGATATAGGAGGATATTCTATGGGAAGGGCCGATTTGGTCCGCAGGGCTATGAGTAAAAAGAAAATGGCCGTAATGGAAGAAGAAAGAAAAAATTTTATATATGGGAAAACAGATTCTGACGGTAATATAGAAATACCAGGGGCTATAAGAAATGGTGTAGATGAAAAAAGTGCCGGGAAAATATATGATTTGATGATTGATTTTGCAAAATATGCCTTTAATAAATCTCATTCTGCCGCTTATTCTATGATTGCCTATAGAACGGCTTGGCTTAAATATTATTATCCGGTGGAATTTATGGCAGCACTTATTTCCAGTGTTATGGGAGATACGAACCAAGTCTCCCTTTATATTCAAGAGTGTAAAAGACTTAATATAAATGTACTTCCTCCCGATATAAATGAAAGTGATAGAAAATTTACTGTTTCTAATAATGAAATACGATTTGGATTGTCAGCAGTTAAAAATGTGGGGGACGTATTAATAGATGTTATAGTTAAAGGAAGAAAAGATGGCGGCAGATATAGAAGTTTTACAGATTTTTGTCAAAGGGTTGAAAAGATAAATTCTTCTGTAATGAACAAAAGAGCCATTGAGAGCCTGATCAGATGTGGTGCCATGAAAAGCCTTGGAGGAAATAGAGCGCAATTGATAAAGGTATTTGAAAGAATAATGGATAGAGTCCATAAGGATAAACGTAATAATATAGATGGGCAGACTTCATTTTTTGATGTAAACAATAGTGATATCCTTAAGGATGATCTTCCTGATGTCAAAGAATATTCCCAAGATGAGCTTCTCACCATGGAAAAGGAGATGCTGGGGATATATGTTAGCGGACATCCTTTAGCACCTTATGAGGAAGATTTAAAGAAAGTTTCTAATATGTCCACAATAGATATATTGGAAACGACAGAAGAAGGAGAAATGTCAGTAGGCGGAATTTCAGATGGGCAGGCTGTTACCTTAGGGGGTATAATAATATCTAAAAAGAACAAAATAACAAAGAATAATAATATGATGGCATTTATAACATTGGAAGATTTATACGGGGTAATTGAAATAATTGTTTTTCCTGCTGTTTATGATAAATTTAATAAATATATAATTGAGGATAGCGTGGTGGTAGTTAAAGGAAGAATTTCTTTAAGCGAGGAGGAGGATCCCAAAATAATATGTGAATCTGTTAAACCGCTACAAAGATTTAATAAGGATAAATTATATATAAAGATACCCAATATAAATAATAAAGATATATTTAGTGAGATCAAATCTATTCTTATGAAATATAAGGGGGAAACTCCTGTGTATATTTACATGGAAAAAAAGAATAAGACTATTATGGCTAACAGAGATCTTTGGGTTGATTCCCATGACAGTGATTTGATCGAAAAATTGGAAGATGTACTGGGAAAAGATTGTATAAAAATTTGCTAAAACGTTTATAATATCAAGTATTTATAATTATGCTATAATATTTTTATAACCCAGAGGGAAATCCAGATTTCCTTAATGTAAATTTCCCGTTAAATGAGTTTCAAGAATAGGGCAGTTCTATTTTCATTAATATTTAATTAAGGAGTGCGAAAGGTATGTGGACAGCGGTGTATGTAATAGAAGGAAAGGGAAATGCAGCGGAATTGGAAAAGAAGCTGAAGACAGAAGGATTTTTAATAAAAGTGAAACCTTTTGCAAAAGAAGGAGAAGAGATGCTTTATGAAATATTAGCACCTGAATTTGAGGCTGAAGAAGTACAAACTGTATTAATTGATTTAGGTTATATGTAGTTTTATATTTTGTTATTATATAAGGGAGGGTCTATCTATAATGAAAACTATAGGAATATTAACAAGTGGTGGAGATGCACCTGGAATGAATGCAGCAATCAGAGCAGTTGTAAGAACCGGAATATTCAATAAGATGAAGGTAATGGCTGTAAAGCAGGGATACAACGGGCTTATAAATGGCGATATTGATGAGATGAACCTTTCTTCTGTAGCAGATATTATTCATAGAGGAGGAACTATAATCAGAACTGCCAGAAGTGAGGAATTCATGACTGAAAAGGGTTTAAAAAAAGCATTGAATGTAATCGATGTTTTTGGAATTGACGGTTTGATAATACTTGGAGGAGACGGTTCTTTTAGAGGAGCTCAAACTTTAAACGAGAGAGGAATTGCCTGCGTAGGGATACCTTGTACCATAGATAATGATATGGGATATACTGATTATACTATCGGATTTTTTACAGCGGTAGAGACCGTAGTAGATGCTATAAGTAAAATCAGAGATACATCTGCCTCTCATGGAAGAGCCAATATAATAGAGGTCATGGGAAGAAGATGTGGCGATATTGCTTTATATTCGGGAATGGCAGGCGGAGCTGAAAGTATAATTGTTCCGGAAGAAGAATTGGATGTAGACAAAGTTTGTAAGAGACTTATACAAGGTCGAAACAGAGGAAAACTTCATAGTATTATTATTTTGGCTGAAGGAGTAGGCAATGCTTATGAGTTATCTAAGAGCATTGAAGAAAAGACGGATATAGAAACAAGAGTTACAATATTAGGCCATATTCAAAGAGGAGGAACTCCTACTGCCTTTGATAGAATAGTAGCAAGTAGGATGGGCTTTAAAGCTGTAGAACTTTTGATGGAGGGAAAATCCGGGGTTGCTGTTGGAATAAAAGAAAATAAAATATATTCTATACCTCTGGAAGAAGCTTTAAATGTCGAGAAAGTTTTTGATGAGAAGATGTTTGATATTGCAAAAGTACTTTCAATTTAAAAGGGAAATGGGAGGAAAAATAATGAAAAAAACTAAAATTGTTTGTACTATAGGACCTTCATCTGAAAAAGAAGAGGTATTGAGAGAGCTTATAATTAATGGAATGAATGTTGCAAGATTAAATTTTTCACATGGAAGTCATGAAGAGCATCAGAAAAGAATCGACGCTATTAAAAAATTAAGAGAAGAGCTTGATTTACCTATTGGGGTTATGTTGGATACAAAAGGGCCTGAAATTAGAATTAAGGAATTTGAAGACGGAGTATGCGAATTGGAAGAGGGACATGAATTTATTCTTACTTCAAGAGATGTCCCGGGAAATAAAAATATTGTAGGAATCAGTTATGCCGAACTTCCAAAGGACGTTAAGAGGAAAGACACTATACTTATAGATGATGGACTTATAGAATTAGAGGTAGAAGATATAATTGATGGCACGGATATTAAATGCGTTGTTAAAAACGGGGGAACTTTATCAAACCATAAGGGTGTTAATGTCCCGGGTGTAAAAACAAATCTTCCTGTTCTTACTGATGAGGATATAAAGGATATTAAATTTGGAATTAAAAATGAAGTTGATTTTATAGCAGCATCTTTTATAAAAAAAGGTAAAGATGTTATAGAAATAAGGAAGATACTTGAACAAAATGGAAATAATAATATAGAGATAATTTCAAAGATTGAAAGCCGTGAAGCGGTGGAAAATATTGACGAGATAATAAATGTATCAGACGGGATAATGGTGGCACGGGGAGATTTGGGAGTGGAAATACCTACTGAAGAGATTCCCCTGATACAGAAAAGTATTATCAGAAAATGTAATTTGGTTGGAAAGCCTGTAATTACAGCAACTCAAATGCTGGATTCCATGATCAGAAATCCGAGGCCTACAAGAGCCGAAGCTACAGATGTAGCTAATGCTATATTGGACGGCACCGATGCTATAATGTTGTCGGGAGAGACGGCAGCAGGAAAATACCCCATAGCAGCAGTAAAGACCATGAGAAGAATCGCTGAAAGAATAGAGTCTTCTTTAGATTACAGACAATTATTTAAAGTTAAATCCATGAGAAATGAAATAACAAGCACTAACGCTATCAGCAGAGCTACATGTGCCACTGCTGAAGACTTGGGAGCAAGTGCTATTATTACAGCAACGTCTTCAGGATATACGGCCAGGGCTGTATCAAAATTCAGACCTAAAGCTCCTATTATTGCTGCCACACCTTCGGAAAAAATAATGAGAAAATTATCATTGATATGGGGAGTGTATCCTGTATTATCGTTGAGAAGTGCATCTACAGATGAAGTAATAGATTTATCAATCCACTGTGCATTGAAGAAGGGATACATAAAAGAAGGAGATCTGATAATCATAACGGCAGGCATACCTGCAGGTATTCCCGGTTCCACTAATCTTATTAAGGTTCATACAGTAGGGAAAATCCTCCTTAGAGGAACAGGAGTCGGAGCCAAAGCGGTAACGGGAAAAGTTTGCATAGGAAACAGTCCTGAAGAACTAAAAGGAAAATTTGTAAAGGGCGATATATTGGTAAGTAAAGCTACGGATAAGGATATAATTGAATATATAAAAATTGCATCGGCCATTATAGCGGAAGAAGGCGGGCTTACCTCCCATGCTGCTATAGTAGGGTTAAACTTAGGGATACCAACTATTGTGGGAGCAAAGAATGCAACGAGTATACTTAAAGACGGCAGTGTCGTTACTGCAGATAGTATTACCGGATTGATATATAACGGAGAAGTGAGAGTTCTATAAACCAAAATAAAAAGGGAAACGGAGAGTGCTATATGAATAAATTAGTATTATTCTTAGTTATAACACCCATACTTGATTTGTTCATACTGATTAAGCTTTTTAAAAATATGGGGTTTTGGACTACTGTATTACTTATAATTCTTACAGGAATCGCAGGATGTTATCTGGCAATAACTGAAGGAAAAGTAACTGTTATAAAAGTAAATAAAGAATTGGGTCAAGGTAAAATACCGGGTAATGACATCATAAGTGCTTTATGTATATTTTTAGGAGGAATATTTCTTGTGATGCCGGGAATTATTACGGATATTATAGGGATAACTCTTGTAGTCCCCCCTACGAGAGATTTTTACAGGGAATATTTGATAAGAAGATTTACGAAAATGATTAAAAAAGGAAATGCACATTTATTTTTAAAATGGTAAACAAATAAGGTATAGAAAAAATTTTTTTGGTCGATAATTGATTTTAAGAAGGAAAAAAGGGATACTGATTCTTTTTGGGGCATTTTAAATGCCCCTATTTTTTTGGAAAGGAAGAAACATATGAAGGAAGAATTTTGGAAAGGCAAAGAAATAGAATTAAAAATACGGGATATGACAAAAGAAGGACAAGGAGTAGGAAAGGCAGATGGGTTTACGATATTTGTTGAAGGAGCTATTTTGGGAGATCAAGTGATTGCCAAAATAGAAGATATAAAAAAGAATTATGCCTTAGGAAAAATAGTAAAAGTAATTTCTCCCTCTGAATACAGAACGGATTCAAAATGTATATACGACATGGATTGTGACGGATGTCAATTTCACAGATTGAATTATAATAAGCAACTGGAGTTAAAGACAAGCATAGTGAAAAATGCATTGGAGAGAATAGGAAAAATTCAAGGAGCAGTAATACATCCGACTATAGGAATGAAGTTTCCATATAGGTATAGAAATAAGGGGGAATTTAAAGTAAAATCAGTAGGAGGAAAATCATCTGTCGGCTATTTCAAAAGAAGAAGCCATGATATAATTAATATAGAAAGATGTATTATACAGGATGAGTTATCTGATAAAATAATGAATAGTATAAGAGATATATTAAAAAATGAAGATACTTCCGAATTAAAGAATATAACAGTCAGAACAACGAAGCATAAAGAAGCAATGATAATACTTACTACAACGCGCAAAGGATTTTCGTTTAAAGAAAAATTAATAAAAAGGCTTTCAAATATAAAAGAAGTGAAAAGTATTTATCAGAATATAAACCCGAGGGCAGATTCGGAAATGATGGGAAGCAGAAACATTAAATTATACGGACAAGATACCATAACAGATTGTATAGGAGGTTTCAGATATAGTATTTCTCCCAACTCCTTTTTTCAAGTAAACAGAGAACAGGCGGAAGTATTATATGAAAAAGCAGTGGAATACCTTGATTTGAAAAAAGATGAGGTAGTCGTAGATCTTTATTGCGGTATAGGTACTATAAGTTTATATCTGGCCCAAAAGGCCGGAAAGGTCTATGGAGTCGAAGCAGTAGAAGAAGCCGTAAAAAACGGGCAAGAGAATGCGGTACTTAACAGAATAGAAAACGTAGAATTTATACAAGGCCTTAGTGAAGATGTGTTTCCCAAGTTATTAAAAAGAGGAATAAAGGCAGATAAATTAGTAGTAGATCCTCCAAGAAGAGGATGTGAAAAAGAAGTATTAGAGACAATAGCTCAGATGAAGCCCAAACGCATAGTATATATATCCTGCAACCCTGCAACCTTAGCGAGAGATTTGAGATACTTAGAGGAAAGAGGATATAAAACTTTAGAAGTGCAGCCTGTAGATTTATTTTGCTGGACGGGGCATGTGGAGACGGTTGTATCGCTCTCCCACAAAAAAGCAGACACACATATCAACATAAATGTGGAGTTTGGTGATGATAAAGGACAGATTCCTATTGATGAGATAGCGAGAAAAGCTGAAGAATATAGAGTGGGTCAAAAAATCACTTATAAAATGATAATGGAGTATATAGAAAATAAATATGGTTTTAAAGTACATTCGGCATATATAGCGGAAGTAAAAAGAGATTTAGGATTGCCAATGTATGATGCGCCCAATGCAGTAGAGGAATTGAAACAGTCAAGAAAGCATCCGACACCGGAAAAGGTAGATGCCATTAAAGATGCTTTAAAACACTTTCAAGTAATTTAATACGGACTATGAAAACAAAAAGTTGTTTACTCTTTCAAGGTAGGCAACTTTTTTACATATAAAAACTTAATATCGTTCACTAATTGAAGTTGGTTTTTTAAAGAGCTGACTTCTTTTTTTATACCCAAAAACAAAGGAGGTCTAAAATTTGAACGCAAAAGTAATTTCCATCGTTAATCAAAAAGGTGGAGTTGGAAAAACAACCACCTGTGCGAACTTAGGTGTGGGATTAGCACAGGAAGGAAAGAAAGTTCTGCTCATAGACAGTGACCCTCAAGGCAGTCTATCTATCAGTTTGGGACATTCACAGCCGGATACACTTTCGACAACCATTTCTACTATCATGGGAAAAATCATTACCGAAACTCCTATTGAGAACAGAGAGGGGATTTTAAGGCATGATGAGGGCATAGACCTACTTCCTGCCAATATAGAACTATCGGGAATGGAAGTGTCCCTCGTTAATACCATGAGCAGAGAGAGCATTTTAAAGCAGTATATTGATACGATAAGGAAACAGTACGATTTTATCCTGTTGGACTGTATGCCCTCGCTCGGTATGCTGACCGTCAATGCCCTTGCATCTGCTGACAGCCTGATTGTTCCTGTGCAAGCTCAAT